>Ga0048259_100557_pt1 | contig 11440 bp, 10 predicted proteins | sample SubbioQV12_Dec13_FD_54352 | JGI IMG/M metagenome (GOLD analysis project Ga0048259, IMG submission 54352) | Serpentinite rock and fluid subsurface biosphere microbial communities from McLaughlin Reserve, California, USA - QV1.2_Dec13... | ecosystem: Environmental > Terrestrial > Deep subsurface >... | reverse complement strand
CCTCGGCCCATTGGGCTTTCAGGCGACTGACCACGCCGGGCGACAAGCCTTTGGCCTCATCACCCAGCAGCACCGATAAGGCTTCTTGCATGTCGCCGGTCGAAATGCCCCGCAAATACAGCCAGGGCAAGGCCGCTTCCACCCGTTTGGCTTTACGCACATACGGCGGCACCAGCGACGAGTTGATCTTGATCCCGCCGCCGGAACGGTCCCGAACCTTGGGGATTTTGACCGGCACGGTACCCACGCCCGTCACGATTTCCCGTTCCGGCAAATAGCCATTACGAACCACGGTGTGTCGGCCCCGTAAATCGGTGACCTGGCTGTATTCGCCCAGAAAAGCCTGTAACTCCGCTTCTACGGCCTGTTGAATCAAGGCTCTGGCGCCGGTTTTCAACAAATCCGTCAAAGGGTCGTTGATCGCGCTGGCGCTAGCCCACGTTTTTGCATTATCGTTGCTCATGGCGTCTCTCATTGTTGCTGTTATTTGATCTTCTCAATCTCATTTCAGCAGAGGGCGCCACCTCTCTTCAAGTCGGGCTGTACACCAGATTTAGTTATAACTCGCTGGAGACAACAACAAGGTGATTGGCCAGCGGTTGGCGTTATGTGAGGAGACGGTTGGTTTTTAACCTAAAGGTCACAAGTGGCGAAAACACTGGCTGACGGAGAGTCTTGCGCTGGAAAAACAGGCCGACCAGCCCAAACAGTTGCGCGAAGGTATCAGTCAATTGTTGGCAGACAAACCGCGCCTCGGTTGCCCCGGCATCTTTACCGCAGAGCAGATTTGCCCATTATTGGCGGTCGCGTGCGAAACGCCGCCCGAACACCTTAGTCATTGGACACAACCGGAACTTGCTCGAACCGCCATTGAGCGGGGCATTGTAGACACCATCTCGCCCAGCAGCTTCCCTTCGATCGAGGTCATGAATCAAAGAATTCAGGCGTTTATTGCGTTTTTTAATGACACATTGGCGAAACCGTTTCGGTGGACCTATATTGGCGAACCTCTACTGGTCTAGTTATCGGAGCTATTTCAGACAGCGGGTACTAGAGATACAGCGGCGCCATGCGCCGCCAGTAATGCCCTTGGTGGGCGCGACCATCCCATTCATAGAGTTTGGCATGTGCGCCTTTTTTGTGGAGTATCCGGCTCAAATCCCGATTATTTTGCAGGAATGGGTCATCGCGTCCGATTGCTAGCGTGATGTCCATGGCCCGTATGCCATCGAGTAGCCGTCCTTCCGGCATATTGGGCAGGAAATGGCTGGGTGTGTGGAAGTAGATGTCGTCGTCGTAGTGGCCGTCGAACAGGTTTTTGAAATGTTCGACATCCAGTGTCAGGTCGAAGCGACCGGAAAATGCCACCAGTTTTTGAAAGCGGTTTGGGTGACGAAAGGCAATGTTGGCAGCATGGTAAGCCCCCAGGCTGCAACCATGGGCAATGGTAAAACGATTGGGGTTTTTGGCGTCCATGAACGGCAGGATTTCGTTCATGATGTAGTCCTCGAACAGTATGTGGCGCTTGATGCGGTCTTCCGGCTGGCACCAGAAGCAGTAAAAACTTTCGTGGGCTATGCTGTCGACGCAAAACAATTGAATCAGGCCGGCCTCGATCTTGGTGCGTAAGCTGTCGACGATGCGCAGGTCTTCGTATTCGTAAAAGCGGCCATCCCGGGTTGGGAATACCAGCACTCTGGCACCAGCATGACCGAACACCAGAAATGCCATGTCGCGTTTCAGTCGTGCGCTATGCCAATGGTGGTATTCCCTGTGCATGATCGGCGGGTGGCTTGAAAAACATCCTTAGCTGTTGTTTTAATGCCTGTTCCTGCGTCAGGCGATTGGGGTACTCGAAATGCCCCGCATCGAGAACGAACAGCGATTTTTCACCTTTCCAGGCGTTGTAAATGGCAAATTGCCCCGGCGGCGCCACGGCGGGATCAAATAGCGCAGCGGCGACATGGACGGGTTGTTCGGCGTGTCGTGCGGCAGTGGCGGCATCGTAGTAGGCCAATATGTCAGCGACATGACGATGTTGGTGCAGATAAGCCTGCAACGATGAGGCGCTGCCTACGGTCGGCAACTGCATGCGCAGCGGTTGGTGGCCGAATGTCGGTACGTTCAGGTGCAGTCGCTTGATGCGTTGATCCCAGGGCGCGGCCAATGCGCCAAGGCCGCCGCCAAAACTGATGCCCATGTAGCCAATGCAGCGAGCCACTTGCGGATAAAGCTGTTCGATCAGCGACACGGCCAGCCAGAGATCGTCGACGCAACCGCCGATGACGTAACGGTCGCGGTCTTCGACATCGTGAATGACGTGATTGCGGGGCAACGCCGACAGATCGGAACAGCGACTGCGGGAGATTCCACGAAAACAGGGGAAATAAAAGGCGGTATGGCTTATGCCGAAATCGTCGTCTGGCTTGTCGCGACCGCCGTAACCATGGCCGACGATGATGGCCTGGCTGACGGGTTCAGAGCGAGGCTCCAGTAACCAGCCGCCAATGTCGTAACCGTCCGTCGAGCGAAAATAAATGTCATGAACGATAAAGCCTTCGCGTCGATATGATTCTTCGATACGCGGGCTGACACTATGCTGCATGCAACGCTGATAACGTTGTTGCCAGAATGCGGCAAAATCGTCAGGTGCTTCGGGCGGCGTGATGGCCAGTAATTCGGCAAGGCTGCGACCATAGCGGGGATCGAAAGCAAAATCATGTAACAAGGAATCCATGATGTTGTTCGGTCGCGGCTATGAGGGATACGGTTCGGCGTTCTGACGATCGAAGGCCACTGCCAAGCGCATGTCTTCGATCGCCAGTTGAAATGAGCAGGGTCAAAGCCGGTGGCTTTCGTCGGTCAGGATAATCGAACGCAAAAAGCGGATACCCGCTGCGTCAATCGGTGATTGTGTATTTTTCCCTGGAGGCATCGACCATATCGCGAAGCTCTTTGCCAGGCTTGAAATGAGGAACATGTTTTTCGGTCAGGGATACGGACTCGCCGGTTTTGGGATTACGTCCCAATCGCGCAGACCGATGATGTAATGAAAAACTGCCAAAGCCGCGGATTTCGATACGTTCGCCGTTCGCCAGTGTGTCGCTTAAGTGATCGACCACGCAACGAACCGCCAACTCGACATCCTTGATTGGCAGGTGCGGCTGTTTGCGCGCCAACGCTTCTATCAGTTCTGATTTTGTCACATCCAACCCTAAATCATCGAAACGAGGCGGCTCTCGGCGAGCCGCCCCAACGCATGGATTATCTGTCGATATTTTTGAAGATATCGCCCAAGGTTGCAGTGCCTGAGGCTTGTTGCGAGTAATCCTTGATTGCATTCGATTCTTCTTCTGCGTCCTTGGCTTTGATGGACAGGGAGATGGACTTGGTTTTTTTGTCGACACCCTGGAACTTGGCTTCGACTTCGTCACCGACTTTCAGCAGTTTGCTGGCGTCTTCGACACGGTCACGTTGAATTTCGGAGGCTTTCAAATAACCTTCGACATTGTCTGCCAGCGTAATCATGGCACCTTTGGCGTCGACTTCTTTGACGATACCTTTGACGATGCTGCCTTTTTCATGCACGGCAATGTAATTTTGGAACGGGTCCTGTGCCAATTGCTTGATGCCCAGGGAAATGCGCTCGCGTTCTGGATCGACTGCCAGGATGACGGTTTCGACTTCGTCACCTTTTTTGTAGGCACGAATGGCTTCTTCGTCGTTTTCGTTCCAAGAAATATCGGACATGTGAACCAGGCCGTCGATGCTGCCATCCAGGCCGATGAAGATGCCGAAGTCGGTGATGGATTTGATCTTGCCGGTGATTTTGTCGCCCTTGTTGTGGGTGGCGGCAAATTCGTCCCAGGGATTCGAGCGGCATTGCTTCATGCCCAGCGAAATCCGGCGACGTTCTTCGTCGATTTCCAGCACCATGACTTCGACTTCATCACCCAGCTGCACCATTTTAGATGGGTTGACGTTTTTGTTGGTCCAGTCCATTTCGGAGACGTGCACCAAGCCTTCGACACCTTCTTCGATTTCCACGAAACAGCCGTAATCGGTCAGGTTGTTGACCTTGCCGAATACGCGTGAACCAGCGGGGTAACGGCGGGCAATGTTTTGCCAGGGGTCTTCTTCCATCTGTTTCATGCCCAGTGAAACACGGGTTTTGTCCTTGTCGAACTTGAGGACTTTGACCTTGATTTCCTGGCCGATTTCCACGCACTCCGACGGATGACGGACGCGGCGCCAAGCCATATCGGTGATATGTAGCAGACCATCGACGCCACCGAGATCGATGAACGCGCCGTAATCGGTGAGGTTTTTGACGATACCGGTAACGATCGCGCCTTCTTGCAGGGTTTTGACCAGTTCTTCGCGCTCTGCGCTGTATTCGCTCTCGACGACGGCACGGCGAGACAGCACCACGTTGTTGCGTTTTTGATCGATTTTGATGACTTTGAATTCCAGATCGCGGTTTTCCAGGAAGGTGGTATCGCGGATCGGACGCACATCGACCAGAGAACCCGGCAGGAAGGCACGCAAAGCGCCCACGGCCACGGTAAAACCACCACGGACTTTGCCGTTGATGCGGCCAATGATGGTTTCCTGGGTTTCGAAAGCCTTTTCCAACTCCGTCCAGGCTTTGCTTTTCTTGGCTTTGTCGCGGGACAGCAGCGTTGCACCCAAACCATCTTCGAACATGTCGAGTGCGACTTCGATGATGTCACCCACGTTGACTTCCAGGTCGCCGTCCGCATTCAAAAACTGCCATTTCGGAATCACGCCTTCCGACTTGGCTTGCGTGCTGACGATCACGAACTCGTTTTCGATGTCGATCACGGTGCCCATCAACATGGCGCCAGGACGCATTTCGGTCTTGGCAAAACTCTCTTCCAACAACTGTGCAAAGCTTTCGCTCATTTTTCTACTGTCCCAAACCTGCTTAACATTCGAACAGGTTTTCTTTTATCTAAAGTTAAAAAAAGCCGCCCTTACGGCAGCCACCAAAAAAAGTCCTAACGGACCAAAGCTGTTACCCGATCGATGACATCCTGAATCGTCATGTTCGACGAATCGATGTAAATAGCGCCGTCCGGCACGGTCAGTGGCGCGGTTGCTCTTTCCCGATCACGACGATCACGCTCTTCGACCTCTTGGGTAATTTGCAAAAGGTTAGCATCGATCCCCTTTTCAATCAACTGCTTATAACGCCTTAACGCCCGCGTTTCCGCGTTGGCGGTCAAATAGACTTTGTACTGAGCGTCGGGAAACACCACGCTGCCCATGTCGCGACCATCGGCCACCAATCCTGGCTGTTGCCGGAATTTTTTTTGTTTTTGCAACAGCACGGCGCGAACATCGGGGTAGGCTGCCACGATAGACGCAGCCTTGCCCGTGGTTTCTGTGCCGAGCTGCAGAGTTATATCCACGCCGTTCAGCCATACGCTCAGCTCGCTGTCGCAATCGAACGCCAAGCTCATGCCGTGAGCGACATCGGTGACGGCAGCGACGTCGTCCAATGCCACACCGGCCTGCAACACGGCAATCGCCAGGGCGCGATAAATCGAGCCACTGTCGAGGTAATGCCAGCCCAGCAAGCTGGCCACGGTGCGGCTGACCGTACCTTTACCCGCACCGCTGGGGCCGTCTAGCGTCAATACCGGTGCATTCATGGTCACGCCATGGTCAGCGTCAAGCCGAGTTGTGTTGCCAGCATGGGGAATTCCTTGAATGAGGTGTTGACGTTGGCGCAATCTCGGATCGTGATTGGCCCGCTGGCGCGCAGACCGGCTATCGAGAATGCCATGGCAATGCGATGGTCACCGTGTGAATCGACTTGGCCACCCGCTATCTGGCCACCATCGATCACCATGCCATCGGGCGTTGATTGTGCGGCTACACCCAGAACTTGCAGGCCGTCGGCCATGGCTTGAATGCGGTCGGATTCCTTGACCCGCAGCTCTTCGGCACCGGTCAGTACGGTTTGCCCCTGAGCACAGGCAGCGGCCACGAACAGCACCGGGAATTCGTCGATGGCCAGCGGCACCAGCTGCTCGGGAATGGCTATACCCTTGAGTTGTGCCGAACGCACCCGCAAATCGGCAACCGGCTCGCCGCCGACTTCGCGCGGATTCAATACGTCGATGTTGGCGCCCATCAAACGCAAAATATCGATGACGCCGGTGCGGGTCGGGTTGATGCCGACGTGTTTCAAGGTTACGTCGGAACCCGGCGCAATGCTGGCGCCAACCAAAAAGAACGCCGCCGAGGAAATATCGCTAGGCACGTCGATATTGGTGGCGGTCAACTTGCCCTGGCTGCTGATTTTTGCGGTGGCGCCGTCGCGACTCACCGGATAACCGAAGCCCGCCAACATGCGCTCGGTATGGTCACGGGTCGGCGCTGGCTCGGTGACACGGGTTTCACCTTCCGCATACATGCCAGCCAGCAACAAACAGGATTTGACCTGGGCGCTGGCGATGGGCATGTCGTAATGCAGACCTTGCAATTTGCCCGCCTGGCCTTTGATATGCAATGGTGCAGTGCCGTTGGGCTGGGTTTCGATTTTCGCCCCCATTTGTGCCAGTGGCACGGTGACGCGCTTCATGGGGCGTGATTCCAGCGATTTGTCGCCGGTCAACACGGTATCGAAGGCCTGGCCAGCCAGCAAGCCGCTCAAAAGGCGCATCGAGGTGCCGGAGTTACCCAGATAAAGCGGCTTGTCCGGCGCTTTCAGGCCGTGCTTGCCGACGCCGTGTATCGTCACTTCGCCGTTGACCGGGCCTTCGATGTGCACACCCATCGCCCGAAAGGCTTCCAAAGTGGAAATGGCGTCCTCGGCATTTAAAAAGCCGGTGACGTGGGTCACGCCCTCGGCCAGCGAGCCAAGCATGATGGAGCGGTGCGACATGGATTTGTCGCCCGGTACGCGGATTTCGCCGTTCAGGCTGCCGCCGGGTTGAACTTGGAAGGTGATGTTGGTGGATGAGGACATAGTGATTACGAGTGATCGTCAAAAGTATCGAGAAAACGTTGCCGGGCTTGCCGGGCGTAACTAAAGGTGTCGAACAGCGCCTGCGCGTCGCCGTTTTGCAACCTACGTTCGATTTGGCCAAGCTCGGCTTGAAACTGCTGTAGCAGCGGAATCAGTTCATCCTTGTTCGCCAGACAAATGTCGCGCCACATGGTTGGATCGCTGGAGGCGATGCGGCTGAAATCTTTGAAGCCACCGGCGGCGTATTTGAAAATCTCGTGCTGTTCATCCTTGCGCCCCAGCATCGCAACCAGCGCGAACGCCAGAATGTGTGGCAAATGGCTGGTGGCCGCCAGTACCGTGTCGTGGTGTTCGACACTCATCAATGCCACGCGGGAACCGATGCGCCGCCAGAATTCGCTGAGTTTTTCCACCGCCGCCGTGTCGGTATCGTCCAGCGGCGTGATGATCAGGCGACGGTCGTTGAACAGGTCGGCGGTCGAGGCTTCGACACCGCTGCGTTCGGCACCGGCAATCGGGTGCGCCGGTACGAAATTGCTTGGCACGTCGCCGAATACCGACCGCGCGGCCTCGACCACGCTGGCCTTGGTGCTACCGACGTCGCTGTAGATCGTCTGCGAATTCCAGAACGGTTGCATTGCCGAAAAAATCGCAGGCAGGGTGCCGACCGGTGTAGCAACGATCACACAATCGCTACCGTTCAAGGCGGCGCCGATGTCGGTATGAAAACCATCGATTACGCCCAATGCCAGCGCACGTTGCAGGTTGGGCAAATGCTTGTCGCCACCGTAAGCCACTACCTGTTTGCACAGGCCTTGCGCCTTGGCTGCCCGAGCGATGGAGCCGCCAATCAGGCCGACGCCGATGATGCAAAGTTGCTCGAACATCTTGGACTCAAGCACCTTGCAAAACCTCGGTCAAAGCCTGGATGAACAGCGCGTTTTCGCGTTCGGTGCCTATGCTGACCCGCAAGTGTTTGGGCATCTCGTAATTAGCAACCGGCCGGACGATCACACCTTTTTTCAGCAAGGCCGCGTAAATCGGCAACGCCGCCTGCTCGAACTCGACGGCGACGAAATTACCGTGCGACGGTATCCAGCGCAGACCCAACGATTGAAATGCCGCCGTCAACTGCGCCATGCCCGCATGGTTGACGGCCAGCGTTTCGGCCAGATAATCGCTGTCGCCCAATGCCGCTTCCGCCGCAACCAGCGCCAGTGTGTTGCAGTTGAAAGGCTGACGTACCCGGTTCAGCAAATCGGCAAGTTCAGGCGATGAAACCCCAAAACCGATGCGCAAACCGGCGATGCCGTAAGCCTTGGAGAAGGTGCGGGCGACAATCAGATTGGGGTAGCACAGCGGCCACGACAGGGATTCACAGCGCAGCGCCGGGTCGACGAATTCGTAATAGGCTTCGTCGAGTACACAGACGACGTTTGTCGGCAGCGCGGCGACAAAGGCTTGCACGGCGTCACAATCCAGCAAGGTGCCGGTCGGATTGTTGGGGTTGGCGATGAACACCACGCGTGTTTTGTCGGTGATGCTGGCCAGCATGGCGTCGAGGTCGTGGCCATAGGCCCTGGCGGGCACGGTAACGGCTTGTGCGCCGACGGCTTGCGTCAGGATCGGGTACAGCGCGAAGGCATGTTGGGAAAACACCACCTCGTGTTCCGGCGTGACGAAGGTTCTGGCCACCAGTTCCAGAATCTCGCTGGAACCGTTGCCCAGGGTGATCTGCTCGCTGGCAACGCCCCAGCGGGTCGACAACGCGGCTTTCAGGGCAAAACCACTGCCGTCGGGGTAGCGTGTCAGCTCGGGCAAGGCGGCTACTATCGCCGCTTTGACTTTGACACCCGTGCCCAGCGGGTTTTCATTCGATGCCAGTTTGACCACTTCGGCCAAATTCAATTCGCGCTGCAATTCTTCGGCGGGTTTGCCGGGCACGTAAGGCACCAGTTGCTGCACGCCGACAGTGGCCAGGGTTGAAAATCGATTCATGGATTTTTAGATGACGGCTTTAGGATAGGAACCCAGTATTCTCAGTCTTTTGACGTTGTCTTGCAGCGCCCGCAATGCGCTGGCGACATTGATGTCGTCGCAATGGCCTTCGATGTCGATGAAAAACACGTATTCCCACAAGCCTTGGCGGGAGGGTCTGGATTCGATATGCGCCATGCTGATGCCATGCTCGGCAAATGGCCCGAGAATTTTGTGCAGCGCCCCGGCCTGATTGCCGGTGGAAACCAGAATAGAGGTTTTGTCGAACCCGGTCGCGGCCGGTTTTTGCTCGCCGATGACGATGAAGCGCGTCGTGTTGTCGGCTTCGTCCTCGATGTGTTTTTCAACGATGTTCAACTCGTAGCGTTCGGCGGCCATCGAGCTGGCAATAGCGGCCCGGCCCGTGCCTTGCGACGCCAGCCGGGCTGCTTCGGCGTTGCTGCTGACCGCCGTACACGGAATGCCAGGAAGATGACGATCCAGCCAGTGCCGACACTGTGCCAGCGATTGCTGATGCGAGAAAACCTCGGCGATTTCGCCTAGCGTCTCCATTTTGCCGAGCAGATTCTGGTGTATCCGTATCTCGACCTCGCCGCAGATATGCAGGGGTGAGGTCATGAAACGGTCGAGGGTGTGGGCAACCACGCCTTCGGTGGAATTCTCGACCGGCACCACGCCAAACTGGCAGTTGCCGGTTTCAACGGCTTTGAAAATTTCCGGAATGGTGGGCACCGGGACGTTGTGGACAGCATGACCGAAATGTTTGATGGCAGCCTGCTGGGTAAACGTGCCTTCCGGCCCGAGAAAGGCGATTTCCAGCGGTTTTTCCAGCGCCAGACAGGCGGACATGACTTCACGAAACAAACGCACCACCGCCTCATCACCCAGTGGCCCCGGATTCAGATCTTTGATGCGTCGCAAAACCTGGGCTTCGCGATCGGGGCGATAGAAGCTGCCGGTTTCGCCCTCGGCCTGCTTGGTGCGGGCCACCTCCAGCGCACAATGGGCACGCTGGTTGATCAACTGCAAAATCTGCTGGTCGAGCGCATCGATTTTTTGCCGTAATTCGGACAGCGGAATGATGTCGGCCATACGCTTTAATGCGTGCGTTCGAACTCAGCCATGAAGTCAATCAAGGCGTCGACGCCTTGCTCCGGCATGGCGTTGTAAATGCTGGCACGCATACCACCTACCGAGCGATGGCCTGCCAGTGTGCTCAAGCCCTGTTGCTCGGCTTGCGCCAGAAAGGCTTTGTCCAATGCGGCATCGGCCAGCACGAACGGCACGTTCATGCGCGACCGGCAGGATGTCTCGACCGGGTTGCTGTACAGCGATGATGCGTCGATGGCTGCGTAGAGTTTGCTGGACTTAGCAATGTTGCGTTGTTCGATGGCCGCCACCCCGCCCTGATGCTTCAGCCATTGCAACACCAGACCCAACAGATACCAGTTGTAGGTTGCCGGGGTGTTGAGCATGGAATCGCTCTTGGCTTGCGCGGCGTAATCGAATACCGATGGCACGGTTTTGGGTGCCAAACCGATCAAATCCTCGCGCACGATGACGACGGTCACGCCCGAAGGCCCCATGTTTTTCTGGGTGCCCGCATAAATGATGCCAAAGCGGCTGACATCGACAGGGCGCGACAATATGTTGGATGACATATCGCAAACCAGAGGCAAATCCGCCGATGGCGGAATACCCTGGAATTCGACGCCGTGTATGGTTTCGTTGGAGGTGTAATGCAGATAGGCGGCATCGCTGTCGATGTCCCGCTCGGCAAAGGCCGGAATGGTGGTGAATTTCGTTGCCTCGGATGACGCTGCGAGTTTGACTTCGCAGTATTTACCGGCTTCCTTGATGGCACTGGTCGACCAAGCACCGGTGTTGACGTAGCAGGCTTTGGTTTTGCCATTCAGGATGTTCTGCGGAATCATCGCAAACTGCGCCGTGGCGCCGCCTTGCAGGAACAACACCTGGTAATTGCCGGGAATAGCCATGAGTTCGATCAGATCGCTTTTCATCTGTTCGGCAATTGCCAGAAAATGCTTGCCGCGATGGCTCATTTCCATCACCGACATGCCGCTACCCTGCCAATCCAGCATCTCTTGCTGCGCCTGGATCAGAACAGATGTCGGCAGCATGGAAGGCCCGGCGCTGAAGTTGTAAATTCGGCTCATATAAAATTCCGTGTTTCTAGCCTAAAAGAAAATTGATTGTTGCAGATGAATTGAAATGCACCGGCCTTGAAGCAGAGGGCATAGACCAAGTTACAGAGGGGAGAGTGCAAGGCTTCAAGCGGGATTGGGATGAGCTGTGCGGTAACTCATTGAACGACAACTTGAAAGACAACAGGGTAACGAGCGAAGCATTTACAAACCTTACTCTGTGCTACATTTCCGAGATTTTTAGCCCTGCCCGCCCCTTATGTTTTCCGGGCAGTAT
>Ga0048259_100901_pt1 | contig 11670 bp, 10 predicted proteins | sample SubbioQV12_Dec13_FD_54352 | JGI IMG/M metagenome (GOLD analysis project Ga0048259, IMG submission 54352) | Serpentinite rock and fluid subsurface biosphere microbial communities from McLaughlin Reserve, California, USA - QV1.2_Dec13... | ecosystem: Environmental > Terrestrial > Deep subsurface >... | reverse complement strand
TGCGTCAGGTAGGCTTGTTCGACGAAGCCGCGCTGCGTTATCCGCATGAGTTTTCCGGAGGCCAGCGCCAGCGCATCTGCATTGCCCGTGCACTGGCAGTCGAACCCAAACTGATTATTTGCGACGAACCCACCAGCGCGCTCGATGTGTCGGTGCAGGCGCAAATCATCGCGCTGCTGAAAAGCCTGCAAAGGCGTCAAGGCATCAGCTATTTGCTGATAACCCACAGCTTTGGCGTGGTGGCAGAAATGGCCGACGAAGTGGCCGTCATGTACCAAGGCCGCATCGTCGAACGCGGCCCGGTGCAGCAAGTGTTACAGCAGCCCGCGCACGATTACACCCGCAGCCTGCTGGCCGCCGTGCCACGTCTGGCTGCCGTCTATGGCTGATTCTGTGTTCTCGTCCCCGCGCTCCGGCGCGGGAGTGCGTACCGGACTATGGCGCAGGGGCGAGGCTTTTTTTACCCAACCGGGAATGACACCATGCCGTTTTTCGTGATTTTCAGCGCCCTGATCGGCGTACTCACCGCCATAGCCAGCCCTTATCTGCCCTGGTTGCTGCAACCGCAACTGGCAACGGTGGGCTTGATAATAGGTGGGGTGTTTTTGCTGGCAGGGTTGATTGCCGCCAAGCGTGTCCCGTTCTGGCACGACGGCTTTGCCATTGGCTGTTTGCTGTACTGGTACCCCGAGTGGCGGCCACTATTTTCCGATCAAGCACCGATTTTTCACTGGTATCCGCTGTATTTCAGCGTGACCGGCGCCTGGCTGAGCTTATGGGTGGTTCATAGGGCACGTTATTTCGACGAACCGTCGCGCCAGTCCTTGCGTGTACTTCAAGGGCTTGCCCGCTTCGATACCCGGGCTTTGGGCTGTATCGTGGCAGCCAGTCTGTTCTTGCCGGATCAGTATTTGCTGTATCCATTGGTCATGACCGTATTCATTATTCGCTTTACGATGGAAGCCTGTCTGAAGCTGTTCGAAACCGATTGAGTCGGCATTGCAGCGCTGTTTTTCTTCCCAAGGCAAGCGCAGGCCAAAGCAAAGCAAAGTAGAGTTAGGTTGTTTCCTTAACGACCATCGTTGTGCTCATCTGACCTGGCTATAGCATCCTTCTGTTGCCAGAAGCCCTCGATCAGACCCGCATGAATTTGCCGATAGTGTGCGTCGATGGCTGGTGGTAGTTGCTCGTCGAAGAAGGCTTCGAGCTGGCTCATCAACACGGCGGAATTTTGAATCTCGCCCAGTACGTCCTGATAATTTTTCAATGTTTCGATTTGCTGCGTCGGCGCTCGGGTCAGCAGGGGTGATGCAGCCGACAGCAGATAACGCTGCTTTTTCACGGCGATGCGTAGCTGGTGCAAGCTGTCGGGGTTTGCGGCATCGATGGCCTGGTAGCGATCGTCCAGACGCTGATAACCGGCTTCGACCAGACTTACCAGCCGTTGCAGCCATTGGCCCGAGTTTGCCGATTTTTTCAGATGGCGCGCGGCCCGTTTCAACACTTTGCCGACTTTGCGGTTGTGAATGTGGGCGATGACCGTGGGCGCTTGAGCCAGAAGCGTGGCTTCACGTTGTTGCAATGCTGCAACACAAGACTGAAGTGCAGGCAGTTTGTGGCAGTCTGGCGCCAGCGTCATTAACATGACTTGGGTATCGCGGAGCTGGTCGAAGCCGTCGAGCTGGTATTTCAGGGTTTTACGGATTTTACGCAAGCCCTTGGTCGGCATCAGGACATCCAGCAGTTGGATTACCGCGATCAGGCGACGAATGCCGGTACGCAGATCATGGATATTGTCTTCGCTGGCGTCCTTACGGCAACGTTTAAGGTTTTTGCGGTAGGACGTCCAGTGATCGTCAACAATTTTTGCGATGCGTTTGGCCGTCTGATGCGTCATGTTTGCTCAAGGTTTTCGGCTTTGCAGGTGGCGTTTGCGGATGATGAGCGTCATGATGGGACCGGACAGCGCATAACCCACCGCCAGCAAAAACAGCATGCGTTGTGGCTGCGCCATCACGAAACCGACGATCAACATCACCACTATCGCCACGATGAACGGCACCTTGTTTTTGAAATCGACTTCCTTGAAGCTGGAATAACGGAAATTGCTGACCATCAGCAGCCCCGTCGAAATCGTGATGATCAGCACCAGATACTTGAAGTGCTCCACCGGATATTCGTTCTCGACGCAGTACCACAAGCCCCCCGCCAGAATTGCCGCCGCTGCCGGGCTGGGCAGGCCTTGAAAGTAGCGTTTGTCGGCCACTTCGACCTGGGTATTGAAACGCGCCAGCCGCAGCGCCGCGCCGGCCAGATGGACGAAGGCGGCAAACAGGCCGACCTGACCCATCGTCGATAGCGTCCACAGATACATCACGATGGCCGGCGCCACGCCGAACGACACCATGTCGGACAAGCTGTCGTACTGCACACCGAATTCGCTTTGGGTGTTGGTCAGGCGGGCGACCCGGCCATCGAGCCCATCGAGCACCATGGCGATGAACATGGCGATCGCCGCTGTTTCAAAGCGGCCATTGACGGCCGAGGTAATGGCGTAAAAACCGGCAAACATTGCGCCGGTGGTGAACAGATTGGGCAGCAGGTAGATTCCGCGATGGCGTTTGGGTTGTGGTTGTTGAATCATGGCGTCTGCAAGCAAATCGGAAGTGGCGGCATTTTATAGGGTTCACATGGCAAATTTCGGATTTTTCATCCAAGCACTATAACCCCCCGTACAAGGCGGCGCGAATGAAAGTCAACACCTTGATGCCGCTGATGTGAATACCCATTCCGCTCATTGCCGCTGATGCAGATGAAAGGAAAATTCGCTGGCAGGCAAGGGGCGACTGAAAAAATAGCCCTGGTAGGACAAACAGCCCTTGGCTTTGAGGAAATCGACCTGGGCCTGGGCTTCCACCCCTTCGGCGATGACATCGAGGCCCAGGCTGCTAGCCATGGCGATGATGGTTTCGACGATGACGGCGGCGTTGCTGTCGTCGTAATGGCGGACGAAACTCTGATCGATCTTGAGCTGGCTGAGCGGCAAACTTTTCAGGTAGGACAGCGATGAGTAGCCTACGCCAAAATCGTCGATGGAAATCCGCACACCCATGGCTTGCAAGGCCTGCATTTTGGCGACGGTGTCGTCGATGTCCTCGATGACGCTGCCTTCGGTCAGTTCGATGACCAGACGCTCGGCGCTCAGTCCGGCATCCAGCAGGGATTGCTGCACCTGTTGCACGAAGCCGCCTTGGCGGAACTGTTTGGAGCTGACATTGACGGCAACGTGATGGATGCGTCGGCCTTCCTTATCCCAGGCCTTGATCTGCCGACAGGCCTCGTGCAGCACCCAGGCACCGATTGGCAGAATCAACTGGGTCTCTTCGGCTACCGGAATGAATTCGGCTGGCGAAATCATGTTTCTGACCGGGTGAACCCAGCGAATCAGCGCTTCGGCACTGATGACATTGCCTTGGGCATCGACCTGCGGCTGGTAATACAACATGAATTGCGACTGCGCGATTGCGGCGCGAATTTCGTTTTCCAGGGTCAGACGCTTGTCGGCCGCCGCCTGCATCGTTGGGTCGTAGAAACAGATGCCATTGCGTCCCTGCGCCTTGGCGCGGTACATCGCGGTGTCGGCCTGCTGGATCACGGCCACCGAGTTTTCAGCAATGTGCGGGTACAGCGTAATGCCGATGCTGGTCGAAAAATGGTGCTCGTCATCGCCAACGACGAAGGGCCGGTTGATGGCCAGCAGGATTTTTTCGGCCAGCATGACAGCATGATTCGTCGCCTGTTCGATATCGTCAGGCAGGCAGGCGCCATGACGATGAATTCGTCGCCGCCCAAACGGCAGGCGGTATCCTCTTCCCGGATGATGGCCCGCAGGCGGTTGGCCACCTGAATCAGCAGATCGTCACCGACATGGTGGCCGCGCGAGTCGTTGATGTTCTTGAAGTGGTCGAGGTCGAGAAACAGCAGGCAACCCAGGCATTTTTGCCGTTTGGCGGCGGCGATTTCATGATGCAGCCTGTCCAGCAGCAAACGCCGGTTGGGCAGGTTGGTCAGCGGATCGTAAAAAGCCAGGTTGTGAATTTCCTGCTCGGCGGCTTTTTTGTCACTGACATCGGAAAAAATGCCGACATAGTGGGTCAGTTGGCCATCGGCATCACGGACGCCGGTCAGTGTCAAGCGCTCGGGATACACCTCGCCATTCTTGCGCCGGTTCCAGATTTCACCGAGCCAGCGGCCATCCCGTTCCAGCGCCTGGTACATCTGCGCATAAAACGCCTGATCGTGATAACCGGACGCAAGAAAGCGCGGATTGTTGCCCATGGCTTCATCGGCGCTGTAACCCGTGATTTGGGTGAACGCATGGTTGACCCGAAGAATGGTGCCGTTGGCATCGGTGACGACGATGGCCTCGTGCGATTCGAAAGTAGTGGCTGCGATGCGCAGCTCGTGCTCTTGTTGTTTACGGATGGCGATTTCATGGCTGAGCGCATTATTGGTGCGGCGAATTTCTTCGGTGCGTATCGCCACCAGCTCGCCGACCCGCGCGGTACGTCCGGTCAGCAACAGCAGACCGCAGCCGGTCAGCCCGCACAGCAAGAAGCCGCTCAGTAATGCCCAGGTAGTCACCGCCGATTGCTGGCGGTTGAAAAATTCGGGCGCGGGCTGGTAGCGGATGCGCCAGGTACAACCGGCAACATCGATGTTGCGGCTTTCAAACAAGCCGACATAGTCCAATTTTTTTGCTGCGCCGTTGGCAGCGCTGCGGTAGATGATCTGGTCATCGTCATATATCTCGATTTCGAGCTGCGCCTGTTCGCGGCCTATCCAGTCGAAAATCGCTGCCATGTCGCGTCCGATTCTGAAAACCGTTGCGGCAAACCCTACAAAGGCTTCGCGTCTTTGCCCGACATCCCAGGTGCCGACAACGCGCCGATAGACCGGGGCATAGATGACGACGCCGGTTTCAGTGGCGCTATCCTGAATCAGACGGATGCCGCCGGTGGCCCGCGCCTCGCCGGTGTCGATGGCCGCATGCACAGGGCCTGCAATGTCCGGGTTGGAGACAACATCGAAACCGATGGCGGCCTGATTGCCGTTTTCCGGGTCGATATAGGTCACCGGAAAATACACGGCCCGACGCTCGGCGACGACCGTGACGCCCGGCGCCTGCATTTGTTTGATCGTGGCCTGGTTGCGCCGCTCCCAGTCGCTGCGCTGGGCATCGGTGATGCGCGGCGTCCATTGCAGCACGACATTCTTGTCTTTGCGGATGGAGCGGGCGAATTGCTGGAATGTCTCGCGGGTGATGGGCGCACCGCTGTTGAAAAACGCCTGCAGCGCGGCATTGTCGGCCAGATAGCCGGTCAGGCGCTGCTCGATGGCACCGTGCAGCAGCGCCACCTGGCGGGAAAACTGCTCGTGAATCCGTTGCTGCTCCTGGTTGCGGGCATAGTCGAATGCCACCAGTACCAGCACCACCGCTGCCAGCAAAGGGTAGGTCACCACCCGTTGGCGCATCCGCCACAACGCACGCGGTTTGCCGACGAAGACCAAGGTCAGCGGGGTGAATATCATCGCGCCTATCATGTCGCCCACCCACCACACGGCAAGCCCCATGGCGATGTCGGGCGCATCGATGGCACCCTGGCTCCACAGCATGGCTATGCCGACACTGCCGGACACCGTACAGCTCAGAATGGCCGCCATGAAAAAACGCATGATCTTGCCGTCTTCGATCAAGGCATCGTGTTTGCCGACCCAACGTTCAACCAGCCAGGCGCCCAGCCAGGCTTGCAGGCTGGCACCCAGCGCCACCACCGCACCCACCCGCAGCGATCGCAGGAAATGGGGCCAGTCATCCAGGTCGCTGAAGGCATAAAGCTGGGTGATGAGTATGCCAAGGAACAGGCCGGACAGAATGCGCCGACCAAACGCCAGTACCAGGCCCAGGGCAATACCGGCGGCCGGCCATATTGGGCTGGCCTGACTGGGTGGAGTTGCCAGCAAAAACCCCAGCCAGCCGCTGACGAAATAGGCAGCGCCTGCGAGCAGGTTCAAAAGCAGGTGTCGGAAAAATTCAGCCATGCCGGTTTACCAATCGGCCTGGTGCGTGGGTAAGGGATGGTTTGCCACTGATAGGGATCATGGACGGTTCGGCGACAGTTGACGGTGGCGAAAACAGTCGGTGGTGTGGTCGTTGACCATGCCCACGGCCTGCATGTAGGCATAGCAGATGGTTTTGCCGACAAAGCTGAAGCCGTGCTTTTGCAGATCGCGGCTCATGCGGATGGAGTCGTCGGTAAAGGCGGGCAATTCATGCGGGTAACACCAGTGATTGTGGCGGGTTTGGCCGTCGACGAAACGCCAGATGTAGGCATCGAAACTGCCGTACTGCTGCTGTATGGCGAGAAAGGCCTGGGCATTGCGCACGGCAGACTGAATTTTCAAACGATTGCGGATGATGCCGGGGTCGTTCATGAGCTGACAGATTTTGTCGGCATCGTAACCGGCGATTTTGTCGGCATCGAAGTCGTCGAAAGCCTGGCGGTAGGACGGGCGTTTTTCCAACACCGTGCGCCAGCTCAAACCGGCCTGGGCACCTTCGAGCAGCAGGAACTCGAATAAAACCTGATCGTCATGCCGGGGCACGCCCCATTCGTGATCGTGATAGTGTTCTTCGGCAGCACTGGCGAGCGCCCAACGGCACTTCATCGTTTCTGCATCATGCTTTTGAGGTCGGCAAACGGGCTGAACGTTGCGCCAGAACTGTTTGCCTGGGCCGTAGACTTGCCGCCGTAACGTACTTGTTCCTCGTAGCGCTGATGCTCGTTGTCGTGGCAATACAAGCACAGCAATTCCCAGTTGCTGCCATCGCCCGGATTGTTGTCGTGGTTGTGATCGCGGTGATGCACAGTCAGTTCGCGCAGGGTTTTGTGGCTGAATTCGCGGGTGCAGCGGCCACAAATCCAAGGGTAGAGCTTCAACGCCTGTTCGCGGTAGCCTTTCTCGCGCTCTTCCTTGTAACGCCGCGCGTCGGCAATGATTTGATCGGCTTTGGTTTTCGACATGACAACTCCTGAGCAACTAACCGCCGGTGGCATTCATGTGTCTGAAAATGACCGGCTTTTCGTGAATATCGAATGTATGGCGTTCGGGCTTGACCGCCATGGCGGCGATGATCGCCGCCTGTAAACGCGCCCTGTCGCCGGGATGCTGGCGCACGACGGCCTTGAGATCGACGGCATGCTCGTTACCCAGGCACAGCAGCAAACGGCCTTCCGCCGTCAGCCTGACCCGGTTGCAACTGGCGCAGAAATTGGCGCTGTGCGGCGAAATGAAACCAACACGGCTGTGAGTCCCTGCAATACGGTAGTAAACCGACGGCCCACCGCTGCTTTCCGCCAGCGCCTGCAACGGGAAGCGCCGCTCGATGTCGTGTTTGATTAGCCGACTGGGGTAATGGACGTCGCCGCGATCATGGCTGTCGATGACACCCAGCGGCATTTCCTCGATGAAGCTGATGTCGATGCCACGATCGACAGCGAAGTGCACCAGGTCGCAGACTTCGTCATGGTTGCGGTTTTTCAGGATGACGGCGTTGAGTTTGATGCGTTCAAAACCGGCGTCACGCGCGGTGTTGATGCCTTTCAGCACGTTTTCGAGGTCGCCCGTGCGGGTCAGTGCCTTGAATTTTGCCGGGTCCAGCGTATCCAGACTGATGTTGATGCGCTTGACGCCAGCCGCACGAATGTCGTGTGCCAGGGTTGCCAGTTTCGATGCGTTGGTCGTCATCACCAGCTCATCCAGGCCGGAAATGGCGCCGATCTGCCGCAGCAGGTCGAGCGCACCGCTGCGTACCAAGGGTTCGCCACCGGTGATCCGAATTTTGCCAACACCGAGTTCGACGAATGCCTGGCAAATCCAATGGATTTCTTCAAGGCTGAGTATCTGTTTGCGCGGCAAAAACGTCATGTTTTCCGCCATGCAATACACGCAGCGGAAATCACAGCGGTCGGTAATCGACACCCGCAGGTAATTGACGACACGTCCAAAACGGTCGACCAGCTTTGGCGAAAAATCGGTCATGGTCACAAGCAGTATGAATAGGTAGGCGCAATGTTAGCACAGGGCTGTAGAGCATCAGACACCCGCCACGCGCCTGGCTTGTCTGGGCATCAATGCAACGAAAATTCTGCGGCATGGTCGATGTATTGGCCGACAGCTATGGCAATTTTCCGCATAGCTTGAAAAATACTGTGAAATCGGCTAAACCTTAGCCCGCTGTCAGCGCATCAGGAGGTCATCAATGAACACCCGCGCCCATTCACACGCCACCACACTCGCCCTTGCCGCCCTGTGTTTTTGTGCCAACGTCACAGCGACGACGCCAGAGGAAACCGATAACCCCGACCTGATTCTGACGCTGTCGGACAGCCAGACCCAATGGCAGGATGACAATACCGGCGGTGTGCTCAAACACGAAAATCATCCGTCATCTTCCTTGGTATCGCCCCGTCAACCCAAACGCCCCGCCGCGCTCAATTGCGGAGTCGACAGCAACCCGCTCGCCGAAGGCAATTCGCTGAGCGGTCTCTTGGTCGGTGAATGCAACTTCAATTACAAGTATTGAGCTAGGTTCACGATCGACGATCGAGCGGAATCCAGCGCAGCCGGTTGGCGTTGCTGACCACCGTTACCGATGACATGGCCATCGCTGCACCGGCTATCATCGGGTTCAGCAATACGCCAAACAGCGGATACAGCAGGCCCGCTGCTACCGGTATGCTGAGGGTGTTGTAGAAAAACGCGCCCAGCAGGTTCTGCTTGATGTTGCTGACGGTGAGTTGCGACAAGGCCATGGCCTCGGCCACCTTGCGCAGCGAACCCTGCAACAGCACGATGTCGGCGCTCTCGATGGCGACATCGGTGCCAGAGCCTATGGCAAAGCCGACATCGGCCTGGGCCAACGCCGGCGCGTCGTTGATGCCATCACCGACCATGCCCACCACTTCGCCGCCATCTTGCAAAGCCTTGACCACGGCGGCCTTGTCTTTCGGCAACACCTGCGCCCGGACTTCGTCGATACCGGCTTGCCTGGCAATGGCTTGCGCCGTGATGTCGTTGTCACCCGTCACCATCAGCACCCGTACACCACGCGCCTTCAGTTCGCTGACCGCCAACGCCGAATCCGGCTTGATCGGGTCGGATACCGACACGATACCGGCGATTGCACCATCGATAGCCAACAACATCGGCGTTTGCCCCAGCACCGACAATTCCGCCAGTTTGGCAGCGTAAGCATCGGTGGCGATGGCGTTTTCACGCATCAGCGCCGTGTTGCCGAACAAACAGTGACTATCGGCGATACGACCGCCGATGCCGTGGCCTGCCACCGCCTGAAACTTGCGTACCCGGGTTAGAGTCAGGTCTTTTTCCGCCGCGCCTGCCAGTATCGCCGCCGCCAGTGGGTGTTCAGACCCGGATTCCAGACTGGCGGCGCATTGCAGCACCTGGTTTTCGTCAAAGCCGTCGAAGGCAACAACCGAGGCCAGCGCCGGTTTTCCCAGCGTTACCGTGCCGGTTTTATCCAGGATTACACAGCTTAATTTACCGGCGGTTTGCAAGGCCTCACCTTTGCGAATCAGCACACCCATCTGCGCCGCCCGTCCGACGGCCACCATCACCGAAATCGGCGTTGCCAGGCCTAAGGCGCACGGGCAGGCGATGATGAGCACCGTCATCGATGTGACGAAGGCATAGCCCAGGGCGGGCGACGGCCCGAGCATCAGCCAGATCAAAAACGTCAGGATTGCAAAAACCACCACTGCCGGTACGAAGACGGCAGATATTTTGTCGGCCAGCCGAGCCAGTTCGGGCTTGCTGCTCTGGGCCTGGCGGACGCTTTGAATGATTTGCGCCAGCGCCGTATCGCGGCCAATACGGGTAGCGGTGAACAGCAAGGTGCCTTGCTGGTTGAGCGTACCGGCCGCCACGCTGGCACCGGCTATTTTCTCGACCGGCAGCGATTCGCCCGTGAGCATGGACTCATCGACCGTCGAATGGCCATCGATCACAATGCCATCGACGGCAATTTTCTCGCCTGGCCTGACGCGCAGGGTTTCGCCCAGGCCCACATCATCGATGGGGATGTCGATTTCCTGGCCGTCGCGCACGACGCGGGCGGTGCGCGGCTGCAAGCCGATCAGGGCGCGAATCGCCGCCGAAGTTTTGCCACGGGCGCGGGTTTCCAAGGCGCTGCCGAGATTGATGAAGGCCAGAATCACTGCGGATGCCTCGAAATAGGCATGATTGGACAGCGAGGGCAACTGGTCGGCGTAGTCGATCAATATGGCCGAATACAGCCACGCTGCCCCCGTGCCCAGCGCAATCAGCGTGTCCATATTGGCCTGTTTGTGCCGGGCCAGCTTGAATGCGCTGATGAAAAAATGTTTGCCGCTGTAATACATCACCGCCAGGGTAACCAGCGCCACTTTGGCCCAGAAGCTACTGCCTGCCGCCGTGCCCATCAGCGGGAACCAGTCGAAGTGCGCACCCAGCATCAGCGGCACCCCCAGAGCACCAGCGACGACGGCTTTACGCATCAGACCGTGATAGCGCTGCTCTTCCTGTCGTTCTTCTTCGCCCGCATCTTCCAAACCTTCCATGACCGCGCCATCGTAACCCGCCGCTTTCAAGGCCAATTTCAACTGCAAGGGATCGACATGGCCGGATACCTGCGCCGAATGATCGGCGAAATTGACGCTGACCGATTCCACGCCCGCCACTCCCTGCAATGCGCTTTCGACGGCGGCGATACAGCCCGCGCAGCGCATACCGAGTATGGATAGCCGCATGGACTGGGGTTCATTGGACTGGGCTTGCTGATTTGATGCTGGTGCGTTCATGACGGCCTTTGCGGAGTGAGGGTTGACGGCAGGCTGCCGCTGAGATCGCCGTGGCCTGGCGGGGGTATCAATCGACGTCAAAACCGGCGGCTATGATGGCGTCTTCAATACTGTCCAAATCGACTTTGCCATCGTCGAACTCGACATCGACGCGCTTTTTGGCATGGGAAGCTGCCACGTTGACGACGCCATCGAGTGCGGAGACGGCTTTTTCGATGGTATTTTCACATCCCCCGCACTTCATGCCGGTGACGGAAATGGATGCTGACTGTGCCATGGTGGCTCTCCTCGGGTAATGGTTAATGGTTGGTTGGCTGATTGCCAACATCAATTGATGTCGGCGATTACAAAAAATTCAACACCTCTGCGGCCATGCCATGCCACATGGCCATCGCGCTGAATATCGAAATAAAACGGCCTGGTCGGCGGGCAAGCGGGGCATACTAGTCAAAGCCATGTCATCCGTAAACTCGCGGCTGCAAATGTTCAAGGCCGTTGGTATAAGCGATGCATAATCTTTTATATCGATTTTTACGATAGCCACTTCTAAAACTGTCACTTTTACCGACATGCATCGCACCGTATGATACGGCAACCCTCATAGCCGAACATCACCAGGAGACTGCATGATCCGCCATCGCTTCATCAAGCCCCTCATTCTTGCCCTTGGCCTGCTGGCAGCGCCCCATGTCATGGCCGATCGCGCCCTGCTCAATGTATCGTACGATCCCACCCGCGAACTGTACCA
>Ga0048259_101644_pt1 | contig 11700 bp, 9 predicted proteins | sample SubbioQV12_Dec13_FD_54352 | JGI IMG/M metagenome (GOLD analysis project Ga0048259, IMG submission 54352) | Serpentinite rock and fluid subsurface biosphere microbial communities from McLaughlin Reserve, California, USA - QV1.2_Dec13... | ecosystem: Environmental > Terrestrial > Deep subsurface >... | reverse complement strand
CTATTTTGGCATCAACCACACTTAGCGGTTGCTTCACTGTGGGCCAGGAATTTGCCGCTTCGCGGGTCCCCGAGATCAAAATTGGCGAGACCCGCAAACAGGACATTAGCGAAATGTTCGGCCAACCCTGGCGCACCGGGCTGGAAGACGGTCATCCGACCTGGACCTATGGCATTTACAGGTATGCAGTGTTCGGCGCCACCGACACCCAGGATTTGCTGATCCGTTTCGATAACCAGGGCGTCGTCAGGTCTTACAGCTTCAATTCGACGCGCGTCAAGCAGCCAATCACCAGACTGGAGTAATTGTATAAACTGAAGAGATAGGTAATTCTACTTTGTCAGATTAGGCTAATTCATTGATTTAACAGTCGTTTTTGGCTATTTTTTGTTGATATTCAATGAGTTGCGCGAGTCACGAAAAGTACACACTGCAACAGATTGATTTATCAGCGCAAAGAAGCATAAGAAACCGCTAATCTGACAAAGTAGAATTAGTGGCACCTGGCTTAAATCTGATCAGGTTCCTGGCCAGTTCGGTCAGCGTTTTCCAAAGCTGCCAAGCCGTTGGCAGCGCGATGAGCAGCCAACGCGGCAAGCAGCACTTGAGATGGGCGAACGCATAGGTTCGATTGATTTTGTAGTTCTCGGCGATTCCGACGGTTCGTTCGGCTTCCAGCATGATCAAGGCGTGCAGGTTGTCGGCGAGGATTTTGGCGCCGAAATCCTGCTGCGCGGCCAGCCAGGATAAGCCGGTGGTGTTTTCCAGTGCCAAGCGGTGTTTGAGGCGCTTGAATGCTTCTTCGATTCGCCAGCGGCTGTGGTGCAGCGCGGCGAAATCGTTGGCAATTTCCCTCCCCCTCGTATTACCCTCATGATGTCGTCGAAAAACTGGATAGCACCTGAAACATCGCCGCTGCCTTGTCGAAACATTCCTGATACTCATCGTCTACCCGCGAATCATCGACGATGCCGCCACCCACCCAGAAACGGATCGTGCCCCGGTTGTGAACTAGGGTGCGGATGGCAATGTTGGTATCCATATTGCCGTCGAAGCCGATGTAGCCTATTGCGCCGCAATAAACACCACGGCGATGCGGTTCCAGTTCTTCGATGATTTGCATGGCCCGTATCTTGGGTGCGCCGGTGATCGAGCCACCGGGAAAACAACTGCGCAACAGATCGACGGCGGTTTCACCGGCGGCCAGTTCGCCGGTAACGGTGCTGACCAGATGATGCACGGTGGCGTAGGTTTCGATGGTGAACAATGCTTGTGCCTTGACCGAACCTTGTCGGCAACATTTGCCGATGTCGTTGCGTAACAGATCAACGATCATCACATTTTCTGCCCGGTCTTTTTCGCTGTTGGCCAGCGACTGTTTTTGAGCGGCATCGGCCTCGGCATCGGCACGCCGGGGGCGTGTGCCCTTGATGGGTTTGGTTTCGACCTGGCCGGACGCCAGCTTCAGAAAGCGTTCCGGCGATGAACTCAACACCTGAACATCGGGGAAATTCAGATAGGCGCTGAACGGTGCGGCATTGACCTGGCGCAAGGCCCGGTACGCTAGCCAGGGGTCGCCCGCGCAAGGGCTGCTGAAACGCTGGGTGAGATTAACCTGATAACAATCGCCTTCTTTAAGGTAATGCTTGATGCGGGCAAAAGCCTGGGCGTAATCACTGCGGCTCATGTTGGCCTGCGGCGTTGCTTCGACATGGAAACGGCCTTGTACCGGGCTGTCGAACGACGCCGACCAGTCTGCCAGCAAATCATCGACCGTCTGCGGCGCCAGCCCGTAACCCACCAGCCAACTTTGCTGCAAGACATGATCGACTACCACCGCCCAGCGATAAATGCCGATGGCCATGTCGGGGATGCACTCATCATCACGCGCCAAGGCGGGCAGACGCTCGATGCGGCGGGCCAGGTCATAGCCAAAATAGCCCAAGGCACCGCCGCAGAACGGCAGGCCGACTATGCCCGGCTTAGGCAAACCAAGCTGGCGTTTCAACAGTTCGAACGGAGCTTCCCGGCTTTCGACGATATTGCCCGCCTGTTCGATCGTAGTGACATCGCCAACGGTTTGCAGCGTGCAATCCGGGCTGTGCGCCAGAATATCGAAACGCCCCTGCCGACTGACGGGAAAGGCACTGTCGAGAAACACCGCCCAGGGTTTGCCTGCCATGGCAGCAAACAGGCAGGCGCTATCCGGGTGATACGGCAGAGCGTGTTTTATGGGAAGGTCTTGAGGCATCGTAAGGTGGAACAGCGCACATCAGCCGCTGTTGGCTGTGAAAGGCCGCAAATTTTATACCAGCACGCCGCTTTACAGGCTTTCCGCGCGTTAAATGACTGATTGCGTGCTGGCTGGTGGAAGCTGCGTCGATACGGCATCGACGCGCGACCAATGGGTTCAAAGGCCGAATGACTGATCCAGCAAGGCATTGTCCAGTTTACCGGCGCGGAAGCTTTTGCCGGATTCGACGGCGGTGACGATGACACTGGCCGGGCTGAACAACATGGCATCGATTTTGAAAAAATCGTAATCATAGGCCTTGAAAATATCGGCGAACGGCTTGCCGTAGTCTTTCGAGGTCGAACTCGGTAACGCGTTTGCCAGTTGCGCGGCGGCGTCATCGCTGCCTTTGACGAATAAATGCACTTGACCGGCGAACAGAATCGCGTCGTTGGTACGCCCCATGGCTTTGACGAAGTTGGGATGCGGTGGACAAATCGGCGCCGAACCTGAGCCATCGACGATGTCTTCCAGTGGAAAATGCAAGGCATGCGCCTTGTGCATGGCCACTTCCAATACGCGACCGACCACCTGAACACCACCGGCCAAACTGCTGGTCGGGGTAACGATGATGGTCAGATTTTCTGGTTTGACACCACAAGCCGCCGCGACTTTGTCGACGATTTCGATGGGTGGAATGGCATCGTTTTCGATCACCAGTGCGGTGCGGTCATGGCTGTCGCGATAATCCAGCTCCTTGTAAAGTGCCTCCACCGGCTCGACCACACCCTCCTTGACCTTGGTTGCCAGCGCCCGTGCCGGGCCGGAACCCAGCGCATAATACTTGCCGTGCGACAAACTCCAGCCGGCATACTGGCTACCAAGACAGGCCAGCACCGGATTGCTGGCATGAACATGAATGCTCAATGGCCAATGCTGAGTATACGGATTCTGCATGATCGCAGCTGTACCCATGCCGCCCATGCAAATCTCGGTGATGATGCGGCCTGCTTCCAGTCCACCGAGAACCTTGATGCCAGCATCAATTACGGCACAGCCGTTTTCCAGTATTTCGATGCCCAGACGCAGTGAATCCGCATGATGCAAAAGTTGTTGTACCCGTGATTGACTCAGTTCGTTGACGCTTGCCCGATATCGCATGGTTCCAAAAGCCTATTGAAAAAGTTGTCGTATGAAATGTTCTGCGTGTTCGAGTCGTTCCGACACATCCGCCTCGCAAAAACCGGCGGCCATGATACTGCATAAGGGCAAACCCTTGCCAATCAGCGAACCCGGTTGCGGCCTGTCGACAGCCCAATCCGGCCACGGCAAATCCCGGGGAATCACCCAGTCACCGTCGGCGAACAACACACGACTGGCTCTTGGAAAATCATCGACCTTGCAACCGGCATAGTCACCGACACAGGCAGCGACATGCGCACCAAATACATCACAACCATATAACGCACTGCTGGCCGAAAATCGGGCATTCAGCTCCAGCACATGACAGACATCACCATCGACAATGAAATCAAGGCTGCCAAGACCCCGCAAACCAAAATGCCGTGCCAGGGCAGCCAGCCAGCCTTCAACCCTGTGCGCCAAATCGGGCGGCAGTGTGACATTCGACATCGCGCCAGCAAACACGAACGGCCTGTCACCCACCGCAACCGACCATTGCCGGTTGAAGCCCATAACGTCAACACCCTGGTTATGGGCGATGAATGCTGCGGAATACACGACGCCGTTCTGATAGCGCTGCCAATACAGTGAATCGGACGCTGCCGCCTGCAACGGCATTTGCCAACCCACCGCCATACCGCCCGCCGAATGCAATGACTTGCAAAGCCACAGCCCCGGCTCTGGCGCAACGAAACCTGTTTCAGGGAACGGAATCGACAAATCCGCCAGCGCTCGAAAAAACCTGTCCCTGTCGCAAACGCTTGCCAGACAGTCGGGCGAATTACCCAGAATAATCAGGCGCTTCGACAAATCATGCAAAGCATCGACATTCGCCTCGAAACCACTGGCGTACACGCAATGGGTCGGCGCATGGCGCCGCATGACCTCGTCGAGTGCAGGGCGCAAATCCTCGACAGCCAGGCTACGCACCCGGTAGGCCTCCACAGCCAGGTCTTGCGTATCCACATCAGCAAACACGTCAATCGTCACTACCTGCCAGCCCGAATCGACCGCCAGTTTCGCCACCGCGCGTGCCGACTGACCCAGCGCCAATAATTTGTTGTCGTTTGAAAATTTCAAAAATACACAACGCGAAAAATATCGCTGGATTTTATTAAAAAAATACGCATAATGCGCGGCTCACGGAGAGCTGGCTGAGCGGTCGAAAGCGGCGGTCTTGAAAACCGTTGAAGGTTTATCCCTTCCTGGGGTTCGAATCCCTAGCTCTCCGCCATAATTTCTTTTTTATCATAAAGTTAATCAAATAAAAACCAGCCATAGCGCCGGTTTTTTTGTGCCTATTTTCAGCCTTTTCCGCAACCCAGGTTGGAAAACCGAGGACTTCGCCCCCCCCCCTCAGTATCCATGCCAGCATTCTTACCCATCTTTCAAAACTTTCCATTCGCCGGATTTCATCGCCACGCATAGATCGCATGATCAAGCCTTTACCCGGCGGCGCGTTCTGACCTTTTCCGTTCTGGTTTCATTTCTGCTCTGCGCCTTCAAAGGCAGCTTGCTGACCTTGCTCGACGATCTGTTTTCCACGTTGGACGGTGTTAGGATTCCGCTAGAAATAACTTCCCGAAATAATCAGCCCTGAGGCAGAGTCCGGTAATTCCAGCGAGTTAGAAAATCATCAAACGCGAGCGAAGTCGCCGATCAATGCTTTCTTTTTAGTATCGATACTGATTACATCTTAGCCGTCTTATAGCGACGACAACTCGCATTCGATACGATTTTCTGGCTTTCTGGTTCCCACGGTCTCTGCGGAAACCCATACCGAGCTTGATACACAGGGCAGCGCAGGATGAACGGGCAAGCTCAGAACGAGTTGTATCGAGTTTGTGCGTGAACCGCTTTAAAGCTCGCCGTGCTCCAGCACGGGAACCAGCCAGTAATGAATCCCCGTGCCGACGAATTCGATTTTGATACGCTCCAGCAGAGCCGACACGCTGTCCCTGTCGACATACAACTGAAAACACAGCTTGCGCTGGCGACCGGTTACCTGTTCCTCGCGCGACCAGCCTTGATGATGGCGATCATGGGCATTGATGATAAAACTAGAAAAGCCCTGGGCATTTTCGAACGCCAGCAGACAATCGACCATGGCTTCTTCCAGGGTAACCGGTACGTTCAGGGTTATCAGGCATATCGTGTGGGTCATGTGATCTTCTCCCGGCCTTGGCCGAATAAAGTGTACAAAATTGGCAACAGGATGAGTGTCAGTGCGGTCGACGACATCAGGCCACCGATCACGACGATCGCCAGCGGGCGCTGTATTTCCGAACCAGGGCCGGAGGCGAACAGCAACGGTATCAAACCAAATGCAGTGGTGCTGGCAGTCATCAACACTGGGCGCAAGCGGCGGATAGAGCCTGCAATCACGACTTGCGACATGGCCAGGCCAGTTGCGTACAAATGGTTGAAATAGCTGACCATCACCACGCCGTTGAGTACGGCGATGCCCAGCAAGGCAATGAATCCCACCGAAGCCGGCACCGAAAGATATTCGCCTGACAACCAAAGGGCGAACACGCCACCGATCATGGCCAACGGAATGTTCGATAGCACCAACAAGGCTTGCCTTATCGAACCAAACGTGGAAAACAGCAGCAAAAAAATCAGACTCAGTGCCAGCGGAATCACCAGCGCCAGACGTGCCGCCGCACGTTGCTGATTTTCGAACTGACCACCGAACGTCAGCCGGTAGTCGGCGGGCAGCTCCACCTTGTCTGCAACGACCCGTTTGGCTTCATCGACAAAGCCAACGAGGTCGCGGCCTTCGACATTACAGCGTACCACGACGAAGCGCTGGCCCATTTCGCGACCGATTGATACCACGCCCTCGACCGGACGAATCTCGGCAATGCTCGAAATCGGCACATGGTCACCATCCGGCAGCGTCATCTGCAAATGATTAAAGTTAGCTGCCGTACTGTCACCGCGCAGTAATAGCGGTGTGCGCTTGACACCTTCCTGCACGATACCGACCGTCACGCCTTCGATCTGCGCCCGTAACGCATCCTGGATGCCATTGCTATCAAGGCCGAAACGCCCGGTTGCCTGGCGATTGATGATGACCTGCAAAAACTCCATGCCTTCATTCTTGCGGATGAAGACATCGGTTGCACCAGGCAGGGCTTTCAAAACCGCAGCAATATCATCGCCTTTGCGATTCAACAGCGCAATGTCGCTGCCGAATAATTTGATGGCAAGGTCGCCACGGGTACCCGTCAGCATCTCGGAAACACGCATCTCGATCGGTTGGGTAAATCCAAACTCGATGCCCGGCGTATCACTCATGATGGCCCGTATCGACTCGATCAGTGCTTCTTTGGTTTCTGCCTGCCACTGATCTTTGGGTTTCAGGATCAGAAAGGTGTCGGTTTCATTGAGGCTCATCGGATCCAGCCCCAGCTCGTCGCTGCCGACACGGGACATCACGGTTGCAACGTCGGGAATGTGATCCAGTATGTTTTTTTGCACCCGGATATCCAGTTTGACCGAATCTTCCAAGGTGATCGACGGCAGCTTTTCCAGTTGTACGATGATGTCGCCTTCATCCAGGGTGGGCATAAACGTAGCACCGATACGTGAGAACGCGAAAACCGTCAGCAGCATCAATACTGCGGCGATTGCGAACACCGCGTTGCGATGTAAAAGACACCAACTCAACAATGGCACATACAGGTGTTGCAACTTTCGTGGCAGCCACGGCTCCTCGCTCGGCACCTGCCTGACAAGAAACGACGCCAGCACCGGAATTACCGACAACGACAACAACAATGAGCCGCCAAGCGCAAATACGATGGTCAGCGCCACTGGCGTGAACAGCTTGCCCTCCAATCCTTGCAGGGTCAGTAACGGTAAGAATACGATGATGATGATCGCTATGCCCGAAGCCACCGGCACTGCCATTTCACGGGTCGCACGGTAAATCAGGTGCAGACGTGGCAGGCGTTCGGACTTTTCGTGGTTTGCCATTTGAGCGATGATGTTTTCGACCACGACGACCGCACCATCGACCAACATGCCGATGGCAATCGCCAGCCCGCCCAGACTCATCAGATTGGCCGTCAGTCCAAAACCGTGCATCAGCATGAAGGTCACCATGGCCGCCATCGGTAGCACCAGTGCCACCGTCAATGCCGCCCGCAAATCGCCTAGAAACAGAATGAGCATCACGATCACCAGCACCGTGGCCTCGATCAATGCATGGCTCACGGTATCAACCGCCTTGCCGACCAGTACGCCCCGGTCGTAGAACACATTGATGCGGACACCTTGCGGCAATGACGGTTGCAACTCCGCGAGTTTGGCTTGTAGCAAATCGACGGTCTGGCGAGCATTGGCGCCGCGCAAACCCAGCACCAGGCCGGTGACGGCCTCGTCTTCGCCGTGCATGCTGACCGCGCCATAACGGGTCAGGGCACCGATACGAACAGTGGCAATGTCGGCCACCCGTATCGGCCAGCCCTTGTCGCGGGCGACGACGATGCTTCTGATGTCCTGCTCGTCGGCGACCCGCCCTTCGACACGCACGATCAGTGCCTCCTCGCCTTCGGTCAAACGTCCGGCGCCATCGTTGCGATTGTTGTTTTTCAGGGCATTGTGCAGTTGTTCCATATCGATGCCGCGCGCTGCCATGGCAGCGTTATCGGGAACCACCTCGAAACTGCGTACCAGACCACCCAGCGCATTGACATCGGCTACCCCCGGCACTGTGCGCAAGGCTGGGCGTATCACCCAGTCCAGCAGCTCGCGCCGTTGCATCAATGACAAGCCGCCGCCTTCAATCGCGAACATGAACAACTCGCCCAGTGGCGTCGTCATCGGCGCGATACCGCCCTGAATACCGTCGGGCAGGCTGCCCCAAACATCACTCAAACGCTCGGCCACCTGCTGCCTGGCCCAGTAAATATCGGTACCTTCTTCGAAATCGAGAGTGATGTCGGTGATCGCATACTTGGCCATCGACCGGAGTACGGATTGATGGGGAATACCCATCAGCGCGATCTCGATCGGCACGGTAATCCGGCTTTCCACCTCTTCCGGCGTCATGCCGTTGGCTTTAACGATGATCTTGACTTGCGTCGGCGACACATCGGGAAAGGCATCGATGGGGATATGCCTGACGGCGTAATAGCCACCGGCCATGAGTGCCAAAGAAAACAGACCGATAATCATGCGCTGCATCAGCGCAAAACGAATCAGACCACGCATCACTCCTCCCCGGCGGTATTCAGCCAGTTGGCCTTGAGCGACACCGCGCCTGTAATCGCAATCTGCTCACGACCGGTCAACTCGCCGCGAATCAAGGCTTCCTGATCGTATTTGCCCACCACGGTCACATCGACCACATCGAAGCCCGGCGGCGTGCGCACGAATACATAATGCCGCCCTCCCTGTTGGGCGATGGCGCTGTTCGGCACTCTGAATCCCGGCTGGCTCTTGCGTTGCAAGATTTGCACACTCACATGCTGGCCTACCCGCAAACGCTGGTCATTACGGGTGATGACGGCGCGGGCCAGCACGGTCTGACTGACCCGATCGACGCTTTTGCCCAGCAAGGTGATGTGGCCAGCGACATCGTCGACCTCGATGGCGAACTGGTCGCCGACACTGACCGCCTGCACCCGCTCCTGCGGAATGTTGATTTCCAGCCAGAGTTCGGACAAATCGGCCACGCGGTAGATCGGCGCCTGCATTTCGATACGGGCACCCACCGTTACCAACCGTTCCAGCACCGTGCCGCGTATCGGCGATTTGATACTAAGCTGGCTGTCGAGCTTGCGGTTTTTGCTCAATGCGTCGATGTCCGACAGCACCATGCCAGCCATCACCAGCATTTGCCGGGCCTCGTCGGCCTGTGCCACCTTGCTGGCATGTAGCGCCTGGGTTTCCTGCCAGCGTCGCTCGGCAATCACGCCTTCCTCGGCCAGCTTGCGGTCGCGCTGGTATTCGAGTTCGGACAGGCGCAGATTGCTGACGCTGGTCAGAAACTGTTGCTGCAAGGTCAACAGCTCCGGACTTTCGATTTGAGCCAGCACCTGGGATTTTTCCACGGTATCGCCAATGTTGGCCCGCAGCTGCCTCAGCAAACCTGGCCTGGGGCTGCTGACCAGAAACTCGCGATCGACCGGCACCACCACGACGGCGGGCGCGATCAACAACGGCACATCGGGGCTGGCTGTCAGCGAGGCGATTTTGATGGCCAGATGGTCGATCTGATCCTGGCTCATGGCGATAGACCGGGGCTTTGCATGTATCTCGGCGTGTACCAGCGACGCAAGCGCCAGCAAGCCTATAAGAAGTGGCCGTTTCATGGCAGAACTCCCAGTGATTGATTGAAAAAGGCAATGTTGCGTTGCAGCTTGACTTCCTGCTCTCCGGCGTAGCGGGCGGCTTCCAGGCTGCGGGCCTGAATTTTCAGCAAGTCCAGCAAGTTGATTTCACCAGCGGCGAAGCTGAGTTCCATCATCTGGTAATGCTGGTTGGCCAGCGCCTTCATGGCACGGGCGATTTCAAGCTCCGTCCGGGTGACGGTCAGCGCGTGTTCGGCTTCGTGCAGGTTTTTTTCCAGTTGCCGCATCAGATGCTGGCGCTGCGCGATGACCTGGCTGACTTCGAGTTGAGCGGCAGCGATTTCTGGCGCATCGTAAGTGGCATGGCCGAACGGGATGACAACACCGATACCCGCGCTCTGCAAATCGCTGTTGTCGCGCTGATCGCGGCTGGTACGGCCACCGATGTTGATTTTGGGCTGGTTGATGGTATCGGTGGTTTTGGCGAATTCCACGGATGCCTGCTTGCGTGCCAACAAGGCGTTGATGGCTTCGAGAAACGGGTGGCTGTCATCGATTTGCCCGCGCTCGCTCATCGCCTCCTGGTAATGGGCTGGCACTCGCGTTGTTTGCGTCAGCACGCTGTAAGTCTTGCGGCTGTGCATGACTTCGGCCTCGGCTTGGGTCAGCAGCGAGCGGTTTTGCAGATGATCGCTTTCGGCCAGCAACAAATCGGTGCGGGGCAGATCGCCCAGCGTCACCCGGCGACGGACTTTGCTCAGTAATTTTTCCGAGACATCGATATTGATTTTCGCCTGCTGCAAGCGGCTTTCGGCCAGCGCCATGTCCCACAGCGCCTCGCGCAGCAGTCGGGCAACTTCCAACCGAATGGCCGATGATTGCGTCAGCGCTGCCCGTTCCGCCCGTTCGGCAACCGCTTGTGCCGCCGAACGCTGCCCCCAGCTCCAGGGTGTGAACTCAAGCAATGCCGAGGCATCGCGTGAGCCACGATCACTGGCGACGCGGTCGTCGTAATAATCCAGCGCCAACGCCGCCGAACCGGCAAACCAACCTTCACCTCGCACCTTGAGCGCATTGGCTTCCTGTAGCAAGGCGTCATTGACCAGTCGATCGGGGTATTGCTCAACGGTTTGTTCGAGCAATTGAGGCAAGCTCAGCTGCGGATCGACAGTGATGGGATCCAGGTGTTCCAGCGTCAAATTTTGTTGTGGGGTGACGGTCTGTAAAAGACCTGAATCTTGCGCCAGGGCAAGGCTGCTGACGGCCAGCCAGACTACTGCAAGACTGAAATTGAAGCGATACCGTCCATTCATGGTGCACTCCCGTATCCAAGGTGTTGCATAGCGGCGCCGTTGGCATGGCCTTATGCGCCGACAAGGAACAGCGGTGTCTTGATCGTAAGAATTGCGATCGATGGCCGCTGGTGCGACAGCTTTTCAGAGTGGAGGTGCGCGAGTGGGATTCTGTTTTTGCCAGGGAACGATGGCTGGGGGCGGCCATGGCAGATCGGGCTTCAGTCGTTGAAGCCGCCGATAAACCGGGCGCAAGACAGGGTGCGAATCGGGCAGCACGGCGTACGGTTCGTCCATGTCGGCAATCTGGCGTTCTATCGCCGACCCAATGACGACGATCATCGCCATCTCGTGTTGTCGATCAGCCATCTGGACATCGTCGCCATGCCCGAGCGATACCAGGCTTTCGAATTCGTGCAGATGCGGGCCGCTGCCAATCTCATCGTAGCCGACATGGGCATGAACCAGCGGCGCCGCAATTTGCAGCAGCAGCAACAGCATGACCAAAATGTGGCGGAACGATGAAACCATTTGCAGTTTTGCTGTGTCGATGGGTGTGGCAGTATTAAGTTATCAATTGTTTCATAAGTGCTTGCCCAAGCTGTTCAGCGTTAATAATGCAGCCTCTAGTGCAAGCACTTATGAAACAATTGATACCAAAAGCCACGGTGAAAACCAAGGTTGTACT
>Ga0048259_100347_pt1 | contig 11720 bp, 11 predicted proteins | sample SubbioQV12_Dec13_FD_54352 | JGI IMG/M metagenome (GOLD analysis project Ga0048259, IMG submission 54352) | Serpentinite rock and fluid subsurface biosphere microbial communities from McLaughlin Reserve, California, USA - QV1.2_Dec13... | ecosystem: Environmental > Terrestrial > Deep subsurface >... | reverse complement strand
TCATCAAAAGGGCGGCGATGGGATTTCGCCGCCGCTCCCTCCCACCCCATCAAAGTCAGTTGCGGCTCAAAACAAACCGCTGATTACACCGTCGTCACTGATGTCGATACGCTCTGCTGCTGGTGTCTTGGGCAGGCCGGGCATGGTCATCATGTCGCCGGCAATCGCAACGATGAAACCGGCGCCATTGGCGAGGCGGATTTTGCTGATTTCGACGTTATGACCGCTCGGTGCCCCTTTGACATTGGGGTCGGTCGAGAACGACATCTGGGTTTTTGCCATGCAGATCGGAAAGTGACCATAATCCGCTTGCAAGGCCTTGAGGTAGTTCAGCACTATCGGGGTGGCACTGACGCTGCCTGCACCGTACAGTTTGGTGGCGATGGCCTCGATCTTCTGCCATAACGGCAGCGCGTCGTCGTAAACATAACTGAAACCAGGTTCGCGGGTGTCGACGATATTCAACACTGCCTGCGCCAGCGCCTCGGCACCGGCACCGCCCTGCGCCCAATGTCTGGATACCACGCAATTGGCGCCCAATGCCGCGCATTTTTGTTGCAACAGCTGGATTTCGGCGTCGGTGTCGAAGCTGAAGTGATTGATGCAGACCACGCAAGGCAGACCGTAGTGGGTCTGGATATTGTTCAAATGGCGCTCCAGATTGGCGCAGCCTTTTTCCAGCGCCGCCAAATTCTCGACATTCAGCCCATCTTTGCCGACGCCGCCGTGAAATTTCAGTGCGCGAACAGTGGCCACCAGCACCACGGCCGACGGCTGCAAACCCGACATCCGGCATTTGATGTCGATAAACTTCTCCGCACCCAGATCGGCACCGAAACCGGCTTCCGTCACGGCGTAATCGGCGAGTTTCAGCGCGGTTTGCGTTGCGATCACGGTATTGCAGCCATGGGCGATATTGGCGAACGGGCCACCGTGGATGATGGCCAGATTGTTTTCCAGAGTCTGTACCAGATTGGGTTTGATCGCATCTTTCAGCACCGCCGCCATGGCGCCATGCGCGTTGAGGTCGCGGGCATAGACCGGGGTAACCTTGTCGGATTTATAGCCGACGACGATGCGGCCCAGCCGCTGTTTCAAATCGGCGCGGCTGGTGGCCAGACACAGAATGGCCATGACTTCCGAGGCGACGACGATGTCGAAGCCGTCTTCGCGCAAATAGCCATTGGTCACGCCGCCGATGCCCACCACGATTTTGCGCAACGCCCGGTCGTTCATGTCGACGACGCGCTTCCATTGGGTTCGTCGCGGGTCGATGTCGAGCGCGTTGCCGTAGTTGATGTGGTTGTCGAGCAAAGCCGACAGCAAATTGTGCGCAATACCGATGGCATGAAAATCGCCGGTGAAATGCAGGTTGATGTCTTCCATCGGCACCACTTGTGAATAACCGCCACCCGCCGCGCCGCCTTTGACGCCGAAACAGGGGCCGAGCGACGGTTCGCGCAGACAGGCGATGGTCGATTTGCCCAAGCGGTTAAGTGCATCGGCCAGGCCGACGGTCGTGGTGGTTTTGCCTTCACCGGCTGGCGTCGGGCTGATGGCCGTCACCAGAATCAGCTTGCCGTCGGTTTGGTCGCTCAGACTGTTGACGTACTCCAGCGAGAGTTTGGCCTTGTAATGGCCGTAAGGATCCAGATGTTCGGCAGGAATGCCGAATTTTTCAGCAGCCAGCTCGATGATGGGGCGCATCCTGGCTTGCTGGGCAATTTCGATGTCTGACATGACGGTCTCCGCAAAAGGGTTGAAAGTTGAGAATACTGTGTGATGTGAACTGGGTATTCAGCGTCTGTGATAAACGCCGTCCGGCCCCGACCGCAGCGCACCGATTGGCCGCTGGAAGGTAAAGCGATACGGCGTCATGACCAAAACGTCGACGGCATCGTCGAGAGCGTCATGCGGCGGCACCTGATCCGCAACCAGCAGCATCGGGGATGTAGCCGCGAACAGGCCGACACCGAGAGCCGTCAAGGCCAGTCCGGCTGGACGATAAAACACGACATCGGCCAAGACTTCCGTGAACGACAGTCTCTCGTGGGCCGATGCAGGGTGGCTGGCTGTCATCAGCAGGGCGAACAGGCCGATCAACGGTATCCGCTTCATGGGTGACGCCTCTCAGGCAAGGAAAAACAAAGGGTTGGCGCCCGGCATCCAGCGAGCGTAATTTTGCATGGCTTGCTGGAACAGGGTGGATTGCAGGAACCGTTGCTGCCAATCGTGAACCTTGGGATACGGCGCCGTTTCAAACCACAAACTATCGACGGCAGCGAATTGGCGAATGAATGGGGCAATGGCGGCATCGGCGAAGCCAAACGTGCTGCCTGCTAGAAATGAAACCTGGCTGAGCCATGCTTCCAGCTCGGCGACAAAAGACTCGCAGCGTGCCCGGTAAATAGCGGGTGGCATTTCGGGGTAACGGTCGGCATATTTGTAGCGATCGAGGTTGTGCTTGAACTCATCATCGTTGATGGCAATCAGCTCAGCCGTGCGCGGGCCGTGGCGTGGCAGCCAGGCGTCGGGGTCATTGCGTTGCAGTGCCCAGTGCATGATGTCCAGACTTTCATCAATGACCTTGCCATCGGTCAGAACCAGCACGGGCACGGTGGCTTTGGGCGATACCGCCAGCAATTCGTCGGGTTTGTCGCGTAGTTCGATTTCCCGCAATTCGACGCAACTACGCGCACTGACGATGGCCATACGGGCACGCATGGCGTAAGGGCAGCGGCGGAAGCTGTATAAGATGGGGATGGATTGCGGCTGGGTCACGTTCAGGGCGATATGTGTGTCAGGTTTTCTCATTCCTACGCTTCGCGTGGGAATGCAGACCGGGACGCTCTGCGTAGCGAACGCTTACGCTGCGCAGAGCGTGGGAGCGCGTAATTTCTTCAGGCGCACATCATTGCGCGGCATACACCGGAAAGCGTGCGCACAGCAGTTTGACCTTGCCGCGAACGGCTTCGATGACGTGGTCGTTGTCGATGTCGTCCAGCACATCGCACATCCAGCCCGCTACTTCGCGCATCTGATCTTCCTTGAAGCCGCGTGTGGTCGGTGCCGGGGTGCCGACACGTATGCCGCTGGTGACGAAGGGGGATTGTGGGTCGTGGGGTACCGCGTTTTTGTTGACGGTGATGTGAGCGCGTCCCAGCGCGGCATCGGCGGCTTTGCCGGTGAGGCCTTTGGCGATCAGCGACACCAGCATCAGGTGATTGTCGGTGCCACCGGAGACCACGTCGTAACCGCGCTTGATGAACACCTCCGCCATGGCCTGGGCATTTTTCACGACTTGTCGCTGATAGGCCTGGAATTCCGGCGTCATGGCTTCCTTGAAGGCCACGGCTTTGGCGGCAATCACATGCATCAACGGCCCGCCTTGGATGCCGGGGAAAATGTTGGCATTGAGTTTTTTTTCCAGTTCCGCATTGTGCTTGCACAGAATCAGGCCGCCGCGGGGGCCGCGCAGCGATTTGTGGGTGGTGCTGGTAACAATGTCGGCAATCGGTACCGGATTGGGGTAGATGCCTGCCGCCACCAGACCGGCGACGTGTGCCATGTCGACCAGCAGGTAAGCGCCCACCTGGTCGGCAATGTCGCGGAAGCGTTGCCAGTCCCAGATGCGGGAATAGGCCGAAAAACCGGCGATGATCAGTTTGGGCTTGTGTGCCTGTGCCAGTGTTTCCACCTGGGCGTAGTCGATTTCGCCGGTTTTCGGGTCCAGACCGTAGTACACGGCGTTGTACAACTTGCCGGAGAAGTTGGGTTTGGCGCCGTGGGTCAGGTGGCCGCCGTCGGCCAGCCCCAGGCCCAGAATGGTGTCGCCCGGTTGTACCAGCGACATGAACACCGCCATATTGGCCTGCGAGCCGGAATGGGGTTGCACGTTGGCGTAGTCGGCGCCGAACAAGGCTTTGGCGCGGTCTATGGCCAGTTGTTCGACGATGTCGACGTATTCGCAGCCGCCGTAATAGCGTTTGTCGGGATAGCCTTCGGCGTATTTGTTGGTCAGCACCGTGCCTTGCGCTTCCAGTACGCGCGGGCTGGCGTAATTTTCCGAGGCGATCAGTTCGATGTGGTCTTCCTGGCGCTGACGTTCCTGTTCCAGCGCGTGGAACAATTCATCATCAAAGCCTTTGATGGTCATGGTGGGGTTGAACATGATGATCTCCTGGTCGGTGTGTCGGTTGGTTTTCAGTCGGGTGTCGAACGCATCAGCAAAATCTGTAAATCGGCGACATTGGTGCCGGTGGCGCCGGTGAGCAGCAAGTCGCCCGCCGCCTTCAGGGCGGGATAGGCGTTGTGGTCAGCCAAGGCGGCGAGTGGGTCGATACCGGCCTGGCGACAGCGGTGCAGGCTGCCACCATCAACCAATGCACCGGCGGCATCGGTCGGGCCGTCGCGGCCATCGCTGCCGCCGCTCAGCAAGCACCAGTCGCCCCGCAGGCCATGGCGTTCGGCAGCCAGGGCAAAGGCCAGGGCCAATTCCTGATTGCGTCCGCCGATGCCGGGAAGGGTCTTACCCAGGGTGACAGTGGTTTCGCCGCCTGCAATCCAGGCGCTGCGTGTGGCTGTGCGGGAGGCTGACAGGCGGCTGACATCGGCGGCCCAGGTGGCGGCGGCGATACGGGCTTCGCCGCACAGCGGCTGGGCGTGTATCGTCGTGTCATAACCCAGGGCGCGGGCGTGCTCGACCATGGCATCGACACTGTGGCGATTGCTGCCGATCAAACTATGGCGGCAACCGGCAACAATGGGATCATCGGCTTTCAGGGTTTCGGGCCGCAGGCCGAGTGCGCCTTGTTGCAGATGGTGTTTGATGGCGGCGGGTGCATCCTGCCAGCAGCCATGGTTTTGCAGCACGGTGATGGCATCGGCGAACGTGGTGGCATCGGCTACGGTGGGGCCGCTGGCGATGGCGCTCGGGTCGTCACCCATGACATCGGACAAGATCAGCGCATGGACATCGGCAGGATGGGCATGGCGGGCCAGGCCGCCGCCTTTCAGTTTCGATAGATGCTTACGCACACAGTTGATGGCATCGATAGTGGCGCCGCTGGCCAGCAACTGTTCGGTGATGCGAATTTTATCGTCGAGCGTAATGCCGTCGGCAGGGCTGGGCAGCAGCGCCGAACCGCCGCCAGACAGCAATACCAGCACCAGTTCACCGGCTTTGGCGTGCGACAGGCGCTCGATGACGATTTCAGCGGCCCGCACACCGGCGGCATCGGGCAAAGGGTGGCCCGCGCCCAATAGGTCGAAATCCGGGTTGGGCCGAACATTGGCGTAGTGAGTGACGACGATGGGGCGGCTGGCCAGCAAATTGGCTGGAATCACTTCGCAGGCGGCTTCGGCCATGGCGCAGGCGGCCTTGCCGATAGCGATGAGATGAATGTTGCGCCATTGGCCCTGGCGCAGGGTGTCGGGGTGTTTCGGGTCGGGCGTGATGCGGCGTGTGCCGTCATTGATATGCAGACACTGCCTGACGGCATCGCGCGGGTCTGCCGCCGCAAGCCCGGTTTGAAACAGCGCCAGACTATCCGTGCGCAAGTTTGCCGTCGAAAGGTTCATCACCGCATTCGATCAGGCCATTTGCTTGGCCAGACTAAAAATCACTTCGGCGTCGAATACCTGTTTGTTGTCTTCGAACAGCTTGGCGATGCAGGCACGATGCAGCGCCAGCTTGAGGGTGCCGAAACCGATGGCGCCCCAGATGATCTTGCCGTGACGCAACTCGCCCTTGTCCATGACATTGGTGCCGCCGATGCCGATCGGCGGCGTGGCATTGGCATCAGCCAGCATTTCCAGATGCGGGTGGGTTTGCCAGTGTTCGGGCTTGAGCAATTCAACACCGGCGGCACCGGTTGCCAGCACGATATTGGCATGCTCGATGGCCTCGGCGCGGCTGTCGAAGTCATCGGCTTCGATGGGAGTGATGTCGACATCGAAGCGTTCCTTCATGGCGAAACAGGCTTTTTCGGCATTGAAGATATGGCGAGATGTCATGCTGACATCGGCACCTTCCAGCGCCAGCATCGCGGCAGCCCGTCGGCCAACCGGCCCGGTGCCGGCCAGAACCACGGCTTTCTTGCCGCGTAGTGTGCCGCTGCTGGCGAGCTTGGCCACAGCCGCCGCGGCCGTGGTGTTGCTGCCATTGCTGTCCAGCATCACCGACACCTGAAAACCGGGAAAAAAACAGCTTTGCACGGCTTCGAACAAACGCTGGCCCGCGTCCATGTTGCTGCCACCGACGAAAATGGCGGTGTTTTTCTTGTCTTTGGGGGCTCGGGTGAACATGCAGCCATTGACCAGCGGCTCGACATTGCCTGGCGTTACGCCACCATGACCGATGACATGATCGGCGCCGCCGTCGTAAGCGACCACGCTGTCGAAGGTCGACGGATGGGTGTCGGTATCGAACTGGAATAAGAGTTTTTTCATGCGCGGTTGGGGTCGTCGCTGGCGATCGATTCGAGGGTGGCCATTATATCGCCATATTGCAAAGCGTCGTTTCTTGAGGGAGCCGCTAAAAATCAGAGGCTTCTTAATTGACTGGCAACTATTCAGTGCATTTAACTGCTTTCCCCTTACTCCAGCCCCTCATCCCCAACCCTCAGCCCTCGCTTCGCTCTCCCTAAGGGAGAAGGGAGCAAAAGCCATTCTCCTTTGGGGAGGGAAAGCCGCTTACGCTGAATAGTTACATTGAGTGTGCGTCTGCAGGCAGGTACTGGCGAGGCGCTTAGTTGCTGCCGACTGCCCGAGCGCGGCAGTCGGCAGCGTATCGAACTTACGCCTTGGGCGGGCCGTAATAGCCTTTTTGCTCGGCGTCAGCCTGGTTCAGCAACTGGGCGGCGGCAATCACATCGGCGTTCAAGCCTTTGCCGCCGCACTCGATATGCGCCAGCAAGGCTTCGCGCATGCGCGGTTCCCAGTAGGTGCGCAGATGATTGCGTAGGCCTTCCTGACGGCGAATAGGCGGATAGGGTGCAAAGAAGTCGCCGATCTGGTTGGCCATGAGAATCAGCCGGTCGATGTCGATGACCGGCGGGTTGGCGTTGTCTGCCCGGCTTTGCGATTGGTGCAGGCTCATGCGATTACCTCCTCGGTCAGGTGTTCCGTGTTCGCCGACACGTTCTCCAAAACAGGCTGGATGCGCAATACCTCGACTGCCGTGACTTTATATTCCGGGCAGTTGGTGGCCCAGTCCGACTGGTCTGATGTGACGATGTTGGCCTTCGATTTGGCGTGATGAAAGGTGGTGTAGACGATGCCCGGATTGACGCGGGCGGATAATCTGGCCCGCAGCCGTATCGTGCCGAAACGACTGGTGATGGACACCCAGTCGTCATTGTGGATGCCACGGACGGCGGCATCCTCGGCGTTGATTTCCAGCACGTCTTCCGGGTGCCAGAGCGAGTTGGCAGTCCGCCGCGTCTGAGTGCCGACGTTGTACTGGCTGAGGATGCGGCCCGTGGTCAACAACAGCGGGAACTGGTCGTTGGTACGCTCGGTGGTCGGCACATACTCGGTGAGCATGAAGGTACCCAGGCCGTTGGCCCGGGGGAACTTGACGGTGTGCAACACTTCCGTGCCTTCCGGCGCATTTTCGTCGCAGGGCCATTGCGCCGAGCCGATGCGTTCGAGCAGCGGAAAGCTCATGCCCTGGTAGGCGGGCGACAGGCGGGCGACTTCGTCGAGTATTTCGCCCGCGTGGGCATACTTCGCCGGATAACCCATGGCGTTCATCAGCATGACCACGACTTCCCAATCCTGATAGCCCGCCAGTGGCTCAACCACTTTTCGCACCCGGTTGACGCGGCGTTCGGCGTTGGTGAAGGTGCCTTCCTTTTCCAGCGACGAACTGCCCGGCAGGAAGACATGGGCGTACTTGGAGGTTTCGTTGAGGAACAAATCCTGAAGCACCACGCATTCCATGTTGCGCATGGCGGCGATGACATGAGTCTGGTTGGGGTCGCTCTGCACCGGGTCCTCGCCCATGATGTACATGCCGCGAAAATGTCCGGTCAGGGCGGCGTCGAACATATTGGGCAGACGCAGGCCGGGTTCGTCGTCCAGCGGCACGCCCCAGTCGCGTTCAAACGAGCCTCTTACCTCTGGGTCGGTGACGAAACGGTAGCCGCTGAACACATGCGGCCAACTACCGAGACAACTGCCGCCCTGCACGTTGCCCTGTCCACGCATCGGATTGACGCCCACGCCTTCGCGGCCCAACATGCCGCAGGCCAGTGCCAGATTGCCCAGACACATGACGCCAGTGGAGCCCTGGCTGTGCTCGGTGACGCCCAGGCCGTAATAAATCGCGCTGTTGGGGCCACCGGCATAAAGCCTGGCCACCCGGCGGATATCTTCGGGGTTGAGTCCGGCCAAGGGGCCAATGACCTCCGGCGAATAGCGGTCATCCGCCACCAGTGCCGCCCAGTGTTCAAATTCTGGCCATTCGCAGCGTCCGCGAACGAAGGCCTCGTTGTACAGTTTTTCGCGGACGACCACATGGGCAATGCTGTCCAGAACGGCGACATTGGTGCCCGGGCGCAAGGCTAGATGAATCGTGGCCTGACAGTGTGGCGAAGTGACCATTTCGGTACGGCGCGGGTCGATGACGATCAGCTTGGCACCTTCGCGGATGCGCCGCTTCATCAACGAACCGAACACCGGATGGCCTTCGGTCAGATTGACGCCCACCACCAAAATGACATCGGCCTTGAGAATGGAATCGAAATGCTGGCTGGCAGCACCCCAGCCGACGGTGGCGGACATGCCGAACTGGGTGGGCGAATGACAGATGCGGGCGCAGTTGTCGATGTTGTTGTTGCCCATCACCGCGCGTGCCAGTTTCTGCACCAGAAAAATTTCCTCGTTGGTGCAGCGCGAACTCGATATGGCACCGATGGAACGCTGACCATGCTGGCTCTGAATGCGCCGGAATTCGCTGGCCGCGTACTGGATCGCGGTTTCCCACGAGACTTCTTGCCACGGATCATCGATGGAGCGACGTATCATCGGCGTGCGGACGCGGTCGGGATGGTTGTAGTAATCGAAGGCAAAGCGGCCTTTGACGCAACTGTGGCCGTGATTGGCCTTGCCCGACTTCCACGGAATCATCCGAACCACGCGGCCCTTGTGGGTTTCTGCCTTGAAGCTGCAACCGACACCGCAGTACGCGCAGGTGGTGACTATGCTGTTTTCGGGTTTCAATGGATTAGCCATGACGGTACTCCTCTTCAAACAAGCTTTTTTCAACGAGTGCTTGCGACGGGCAAGCCAGCACACAGGCACCGCAACTGACGCACTCGGACTCGAAAAACGGCTGGTCTTGTCCGGCGACGACTTTGGACTCGAAACTCCGGCCATCGATAGTCAGAGCGAATGTACCCTGGATTTCTTCACAAGCCCGCACGCAACGGCTACAGACGATGCACTTGGCCGGGTCGAACAGAAAATACGGATTGGAGGCATCCACCGGGCTGGCGAGATGATTCGCGCCCGTTTCATACGGGTGGCTAGCTACACCACACTGCTTCAGGGTGTCATGAAACTCGCTCCAGCCGTCGGCGATGTCCTCACTGGGGAAATCCGACAGATAAAGCTCCAGCACGCCTTTGCGCAACGAACGCAGTTTTTCCGTGTCGGTGCGTACCGCCATGCCGTCCTCGACCAGTGTGGTGCAACTGGCCGGGTAGCCCTTGCGCCCCTCCACTTCGACCAGACACACCCGGCAACTGCCGAACGGTTCCAGCGTATCCGTCGCGCACAGCTTAGGGACGGCCCGCCCTGCCATGGCCGCCGCCAGCATCACCGAACTGCCGGACGGCACGCTGACCGGCACGCCGTCGATGCTGAGCGTTACTTCGACGCCATCTCGCGGCGGCGTTCCCAAATCCTGACCATCTTGCAGCTCACGTAGCTCAGACCACATTGTAAACCCTCTCATTTCATGTGATTTTATGTCATCCCGAATCTTGCATCGCGCATTGAGGCCATGCCTATCGATTGGGTAACGTCCAGTGCAGCCGCGCCATTCTACAGAGCGTTGCTAGCCATGGAAAGGCAGACGGGCGTTAAATAAGGGCAAATCCGGCGCAACAAGCCCCGGTACGCAGAGCGTACCGGGCTGCATTCTCACTCGGAGCGTGGGAACGTGGGAACGAGGGAAAGCTCAGTAGTATTGCCCCCAGTCTCGGGTCAAACCAGCAACAGATTGCTCAGCGCCCCCACCACCCCCAGATGCACTTTCTGGCAGCCGGGCGACAAGGAATAAAAGCAGACGGTATCTTCACCCTCATCGATCAGCGCCCGTAAACACTGCTGCAACGCAGCGAATTCCGACGGCTTCAGCGCTGCTTCGAACACCGAAAACTGCACAGGCATGGCCACATCACGTATCGCACGATGCACACGGCGCAGCCGTTTTGGATCGCGGATGTCGAGTAGGGAGGGGGTGAAAACCGGACGGATTACACCAACAAAAATAGCCCCTAAACCCCTGAAAACACTAGGTTTCTGACTAAAAACAAAAATTCTTGAATTCCGGACAGTTTTGGCTTGGAAGTGCGGAAATATCCCGATGAATATCGGAAAAATAGCCTCAACAAATGCTGAATAAATACCGTTAAACCGCAGTTTATTCGATCAATGAACGTGGCTCAAAACACGTGTGAGCGAGCAAAAATCACAATTCAATTTCCCATAATGCCAACTTGCCCTTGGTGCGAATCACGTGACCGCGATAAGGCACGCGCTTGCCTACTTTTCGCCAACTCGGCAGATAGCTGCACCGTATCCGGGCCTATTTTGTCAACCTCACCCACCGATATAAACGGCGAGGCATCTTCAAAGCTTAGGCCTTGGTCAAATGTTCGTGCAATACCTTGCGTCCATTCTATATGTACACTCACTCAAATCTCCTCAAATCAAATTCCCATTAACATAATAGCGCGTCATTTCCACTATGGAATCCAGCGCAGAATCTGATAGCCTGACCTCATTACCCATCAATATAAAAGGTAAAAACGGCCGGGCCGGGATTTTTGATTTGTGTCCCCGCCTCGCATCGCTGCCGAGTTGATGAATGGCCGCGTACTTATCCGATGGACCGCTACCCGCTCTAACCCCGGCTTCGTGACTTGAATGAAATCCGTGCAGACTGGAGGCCAAATCACCCTTTACTTGTAATATTTTACCCGGCCAGTTTCTGGTTTTTTGCCGCTGCTCAATCGTACTGACCTTCAATTCCGCCCATTTGCCGTTCGGCCCAGACTCGCTTTCAAACTGCTCTTCGGCTTCGGCAACCAGTTCTTGGGCAATGCCAGCCATCAACGGCACAGGGTTCATGATGCGCCTGAGTATCTCGCCGAATTCATCGTGCATATCCGACAAATTAAATTCGATTTCAATCATCGTTGCTCCTATACTAAAAGCAGGTAGACGGTTTGTGTGCGGGCGCATGGTGTGCCGCCGCTAGCGAAAGCTTCCGACTCGCCTGGTTCGAATCCAGGGACTGTCTACCAAATTTTTTCATAACGGCCTTGGCGCAGATAGTCGTCAAACTGGGCTTTGGCGGTATGAAACACCGTTGCCGTATCCGGTACTTCCAATCCGCCCGACTTAAGACGACCAAATCGCACGGCCAACCGGCTTTCAGCTTGTCCTGGCAACAAATACACCACGGTTTTTTCCTCGGTATCCCAAAC
>Ga0048259_101277_pt1 | contig 11740 bp, 14 predicted proteins | sample SubbioQV12_Dec13_FD_54352 | JGI IMG/M metagenome (GOLD analysis project Ga0048259, IMG submission 54352) | Serpentinite rock and fluid subsurface biosphere microbial communities from McLaughlin Reserve, California, USA - QV1.2_Dec13... | ecosystem: Environmental > Terrestrial > Deep subsurface >... | reverse complement strand
GGCTTGCGATTGCGGCGGATGTAGGCGCAGCGTTCCAAATCGTCGCGTGTAGGAAAACCGATAACCTTGCGTGGCGGCGCGTTTTCCAGATCCCAGAAATAGAGTTGGTGGCCGTTGGTGTAGAAGCAGAACGGCAACTCGCCACCCAATTGCTTCTGGATGTTGTAGCAATACTGTTTGGCTTGCTCGCGGCCCATGGCGGCATCGCGGCTGGCTTTTTTGGCTTCAATCACCGCCAGCGGCTTGCGGTCTTTACCGAGCAAGACGTAATCACTGAACTGGTGGCCTTCATATGGGGTGCGAAGATCGACAACTCCTTCGGGCTGGTCGGTGAGGATGTCGAATTCCTCGACAACCTGGGAGGGGTCTTTGACATTCCAGCCTGCCTGAGCGAGTTGCTGGTCGATCAGCTCTGACCGGGGTTGTGCCTCGGATTGGGTCATGCGTTACCGTCCCTCGGTCGCCTGCTCAGTGCGTGTGGCATTGCTATCGACCACCCTCTACCGCCGATATGACGCACGTTGTCCGATAGCCTATGCGGCATGCTCGGACAGCCTCCTGGCCCGACAGCGGCTATTGGTCATAACCCAATACAAACCGTTTTTCGCAGCTTTACCTTGCGGGAGATCGATTGCGCCTGCTATCGGGCGATGATAGACGCCGCCTGCAAGTCGGCGTGATACGACGAGCGCACCAGCGGTGCGCTGGCGACTTGTCCAAACCCCAGTGACCGTGCAATCTCGCCGTAGCGTTTGAACTGTTCGGGGTGGATGTAGGCCTTGACTGCCAGGTGAGCCTTGCTGGGCTGCAAGTACTGACCCAGCGTCAACATGCTGCAACCGTGGGCCAGCAGGTCGCGCATGACGTCAACCACCTCGTCTTCCGTTTCGCCCAATCCCAGCATCAGCCCCGATTTGGTTGGCACCTGCGGTAGCCGCGCCTTGTGTTGTTGCAACAACCGCAACGATGCCTGGTAATCGGCACCGGGACGTGCCTCACGATACAGCCGGGGCACGGTTTCCAGGTTGTGGTTGAACACGTCGCAGGGTTGAGATGCCAGGATTTCGATTGCTACCTCCATGCGACCGCGAAAATCCGGCGTCAGGATTTCAAGGGTGGTGTCGGGCGTCTTGGCACGGATCGCCGCGATGCAGGCGGCGAAATGGCTGGCGCCGCCGTCGCGCAAATCGTCGCGGTTGACCGATGTCACCACCACATATTTCAGCGCCATGTCGAAGACGGTATCGGCCAGATTGCTCGGCTCGTCCGCATCCAGCGCCTTGGGTTTGCCGTGGGCGACATCGCAGAACGGGCAGCGCCGGGTGCACAGGTCACCCATAATCATGAAGGTGGCGGTGCCGTGACTGAAGCATTCGCCCAGATTGGGGCAGGCGGCTTCCTCGCAGACGCTATGCAGGCGCTTGTCGCGCAAGGTTTGCTTGATTTGATTGACCTTGTCGCCACTCGGCAATTTGATGCGTATCCAGTCCGGCTTGCGCAACACGGTTTCAGGCGTTTCGACTTTGATCGGGATGCGCGACAGCTTGTCGGCGTTGCGTTGGTGAGTTTGCGGGGTCGAGCGCGACGGTGCATTCGGTTTCATGATTCGATGGCCCTGACGAGATGATGTACGAGCGGAACGGCCAGCTCGTGGTTGTGAATGTTCACACCGCAATCGGCAAGCTGGGTGACCTGCATATCGGCGTAACCGCATGGGTTGATATTGCGGAACGGCGTCAAATCCATGGCGTTGTTCAGGCTGAGGCCGTGGTAGCAGCAGCCGTGACGAATGCGCAGACCCAAAGCGCCGATCTTGCGCTCACCAACGTAAACCCCCGGCGCATCGCCACGCGCCCTGGCAGCCAGGCCGTACAGCGCCAGAGTGTCGATCATGGCGGCCTCCAGCAAGCTGACGACCTGGCGCGGTCCCAGCGCCAGGCGCTTCAAGTCGACCAGCAGATAAACCACGAGCTGACCCGGCCCGTGATACGTCACCTGGCCACCCCGATCGGTTGCAACGACCGCAATAGCGCCAGCATTCAGAATATGTTCGCGCTGGCCGTTCAAGCCCAGGGTGTAGACCGGTGCATGTTCGGTGATCCAGATTTCATCGGCTGTTTCGGGGGTGCGCCCGGCGGTGAAACTCTGCATCGCCCGCCAGACCTCGACATAATCCGACAAACCCAATCGTCGGATGACAGTTTCCGGTTTCACGCTGGGCCAGAGTGAGTTGACGGCAGGCTAAAGCGCCATCAGCACGTCGGGATGATCGGTCAGGCCCTGATAAATCGCATCGAGCTGTTGGCGGCTGGTGGCTTCTATCATCACTGTCACCGACAGATAGGCGCCGGTTCGGCTGGGGCGGCAGCTCACGGCACCTTCGCGGATGTCGGCACAATGGCGGCGGACGATCTCGATGACGATTGCATCGAAATCGGCGCGATGATGGCCCATGGCCTTGATGGCGAACTGACAGGGAAATTGCAGCAAGCTTTCGGTTTCGCTCATGCCAGCGATTGCTTGTAGGCTTGAAACAAGGCATCCATGCGCTGGAATACCGGCCCCGGTTTGCCATCGCCCACGGCTTTGCCATCGATTTCGATGACGGGGACGATTTCGCGCGTTGAACTGGTCACCCAAATTTCGCTGGCATCCGCCAAGGCTTCCTCGGCGATGATACCTTCCCGGCAGGCGATGGCATGAGCTTGCGCCAGTTCCAGGATGACATCGCGGGTGATGCCGGCCAGTATGTCTGCATTCCTGGGCGGCGTAATCAATTCACCGTCTATCACGGCAAACACATTGCTGGCGGCACCTTCGGTTACATAGCCGTTACGCAGCAGAATGGCTTCGGCGCAGTCCTGATCCAGCGCTTCCTGGCGCAGCAACACAGGCGCCAGCAAGGCGGTAGCCTTGATGTCGCAACGCGCCCAGCGGGTATCGTTCAACGTGAGGGCCTTGATGCCGGTGATGCGGCCTGCGAAGGGTTTGATATCGGAACACATCGCAAACACGGTGGGTTCGACAGGGTCGGGGAAGCCATGGTCGCGCTTGGCCGCATAGCCCCGGCTGATTTGCAGATAAATGTACTGATCCTTGTCGCTGGCCAGCAGTGGCATGAAGATGGCCTGCCATTCGGCAACGGTTTTGTCGAGCAGCAAACGTATGCCCGCCAGGCTGACATTGAGGCGCACGATGTGGTCTTCCAGCCGGAACAAACGGCCACTGTAAACCGGGATGACTTCGTAAACGCCGTCACCAAACAGAAATCCCCGATCCAGCACCGAAACATTGGCCTCTGCCAGCGGCAGATAGCGACCATTCAAATAGACTTGCTCGCTCATTTGCGCTCCAGCATGACGATGACGGCGTCGTACAACCGACGGAAAAAGCCACCTTCGGCTACATCGACCATCGCCACCAGCGGTTTGCTGAGGATAGTTTCGCCTGCCAGCGTGACGTTCAGCGTACCCACGGTATCGCCTTTTTTGACCGGTGCGACGAGGGCTTTGTCGATCTGGGATTCGGCCTTGAGTTCGCTGTAATGCTTGCGCGGTGCTGTGACATAAACCTCATCCAGCACACCCACCGCCAATGTCGAGGCCGCACCCTTGCGAATACGGGCCTCGGTCAGCGTCGTACCGGCATCGTAGAGTTTGTGGGTTTCGAAGAAGCGAAAGCCGTAATTCAGCAACGACTGGCTTTCGTTGGCGCGGGCATTGGGACTGGCAGTACCCATCACCACGGAAATCAGCCGCATGTCGTCGCGCTTGGCCGAGGCCACCATGCAATAACCGGCATCGTCGGTAAAACCGGTTTTCAGACCATCGACCGAAGGGTCGCGCCACAACAACAGATTGCGGTTCTGCTGGGTGATGCCGTTGAAGGTGAATTCTTTTTGCGAATCCCAACGGTAATATTCCGGAAATTCGGCAATCACCGCCTGCGCCAGCAAAGCCAGATCGCGCGCCGAACTGTAATGGTTCTGGCTGGGCAGGCCGGTGGTATTTTCAAAATGACTGTTGACCATGCCCAAACGGCTGGCCTGTTCGTTCATCATCGTGGCGAAGGTTTCCTCGCTACCGGCGATGTGTTCGGCCAGCGCTACGCTGGCATCGTTACCCGACTGGATGATGACACCCTTCAGCAAATCTTCGACCGCAACCTGTTTGTTGACTTCGACAAACATCTTGGAGCCGCCGGTTTGCCAGGCGTTCTGGCTGATGGTGACGTTATCGGTCAGCGTCAAATGACCCGCCTTCAGCTCGCGAAACACCACGTAAACCGTCATGATCTTGGTCAAACTGGCCGGTGATACCCGCTTGTCGGCGTCTTTCTCGGCCAGAACGCGGCTGCTGTTGAAATCCATCAGAAAATAACTGGTAGCCGCAACGCTGGGCGGTGCGGGCGTGAAAACAGGCCCGGCGGCGAAAACCGCCTGCCCCCCCAGCATCAGTAACAAACCGAAGAACAAACCAGGGATAAAACGCAGAGATAACATCATGATGTCGCTATAAAACTAATCGATACGGAAGGTGTGCATTGTAACACCGTCGCCTTGTGGTAAACGCACATCACCGTAGGCATCAGCCACACCACGGCGCCTGTAGGTTTGAGGGTCGGATGCACAGGCCAGCGCATGATGAGCACCTTTAGCGCAGCCTCTGTCCGATTGCCGCAAGCAACCCAGCCATGCGGCGGCGCACGATGGGGTAAACCCGGTAACGGACGAATAGCATCAGCCGCAGCATGACGCTTTCCAGCCAGTGCGCCAGACGCTTGCCGGTGCGGCGCCAGTCGATTGCCCGATCCTGAAGCCAGCCTTTGCGATGCAGCCAGTGGCAAACGCCGCTGACCAACAGCAGCAAAGGCGCAAACCCTGTCAGCAACCAGAGGGCTTTGGCACCATTGCCAAGCGCCTCGCCGGTATGCAGCGGCCACTGCCACGTCGTAAAGGTCTGGCCAGGGGTGAAGCGGCCCGGATTGTTGACGGCGCGTATTTGTCCGCTCCAGCGATCGATCCACACCGTGGTGAACGGGTGTTGCTGGTTCAATTCCCCGGCCTGCCGCAGATTGATGCGATAAGTGCCCAGATCGCCCTGCGGTGTCGAAATGCGTCTGACTTCGGAACGGGGAAACAAACCCCGTGCAACCACGACCGCTTCGGCCAGGCTGACCGGGCGATCGTTGGGTATGGCCGTGCTGCGGACGTTAGGCCCGGCATCGCCATGCGCCATGCCTTCGGCAGCGGTGAGTGATTCCAGCACCTCGGGATAACTGAGATGGAATCCGGTGAATGCCAGCAACAGCAAAAAACCGGCACTGACCAGCCCCAGCAGGCGATGGCTGTCCATCAGCAAACGCATCAGACCGCTATTCACGCGTAGGGCGAATGCCGACTTGAGCGGCTTGTCCGTCGGCCACCACAGCGACAGGCCACTCAAGGTCAGCACGGCCAAGGCAAGGGCCAGCCCGGCCATGACTTTGCCGCCTGCGTCATCCAGCAGCAAGCGGCTGTGCAAATCCAGCAGCCAGGTGGCGAAGGTGTCGCCCCAGAAGCGGCTGGCGACGACCTTGCCTGTGTAAGGATCGACCGAGACCATCAACGGCGCGTAAAACTGGCCGACCGATTCCTTGGGTTTTTCGAACCAGGCGGTGATCGTGCCATGCGGCGACCTTGGCATTTCCAGCGTCCAGCTGCCGTGGCGGTTGGGATGGGTTTTGCGAATCTCGCTCATGATGCTGTCGAGCGATTGCAACGGCTGATCGCTGGCCTCGATGTACAACGCCGGGTTCAGCCACAGATCGATGCTGTCGCGATAGACGCTCAAACCGCCGCTGAGGCCGATGACGACCAGCGGCAACCCGGTCAGCAAGGCCAGCAGACGGTGGCCATTGCGCCACAGGTTGCGACTCAGCCACCGTCGCCGGTAGCGAACCAGCGCCTTGCCGCTGTGACCGTCCGGCTGTTGCATCAAACCGGCAGCAATTTGCGGTGGGTTTGTATCGACATCAAAATGCCGAAGCCCGCCATCAGCGTCACCATCGAGGTGCCGCCATAACTCACCAGCGGCAGCGGCACGCCGACCACGGGCAAAATGCCGATCACCATGCCGATATTGACGAAAACGTAGACGAAAAAGGTAAAGGCCAGGCTGCCTGCCAGCAAACGGCAGTAGGTGTCCTGGGCTTGCACCGCGATGTAAAAGCAGCGGCTGATGACCAGCAGGTAAAGCAGCAACAGGCCGACACAACCGAACAGACCGAATTCTTCGGCGAATACGGCAAAGATGAAATCGGTCGAGCTTTCGGGCAGAAAGTCCAGCTTGGCCTGGGTACTGCCCAGCCAGCCCTTGCCGTTGATGCCGCCGGAACCGATGGCGATTTTCGACTGGATGATGTGATAACCGGTGCCCATCGGGTCGGCCTCCGGGTTGATGAAGGTCAGTACGCGGTTACGCTGGTATTCCCGCAGAAAATGCCACAGCACCGGCATCAGTGCCGCCAGCACCACGCCCGCGCCCAGCATGAACCACCACGACAGCCCGGCGAAAAACAACACCGCCGCCCCGGAACTGGCCACCAGCAGCGCGGTGCCGAGGTCGGGCTGCTTGGCAATCAGCAATACCGGTACGATCAGCAGCACCAGAGCGGTTACCACATGGCGGGGTTTGGGCGGCAGCGCATGTTCCGACAAATACCAAGCCACCATCATCGGCGCGGCGATTTTGGTGAATTCCGACGGCTGGAAGCGAAACAGGCCGAGATCAAGCCAGCGTTGTGCGCCCATGCTAATTTGCCCCATCGCCATTACCGCCAGCAGCAGCAGCACACAAACCCCGAACAGCGCCACGGAAAAACTCTGCAACTGCCGGGGGTTGACATGGGCCAGAACAATCATCACCACCAGCGCCAGCGCCATGCGGCTGGCATGGCGAATCAGAAGCTGGATGTTCTGGCCACCGGCGCTGTACAGAATGACGAAACTCAAAGAGCAGATCAGCAGCAGACACAGAAACAGCGGAATATCGATGTGCAATCGGCGCAGCAGATTGCCCAGCAACGAGGGCGACTGAAAGCTTTCATTGCGGAATTCGGTTTTCATGTGCATCGGTGTTTTTGGGTTTCAGATAGGCGTCGATGATCTCGCCCGCGATGGGCGCGGCCACCGAACCGCCATGGCCGCCATGCTCGGCAACCACGGCAACCGCGATTTTCGGATCGTGCACCGGGGCGAAGGCGATGAATAGCGCGTGGTCGCGCATTTTGAAGGCAATGGCGTCTTCGCTGTATTTTTCGTCCTGTTTGACGGTAAAAACCTGAGCAGTTCCGGTCTTGCCGGCAATCTGGTAATCGATGGCCTTGGCCAGCCGCCCTGCCGTGCCGCGAGCACCGTGCACCACGTTGGTCATGGCGTGAATGATGTTGTCGACATGCTGCTTTTTCAGTGGAATCTGCGATGCCGGGTCGAGTTCCGGCGCTTTGGCGTAATCGGGCGTAATGATTTGATGCACCAGATGCGGATTGACCACCTTGCCGTAATGGGCCAACGTTGCCGTTGCCCGCGCCAGTTGCAGCGGTGTGACCTGCATGTAACCCTGACCGATGCCGGTAATGACGGTTTCTCCGGGGAACCAGGCCTGCTTGCGCTGCCTGCGCTTCCAGGCCTTGGAAGGCATCAGGCCGTCGACCTCGCCGACCAGATCGATAACCGCTCTTCTCGCCGAAACCGAATTGGTGCATGAAATCCGTCATGCGGTCTATGCCCAGCGCCATGGCCAGGTCGTAGAAGTACACGTCGCAGGATTGGGTGATGGCCTCGTTCATGTCGACGGCGCCATGCCCCCACTTCTTCCAGTCGCGGTATTTGTGCTCGACGCCTGGCAGCCGGTAGTAGCCGGGGCAAAACGACCGATGGCCGAAATCGGTCACGCCGTATTCCAGGCCCGCCAGCCCATAAAACGGCTTGACGGTGGAACCGGGCGGGTACAGGCCACGCAGGGCACGGTTGTACAAGGGCTGGCTTTCCGAATCTTGCAAGGCTTTGTAATCCTTGGCGGAAATACCGGTGACGAAGGGGTTGGGGTCGTAACCGGGCTTGCTGACGAACACCAGTACGCCGCCGGTTTTGATGTCGATGGCAACGGCGGCACCATCGTATTCAGCCAGGGCCTCGTGCGCGATTTTTTGCAGCTCGATGTCCAGCGTCAGGTAAATGTTGGAACCGGCGATGGGCTCGACCGTGGCAACGGTGTTGACCGCACGCGCCTGGGCGTTGGTTTCGATTTCCTCGTAACCGGCGGTGCCGAGCAACTGTGATTCGTAGGTTTTTTCGATGCCGGTCTTGCCAATATGGTCGGTGCCACGATAGTCGTTGACCGGCAGATTTTTCAGTTCCTGTTCGTTGATGCGGCCAACGTAACCGATGACATGCGAAGTTAGTTCACCGTAAGGGTAATGCCTGACCAGACGGGCATAGACGTCTACACCGGGAAAATAGGGCCTGACCACGGCGAATCTGGCCACGTCTTCGTCGCTCAGGTTTTGCAGCAATGGCGTCGAATTGAAGGCTTTGTTGCGTTTGCGCAGCTTGTGGAACTGTTCGATCTTTTCGTCGGGCACATTCAGCAGTTGCTGCAATTTTGCCAGCGTGTCGTCGAGATTATCGATTTGTTCAGGAATCAGCTCCAGGCTGTAGGTCGGCACGTTCTCGGCCAGCATCCGGCCCTGACGATCGTAGATGATGCCGCGCGTCGGCGGCAGCGGTGAAATTTTGATGCGGTTGTCTTTCGACAAGGTGGCGTAGTGCTCGTGACCTACGACCTGAAGATAAGCCAGCCGCGTCACCAGACCGACGCTCATCAACAGAATCAACACGAAAGCCGCGACGACACGGCTCAGGAAAATACGGTTTTCCGCCAGCGTATCCTTGATCGCAAACCTCCAATCCATGGCGTTCAATTGATTCGGGCCAGCACACGAATTTTGCGCAGCAGCAGAAATACCGCAGGCCACAGCAGCGTGCCGGACAACACGGGATACCAGAACGACGGCGGCAGATGATGGGCGGTGGCTTTCATGCTTTCGATGCCAAACACGATGCTGCGGCTGGCCAACAGACAAAACAGCACGAACAGGCATTGCTGGGCCAACGGAAACTGGCGCAAGCGGCGATGTTCCTTGACGCAGAAATAACAGATCAGCGCATGAATCAAGGCATTCTGCCCCAGCAATTGCCCCGCCAGCACGTCGATCAACAGACCGACCAACCAGCCAGTGAAGACACCGAAGCGCTCCGGCAGCGCAATACACCAGTAGATCAGCAGCAGACTGACCCAGTCGGGATTGAACAGGTCGACAGCCGGGGAAATAGCCATGGCCTTGAGCACCATGGCACCGCCCAGCGTGGCCAGGAAGGTGAGTGTTGCCGATGGATCAGGGTTGTTCATGTGGCTTGTCTTGGGGACTATCTTGGGGTTTATCCTGGGGTTTGTCTTGATCCGCATTGGGCTTGGCTGCGGGTTTTTCGCCCAATACCACCGGGGCACTGTCGCTCCAGACGATCAGGAATTCGCGACTGGTTTCCAGGTTGGCTTTGGGAGTGGCGTAAATGTTGGCGAAGGATTTGTCGGGCCGGGTTTCGAATTTGTCGACCACCGCAACCGGATAGCCCGCAGGAAACACGCCACCCAGCCCGGAGGTCACCAGCAAATCGCCCGGCACGATGTCGGCATTCTTGGCCAGAAACGGCAGATGCAGCCGATTGGCCTGACCGGTGCCGAAGGCGATGGTGCGCAGGCCGTTGCGGTTGACTTCGACCGGAATGGCATGGTTGGGGTCGGTAATCATCATGACTTCGGAGCTGGACGGCAAGGCGCGTACCACCTGGCCGACGATGCCATGTGCATCCAGCACTGGCTGTTGGGGATGGACACCGAATCGTGCGCCCTTGTTCACCAGCACGGTGTGGGCGTAAGGTTCGAGCTTGACCGACACCAGTTCGGCCACCAGAACCTGCTCACCCAACTGGAACGAATTCTCCAGCAGCACCCGCAGCCGGATATTCTCTTTCTCCAGTGCATCGAGTTTCAGCAACCTGGCATCGTTGACCAGCTGGTCTTGCCTGAGCCTATGGTTTTCCTGTTGCAGCTCGGAATAGGAAATCACCGTTTCTGAAAACGATTTGACGGTGTCTGCCGGAAAACTGGCCAGCAATTGCAGCGGATAAACCACCAACGACAACGCTGCCCGCACGGCGTGAAGATGCGGGGTGCGAATATCGGTGACGATGAGTGCAAGCGCTGCGATGACGGCAACCAGCAAACGGGTATTCAGCGAAGGGCCTTGGGCGAATAGCAGTTTTATGGTGGAACCTCGAAGAAATGTAGCGGGGACGTTGGGCTGGGCTGCTAGGTGCCAGAGGCAATGCCGTTAAGGATACGGTAAACAACGCGCAGCGCATCCAGCGCGATGGATGCGATTCTGAACTTGCCCGTTCATCCTGCGCTGTTCTGTGAAAACGGGCTTGGTAATGGGTTCCCACGGAGACCGTGGGAAGCAGAAACGAGGGCACCCAGACAAAATACCGAAGGTCGATACGCCAGCCAACGTTAAAGTGTGGGCCTTTACTCCAGCGAGAAAGCCGACGCGCCTTTTTTGTCGAGCATTTCCAGCACCATGCCGCCACCCCGGGCCACGCAGGTCAAAGGGTCTTTGGCGATGTAGACCGGAAGACCGGTTTCTTCGGAAATCAGCCGATCGATGTCTTTCAGCAAGGCACCACCGCCGGTCAGCACGATGCCACGGCTGGCAACATCGGCGCCCAGTTCTGGTGGTGTTTGCTCCAGGGCGACCTTGACCGCGCTGACAATGCCGGACAACGGTTCCTGCAAGGCCTCCAGAATCTCGTTGCTGTTCAATGTAAAGCTGCGAGGTACGCCCTCCGCCAGATTGCGACCGGTTACCTGCATTTCCTGCACTTCGCTGCCCGGATAGGCGGCGCCGATCTCGTGCTTGATTTTCTCGGCGGTGGCTTCGCCTATCAGTGTGCCGTAGTTACGGCGGACATAACTGATGATGGCGTCATCGAAACGATCCCCGCCAATCCGCACGGATGCCGAATAGACGATGCCATTGAGGGAAATCACCGCCACTTCCGAGGTGCCGCCGCCGATGTCCAGCACCATGGAACCGTGCGGTGTATCGACCGGCAGACCCGCGCCCACCGCCGCCGACATGGGTTCTTCGATCAGATAGACTTCCCTCGCACCGGCCATGGCCGCCGATTCGCGAATCGCCCGGCGCTCGACCTGGGTCGAACCACAGGGCACGCAGATCAGTATGCGCGGACTGGGGCGCAACAGCTTGTTTTCATGAACTTTCTTGATGAAGTAACGCAGCATGCGTTCGGTGACGGCGAAATCAGCAATCACGCCGTCTTTCAAGGGCCGAATGGCGGTGATGTTGCCTGGCGTGCGACCCAGCATGCTTTTCGCCTCCGCACCGACCGCAGCAATGGTTTTTTGTCCGCGCACCTTGTCTTCCTTGATGGCCACGACCGATGGCTCGTTGAGTACGATGCCCTGCCCTGGTACGTAGATCAGCGTATTGGCCGTACCCAGATCGATCGATAAGTCGTTGGAGAAAAGACCCCGAATGCGTTTGAACATAGGTTTACCTGACCGTACCTGAAATCGCGCTACTTTATCAATCAAGCAGGCGGTTGGGCAAGATATAAAGT
>Ga0048259_101718_pt1 | contig 11870 bp, 10 predicted proteins | sample SubbioQV12_Dec13_FD_54352 | JGI IMG/M metagenome (GOLD analysis project Ga0048259, IMG submission 54352) | Serpentinite rock and fluid subsurface biosphere microbial communities from McLaughlin Reserve, California, USA - QV1.2_Dec13... | ecosystem: Environmental > Terrestrial > Deep subsurface >... | reverse complement strand
ACATTGCCGACGATGAACTGTGGTACGCGCTCGAACTGGCGCAACTGAAAGCGACGGTTGCCGATCTGGAAAAAGGCCTGGACACCCTCGTCGGACGGCAAGGCATGCGCTTGTCCGGTGGCCAGCGGCAACGGTTGGCCATTGCCCGCATGATCGTCAGCAAACCCAGCGTCGTGATTCTGGACGAAGCCACATCGGCGCTCGACACGGCCACTGAATTTCGCTTGCACCAGGCCATGAACCAATTTCTGGCGGGCCGCACGACGCTCATCATCGCCCATCGTTTGAGCGCAGTTAAACAGGCCGACCATGTCTACGTTTTCGAAGGTGGCCGAATCTGCGAACATGGCAATCACCAAAGCCTGATCCAGCGCAATGGCCTGTACGCCAAACTTTACGGCGAATACCAGTAATGTCTGATGTTTACGATCTACATTGCCACTCCACCGCCTCCGACGGCGCACTGGCGCCTGCCGATGTGGTGCGCCGCGCCCATGCACGCGGCGTGACGGTGCTGGCACTGACCGATCACGACACTGTCGCCGGTCAGTCCGAAGCCAGGGCAACGGCAGAACAGCTAGGTCTGCACTATGTCAATGGCATCGAACTGTCGGCCCTGTACGCCAACCAGTGCCTGCACATCATCGGACTCGACATCGACACAGACCATCCGGCTTTGCTCGAAGGTTTGGAGCACCAGCACGCCCTGCGCGCACAACGGGCGATGCAAATCGCGGGAAAATTGCAGGCAAAAGGCATCGCAGGTGCCTACGACGCTGTATCCCAGGTGGCGGGCAGAGGCGAAATCACCCGTTTGCATTTCGCCGATTTTTTGGTCAAACACGGCGTCGTCACCGACACCCAGGATGCCTTCGACCGTTATTTGAGCAAAGGCAAACCTGGCTACGTCGCCACGCAATGGGCCGAGATGACCGACGTCATCGCCTGGATACGCAGCGCTGGCGGCATCGCCGTCATGGCACACCCTTTGCGTTACAAGCTCAGCCACAAATGGATGAATCGTGCCCTGGCCGCCTTCAAGGCGGCAGGCGGTATGGGGGTAGAAGTGGTCACTGGCCGAGCGACGGTGGATGAAATCAGGCTAAGCCAGCAATTCGCCGTCAGGCACAAGCTCCATGCCTCTGTCGGCTCCGACTTCCACACTCCCGACCTGCCCTGGATCGAACTGGGCAGGCTTCCCCCCATGCCCCCGGGCCTGACGCCGGTGTGGCAGCTTTTCCGGGGCAGCTAGGACGATTGCTGCCCATCCATTACTTGTTTGCATCACGGTGACGACCCATGAAATTAGTGACGTTCATTTACCAGAGCCAGCGCGGCATCGGTGCGCTAACGGGCGACGGCATCGTCGCGGCGCCCGATACTTTGCCAAGCGACATGCCGACCTTTCTGCAAGCGGGAGCCTATGCCCTAGCGGCATTGCAGGCGTCGATCGACGGCGGAGCGCCGCGTATCGCCCTGGCCAAAGCCCGATTGCTGGCCCCGGTACCAAGGCCAGGCAAATTCTTGGGTATTGGTCTGAACTATGCCGACCACATCGGTGAAACCGGTCGCGATACACCGGCCTACCCTACGTTTTTCACCAAACAGAGTACCTGTGTCATCGCGAATGGCGAGGCGATACATGTGCCGAAAATATCGGAAAAAGTCGATTACGAAGGCGAGCTGGCTTTCGTGATCGGCAAACGCTGCAAGAACGTGCCGGTTGAAAAAGCGCGTGAGGTGATCGCCGGTTTCACGATCTGCAACGATGTGACGGTACGCGACTGGCAGCAACGGACGCCAACCTGGACGCTGGGCAAGTCGTTCGACACTCACGGCCCCATGGGGCCGTGGCTGGTGACGGCGGACGAGATTGCCGACCCGCACAAGCTCGCGCTGAAAACCTGGGTAGACGGCGAACTCAGACAGAATGCCAACACCGGCGACATGCTGTTCAATTGCTACGACATGGTGGCGTATCTGACCCAGGCGATGACGCTGGAACCTGGCGACGTCATCACCACCGGCACACCAGCCGGTGTCGGCGTCAAGATGCAGCCGCGCGGTTATCTCAAACCGGGGCAAACCGTGCGCATCGAAATCGAAGGCATAGGCACTCTGAGCAACCCCGTCATCGCGCAGCCGGACGGTTTTCTGGTGCCTGCCTGGGTTTGAGTCGTTGTTTTATGGCATTTGGCCAACCGTTCAGGTTTGATTGCGCTTCAGCCATTGCGAGGTAGGTGGTGGCAGATATGAGACACATAGTTCGATCAGCGTTCCAGGATTGCTTTCAACCAGCAGCATGGCACGATGCTCGGGCTTGACGAACTGCTGTTCGGCCATGTGATCGAGAAATGCAATCAAGGCGTCGAAATACCCCTCGGCATTCAGTAGGCCACAAGGTTTGGCATGAATACCCAGTTGCGCCCAAGTCCAGATTTCGAACAATTCTTCCAGCGTACCTATGCCGCCTGGGAGGGCAATGAAGGCATCGGCCAGCTCGGCCATTTTCATCTTGCGTTCATGCATGGAATCGGTGACATGCAGCTCGGTCAGTCGCGGATGCGCAACCTCCTTGTGCGCCAGTGCCGCCGGAATCACGCCTATTACCTCGCCACCTGCTGCCAGCACACTATCGGCAAGCCGTCCCATGATGCCAATACCGGCACCGCCGTAAACCAGCGTGATGTCCGCTGCGACCATAACAGCGGCAAGCTGGTCGGCAGCAGCCAGATAAGCCTGATTACGCCCAGGGCTGGAGCCGCAATATACGCACAAGCGTTTGATGGTGTTCATTTACTACAAAGCCGGTCAATGACGGATACAGGCCGCACAGTGCTTGCTGCATCGACCACCGCCTGAAATTCTAAAATTATCGTAACCATTCAACCAAATCATCAGGTCTCTGACCCCCACGCTATGCGTCGGAACGCCGCCTGCCGCGCTTTGCGCAGCGTAAGCTCGGTACGCAGAGCGTGTGAATGAGAATAACGAGAATACGTTGACCGCTCTGTTTCTGGTTCCCACGGTCTCCGTGGGAACCCATACCGACCGTTCAACACAGCCTTACCCCCCATGCAACGCCCATATGCGTTCCCACGCCGAACATGGGAACGCGAGAGCTTGTTTCAATCGATCTGCATACGCTGACTGCTCTGTTTCTGTTTTTTGACCAGATTCAGCACCAACACACCGTTTTCGTATTTTGCCTTGCTGGCCGATTGATCGACATCGACCGGTAACTGAAAGCTGCGGGAAACTTCACCGTAGTAACGTTCACTGCGCAGCAGTTTGTCATCCTTGCGTTCACTGTCCATCTGACTGACCACGGCACTGATGCTCACCAGGCCGCCATCGATGCTGATATGGATATTGTCTTTGCCGGTACCTGGAATTTCGGCCTGGATGATGAACTCCGAGGGATTTTCCTTGATATCGACTTTAATTTGTGACGGCAATGCATCACCGTGCAAGGGCTTGACGTAATAGCCGGGATTGACATCGCGAAACAGCTCATCAAATAAACTGCGGCCACCGAAAGGACTTAAATTGCTCATATCGAATCTCCTGATTATCGTAGGGGAAATGCCTACCAGGCGATTATGGCGATTGCGTTTTGAATTTCAAGCGTCCGTCGCTTTTCGGATTTTCTGATTCCCTCGCGGAATGTAAGGAGTGGGAAAATCACCAGCAATTTGCCAAGGCACCCGTTGCGGCTTTCGCCCCCGTCTGGGTAACAGACAGTGTGCCGCAACCATCGCCGGTTTGCGCACCGGTGGGCACTGCGCTCAAGGTGTACACCGTTGCAGTGACGGCGCTAATCGTGATCGTGTAGAACCGGGCCGTTTCGGCAGGGGTAGCAAATATAGCCGCAGGCCCTGTGTCTTCGGTGCCTGCGCCGCAACCGGCGACCGCCACCCCCCCATTGTTCGCCGCATCGCAATAGCTGTTGGTTAGTGTGAAATGTCGTTCCATGGCGTTGGCCAGGCCCAGCAGCACCGATTTAGCGTCTTCCCGCCGGGATTTTAGAACGCTGTCCTGGTAAGCGGGAATGGCTATGGCTGCCAGAATGCCAATGATGCCAACCACGATCATAAGTTCGATGAGGGTAAAGCCTTGCTGTGTTTTCATGGTTTTTGTCTGATTCGGGTTGCTATGGGTTTCCTTGTTGTCTTTGTTCCCAGGCTGTGGCGTGAAAGGCATACGCGGTATGTCAGGGCTTGGTATGGATTCCCACGCGGAGCGTGGGAACCAGAACACTGTGACAATCAGGTCACTCAGCGCAGTTGCAGCCATGACCTGCGAGTGCCTAACGGCACTGTTGGCGGTGCTGGCGTAGTGGTGGTGCCGCCACCGCCAGCGTCCGTCACCCTGCCAACGTCGCCTGCCGAGCCGCTGAGGTATTTGTAGTCCACCGACGTCGATTCAACGACCGCCGGTGTCTTGAAAATACCGATGCCCAGATCAATACCCGAGGCCACCACCGTCTGGCCGTTGATCACCACACGGTCATCCGCATTGACGGTGCCAGTACCGTTGGTATCGAACGGTGGCAAGGCGGAAAAGCCGCCGGTCAGGGCATCCAGCTCCATCAACCGTGAACTGCCACCGAAATTGCAAGGATCGGCACTGGGTATCAGTGTTGCAAATATCACCAGTCCACGGCGAACCAATGGATGACTGACGACCCGTTCGCCTTCGGCAATCCCGCTCGGCGGCAACAGATTCATCGACCAGCCGCTTCTGAGGCTGCTACCGGCTGGACAGCCGGGTGTGGTGGTGGCGTAACAGACTGTTTCATTCGACACCACCCGGATCGGGTGTGTCGTCATCGTACTGGTATTGGACGCTGTTGGTGCCACGCCTTCAAAGGTAATACGCTGATCCTGAAGCTGGGCGCGATCGGTAATCGGCGCTCCCCTGTCCCACAGCCCATAAAAGGTTTGAACTTGCGGACTGGTGCCGACAATGTTGTCGGATACATGAATGTATTTGCCGGTGCCGAAATAAATCATCCGGCCAACACCGTTCTGATCGGTGCCCACTCCGCCAGGATTGCCGACATTGGGTTTGCTGGTAATCGGCTGGCGGTCGGACTGGGCGCAGGCCGTCCCTGGCCCCGGTCTGGCGCATGCCACGAAAAAGGGGGCGCCGCCGGCGATGCCCCAATCGCTGACGTTGGCGCCGGACACATCGAATTTCCACAGATTGCCGTAAAGATCACCGGCATAAACGGTATCGATGCTGCGGTCGTTGTCGGTATCGACGGCCAGCGGACTCGACAGACCGTTCTTTAACGCAACCGTACCGGCGCCGGTGTCGATTTTTCGTAACACAGCACCGGTGAAGGCATCAAACACATAAAGCACGGCGCGGCCATTGTCGCTTTCGTAGCCGTTACCGACGATGGCCACCCACTGCCCATTCTCCAGACGAACAATGGCCGGTTGGGCAAAGGTATTGCCCAGGTCGTTGTCGTTGGCACTGGTGTATTCCCACAGCGGGTGTGTCGTACCGAAGGTATCGGGGGTGCTGACATCCAGCATGAACAACGCCTTACCACCGGCACCCAGCGTACCGGCCAGCAGCGTGTGCCATTGGGTGGTTGTACGGTCGTAAGCATCGCCCGCACCGATGGGGCCATCGACATAATAACGATGACTGTAGTTAGGCGACGTCAACTGACTCAGTTCCGGCATCAAGGCATCAGGAATGTAAGCCAGAATCTCCCTGCCACCGTCGTTACCGATACTGGCATCGAAACCGTGCAACATGCCGTCGTTGGCGCCAACGTAAATCATGTTTCTGCGGGCGGTGTACGCAGCGCTGCTGCGGAAGGTGGTATAGCTGGAACCCTCCGCACCGGCAAGCGAGCCATAACCATAATCGGTGTTGCCGATGAACATCGGGTCGGAATTGATGATGTCACCCAACTTGAGGCTGCGGTTTCTGAAGATGCCGCCGGGGTTTCTTTGTTCGAGGCTGGCGTCACCGCGCAACCAGTTGACGCGATCGGCACCACGGCCATCATTCACCCCGGAAAGCCGGTTCAGGTAATGCTGCTGCGACTGCGGCGTCGGCGCCGGTACATCGCTGTCTTTGCTGAGGTTGTTCCATAAAAACTCGACACCGCGTGAGCGGGCCGCTGCCTGGGGTCTGTAGGTGAATATTCTGCGGGCAGTGTGCGCGGGTAGCCTGGTTTCGGCATCCCAGTTGCCTGTCAACTCGCCAGTGGCAACATTGACGGTAAAGGCCAGCAATTGCCCGCTCCAGTCAGACGAATTGAAACGGGCCTGATAAACCTGGGTGCCGGCATCAAGCCGGGTCGAGTTGGCGGCCACCGCCGACGCCGACGACGTGCGCTTGTCGATGTCGACGAAGGCTCGGTTCAGCGCCTGTACCAGCTTGTCGGGCCGGGTTGCCAGCACATAGTTGTCGGGCTCGCCGTCGCCGTCGGCATCCCATTCCGATGGTGTAATCAGTGCGCCAGCGGCGTCGGTCACCCTGCCGTTCGGTACCGCATTGCCGTTGATGTCGTTGAAACCGCCGTATTTGCCAGCCAGCCACAGCATGTTCATCTGGCCGACCAGCGGATTGGTGCCGAATTCCTGGGTATCGATCATGAAAGTCGATACGGTCTGCTTGCCAGGGATGTTGCTGCGGATGTCCTGGGTATTGGCGTAATAGGCCAGGCCAGCGATGTAATACGAATTTTCCTTTTGGGTGGCCGGACAGGTTCCGAACACTTCGCCGAGTGCCGGAATGTGTTTGTTGTAGGCACCCATATCGCAGTTGGTTGCGGTACAACCTATGCAGCGGCTGGTACCGTTGATGCCTTCCAGGCGACCGACCGTGTTGGTCAGAGCCGTCACGTTGATGTCTCTGTCGGGGTTGCTGGGTTCGCCGAAGTCCTGTGCGATGTTTCTGCCATTGAATGTCGATAACATGAAATGGGTACCCGGCAGTTTTTTGTCCATCCACGGATTGGCGTCGTTGATGCCGACGATATAGTTCTTCTGGCAGCTTGCGGTCATCGGGTCTTGCCAGCGTGCCGCATTCAGGATGGGAAAACCACCGTTGGCGCCCGTCAGATATTCCGGTGTCGGCCCCAGGTTTTTGAAATAGCGTATCGATTCGTAAAACAGTTCGCTGGCAGGATCGTGGCCCTTGTAACCGGCATCGCTGAAGCGGTTGATGTAAGCAATGACACCGGACTGGCTAACACCGCTGGCCGTGGCGTCGGCCGGGTTGGCGTTCAGTACCAGCGTGCCATCGGCGTTGATTTCCTTGAGCGCATTGTCCTGGGTGCCGCCGGAGCCATCCGGCCTGCGGGTGCCCACATATTTCATATTGGAACGCAATACACCGCCATCAATGCCATTGCCACTGGTATTGGTGTAACTGGTGACACCAAAGCGCATGTGCCCGGCGTTTCTGTGCACTATGCCTTCGGGCTTGAAATAATCGCCAGCGGCATACGGCTTGCAGTTGGGTTCCAGGGTTTGGTTTTTGTTGCAGACGCGAATGTTGACGTTGTAAGTACCTACACCTAGATTACTACCCCCACGCGACGTTCCGAATTGCACACCAAAATCGGTATTGCGAATGAATACACTTGTCTCATTCCAGGGTGTTACCGTCGAGGGACTAACATTCCATCTATTCCTCACCAGTTTGTCGGGAAACCAATCGTCGTTATTGTGTTTTCTCATGCGTTTAATGACGGTGGTGTTATCCGCCGTATCGACGATGCGGTTGCCACCGGTCATGGTCCAGGTGAACATGTCGATCGCCGTCATCGTCGCCCAGTTCATGAAATTGCCACTGAATTTGCCACTGCATTCGTGATTGACGTTGATCGTGGCGCCGTCGGGTTCGAACCGCCCGGCTGCTCCCGAGCCGGTATAGACGTAACATTTGTCAGGGTCGAAATAACCGAGATAGGTTTTGCCTCTGGCGTAGCACACACCTACCGTACCGCCATCATTGACACGGCCTCTCGGGCTGCTGGTCGATGTGCATTCGGAGCCATCGGGCTGATCGGCATACGCCGCTCCGCCCATGGGCGTTTCGATCGACATGTTGAACAGCACGTTGGGATCGACCCAGACAGTGAGGAACAACGGTGTCTGCGACAGCGCGGCGCCTGTCGTTGATGCCATCATCAACATAAACAAAGCCGCCGCAATCCTGATGAGCGGCGTAGCTAACCGACGGCTTGCAGCAAGCATCGTGAACTTATTCATAAATTCCCTCCTTAGGTGACTCCGGACGTCATCGCCGGACAACGGTTTTCTCGTTCCCACGCTTCCGCGTGGGAATGCATACCAGGCTTGATGCACCGGGCATACTCACCGCCCGGTATGGATTCCCACGGAAGACCGTGGGAACCAGGCGCTATGGCAGCTTGATATTTTCTCGTTTTCTCGTTCCCACGCTCCCGCGTGGGAATGCATACCAGACTCGATGCACCGGACATACTCACCGCCCGGTATGGACTCCAACGGAGACCGTGGGAAGCGGAATCACCGCTAGGTTCGGGCTTGTGCAACAGACTCGATGCACCGGGCATACTCACCGCCCGGTATGGACTCCAACGGAGACCGTGGGAAGCAGAATCACCGCTAGGTTCGGGCTTGTGCAATGACATCAAGGCGGCGTATAGATCGATTGCAATATCACCACGGCGCTGGAACCGGCGCCGCCGCCGGTTGCCCTGACCGTGATTCGGTACGGTGTCCGGTTGACTGGCGGACTGGCAGCGCAATCCGAGGCACTGAAACAGGTGGCGGGTAATTGCTGGATGATGTAACGCGGCTGGGCTATATCGTTGCCCAGGCCTGCAACCGTCGAAGTGGCAACAGGATTACCCGTCCAGAACGCATCGGTCAAAAGAGCTGCGCGCGTGGGTATGGTCGACGCTTGGCTGTAAAAGCCGCCAGTGCCCGCATTGCTAAAACTGGGCAAGGCAGCCACCGACACATCCAGGCTAGCTTCCGCCAGCAGCAAGGCCGATTCTGCCGCCTGCAATGCCAGATTGCGGTCTTTCTGGTTGCCCGCCATTTTTTCTTCCAGCGTCGTGGTCTGTACGCCCGCCGTGCCGATGAGGGTCAGCAACAGCAGCATGATGAGGCTGATGACCAGAACCGCGCCGGATTGATGGTGTAGTGAATTACGCATGGCCACCCCCGGTTAATCAAGCCTGTTGCGCAACGCAATGGTCGACGTGAACACGCGGCGCAAGCGCCGATCGGCAGGCGTTGGCGTCGCGCCGTTGTAAGTGTAAGCAACCGGGCTGGGCGCGATGTTGTTGGCGGGCGTTCTGACCAGCAGACTGACGCGAACGGCCACCACATTCGCCCAATTTGCCGCAGTGACACCCGAAGCCGGAACGAAGTAATCGGGCGCACCGTCCGTGCCGGTATCGACACCGTAAATGATTTGCAGGTTTTCGATACCTTCCACCAACTCCTCGGCGCTGAGTGCATTCGTGCGGTTACTGCTTGTAGCCAACCTGGAACGGTATAGCGACGGCTCGCCTGCCGGGTTGAGCCTGATGTAATAGACGAAAGTGCTGATCCTGGCGATTTCCGAACCAGGCCCATAGTTGCGATCAAAAACCGGGGGCGTGTCATTTCCCGGCGTGAAGGTGTTGTTGGCCGAGTGCACGACATTGACGCCGGAACCGCCACCGACATTGGTGGTGTTGGTTGTCTGAAAAATAGTGCCCTGTCGGCAGTCGGTCACCATGAGAATCTCGCCTTCGTGACAAGTCGTTGCCTGGGTGGCCGGGCAATCGGCATTGAAATCGGCGTGTACGAACATCTGCGCTGAATTGTTGAACGGCGAAATCAAGGGAATGGGGTTGTCCGACATGCGGTACGTTGCAATTACATCGGTTCCGGGCACGACCGCGTTTACCAGCGCAAAGGTATTGGCCACGTTGTCGTGACCAATGACCGGATTGGACAGATTCCAGGCGAAATTGGCCTGGTCATTCAAAGCATTTTCGATATTGGCCGGGTTGAAACTGCCGCTCAGGCAGCCGAAATAGCCAGCCATCCTGACATCCCGGCTGATGAACTCCATGGCATGGCGACCATTCTCCTGCAACCGCGACAAGGCTTCCTGCATACGGTAGGTTTGCTTGGTATTGGCGAAAATCTGCAACACACCGCCCAGAAAAAAGGCACCGATCAACAGGGCGATCATCAGCTCGATCAGCGAAATGCCGCGCTGACTTTCGGACATCGTCTGATGCCTTGGCGTATGCAGAACCTGAAGCGATGAGCGTATCGACTCATCCAGCTCGTTCAACGACGAACAAACCAGTATGTCGTAAGGCATTGCCATACCGGACAATTGGTCGTACGCCAGCGAGTAGCTGGTTTTGTACTGATCTTTCGGGGCAAGAATGACCAGGTCCACATCGGAATAGCCGTGAAACAGACCGGTAGCGAACGAGCCGAACAGATAAACAGGGTATGGGAAAGCTGTAAAACGCTGCGTCAGATTTGTGATGATCTCCGCCTGTTTTTTCGCGCGGGCAATTTGAATAGGACTACGCCCCATCACAGCGGTGTTTTGGGGGTCAGGATGACTCATAACCGGAAACTCGTCTGGAAACTGGGGTTGTTGGCCGCGTTGCCATCGCGGTCGTCGTCCCATCTGATGGTGATCGTGTACACGCCACCGGCTACAGTCACGGTGCCCGCGCCACCAGATAGCATCGTAGTCAGGTTGGTATGCCATTCGAACAAGTCGTTCTCGGCCAAAGTCTGTGGTGAGCAACCCGTGGTGTTCAAGCAGGCGGCCTGTGCTGATGCAGCGGTGGGAACAAGAGTTGTGTAGGTGGCCAGCGCCGATGTATTGGCCCGCATTCGATCGGCAATGTCGTAAGCCAGTTGAGTGGCCTGGCTGCGGTTGTAAGCGCTCTGGTTGTTTCTGAGGCCAAAAGCCTGCATACCAGCCAGGCCGAGCAACCCCAGCGCCAGCACGATCACGGCCACCAGCACTTCGATCAGAGTAAACCCTTCGCAACCTTTCATATCAAAAACCTAAATGCAGGAAGTAATTTCAGCATTGTTGTCTCCCTCCGGAATGCCGTTGTTATCGGCATCGGAACCCATGCGCAAACGCCCCACGGCATTGACGATCATCAGCCTGGCGCCGACGATGTTTCCGTTATTGCACAGCAGAAAACTACCGATGTTGTTGCTCAGGCCATCCGGTTCGTAGCGGATGAAGTTGGTAAAGTTATTGTTGCCGCGCAAGGTGTAGCCGCCTGGCAGCGCCGGGAAAATCCGGAGTTCAATGTCCGTTCCACCGAAGTCATTCTGGCTGGCGGCGGTGGCGCGGTCGATATCGACGAACACCCGCCAACCGTTCTCCCATTGAGCGCCGGTTTTGCGCACCACAACGGGATGACCACGTTTGACCGCCTCGCTGCGTGCCAGATTGAGCGCCGTTACCAGTTCATTGGCTGCCGTCGTGAGGCGATTGCCTGCAATGGCGTTGGTAAAACTGGGAATCGCCATACTCAGCAGAATCGCCGCAATGGCGATGGTCACCATCAGCTCGATCAGTGTGAATCCAGTTTGGGTCTGGTGTTTCAGGTGCATGTCAATGTCATCGTCGAAAAGCAAGCGGTGTGATGTTGCGGGGAAGGCTAGCACAGGCCTTGCGAGAGTCTGTTAAGTCGATCACATGGCGCGGTAATGGCCGTTGGTTTTGCGCACTGGATGCACAAAAGCAACAACACTATTCCTCATTCCCGCGCAGAGCGTGGGAATCCATACGGGCGCTGCATGCAGGCAAGTCCTGCGTAGAGAGGTCGGTATGGGTTCCCACGCGAAGCGTGGGAACCAGGG
>Ga0048259_101784_pt1 | contig 12090 bp, 16 predicted proteins | sample SubbioQV12_Dec13_FD_54352 | JGI IMG/M metagenome (GOLD analysis project Ga0048259, IMG submission 54352) | Serpentinite rock and fluid subsurface biosphere microbial communities from McLaughlin Reserve, California, USA - QV1.2_Dec13... | ecosystem: Environmental > Terrestrial > Deep subsurface >... | reverse complement strand
TTAGGCTTGTTGGTATTGTTACGCATGCCGTTTCATCCCTTTCTCCGCCGATAATGACACTATGTTTTTCCCCGACAGCGTACTGCTGATATTTTGCAAAGCGCCGATTCCCGGCCAAGTAAAAACCAGGCTGCAACCGACCTTGAGCGCAGAGCAGGCCGCTCAAGCCCATCGGCAATTGAGCATCATGACGCTGAACCAAGCATTTCAGCAGCCTTTGTGTTCGGTCGAACTCCACTGCGCGCCGGATAGCCATGACCACTTCTTTCAGGATTGTGCGCGCCGCTATCCGCTGACACTCAAGACACAGCGCGGTGCCGATTTGGGCGAACGCATGCAGCACGCTTTCGCTGATGCGTTGAGTCGATACCGGCATGTGTTGCTGATGGGCTGCGACTGCCCCAGTCTTTCCTGCGATGATTTGCGACAAGCATTGATGAAGTTACATGAGGGGTACGATGCGGTCATCGCACCGGCCGACGATGGCGGTTACGTGCTGATCGGCTTAAACCAGGCGCAGCCGGGACTATTCAGCGACATGACCTGGGGCCATGACCAGGTAATGGCCGCCACCCGCCGCCGGGCGGAAGCCAACGGCCTGAGCCTTTACGAACTGGATAGACAGTGGGATGTGGATAACTATCAGGACTGGCAGCGCTATTTAGCGTTGGCAGGCGGCTGAAGCGATAAAGGAAGTCTTCAGAAACGCCTTAAAATGCTTAAAAGCTTACAAAAATGCCGAAAAATGTACCCATACGGTGTAATGGGCGCATTTCGACAATAGTGAAAACTATCCGCTCATTAAGCGCATTTCTGGCTACTGCAATGTACGGGTTGATCCCACGCTTCGGCCTGAAAAGCGGTGTCCAGCGGGGTATCGATAATATGGTTGGTGTAGTTGCTGAGAGTTTTGAACGCCACGCCCAAAACCACTTCCAGTACCTGCGCCCGGCTGTAGCCTGCCGTGATGAATTTGTCCAAGGTTTGACCGCAAACCACGCCGCGGTTTTTTACCACTGTACGGGCAAAGCTGGCCAAGGCATCCAATTTACTGTCAGGCAGCGGTTTGCCGTTGCGTAAGGCGTCGACGATCACCGGATCGGCCTTGGCCATGTGTTTGGCGATCATAGAGTGTGCGGCGACACAGTAGGTGCAATGATTTTCGGCGCTAATGGCCAGTAAGATGACTTGCCGTTCGGTGGGGCTAAACGACGTTTGATCGAACAAGGCCGTTAATTCGATGTAGGCTTTCAGAGCCGTCGGCGCTTCGGCCAAACCGCCATGCAGATTGGGCACGAAGCCGTATTTTTTCAGCGAGCCTTCCAGTAAAGGTTTCGCCGTGGCATTGGCGCTCTGGATGGAATGAATTTGAAATTGGGACATGCGGTCTCTCCTTTAATTTAAAACATGAGATGTATGCCGATGCGAAATCGTTTCGACAGCAATAGATTAGGAAAAATAACCCGTTCATCCCATGCGCGCGTTTCCGGCGTCCTTGTCCGATATTCCGGGAATGAGCGATGGATGCGTTGACTCCGTTGATCAATGGTTTGAATCTGCACGCCAAATTGGTGTATTCCGGCGGCGTCTGCGGGCGCTGGTTGATGGACCATAATTCGGACATCTCGGTGTGGTTTCACTTGGTCAGTAAGGGACACGGTTTTGTCCACTCGCCGCGCTGGCCCGAGCCTTTGATGCTGGACGCGGGCGACTTGATTCTGTTTTTACCGCATGCGGCGCGGCATTTTCTGTCGTATAGCGCCGAGGATTTGCCTGCCGACGACGGCGATACCCGACTGACGCCTTGGGCAGAGGGTGATGTGGGTTTCATTTGCGGCGAAATTCAATTGGCCACGCCAAAATCCCTGTTGTGGAAAGGGTTGCCAGCCGAAATCGTGATCCGACAAAACGAGGCCGGAATAATATTAACGCGATTGCTCGAACTGGTGATAGGCGAAGCATCAACACCGCGTTTTGGCAGCGAGTCGGTGATCGAGCGTCTGTGCGATAGTTTGTTCGTCTTGGCGATTCGTCATTGCATCGAACAGGACCTGGTGCACGAAGGCGTGTTTGCCGCCATGCAGGATAAACGCTTGGCCAAGGCCCTGACGTTGATTCATGAGCAGCCTTGGCAAGCCTGGACGCTCAGCGAATTATGCGCCCAGGCCGGTGTTTCCAAGTCTGTGTTGTCGGAGAAATTTGCCGCCTTGATAGGCTATTCGCCCATCGGCTATCTAACGCTGTGGCGCCTGCAAATCGCTGCTCATTGGCTGATGGAGTCGAACATGACGGTGGAACGCGCCGCGGAAAAGAGCGGCTACGAGTCGGTGCCGGCGTTCAGCAAAGCCTTTAAGCGTCACTTTGGCGTTTCGCCCGGAATGTTCCGGAAAAGTTGAAAGCCGTTCGTCAGTTCAACGCCAATTCCGCCCTTAGCCTTTCAGCCATCAAATCGACGAACGAGCGGATTTTCGCCGACGAGTGACGGCCTTCGCGGTGCAGGATATGCACGGGAACCGGCGGGCTTTCGAATTCGCCGAGCACGATTTTCAGTTGGCCGGTCTGCAGAGGCTCGGCGATTTGATAATTCAGCAGGCGGGTGATGCCCAAGCCGGCCATCGCGGCGCTGGCCGCCGAGTCGTTGTCGCTGACGCTCAATACCGGCTGCAATTTGACCGTCTGCGCCTGCCCATCGTACTGAAAGCGCATTTCGTTGTTCGGGTTAAGGCCTCTCGCGAGGATGATTCGGTGCTTTTGTAGTTCGTCCGGCGTTTGCGGGATACCGTGTTCGGCCAAGTATTCCGGCGAGGCGCACAATACCCGTCTAACCGAACCCACCCGCAATGCCCGGTACGATGAATCGGGCAAATCGGCGATGCGAATCGCTACGTCCACGCCTTCCTCCAGCATGTTGACCACCCGGTCGACGAACAGCGCATTGACTTCCACCGCTGGATAGCGGCGCAAATACGCGACGATGCCCGGCATGATGAACAAGCGGCCGAATAATACCGAGGCGGTCACCGTGAGTTGGCCGCGCGGTTCGGCGTTGATGCCCAGCGCCGCATCGTCGGCTTCGTCGGCCAGGGTAATGATGCGTTTGGCGTCTTCGAAATACTTCTGGCCGGCCTCGGTCATCCTCACATAACGAGTGGTGCGGTTCAGCAACTTAACACCCAAGCGTTCTTCCAAGGCCGCCACGGCCCGCGTCACGGCCGGCGGCGACATCTGCAGCTTGCGCGCGCCGCCGGCAAAACCTTCGGCTTCGACCACCGCCACATACACGCTCATCAAATGTAATCTATCCATTTTTAATTCCACTTACAGGAATAGTTAATTGAATATTTTAGATATTCTTTATTTTTTCGCAATAGATCACACTGTACCCGCCTGTTGAATTTCATTCAGGCGTACGAAAACCCCTTTCATTTTTGGAGAACTGTCATGAGCCGTATTACTACCGTTAGCAACGAAACCGCCAATATCGAACAACGCGCCTTGTTGGAAGCCATTCAGGGTCAATTGGGCATGGTGCCGAACTTCTTGCGGGTATTCGCGCATTCGCCGGACGCCTTGAAAGCCTTCCTCGGCTTGCATCACATTGCCAATCACGGCACGTTGGACGCCAGCACCCGTGAACGTATCGCGCTGGCGTTGGCGCAGCAGAACCAATGCGAATACTGCCTGTCCGCCCATACTGCCATCGGTCGCAAGGCCGGTTTGAACGGGGCGGAAATCGAAGCCAACCGCGCCGGCACCAGTCAGGACGCCAAAGCGGCGGTGGCAGTCAAATTCGCCCGCGCCCTGGTCGAGCATAAGGGCGAAGTCACGAATACCGAGTTGCAATCCATGCGTGACGCCGGCTTCAGCGAAGCCGACATCGTCGAGGTAATCACCCATGTCGGCATGAACATCCTGACCAATATTTTGGGCAAAGCCAGCCGGGTCGATATCGACTTTCCGAAAGTCGCGTTAAAACAAGCCGCCTAAACCCTAACCGGGCGAAGCGCAGCAATGGCGTTTGACCCAGTTTATTCCGCTGAATGGAATAAAGTATTGCAAATGATGGCTATTCAACACGATTGACGATTGTGCCAGAGTAGCCATCAACATTTCACCCCGTCTCGGAGTAAAGACCATGGCCCGTGCGTTTGCCAAAATCAGCTTTACACCCAACGTCCAAGCGGTGCAAGCCGAAATGGGCAGCCGCACGGCCTACCGGGCGGCCGAACTCGGCGAAGCCGAAATGGTAGCACTGAGTGAGTTCGAACAAGCCTTCATCGCCGAACGCGATAGCTTTTATCAAGCTACCGTGAGCCAAACCGGTTGGCCTTATGTGCAGCACCGGGGAGGACCTGCGGGATTCTTGAAAGTATTGGATCAACAAACCATCGGCTATGCCGATTTCAGCGGCAACCGCCAATACCTTTCGGTGGGCAATTTACGCGGGGACGACCGGGTCAGTTTGCTATTGATGGACTACCCAGGGCGGCAACGCCTGAAAATCTGGGGACGTGCACGGGTGGTGGACGAACGTAGCGAACCGGAATGGTTGTCCAAGCTGGAATTACCCGACTTTCGCGCCCCGGTGGAGCGCGGCATCGTCATCAAAGTCGAGGCCTTCGACTGGAATTGCCCGAAATACATCACGCCGCGTTACAGTCAACGCGAAGTCGAAACATTGATCGAGCAAACCCGAAGCCCGCCTATAGCGAGCGATAAACCAACCGCTCGAGCATTGGGCACGGGCAGTTTGCCATTGACCATCAGCGGGATTCGCCAATTGACACCGCGCATTCGTGCCTATGAACTGCGCCATGCCAACGGCGAGTCGTTGCCAGACTACCGGGCCGGTGCGCATCTGCGCGTGCCGATCGCGCTTCCCAATGGCAATATTACCAGCCACGCCTATTCATTGACCGATACGCCAGGAGAACGGGATTGCTACCGCATCGCGGTATTGCGGGAAGACGACGGCGAAGGCGGATCCTTGGCATTACACGATGGCTGGCAGATCGGCACTCGCCTTAACGTCGATATACCGGAAAACTATTTCCCGCTGCACGACGACGAGCGTCCGGCACTGTTGATCGCCGGTGGCATCGGCATCACGCCACTCAAAGCGATGACCGAAACTTTGGCCACACGGGGTGCGGATTTTCAACTGCATTACACCGGCCGAACACCGCAGGAAATGGCCTTTGTCAAAGACTTGCAACGGCGGTTTGCCGATCGCTGCCGGTTTTATTTCAGCCAAGCGCAAACCCCGACCAGGCTCGACGTAGCGGACATACTCGGCAGGGCAACGGCAGATACCGTCATCTACGTCTGCGGCCCAACCCGCCTGATCGACAGCGTGCGTCAGACCGCCCGCCGGCTCGGCATTGCCGACGATCGGGTGCAATTTGAAAGTTTCATTTAACCGAAGGAGTCCAGCATGATCTCCCTGTACGACATGTCCTTATCCGGCAACTGCCACAAGGTCCGCCTATTGCTCAGTTTGCTGGGGCTATCCTATCAAATCCAGCAGGTAGATTTACGCGGCGGCGAGCAACGCGGCCCGGAACATTTGCAACGTAACCCATTCGCTCAGGTGCCGGTATTGGATGACGACGGATTGATCGTTCGCGACAGTCAGGCGATTTTGGTGTATCTGGCCAAACGTTATGGAGGAGAAAAATGGTGGCCGGACGATGCCTATCAACTGGCGCAAATCGCCGCCTGGCTATCGACCGCCGCCAATGAAATTTTCCACGGTCCGGCCATGCTGCGGGTTCATCTTAAATTCGGTCGTGCCATCGACGTGGAAAAAGCTCGGCAAACCGCCGATAAGGTAGTGGACATTATCGACCGCCATCTGCAAAGCCGCGACTGGCTGGTTGGCGAGCGTGTTTCCATCGCCGACATTGCGGTGTACCCCTATCTGGCGTTGGCGCCGGAAGGCGGTTTGGACATAGCTGCCTATCCCAACATCATCGCCTGGTTCCAACGCATTCGCGCCTTGCACGGTGTGTGGCGATGCCCGGTATGTGGCAAGCATAAATCAATCACCCTCATCATCTAGGAGAAACATCATGACCCAAGAAATCAAAGCCCCCGTCCCGCCCTTTACCTTTGATACCGCGGCGCAAAAAGTGCGCATGGCCGAAGACGCCTGGAACTCGCGCGATCCAGATCGCGTCGCCCTGGTCTATACCGAAGACACGCTCTGGCGCAACCGCGCCGAATTCCCGCAAGGCCGCGAACAAGTCCGCCTGTTTTTGCAGCGCAAATGGGCCAAAGAGCTGGATTACCGCTTGATCAAGGAATTATGGGCGTTTACCGACCACCGCATTGCGGTGCGCTTTGCCTACGAATGGCGCGACGATTCCGGTCAGTGGTTCCGCAGTTACGGCAACGAAAACTGGGAATTCAACCCGCAGGGCTACATGCAGCGGCGTTTTGCCAGCATCAACGATTTGCCGATCAAGGAAGAACAGCGCTTGTTCCACTGGCCCTTGGGCCGCCGCCCCGACGATCATGCTAGTTTGAGCGATTTAGGGTTGTAGATGGCCGATTGATGGTGCAATTGAAATCTCGGGAAAACGGCTTTGGCAATGGTGGGCCGTGGCAGGGATTGCATCCAAGGTCAAGCTAAAGGCCATGGAAGAGACTGCGGAATTTGTGGCGTTAAACGCACGGGCTTAACGTCAAATTTGCAGGTATGCATATCCTATCACTTCAATTTCAATGGGTTACATTTGTTGGTGGACAGTACCGGTGTGAAGATGTTGAGTGAAGGCGAATGGAGGGCAAAAAAAATGGCGCCGAGTATCGCCGCTAATGGCGCAAGCTGTACCTGGGTATCGATGCCGAAACCCTGGAAATTCGGACAATCGAGGTGACTTCAAATCGCATCGGTGATGCCCAGTTTTTACCGGGGCTCCTGAACCAGATACCTCATGATGAAACAATTGCTTTGGTCAGCGCTGACAGCGCTTATGACACCAAACGCAGCCACGGCACTATCGCCGAACGCGGTGCCGATGCGATCATTCCCGTTAGCAAGAATGGCAAACCCTGGAAAGAAAATACGCCAGGCGCCCACGTTCGAAACGAGACGTTGCGTGCCACTCAAGGTTTGAGGCGGAGCCTTTGGAAAAAATGGAGGGACTATCATCGCCGCAGCCTAGTGGAGGCCAAAATGCGTTGCTTCAAATGCTTGGGTGAAAGCGTCATGGCGCACCTCTTTAATAGCTTGGTCGCTGAACCTCAAATTCGCGAAGCGCTGTTAAATCGGTTTACCCAATTGGGGACGCCGATCACGATTGCTATGCCCTAAATCCGCCCGGCGACATGGGTTTAACAGGGAATTTTCCTATACTCTATCGATTTATGCAACAAAGCCTAACCGGAGAGAGAACGGGGTTATTGTGAAAGTACAGCCAAATTAACTTGATGACTTTCGGCCGAATTGAGCTGTTTAACGATATCGATCAAGTTGCTTTCAAGTACAACTTCTTGAATTTTGCCGTAATCCAAAACTTCCCGTGTGCCGGCAGCCAAGCACAGCGTGAAAACGCAAGAAGCGAAGTTTCTCACAATGCTGGTACCAACATCAGAAGTGGAGAAATAGCTGTTGCAAAGACCATATAACCGATCATCGTCAATATAGGGCGTGCATTCGGTAGCTTGACCGGTATAGGACCGCGGATCGAAGCTTGGGGCAATGCTTCTGAGCTTGCGGTTAACGAACAAGATTTCTTGCTTGTCATTGGCGCGACGAGTTACTGGTGTAGTAGAAACCGACAAAACTTCCCAGTGTCCACGTCTTTTGTCAAGAACGGCATAATAGCCTTCGCCAACAGGTTGGGACACGATAACGAGCTTTGGCGCCTGTTCTCGGATGACTGGATCGATCACGGCGACGGTGTTTCCTGCACATCCGGATAAGTTGCTAATCAACAAAGTTGAAAAGCAAAACCTGGCTAACTTTTTCATGTTTGCCTCCCCTTACTGGACAATTACACCTCGATTGAGCGTATATGGCGTTGTTTCTTTTTGTGCTACCTTGAGATACGCCCATTCTGGAAGGTTTTCTGAAATCCGTCGGAAAAATTGAGCGTAATTGAAGTCAGAAATTTCCACGCCTTCGACAAAATGTCGCTTTCCTGCAATGAAACCTTCCTTATCATACTCATTTGTGATTTTTACCAAGCCAATTGATTGTTCTTCAAATGGCTTTTCATAAACATAAGCTTCTTGGCCAGTGACAACTTTTTTGACTGTCATGCGTCCTTCCCATTGCAGAGCTGTTGCAGTTGGGACCGGCGCCAAGATCTGGCAGCTCCAGTTTTCACATAAAGGCCCGTTGACGCGAATCCATCTCGGGCGTAGCGTTCTGTTGAACGCATAATGATCGTCGTATTCTTCAATTCTGGTCTGATAATCCGTGCCAAGAGCTTGCATTACGGCTTTTTCCACATGCTGGCTCATCTTTAATTGAGCATCTCGCTCGTTCGAAACCTCGGTCAATGGCATAGCCACAGCAAGATAATTTGCATTGTCAGCAATATTCTTGGGTTTTGCAGAGCCAACCGATCCCAGAAAAAGTGCTGCGGCGATACCTATATCAGCACTGTGAGAGATAATTGCACCATGGACAGGTCTGCTGGCAACAGCTAGCCCGACAGAGGCAGCATTCAATACGGTCTGATCTGTAGCTTTTCCAGGGTGATTAGAACTTGAAGATCGCTCAGAAACGCGGGGGATTTTGGCATCTGGATTATATGGATTTTGGGCGTAAAGTTTCACAGGCGATCCGCAGCCTGCCGCCATAAAAGAAGTAATGAAAACGGTTAGTAAAAGCCTGTGTTTCAACAAATAAAAATACCCTTCAGAGATAAAAGCCAGGACCTTCATTATCTTCATCCAAAAAACCGCACTTGAACAAACAGCCGTTGATTACTGCGTCGACACGTGACAAATAAACCCCCGGTTTTGGGATACCAGAGTAATCGTCTTGCTCACCCTCTTTCAATCCCTTAAAGAAAAATTGTGACTCATCGATATTTGCGATAGATCTACGGGTCATTCGACGATCGATTACAGTCGAGACATGACCAAGCTTTACTATTAAGGATGTTTTTTGAAAATTCCAGAAATTAATGATAGCTTCCATAGGTAGAGCTCCGATTTTTTGTGCAAGACTGCCATAGATATCTATAAAAACTTAATTACGGATTACTAGGTAACCCTTTCTCCGCTTTGCTTCCATGATTTGCTGACCTGCATCTACCGCCTCTTCCTCAAATAAATACCAGTCTTTTTTAACGGTTCCTGGAGATCCTTTTCTTCCCCATTCGCGTACGAGAGACCAATCACCAAATACGCCAGGAGAGACGGTTATCTGGTAGAAGCGATGCATATTCTCTAGTGAATTGTGACGCTCTAGGTAGGCTAAAAACATATGCCGAATTAGTTATCTCGTTTGAGTGTTAACATTCTAGGCTTAATGAAAAAAAGTTTCCAGTCTGTATATGCTTATCTGTGTGCGCTTATTCAAGCGCTAAATCAGAATCACTTTTCTTTGGAGTTCGACCTAATGAATAATTCCATTCCATACGAATGTCAGAATTAGGAACAGTCCAGCATTCGCCGGATTGATTGGCGAAGCAAACCCATAGCAAATGACTTTCGGGTCCGTAGTCAATAACGGCATGAGCTAAAGCTGTAAGATTCTTGGAAACGATGAACAAGGGTAAAGGCGGGTTGAGCTGTGTAAACATTGTACTGTTCATTTGGAAAAAATGTTTACAGTAACTCAAAGAGAAAATTACTATCGAATGAAAAGACTGAGTTTTTCAGCCTCTTTATAAAATCATCCCCTGAAACAACAAAAGCCAACCCCAAGCATTTAAGGTTGGCTTTTGAGTCTTCCGAGTTCCAATGGAAAAATCAGCCTCCAAGCATTAAAACATCATTTTCCATTTTTTCCTTGATTGACTCCCATCCATTGGACTCAATCAAGGCCTTTCGAACACCAAGTTCAGAGTTTAGCCCCAAGCATATAAGGCTTAGTTCTTCACTTGGCTAGTGCATCGCTTTTGGCTTTCGTCATCCCCCAAGCATTAGAGATGATCGAAATGCTTTCGGCAAGTTCATTATCCGCGAGCGTTTTGTGCAGACCGAACCATGTCTGCAGCCATTGCGTCACCGATATGTTTCAGACCTTGCACCAATGAACCGATCATTTTTTCTTCGGCAGCTTTGGTTTCTGAGTCTTCCATGAGGATTGCCTTTGACCCGTGTTTCATGACGGATTTGAGCTTTTTGCCCAGGACTCCGGGCATTTGCAAGGCAAAATTGTCAAAGTGTTCGGCAGCTTGTTCGACATTGGCTTCAATGTCGCTACCATCACGAACAAAAGAATCGGGGGCGTTATGGTCTGGAGCAAAAACAAAAGCGGTTGTCGCTTTATTTGCTGAAACGTCTGCGACGTTAGTCGGAATGCTTACTGGGTCTACGTTGGCTGCGCCATAAATTAAGGCGCCAGAAGCAATGATTGCTTTTGCAAAAGTGAACATGGCCTGTCTCCTTGTGTTAGAGACAGGGACTTTGAGGTTATTAGATCGTGGAGGGCTGGCAGATTTTATCTGCTAGTCACGCGACTCTGGTAATCCCGCTGTCCCTGACAAATTGTCATGGATCGGTGACTTTGCGTCCCCACCTTTCGATGGGTTTGCCATTTTGCTGTCACACAACTTTATTTAAACTGCGGGGGGGTATAGCAATCAAAATCAAAATTTCTGCGAACTGGTGTGCATATTTAGCTGGAATATTTTGGTGTGAATTTCTGTATTTTCATGGGGGTGCGACAAAGGATGAATTCCCACCGATAGCGCACAGTTTTTCAAAGAAAAGTTAAAGTTTTGTTGCTCAAATATTGCTCAAATGAAATTTGAAAATATATAAGCATTTGATTTTATATGAACTATTTTGATTTGTCAGTCCAATCCAGCATGGGCGCAACACAGAACCTGTGAGTGTTGAGTTGATTGATGTTGGAATCGGGAAAGGGTGAGGTGATTGAGTCAGACATGCAGAATCTACGGAACGGCAATCATGCGGAACTTGGTAACGGTGTGCTTTCAATTTGTAATTACCAGAGCGTTCTGCAACGCGCCGACCGATTGCGGTCGGTCTTGTGGCTGAACGGCCATGGCCCAATCAATGGCTTGCAATAAATCATGGGGAAATCTGCGTTTGTAGAGCCTGGCGACCGACACCAGCTCGTCATTGGGATGTCGGTCATTAGAATTGGGTGGAATTTTCATGTCCAGACAAGCCCGCATGCTGGCGCCTACGGCATAAATATCCGACCAAGGGCCAATTTCACCGTGGCTATTATGATACTGCTCGATCGGCGAGAAACCGTTGGTCAGCACCTTGGCGCGCACGGATTTACCCGTGGGAAAGCGGCGAATGGCGCCGAAATCCAGTAGAAGCGGATCGAATTGTGTACGGATCAGGATGTTGGCCGGTTTTATATCCAGATGAACCAGGCCTTGCTCATGAACGACAGCCAAACCATTCAGCAACAGTTTGAACACATTCAACAGAAAAGCCTCGGTAATCGGCAGACGTTTTTTATGCAGGATTTTATCGAGCGTGATGCCGTAATCGTAGGTCATCACCATGTAGACGGTTTCGTTGGCCTGAAAGAAATTGATGACTTCGACGATGTTGTGATGTTTCAGCGTGGCCAGCACTTTGGCTTCTTCGAAAAACAGGGCGCGGCCACGCATGAACAGAGGACGGGTATCTTCGCTGTTGGGTACGACGATATTGTTCCAGGTACGGTGCGCCAGCTTGCGCGGCAAGTATTCCTTGATGGCCACCTGCACCTGATCGGCCAGTTGCCGTGCCAGGTAAACCGAGCTGAAGCCACCGTGCGCAAGCTCACGCTCGATCATGTACTGATCTATAATCGTGCCGGATTGCAAGTAGTTCCACTGCTGTGGATAGGTTTCTGGATCGTAATATCCGGCCATTTCAAGATGCGACGGGCGACTGTCGCGGCGATTATAGGTGAAAAATGATTCGAAGCATGAC
>Ga0048259_101529_pt1 | contig 12259 bp, 8 predicted proteins | sample SubbioQV12_Dec13_FD_54352 | JGI IMG/M metagenome (GOLD analysis project Ga0048259, IMG submission 54352) | Serpentinite rock and fluid subsurface biosphere microbial communities from McLaughlin Reserve, California, USA - QV1.2_Dec13... | ecosystem: Environmental > Terrestrial > Deep subsurface >... | reverse complement strand
AGGAAAATCTCGATCTTCTCCAGTGTGCGCAGACGATAATCGGTACCGTGATCGACCTCGAACACGTCGAAGCGGCGCTTCATCATCTCGATGGTCGGCAGGAAGTTCACCCGCATCAGCCCGTTGGGATACAGCCCGTCGGGCGGATAGTTGGAAGTCATCACGAAGATCACCCCACGCGCAAACAACGCATCAAGCAAACGCCCCAGGATCATCGCATCCGCAATGTCCGACACGTGGAACTCGTCGAAACACAGCAAGCGGGTTTGTCGCGCAATACGGTCCGCCACCTTTTGCAGCGGATCAGGCTCGTGATTGTGGTCCTTCAGATCGTTCTGCACTTCCTGCATGAAAGCATGAAAATGCACCCGACGTTTGCGCTGATACGGTACGGAGTCGAAGAAGCAGTCCATCAGGAAGCTCTTGCCACGCCCGACCCCGCCCCAGAAATAAACGCTGCGCGGCATCCGCGGACGGGCGAACACCTTGCGCAAGGCGGTCCGGCGAGCCCCTTGAAGGTCACCAGTTCAGTGTAAAGCTGCTGCAGCCGCTGCACTGCGGCACGCTGGGCAGGATCGGACTTGTAGCCGCGGGTCTTCAGTTGCGACTCGTATGCGTCGAGCATTCCGTGCTCGGGCACGTTCAGGGAGCGATGGGGCATCGGACTGGATTCTGCTTGTTATTGGCGATCAATCATCCCGGGATGGAGGCGAGACTCGATCCGGGGTCTGCCACAGGAGCAATGCGTCGTGCATTCATCTGTTGCGGAAACAACGGTGGTGAAACGATCAAGGGGCGGAACGCAAGGCAAGCTCGCCTCACACCCCGCCCCCCAATCACATTACGTCGTGCTTAGAAGTGCAGCGGCCGCTTGTCGCAGGCCAGCGCAGCTTCGTGCACCACTTCCGACAGGGTCGGGTGGGCATGGCAGATACGGGCCAGATCTTCCGAACAACCCGCGAACTCCATCGCCACCACGGCTTCACCAATCAGTTCGGACGCGTTCGGTCCGATGATGTGCACGCCAAGGATACGATCGGTGTTGGCATCGGCCAGCATCTTGACGAAGCCGGTCGGGTCACCCATGCCGAGTGCACGGCCGTTGGCCAGGAAGGGAATCTTGCCAACCTTGTAGGCCACGCCTGCAGCCTTGAGTTGCTGTTCGGTCTTGCCCACCCAGGCAATTTCCGGGCTGGTGTAGATCACCCAGGGAATGGTGTCGAAGTTGCAGTGGCCGGCCTGGCCCGCCATCAACTCGGCAACCATCACACCTTCTTCCATCGCCTTGTGCGCCAGCATCGGGCCACGGACGACGTCACCCACGGCCCATACGCCCGGCAGATTGGTGCGGCAGTGGTCATCAACCTCGATCATGCCGCGCTCGGTGATCTTCAGGCCAACAGCGTCGGCGTTCAGACCCGCGGTGTTCGGCACACGGCCGACCGACACGATCAGGCGGTCGGCTTCGAGTTTCTGATCCGCACCGTCCTTGTCCTTGTAGTTGATGGTGACGCCCTTCTTGCCCACCTTGACTTCACCAATCTGAACGCCGAGGTTGAACTTCAGACCCTGCTTGGTGAACAGCTTCTGCGCTTCCTTGGCCACGTCCTGATCGGCCGCAGCAAGGAAGTCAGGCATGGCTTCGAGCACGGTCACTTCGGCTCCCAGACGACGCCACACCGAACCCATCTCGAGGCCGATGACACCGGCGCCAATCACGGCAAGCTTCTTCGGCACCGCATCGATGTCGAGCGCACCGACGTTGTCGCAGACAATCTTGTTGTCGACCGGAATGCCCGGCAGGTGACGGGGCGCGGAACCGGTTGCGACGATGACCTGTTTGGCGATGACCAGTTCTTCGCCAACATTGATGTGCCAGCCGGCATCGGTCTTGCCTGCAAAAGCACCATGACCGTTCAGCAGGGTGACCTTGTTCTTCTTGAACAGCCCCTTGATGCCGCCGGTGAGTTGGTCGACGATGGTGCTCTTGCGACCGATCATCTTGGCAACGTCGATCTTCGGCGTACCAACGCTGATGCCCTGGCTCTCGAAAGCGTGCCCCGCTTCCTCGAACAGATGCGAGGTGTGCAGCAGCGCCTTGGACGGGATGCAGCCGACGTTGAGGCAGGTGCCGCCCAGGCGAGGCTCACCCTTGGGGTCGGCGTAGGGGTTGGATTCGCAGCACGCGGTCTTGAAACCGAGTTGAGCTGCACGAATGGCTGCGACATAACCGCCGGGGCCGCCGCCGATGACGAGTACGTCGAATTCCTTGGTGGACATCTATCTCTCCCTTGCAGATCGGAAAACGGGGCGCACCCGCACCGGAGCCCTGCTCCGGACGAATGCGCCCCGACTGCGTATGCTTATACGTCGAGGATCAGGCGAGCCGGATCTTCCAGCGCTTCCTTCATCGTCACCAGACCCAGCACAGCCTCGCGACCATCGATGATGCGGTGGTCGTAGGACATGGCCAGGTAGTTGATCGGGCGCACGACGACCTGACCGTTTTCCACCACAGCACGGTCCTTGGTGGCGTGGATGCCGAGGATGGCCGACTGCGGCGGGTTGATGATCGGGGTCGACAGCATCGAACCGAACACGCCACCGTTGGAAATCGAGAACGTGCCACCGGTCAGCTCTTCCAGCGACAGCTTGCCGGCCTTGGCCTTCTCGCCGAACTCGGCAATCTTCTTCTCGATGTCGGCAATCGACATCTGGTCAGCATCGCGCAGGATGGGCACAACCAGACCGCGCGGCGAACCAACGGCAATACCGATGTCGATGTAGCCGTGGTAGATGATGTCGTTGCCATCAACCGACGCGTTCAGGATCGGGAACTTCTTCAGTGCGGCAACCGCGGCCTTGACGAAGAAGCCCATGAAGCCCAGACGCACGCCATGTGCCTTCTCGAACTTCTCACCATACTGCTTGCGCAGCGCCATCACCGGCGCCATGTTCACTTCGTTGAACGTGGTCAGGATGGCGTTTTCGTTCTTCGACTGGATCAGGCGTTCGGCGATACGCGCACGCAGGCGGGTCATCGGCACACGCTCTTCCGGGCGCTCTCCGGCAGCCACCGCCACCGGCGCCACTGCAGCCGCCTTCGGCTGTGCGGCAACCGCGTCTTCCTTGGTGACGCGACCGCCACGGCCCGTGCCGGCCACGTCGCCAGCCGACACACCCTTCTCGTCGAGGATCTTGCGTGCAGCCGGGCTGGCAGCGCCCGCGGCACTCGAGGATACCGGCGCGGCCGGCGGCGGGGTCACCGCCTGAACCGGCGCGGCGGTCGGTGCAGCGGCACCGGCAGCCTTGGCTTCGGTATCGATCTGGGCAATCAACTCACCCGAAGCCACGGTGTCACCGTTGGCCTTGATGATCTTGACCAGCACGCCATCGGCCGGCGCCGGGGTCTCGAGCACGACCTTGTCGGTCTCGATGTCGATCAGGTTTTCGTCGCGGGATACCGCATCGCCTTCCTTCTTGTGCCAGGAAACCAGCGTGGCTTCGGACACGGATTCGGACAACTGCGGGACTTTTACTTCGATCAGCATGGAGTTCTCTCCCTCGTCTACTTATAGGTTGGGCGACTGCGGTGTGGTTTCTTGAATCGGGCCAAAGGCGTGCTCGAGGATCGCCTTCTGCTGCTGATTGTGCTTGGCGTAGTAGCCAACAGCCGGCGACGCCGACGCTGGGCGGCTGACAAGCAGCAGCTTGCGCTTGGTGCCGAGCACATTGACCAGGTGCTGACGCGAGGCAAGCCAGTACCAGGCACCCTGGTTACGCGGCTCTTCCTGGCACCAGACCACTTCCTTGGCATTCGGGAACTGGTTGATTGCCTTGGCAAACTCGTCCGCCGGGAAGGGATAGAGCTGCTCGATCCGCACCAGCGCCGTGTCGGTGATCTTGTTGTCGCGACGATGCGCCAGCAGCTCGTAGTAGATCTTGCCCTGACACAGCACGACGCGCTTGACCTTCTTCGGATCGAGGTTCTCGACTTCCGGAATCACGGTCTGGAAGCGGCCGTTGGCCAGCTCTTCCATTGAGGAGATCGCTTCCTTGTGACGCAGCAGGGACTTCGGCGTGACAATGATCAGCGGCTTGCGCAGCTTGCGGATCATCTGGCGACGCAGCAGGTGGAAAATCTGCGCCGGCGTGGTCGGCACGCAGACCTGCCAGTTGTTCTCCGCGGCCATGTTCATGAACCGCTCCGGACGGCACGACGAGTGCTCCGGGCCCTGCCCTTCGTAGCCGTGCGGCAGCATCATCACCAGACCGCTCAGACGCCCCCACTTGGCTTCGCCAGAGCTGATGAACTGGTCGATGACCACTTGGGCGCCATTGACGAAGTCGCCGAACTGGGCTTCCCAGATCAACAGTTCGTTCGGTTCAGCGGTCGAGTAGCCATACTCGAATGCGAGCACCGCTTCTTCGGACAGCACCGAGTCATAGCACTGGAAACCGCCCTGGCCGTCCTGGATGTGCTCCAGCGGCTTGTAGGTGCCTTCATCCCAGCGCTCGCGCTTCTGGTCATGCAGCGCAGCATGGCGATGGAAGAAGGTACCACGACCCACGTCCTCACCGGAGATACGAACCGCATAGCCCTGCGCCAGCAGACTGGCGTAGGCCAGGTTCTCGCCCATGCCCCAGTCGATCGGCAACTCGCCACGCCCCATGGCGGCTCGGTCATCGATGATCTTCTTGACACGGGAGTGCAGCGAGAAGCCTTCTGGCAACGTGGTCAGACGCTCGGACAGGCGCTTGATCTCCTGCACCGGCACTGTGGTATCGGCTTCGTCGGTGTAGGGTTGCTTCAGGAAAGGCGTCCAGTCCACCGAGTACTGGCGGTTGTGACCCGACAGCACCGGGTTGTATAGCAATTCGCCGCGATCAAGATGTTCACGGTACTCAGCGATCATCTTTTCCGGCTCGTCGGCGGCCAGCGTGCCTTCGGCAACCAGGCGATCGGCGTACAGCTTGCGGGTACCCGGATGCTGCTGCACCTTGCGGTACATCAGCGGCTGGGTGACCATCGGCTCGTCCTGCTCGTTGTGGCCAAGCTTGCGGTAGCAGACGATGTCGACAACCACGTCCTTCTTGAACTCCTGACGGAACTCGAGGGCCAGCGCAGTCACGAAGGCCACCGCTTCCGGGTCGTCACCATTGACGTGGAAGATCGGTGCCTCGACCATCTTGAAGATGTCGGTGCAATACAGCGACGAGCGATAGTCGCGCGGGTCGGAAGTGGTGAAGCCGATCTGGTTGTTGATCACCAGATGCACCGTCCCGCCCGTGCCGTAACCACGGGTCTGGGAGAAGTTGAGCATCTCCTGGTTGACACCCTGACCTGCCACTGCCGCATCGCCGTGGATCAACACCGGCAGCACCTGGGTCTTGTTCGCATCCTTGCGCCGCACCTGGCGCGCATAGACCGAGCCCGCAACCACCGGATTGATGATTTCGAGGTGGGACGGGTTGAACGCCAGCGTCAGGTGCATGGGGCCACCCGGAGTCATGACGTCGCTGGAGAAGCCCATGTGATACTTCACGTCGCCGGCGCTCAGGTCGGAAGCCGCCTTGCCTTCGAACTCGGAGAACAGCATCGAGGGCGACTTGCCCAGGGTGTTGACCAGCACGTTCAGGCGGCCGCGGTGAGCCATGCCGATAACGGTTTCGGCCACGCCCAGGCTGCCGGCAACGCGGATCAGCTCATCCATCGCGACGATGGCGGACTCGCCCCCTTCGAGCGAGAAACGCTTCTGGCCAACGTACTTGGTGTGCAGGTAGCGCTCGAGGGTCTCGGCAGCAGTGGTGCGCTCGAGAATGCGACGCTTCATCTCGACCGAGAACTTGGGCGTGCCACGCACGCTTTCCAGACGGCTCTGGATCCAGCGCTTCTGGGCGATATCGGAGATGTACATGTACTCCGAACCAATCGAACCGCAGTAGGTCTGACGCACGGCCTCGAGGATCTCGCGCAGCGTGGCACGCTCGGTCGAGAAGCCATGGAAGGAGCCGACATTGAAGCTGCGCGACAGGTCAGCTTCGGTAAAACCATAGTAGGAGGGCTCGAGTTCGGCGATCTGCGGACGCTCGGTGCGCTTGAGCGGATCGAGGTTGGCCCAGCGGTTGCCGAGGAAGCGGTAGGCGTTGATCAGTTGCAGCACAGCAACCTGGAGCTTGTCTTCGCCACCTTCGGTCACCACGGTCCGGACCGGACCACGCTTGGCCATCTGCTCGAATGCGGCGATGACCGGCCCATGAGCCACATCACGTACGGATGCGCCTGCCTGAGCCTGGAGTTTGTCGAAATAGTCGCGCCAGGTATCGGAGACCGAGGCCGGGTCGGCGAGGTAATTCTCGTAGAGCTCTTCGATGAACGGCGCGTTCGAGCCGAACAGATGAGACGTGTCTTGAAGCTGCTTCATGATGAAAGCCACCTGTTGTGTTCTGTGTCCCTGCTTCCGAAATACGGGGTTAACCGGATCGTGCGCAACCAATGAAAAACGGGACGACCGCATTCGCCGCGGCCATCCCGTGGTGGCTATCGCCTAATCCCGTCTCCCTCCCCTCTCCATCGTCTCTTACGGACGCTGTGCGATGGCCGGAACGTCGCGTCGCGCAGCGCCGATGTACAACTGGCGCGGGCGGCCGATCTTGTATTCCGGATCGGTGATCATTTCTTCCCACTGGGTGATCCAGCCCACCGTACGCGCGAGCGCGAAGATGCAAGTGAACATGGAGGTCGGGATGCCCAGTGCCTTCTGCACGATACCCGAGTAGAAGTCGACGTTGGGATAGAGCTTCTTCTCAACGAAATACGGGTCTTCCAGTGCAATCTTTTCGAGTTCCATCGCCAGCTTGAACAGGCGATCGTTCTCGAGACCGAGTTCCTGCAGCACTTCGTTGCACACCTTGCGCATCAGCGTGGCACGCGGGTCGAAGTTCTTGTACACGCGGTGGCCGAAGCCCATCAGCTTGAAGCTGTCGTTCTTGTCCTTGGCGCGTGCGATGTACTCGCCAACGCGGGAGACGTCGCCGATCTCTTCGAGCATGTTCAGGCAGGCTTCGTTCGCGCCACCGTGTGCCGGGCCCCACAGGCAGGCGATACCGGCCGAGATGCAGGCAAACGGGTTGGCACCCGACGAACCGGCCAGGCGGACGGTCGAGGTGGAGGCGTTCTGCTCGTGGTCGGCGTGCAGCGTGAAGATGACGTCGAGCGCACGGACCAGCACCGGGTTCGGCTTGTACTCTTCGCACGGCGTGCCAAACATCATGTGCATGAAGTTGGCGGTGTAGCCGAGGTCGTTACGCGGGTACATGAACGGTTGCCCGGTGTTGTACTTGTACGCCATGGCCACGATGGTGGGCAGCTTGGCGATCAGACGGTTCACCGACACATTGCGGTGCTGCTCGTCCGAGAAGTCCATGGCGTCATGGTAGAACGCCGACAACGCACCAACCACACCAACCATGATCGCCATCGGGTGCGCGTCACGGCGGAAGCCGTTGTAGAAACGGGTCAGCTGATCATGAACCATGGTGTGGTTCTTGATCGTGGTTTCGAACTCGGCCTTCTGCGTAGCGTTGGGCAGTTCGCCCTCCTTCAGCAGGTAGGCGACTTCCAGAAAGTTGCACTGTTCGGCCAGTTGCTCGATGGGGTAGCCGCGGTACAGCAGCTCGCCCTTGTCACCGTCGATGAAGGTGATCTTGGACTTGCAGCTCGCCGTCGACAGGAAGCCGGAATCGTAGGTGAACAGGCCGGTCTTGCCACCCAGCGTGCGGATGTCGATGACGTCCTGGCCGTGGGTACCGGTCATCACCGGAAAATCGACGGTCTTGCCATCGACGGTTAGGGTTGCAATGCGTTCAGTGCTCATAGGTTCGTCCCCTTTTGCTTGCCCGATTAACTTCCAACTCCCTCAATCCAACCAGCCGGCCGATCAACGCTGACTCAGCAGACCGATCATCTCCTTCCAGCGCTCGACCTCACACGGCTTGCTGCCATTGACCATCGCCCAGATGTCGTAGTCATCGCAGCGCAGCAGGTGTTCGAGATCCGCCAGTTGATCGTCATTCAGACGATCGAAATGCTTTTCCAGGAAGCGCGTGAACACCAGATCAAGCTCCAGCAGTGCCCTGCGGCACTGCCAGCGCACGCGCCCCCGGTTGATGGTCAGGTCGTCAGACTGCACGACGAACCATCATGTCCTTGATCTTGCCGATCGCGCGCGTCGGGTTCAGACCTTTCGGACAGACGTCCACACAGTTCATGATGGTGTGGCAACGGAACAGACGATACGGGTCTTCGAGGTTGTCGAGACGCGCATTGGTGTCCTGATCGCGGGTATCGGCGATGAAACGATACGCAGCCAGCAGGCCTGCCGGGCCGACGAACTTGTCAGGGTTCCACCAGAACGACGGGCACGAGGTCGAGCAGCAGGCACACAGGATGCACTCGTAGAGACCGTTGAGCTCCTCGCGATCTTCCGGGGTCTGCAGACGCTCGCGCTCGGGCGCCGGATCGTTGTTGACCAGGTAGGGCTTGATCGAGTGGTACTGCTTGAAGAACTGGGTCATGTCCACGATCAGGTCGCGGATGACCGGCAGCCCCGGCAGCGGACGCAGCGTGATCGGCTGCGCCAGGCTATCCACATCGGTCAGGCAGGCCAGACCATTCTTGCCGTTGATGTTCATCGCATCCGAACCGCAAACCCCTTCGCGGCAGGAACGACGGAAGGACAGCGTGTCGTCCTTGGTCTTGAGGCGGACGATGGCATCGAGCAGCTTCTTGTCGGAGGCTTCGAGTTCCACCGAGATGTCCTGCATGTAGGGCTTCTCGTCCTTGTCCGGATCGTAGCGATAGATCTTGAAGTGAACAGTACGCTTGGTCATGTGTAGTTCTCCCGGGCGCTCAGTAAGTGCGCTTGGCGAGCGCGATGGGTTCGACATCAGGCGACATCGGCTGCAGGTTCACCGGCTTGTAGTCAAGGCGATTGCCTTCGCTGTACCACAGGGTGTGCTTGAGCCAGTTGTCGTCATCACGGCCGTTGGGACGTTCAGCGGTATCGGGCGCATCGTCACGGACGTGAGCACCGCGCGATTCCTTGCGAGCCTCGGCCGAGATCATCGTGGCCTTGGCCACTTCGATCAGGTTGTCGAGCTCCAGCGCTTCGGTCATCGCCGTGTTCCAGACCTTGGACTTGTCGGTGATCTGGGTGCTCTTGGCTTCTTCGGCAACTTCGACGATCTTCTCGACACCTTCCTTGAGCAGGTCGGCAAAGCGGAACACCCCCGCGTGCTTCTGCATGGTGCGCTGCATGGCCAGGCGGACATCGTGCACCTGAGTGCCATCCTTCTGCGTCTGAAGCCGATTCAGGCGGGCCAGCGACACGTCGGCCGCGTCAGCGGGCAGCGGCTTCAGGCGCAGATTGCCCGACTGCAGATCCTCCACCACGGTCTCACCGGCCGACTTGCCGAATACCAGCAGATCGAGCAACGAGTTGGTTCCGAGGCGGTTTGCACCATGCACCGATGCGCAGGCGCATTCACCGGCTGCATAGAAACCAACCACTGGCGAGTTCGGGTTGCCATCCTTAGGCACCACGACCTGACCCTTGTAGTTGGTCGGAATACCACCCATCTGGTAGTGACAGGTGGGGACCACCGGGATCGGCGCCTTGATCGGGTCAACACCTGCAAACTGGAGCGAGATCTCGCGAATGCCGGGCAGGCGCTTCATGATGGTCTCGGGCGACAGGTGGGTGATGTCGAGCATCACGTGATCCTTGTCGGGACCACAGCCACGGCCTTCGTTGATCTCGGTCACCATCGAGCGCGACACTACGTCACGCGAGGCCAGATCCTTCAGGTTGGGCGCATAGCGCTCCATGAAGCGCTCACCCGACGAATTGCGCAGGATACCGCCTTCACCACGCACACCCTCGGTAATCAGCACGCCCGCCCCGGCCACGCCGGTGGGGTGAAACTGCCAGAACTCCATGTCTTCCAGCGGAATGCCGGCGCGTGCCGCCATGCCGACACCGTCACCGGTGTTGATGAAGGCGTTGGTCGACGAGTAATAGATACGGCCCGAACCGCCGGTGGCGAAAACGGTCGCCTTGGCGTGGAAGATCGAGATCTCGCCGGTTTCCATTTCCATCGCGGTCACACCGACGACGTCGCCATCGGCATCACGGATGAGATCCAGCGCCATCCACTCGACGAAGAACTGGGTGTTTGCACGTACATTGCGCTGATACAGCGCGTGCAACATGGCGTGACCGGTACGGTCGGCTGCTGCGCAGGAGCGCATCACCGGTGCCTGGCCGTAGTTCATCGAGTGACCACCGAACGGACGCTGATAGATCTTGCCGTTGTCGGTACGGTCAAACGGCATGCCGTAGTGCTCGAGCTCGATGACGACTTCGTTCGCCTTCTTGCACATGAATTCGATGGCATCCTGGTCACCCAGCCAGTCCGACCCCTTGACGGTGTCGTACATGTGCCAGTGCCAGTTATCCTCGGTCGAGTTGCCGAGCGAGGCAGCCACCCCGCCCTGAGCAGCGACGGTATGCGAGCGGGTCGGGAACACCTTGGACAGCACGGCGGTCTTCAGACCGGACTCGGAGAGTTGCAGGGCTGCACGCAGGCCGGCACCGCCGGCGCCAACGATGACCGCATCAAAGGTACGCTTAGCGACGTTCACGCTTACAGCCTCCAAAGAATCTGGGCTGCCCAGCCGGCGTAGCCGACGAGCAGGAAAAGGGTGATCAGATGCAGGGCCAGACGCAGGCCGGTGGGCTTGACGTAGTCCATCCAGATGTCACGCACACCGATCCAGGCGTGATAGAACACCGACAGGAAGAACAGGAAGCTCAGGAAACGGAATACCGAACCGGAAAACAGACCCGACCAGGCTTCGTAGGAAAGCTCAGGCAGGGTCAGCGCACAGACGGCAAAAATGACCGTGTAGAGCGCCATATAGACGGCAGTGGCACGCTGCGCAATCCAGTCCTTCAGACCATAGTGCGCACCGACGACGTGACGATTCACCATAGTTTCACCCCAATCAAAGCAGTAAGCGCCAGGCTTACGATCAGTACGATGCGCGAGGAATTGCGCGCAGCCTGCAACTCCAGCCCCTTGTGCATGTCCAGCAGCAGGAAACGGATGCCGGCACAGAAGTGATGCATGTACGCCCACAGCAGACCCAGCAGCAGCAGCTTGGCCAGCGGATGACTCACCACCGCGGAGAAGGTTTCGAACGACTGCGGCGAACCCAGGCTGCGGTCGAGCAGATACAACAGGAAGGGCAACATCAGGAACAGCCCCGCCCCGCTCACCCGGTGAAGAATCGACACGATCCCCGGCAGTGGCAGCCGGATCTCGTTGATGGCCAAATGCTTCGGCCTTTGTTTGCGCACTGTCACTTCTGACATGAAGACTCCCCTCAACATGTGCGGCGAGGATACGCCGCGGACTCCCAAAAGCTTGCAATTATAGCGACGAACGCATACACCCGCGGCATCGCAACACCATTCAACTCAACTCATTCAGATAAAAATGCTCGGCAGTCGAATACAAGCCCCGGCGCCACTCCACCGGCTTGTCACCATAGGTATAGGTCACCCGCTCCACCGACAGCAATGGCGTACCTTCAGCCACCCGCAGCGCTTCGGCAGTCGAGCGATCGGCCGCCACCGCGCGTATCCGCTCCTGCGCACGGATCATGCGCAAACCGAAGCGGGTTTCGAACAAACTGTAAAGCGACCCGTTCCACCCCTGCAGCATCTCGAAACTGAGACCGGGGAACACTTCGCCAGGAAGATAGATTTCGTCGATGACCACCGGCTTCTGCGCGAAACGCAGCAGCCTTCGCAGTATGATGATGGGCGCACCGAGCTCGATACCCAGCATGCGCGAAGCCTCCTGCCCCGCCTTTGCGCGCCAGCAATCCAGCGGCACACTTTGCGGATGGGACAGATCGCCATCCATCGGCACCAGACGAAGAAAGCGGAACAGGGCGCGCGGATCATTGTGGGAGGCAACATAGGTGCCCTTGCCCTGCTTGCGCACCAGAAGATTGTCAGCCGCCATTTCGTCGATGGCCTTGCGCACCGTACCTTGCGATACGCTGAAGCGCGCAGCGAGCTCCTGCTCGCTGGGGATGGCCTGACCGGGAAGCCACTCACCCGCCTCAAGCGCCTGAAGAATCAGGGTCTTGATCTGACGGTAGAGGGGGCTGAAAGTTGGGGATTCC
>Ga0048259_100854_pt1 | contig 12287 bp, 8 predicted proteins | sample SubbioQV12_Dec13_FD_54352 | JGI IMG/M metagenome (GOLD analysis project Ga0048259, IMG submission 54352) | Serpentinite rock and fluid subsurface biosphere microbial communities from McLaughlin Reserve, California, USA - QV1.2_Dec13... | ecosystem: Environmental > Terrestrial > Deep subsurface >... | reverse complement strand
TAAAGGCAGCGCTAAGCGCTTGCGCACGATTTCTGGGGTATCGGTGTATTTTGCTGCTCACGGTCATTTGGCAAATCAAGATTGCCAACGTTTTTGTGACTGGCTAATCCGTTATTCCGAGCAATTGCCGGTTTGGTTCTGGGGGGATTTGGATTATTCGGGCATGCAGATTATAAAATCGCTACGCCACTCGTTTGATGAACTCGATGCGTGGCAACCGGGCTACCAGCCAATGGTAGATGAGTTATTAGCTGGCAATGGTCATGAGCCTTTAGCCGCAAACAAGAGTAAGCAAAAGTCCATTGATTCAACAGGTGCCGAGTATGCCGATAACATTTTGCTGTCGGCGCTAGTCGCCACTGGTAAATTTTTAGATCAAGAGTTTTAGCCTTTGCATACTAATAAAAACAAGCGGACTTCGGGGTCTGCCAGATGTTTATGATTTAAAATTTTCACCGGAAACAGCCAATACTTTGTACTTCTTTAAATGACCTGCTTTCGTAGTAATTCGTTGGACTTTACAAAAAATCTCAATTGGTTCCGCTTCAAAGCTGCGAAGTGCATTGACCCTCAGGCTGTCAACAATTAACTGAATATCTGCTTCACGTCTTACACTTTCGGAAAGTATAAAAGAAATAGGTCTCTCTTCTACAGGAACATAAATTCTACCCTTGAATGTATTGGAATTATAGCTAGATACAAATCCATGTATGATATTTACATCATTTTCCGTGTACTCTTCAATTATGTACTGGAAAGATGCTAAGGAAAAAACTGGGGTAAGAGGAATTTTTTGATCAGTATTTCTATGGATGCTTGCAGTTTTAGCCGTTTTTGTTTTATAGATAGGGCGATGAATTTCAGTTATGGCGGTTGAACATTTTTCAATTGCAGAATCTAGTTGAGCCTCTCTAATCACTGGAAGCTTAATCTTATTCTTCTTGCTCTCCTCATACAACTGACCCAGTGATTTATTGTAGTCAACGTGGAAACCCAAGCTTTCAGATATTACGCAATCATAAGCGGAATAAACTAAATGCCCAAGAAGCGTGTTGTTCGGAGCGGTTGTCACATGATAAGCAGCAGTACCGAGTACAAGTATTCCGGCCTGAATTTTCCAACTACCCGCTTGTGATGGGAAAGCATATATTCGAGCGCCTTTTAATGCAGGAGCTTGAGTAATTATTTCCCCATTCAATATCAGATGGGTAGTTATAGCCAAAGATCGTTGAAAACCAACCAATGCCTGCGAAACATCATAAAGGTCAATTTCATGATCATCTGAATCTGAGCCATAGTAAGAAAGCTCAAACTTAACATCATAGTTTTTCATGCTTATCGATTACCGCTCACAGATTCATAGAGAAAACCTCTTGCAATTCTAAAGAAAAAATCAAGCTATATTCTGCTGAGAATTTTCTCTATTCGAACACCTAGGGTTGTCATGGCTATTATTTTATAAATCCTTCGGAAACAGAATATTCAAACATATAAAAATTCATTAACTATAACTGTGTGATTTATGTATTGCCTAACAAAATTAAATAATCTAGATAGTCCTTCCTTAGTTTTTATTTATTGAATATTTTTGTTTTCGCCAATTATCTACAGCTATCGATAGTCGTCTTTCTTTTACCGGTTTTTGCCATTCATCCCAAAAATCAATCGTACCGCTATTAGGTCGATTTATTGGCTCATCAATCCTTATACGACTAGGTAATAAGCTTGCATCCCCAACAATTAATGCCTCACCTGTATCCAGCGTCGGCAGGATATCACTAAATCCACCTAGACTGTCCGGTAGTAGTTTTTTTATAACGCCTTGGTCCTCAGCATTTGTAAGTCTCATGGATACGAAGTTGCTACACTGACTTAACATCGTCTTGTTTACTTCAGAGGGGCGTTGGCTGATAACAACGAGGCTAACACCATATTTTCTGCCTTCTTTAGCGATACGCTCGAATATGTCAATTGAAACGTTATCAGCTGAATCTGCCATGTTTCTTTGTGGAATATATAAATGAGCTTCATCGCATAATAATGCTATTGGATGGCGCAACTCAGATGGAGTCCATTGTTGAACTGAAAAAGCTAACCTAGCTACCAAAGACACTATTAACGGAAGAATATCAGAAGGAACTTCCGAGAAGTCGATTATCTTTATCCCTGCCTTGTCGTTCTCAGATGAACTCCCAAGAATTTGGTTTGTTAGTTTTTCAAGCCAAGAAAAATCCAATGTGTCTTGTCCGCCATTAAATAAAAAACCTAATCGCCTGTCAGAAATTTTATTTTCTAATCTGGAAATCATTCTAGCCAGTTTTCCATAGAACTCACCCTGTTTGTCTCCTCTTGAGCCAGGAACCATCTCAATGTTTATATCATTCAGCGCTTGAAGCAGTATGCCCAGATCAAATGGAACAGGGCTATCTACAGTAAAGTGAGCTAACACATCAGAGTAATTACCGTTCTCTAAATACTTTCTTTTTGCATGATTTATTTCACGAGCCATTATCATTGATTGATTCGGCGCATTCTGATCACTACGATCAACAAACATCGAAACTAAGGCTTCATAGGAAAGTAACCAATATGGCAGATACAAAACTCCATCACCTAATGTGCGCTTTGCTTCCACATCAGCAGGGCCTGCAACTTTAAGTTGTTGGATACCATCTCCGACTAATGGAGAATATTCGCCATGAAGATCAAACACGATGGCGTTTACATTTGGGAGACCGGCCATTTGCTCAATGATCTTAGCTGTAGTCCAAGATTTCCCGGACCCCGTGCTACCACCTATAAAGGCATGCCTTTGAAAAAATTTATTTCCATTTAAGTATGCGACTGCGTGTTCATCTAAAGTATATTTTCCAAGAGTGAGAGCATTTCCGTTAGCAGCAATACTAGACAAAGTACGCATGAATCCTGTCAAGTTATCTCCTTCCAATGAGAAGCAGTTTGCGTCTATTTCAGGAACTGTCTCTAAGGTACGGCGAAAAACATTTTCCTTAGCGCCATCTCTATCTAAAAGTGTTCCGATTAATGCTATGCGACAAAGATTCAGCCCCATTGGTTGATCATTAATTCCGTCCGCTAAAACTTCTTCCGGGTCTCTTTTTCGAGTCACCTGGGTGATTAATCCAATAAGATGCTGACCAGGTCTACTGCTTTGCAAAACGGCTAAATGGTTTACCTGCAATCGTTTTAATTGGTCTACATTCTTCACATCAACGAGCACATTGGCTGTATCAACTGAAGCAACCTTTCCAAGAGCGTCATTATCCTTAAAGTTAAAAATTGGCATTTTTCATCCTACATGATTAGTTTTAGGTAACCTTCAAGGCTCCATATATTTCTGTCTACCGTAAACCGCTTATTTTCAATCGAGGTGTAAACAACAGATTGATCGTCAGAAGCCCCTCTCTCAATGGCTAAATAGTTTTGTGCATTACCATCCAAAATATGCTTTTTTGTAGCCTCTGATAGCGCATAAGTGATGATAGTAATTGGGGTGTTCTGGCGAACACATTTTGCTATAAGCTTCGGCTGAATATGCTCATCATTAAAACCATAGCCAATACACAGGTAAGAACCAGCAGCTGTTATGGCGCTATCAGCATTATTTATGATCGAGCGGTACGGTTCCAAATGTGTCCGGTGATATTTTTGCGTTCCAGGAGTCACAATTTGTGGCTCATAGTTATCAGGTATGCCATCGATATTCGATAAGGCTACGATGTCTTCCAGCGGTGACTTAAACCAATCGAGAGAACCATGCACCTTCCAGATATTTACCTTTCGGCCTATTGTTATTTCGTCTGGCGGGGCAAGCTGCCGGAAAAATCCATGAGTGAAGCCAGTATAGTGATGAAGCCTTTCTTGTTCGCAAGCATACTCGGCCAACCTATCGTAGTTCGTTGTAACAATATTTATTTTAGAGAGGCTTGACCTAAACATATGGGTAATCAACTTACCCAACGGGAATATTGTTTTAGCTTGCAGACAATCTTTAAATGTCCGCACATCTTCTGAGTTTATTAGCGACCATGTCGCCTTGATAACTCTTACAGTAAGCTCTTGGGAAACAGAAACTTTGTGAAGGGCTGACTCTAAATCAATACCAAAAGAAAGCAGCTGGCAAAACTGCTCCCAACTCTCTTCGTCTGTCGGGGGTAATCCGAGAATATCGGTATGCTTAATCAAGTGTGTTGCAAGCGCTCCCATTCCAGATAATCCATGGGAAGCTGATGCGCCACTCCCAAGAACTATCAAAGGAGCCTTGCCATAATAGTCTTGAGCCTGTTTTTCGTAATCCATATTCGACACTGATAAGTCCTTGAATAGAGCAACAAAATAGCCGAAAGTATTTTGGTTAAAAATTTCCAATTAGATTAAGTCTAAAAGTGCCCAATAAATTGCTTATTATTCACTGCACACCCAATGCCTTATAAACCGCATCCACCGGATCGGCAAAAAAACTAATCTGAAACTTTGAAAAAATTTCAGCCGGTACCGTTGGAATATCGGATGCGGACGCCATCGGCAACAATACGCGCTTACCCCCACTATCTAACGCCAATTGCAGGCTTCCTGCTAAGTCTTCTACTGGATTGACGACACCACCCAAGGTCATATCGCCGAGCACCACCATCTGCTCCTGGATCGGCTTGTTCATCAGAATTGAGCAAAAAGCGATCAGGGACGCCAAGCTGATTTTGTTGCTTGGTCCGGTGTTGTGAAGTTCGATCGCATGAAGGTGGTATTCGTGGTCCGAAAACTTGGCAGTTGCGCTGATGCGATTCAGGTTGCCTTTGAAATAATCAAATCCCACGCGTACCGACTCTTTGGCAGACGTGTTGGAACCGAAGCCTGATGCGGAGTGTTTACCGTTACCAGCTGTCATCTGTGTTTCAAAGCGATAAAGCCCCAATTGTCCGGTAACGCCTTTAGTAACGAGATGAACTACGCCAGGTTTCGGTAACCCCTCAGGAATCAAATTGCTGCCGCCTTGTTCGGGCACATTGACGAAAAACTCTTCTAGCGTTTCGTTATCGATGTAGCTGAAGTGCACATCGAAAAATTCCATTCCGCCCAATTTCTTCAACTGCTCTTTGATTCGACGACGCGCTTCCAGCGCATAAGTCAGGCAGGCGCGGACATGATCCTTTTCGTACTGGCCATGTGGATACAACAGTTTCAACAGGCCGGATACGGTTCGGCGAACAGCGATTACGTCGCGTTGATTCAAGTTATTACCGAGTTTGAAGTATTTATCGATGGCATCAGCAAAACTGCGTTTGCGCATTTCCCGCATGAACTCGGCCAGATAATCGGTAATCAAGCCGTAGCGATCGGTAAAAAACTCTGGCCGCATCTTCGGGATTTCCCAGCCAGGAATATAAGAATGAAACCTGTCGAAGAACGCCGTGTCGATCATGGCTTCGGGGAATGGAGCCAGCAAGTGGCTGGTTTTGACCAAGGTTTCGACGCTGTGATTGATATTGCCGATGAACACCATCGACGCCTTACCTTCAATCGAATCACGTCCGCGCGAAAACGATCCAGAGGCCATATAATCCTTCATGATTTGCACGCCATCCTTGTCTTTGAAGGTAATCCCAGCCACTTCGTCAAATGCCACTACATCCCACATGCCGACCAGACCGACTTGGCGACTACTCATGTTGTAGAACAGATTGGCAACGGTGGTTTGGCCGCCTGAGACCAGCAAGCTGTTTGGCGAACATTCCTTGTAGACATGGCTTTTACCGGTGCCGCGCGGCCCTAATTCGCAGACGTTGTAGTTGTTCTCGACGAACGGAACCATGCGGTTGATCAAATGCCATTTGGCTCGTGTTTCCAGATTGGTGGGCTCCATGCCCACGGAGCGCAGTAATGCATCCATCCATTGGTCGACGCTAAAATTCTGCCTTGCGCTAAACACCTCATCCATGTTCATGGAAGGCATTTGAATCGGCTTGAGCGTATTGATCGAAAACGGCGAAGTTTTTTGACCTTCCTCAAAGAAGTAATTCACCGTGATGATGCACCAGATGCCACCGGCCAACAGCTTTTCGTTTTCCTTCACCAAGTTTGTCGAAATCAAGGCATCTTTAATGCCTAAATTGGACAGAATGGCTTCATAAACATCCTTTTTTTGGTTAAGCTTCACAGTGACCTTATCGATAATCCGATAATTGCCACGTTCGCGAATCAGGGATTTGATCTTTTCCGATTCGTCGGGGCGCACATAGTTTTCGGTCAAGATGCGTTTGACGTTTTCCAGTCCCGTGCTGACTACTTCATCGTCATCGGACGCACAATACATCCCAAGTAGATATTCCAGCACGTAGACCGGCACATTCGCGCCTTCTTTTAATTGCTTGGTCAAATCCTTACGCACCACGCGACCGGCAAAATGCTTGTTCAGCAAGCTATCCAAGTCTTCGCTGCGCACCTCATTCACTTCGCTCTGAATCGGATCAACTACGCTCTCGTCTAAATCTGTAAAGTCATTCATGCTGGGCCTTGCTAAAAAAAGTCATCTTGGAATGCGAGATCAATCGTCACCGCATACTGTTGATATTGGGTTTTGGTTTCGCTGTCTTCCAAGATTAGCGAATAGGCAGCCAATCGATCGAACGATGAACCAACCAGTTTGATGCGGGCTTCGCGCGTGCGTTGATCCATCACTGGCGAGCTGCCATCGAAATTTAATGTTTCGCGGCTGGATACCAGTTGATTTTGGCTATCGACGATATAAACATCCAATTGCCTTGGGAGAAATTGTTCGCCAACGGGATCGGTTTGAATAAAGCGCACCTTATCGATATTGTTGACCAGCTTGATCGGCAAACCAGCAGCCACTACGCCGACGCGCTGTTTTTCCAATTTCGCCGCCTGTTCTTTTTGCAGGACTTTGATGTGCAGCACCGGCGCGCAAATCTCTTGCAGCATCGCGCCGCCATGCACGAACTTGGCGCCGCCAACGAAATGAAAGCGTTGCACGCCTTTGGGCAACATGAATTCCATAGAGCTATTGGCCATCGCCGAATCGCTGACCTTACCTTTCCAGTAGTGGTCGTCGCTGGGCAAATTCTCGCCGAGGATGTAGCGTTTCTTGGCTTCAACCGCAACGTTGGGCTTCATCGCCAACTCGGTTTTATCCAACTTTTCCAAGGCCTTTTGTTGATACAGAAAACCGTGATCCGCAGTCACCAACACATGACTGGCGTTCAAGCGATTGATCACGCGACTGATCAAATCTTTCAGCTCGATGATGGCATCCCGACACACTTGCGGGGTGCGATCTTCACCGGCTTGTTTGTCGCAAATGGCGTCGATGGTGTCGTGGTAGATGTAGACTACTTGGCAATCTTTCACGGCATCGCGTCCATCTTGATTGCTCCAGGTCATCAATTCTTTCGCGCTGACGGCCAGACCGTTCACCCGCTCCAGAATCGTCTTACGGTTATCCAATCCCGCCGACGATTGACCATCTACCTGCACGACAAGGTTGCCGGATTGAACTTGATATTCCAAGGATTTATGCGGCAACAACGCAGCCATACCCAACTGGGTATAACTCGGCAACACACCTAATTGCGAGGATAACTCGGCGCTGAAACGCTTTTCGCCATTAATCACTTCAGTCAGTTCATCGGCGATCTCATAACGAAGTGCGTCCGAGACAATCACGAAGATGCGTTTGGCTTGGGTTGACTTCAGCCGCTCGCGCACTTGTTCTTCGTAAAAGCGGTATTGATTGCGGATGCCAGGCATTTGCCATTGCTGCAAACGCTGCTCGGTAACTAACAATTTCTCCCAAGCCATGCTCAATTCGTACAAGTACCAATCGGTGTACAGGCTTTCGATGGCATCGTCGAGCCGCCGCAGAATCTCAGCCCCCTTGCTCGCAACAGTCAACGCATGTTCGTTGAATAACCGATAGGCTTGGTCAAATTGATACAGTTCTTGGCAATACGCCTGATACATGGCCTTACAGGAATCGTAATGAAAGCCATCGACATAGTGCTGCCGTAGATGCATCAACAGCTCGGCATTGCGCAAGGCTTCATAGATGGCCGCGTATTCCTTACGAGACAGGCACCAGTGGCCCAGCAAGCGGCGTGAGAACAGGCTTTCGAATTGCGCCCGATCTACGCCTTTGGAATTGCCGATTAAATCGCTGACCAAACCGCGAATAATGGCTTGTTCGACGGCTTCAAAGCCCTTGCATTCGGCCAGTTGCTGCGGCAAATGCTTGGCACACTTCTGCGCGATTTCCAGTTTCTGCGCCAATAACGCGGATAAGCTATCGTGATACTCAGCATAACTGCGACTATCCCGCCAACCGGCCATAAACGCCACCGCCGTAGCTCGGCCAGACGGTGTTTTCAAAACGTTGTTCAACAACCAGTCGCGGTCGCCGCCTTCGATCTGGCTCCATAGCTCGGTGCAAAACAGCTTCAATACAAAATCCGCCAAGCTCGGCTCTTGGGCGTCGTAGCTAAAGGTTTCAGACAGGCCTTGCCACAAGGCTTCAGTCAGTTCGAATTTGGTCAGGCTTTCCATGAGTGACGATTCGCCGCTGTCTGCGTCCAAGCTCAACGCGTAGTCTTTCAGCAAGCTCAGCACGCTATCGGTCAATGCCGCCGAATCCGCTTTGACGACGATAGCCAGCAGTTTGCGATCCAGCGAGGTCTCGTCCTCGTTTTCGGTGACAAAACGTTTCAACGCAGCCACCCGCTGCTTGCTGGCAAAGAACGCTTGCCGCTTACGGATGTGCCCGCGCAAAGCCATTTGGTTGATACCCAACTCATTCAGCAACATAGAGCTGGCATCGGCAAAGAACTGTTCGCTATAAAGCCGTACATCTAGAAACCAGTCGTTATCCGGCGCGGGCTCAGCATAAGGAAAGTACAGCAAAAATCGCGTTTGCGGCTCGTCCAGCTCAATGCGCTTCTTGGTTTCAAAGATCGATAACCCTGTCATGTCCAGCAAAGTGACATCCTGCAAATCCAGTTCAGTAATGGCGTCCTTAAAACTCTGTTCGGGGTCGTACCAAAACAGCAAGCGGCAGCCCTGATCGCTGCCGGTGCCAAATTTAGCGGCTATGCCCTGTTGTAATTGCGCTATATCCATTAATCTTCTTCTCTTTTAAGCCGGTATTTCTGTCTGGAACTGGTGGGTTTATCGGGTATGGTGGCTTCCACCAAGCCTAACTCCATCAAGGGTGACAAGACTTGCTGCCGAAACTTGGTACGGTCTTTTCGGTTTAGTAACGCCATCAGACCGATCAAACTCATCTCGCCTTCAATCTGTTCGAACACCGCTAACTGATCCGCACTCAATTTTAACTTAGTGCCGACTTGATGCCTACTTGGTGCCGATGGTTCATTTTCGGGTGTCACCAAAACCACTTCCTGCATCGCCGCCAACAATGCCTGCAACATGAATTCGACAAAGCCGGTGGCATCACTGACTTGGTCGGCGGCGCTCAAGGCGGCGTAGTAGTCGGATTGTTGATTACGGATCACCGTCTCCACCGGCAAATAAGCCAATGCCGGTTTCCAGTTCGACAGGATCAAGGTTTGCCACAAGCGTCCCATGCGGCCATTACCATCGCTAAACGGATGGATGAATTCGAATTCGTAATGAAACACACAACTGGCGACCAAGGGATGCACCGTGTTTTGTTTCAACCAGGCCAGTAAATCGGTCATCAAGCGTTGTACTTGGCTGGCGGGTGGTGCCATATGCACCAGTCGCTGTTCCTGATAAATACCGACACCGGAATGCCGCCAACGACCAGCGTCGTCGACCAAGCCTTGCATCAGTAAGCCATGCGCGGCCAATAAGTGATTGGGGTTATAGGGTTGCCATTGCGGTAATTGCTCGTAGGCGGCAAAGGCATTGCGGACTTCCTGAATTTCACGCGGCAAGCCCAACACCCGTTTACCTTCCAACACCGCCGTGACTTGTTCCACGGTCAAACTGTTATGCTCAATTGCCAGCGACGCCTGAATTGTTCGTATGCGGTTACCACGACGTAATTGTGGCGACAGGCCTTCGTCACCGTCACCCAGGCTGGAACTCCAACGACCGAGCTGTTCGCTGATGTCGGCGACCAGCGCTAATACGCTGGGAGTAATTTGAAATGGGGGCTGATAACTTGGCATTTAATCTCTATCAGATATGACGACCAATAGCGCTAACTAAATTCATTAAGCGATCAACCCCATCTTTTGCCATAAAGGTCCAAGATCATCGGGAACCGGCAAGGTTCTGAAAATAGCTTTCTGCCGATCAGTTGCGGATTTTTGGCCCAACAATTGATTGAGTAATGGATTTACCACCTGTTCGTAAAAATATTTGCCGTGAATTAGCCGTTTCAGTTGTTCATCAACGGGAAGCTGAACGGCTTGTGCTAAAGCATCCTGATAGCTTTGCCAGATTGGGTCGGGTTCCAAATAATCATGCCACTCCTGCAATTTAGCCTTGATTTCAGCTTCGTTGGTAGCTATGGCCGGATCGAGAAGCGCTTCCTTGAATCCCAGGGATCGTAATCCTTCCCACATCGGATTGATGACCGACCACAGTACGCCGTGGCATCGCCAACGGGCCAGATCATTGGTAATCGATTGGGTTAGCTCTACAAGGCCACCAGCAATCTTGTTTTGCTGGTTTTCAGGTAAAGCCCCCCAAAGTTCTTCAGGGACGAGCAAATAATTTTCAATACAGTAGCGCGGCAGGAACCACAAATTAGTTAGTTCGGTTTCAAGTTCTGCAATTTTTGGTGCCGACCATTCATCGCGATCGACGACGCCAATCCAATTCGGCTCTTTACGGATAATCGCCAGCACTTCGGTTTTTTTGCCCCCTTCAGCGATAACCCATTTCTGTTCCCAACCTGGGTGAGCTTTGCCGAGAAAACTTTGAAAAGCATCTACATCGTCTGCGCCTTCGACAATCAACGCCCGTTTAGCCGAATTCCCAATCTGTTGCTCGCGAATGTCCTTGATGCGATCGTCCGTTTTGCTCATTACGACTCGCCCCGTGTTTTAAGCTCGATGCGTTTGCCCTGATTTTCGTAACGGTGCCAAACATCGACCGCATGAGAAGTGATGATTAACTGACCATTGCGGCCTTGAACCAATTGCTCAATGCTTGCCAACAGCGAACTGATTAACGAAGGATGCAGGTAAAGATCAGGCTCATCGATCAGCACAACCCCGCCTGGCTGCATCCAACGGCTGATCAGATAGATCAAAATCAAGATTTGATGTTCGCCAGCACTCAACTCATCTAGTGAATGGTTGGCACCACGTTGGTTTTTGAGTTTGACTCGTAAACGGCCTTCGCCTGGTTTAATATCGGGATCGATTTCCTTACCGACCAGAAACTGATTCAGGTCGCGAATGACATCATGGTATTTGTGTAGCTGCGTGGTTTTAAGATTAATTAACGACGCTTCCAGTTGCCCCTGCCAATCTTCAGTCACCGCATACTTAGTCAACCAACGTTGAGTTAGAGGATCGGGCAATGGCTCAGAAACTCTGCGCTTAGGAGCTACCCAGCTTCGCTCTTCGGCATCCAAATAGATTAGGTTTGGAGCATCTACTTTGTCATGAGTCAAAATTAAGCGCTTACGCCATTCGGACCATTCTAATAACTGTTCCTGTATCGAATTTGTTAGATAGAGGTCTCTTCTAGGCTTTCCGGGCTTACTTGACCTTGCAACCACTTCTCCGAACCAACTCACTTCCTTGTGGTTTTCATGTAGCGTCTCCTCTACCCAATCGTGAGGACCAAATACCAACCCGATTGGTTGATTATAAAAGGGTTGAATAGCGTCTAAAACGACCGCTACACCATCCCAACGCTGTAACCAAATTCTTGCTTCATGTTTTTGCGGTAAAACACTGCCTTGCGTGAGCCAATGCCCAGCAGCATCCCATAGCATGGCGATCAATCGCAAAACCGTCGATTTACCGCAACCATTAGGCCCAGTCAGCAAAATCTTGGATTCAAGTTCTTCCGTCCAATCGTTTTCAAAGGTGATAACACCATCCGCTAATGGCCCAACACCTTTGGTATAAATTGCTGAAATTTTCATAAATTAATCTCCTGCCCCACCTGTCACCGCCTTCACCTCAGCCAGCAAATCCCCAAACTTGCCGTAGTTGACTTTAACACCATCATCCAAATCGATCTTGATCCGCATGTCGGCATGGTGTTTGAGTTTGTCGTCGAACTGACGGAGTTCGGTTTGTTTTTTCTCCAAG
>Ga0048259_100852_pt1 | contig 12340 bp, 7 predicted proteins | sample SubbioQV12_Dec13_FD_54352 | JGI IMG/M metagenome (GOLD analysis project Ga0048259, IMG submission 54352) | Serpentinite rock and fluid subsurface biosphere microbial communities from McLaughlin Reserve, California, USA - QV1.2_Dec13... | ecosystem: Environmental > Terrestrial > Deep subsurface >... | reverse complement strand
GAACGACAAGGCAGGGATAAAGATAATCGACTTCTCGGAAGTTCCTTCTGATATTCTTCCGTTAATAGTGTCTTTGGTAGCTAGGTTAGCTTTTTCAGTTCAACAATGGACTCCATCTGAGTTGCGCCATCCAATAGCATTATTATGCGATGAAGCTCATTTATATATTCCACAAAGAAACATGGCAGATTCAGCTGATAACGTTTCAATTGACATATTCGAGCGTATCGCTAAAGAAGGCAGAAAATATGGTGTTAGCCTCGTTGTTATCAGCCAACGCCCCTCTGAAGTAAACAAGACGATGTTAAGTCAGTGTAGCAACTTCGTATCCATGAGACTTACAAATGCTGAGGACCAAGGCGTTATAAAAAAACTACTACCGGACAGTCTAGGTGGATTTAGTGATATCCTGCCGACGCTGGATACAGGTGAGGCATTAATTGTTGGGGATGCAAGCTTATTACCTAGTCGTATAAGGATTGATGAGCCAATAAATCGACCTAATAGCGGTACGATTGATTTTTGGGATGAATGGCAAAAACCGGTAAAAGAAAGACGACTATCGATAGCTGTAGATAATTGGCGAAAACAAAAATATTCAATAAATAAAAACTAAGGAAGGACTATCTAGATTATTTAATTTTGTTAGGCAATACATAAATCACACAGTTATAGTTAATGAATTTTTATATGTTTGAATATTCTGTTTCCGAAGGATTTATAAAATAATAGCCATGACAACCCTAGGTGTTCGAATAGAGAAAATTCTCAGCAGAATATAGCTTGATTTTTTCTTTAGAATTGCAAGAGGTTTTCTCTATGAATCTGTGAGCGGTAATCGATAAGCATGAAAAACTATGATGTTAAGTTTGAGCTTTCTTACTATGGCTCAGATTCAGATGATCATGAAATTGACCTTTATGATGTTTCGCAGGCATTGGTTGGTTTTCAACGATCTTTGGCTATAACTACCCATCTGATATTGAATGGGGAAATAATTACTCAAGCTCCTGCATTAAAAGGCGCTCGAATATATGCTTTCCCATCACAAGCGGGTAGTTGGAAAATTCAGGCCGGAATACTTGTACTCGGTACTGCTGCTTATCATGTGACAACCGCTCCGAACAACACGCTTCTTGGGCATTTAGTTTATTCCGCTTATGATTGCGTAATATCTGAAAGCTTGGGTTTCCACGTTGACTACAATAAATCACTGGGTCAGTTGTATGAGGAGAGCAAGAAGAATAAGATTAAGCTTCCAGTGATTAGAGAGGCTCAACTAGATTCTGCAATTGAAAAATGTTCAACCGCCATAACTGAAATTCATCGCCCTATCTATAAAACAAAAACGGCTAAAACTGCAAGCATCCATAGAAATACTGATCAAAAAATTCCTCTTACCCCAGTTTTTTCCTTAGCATCTTTCCAGTACATAATTGAAGAGTACACGGAAAATGATGTAAATATCATACATGGATTTGTATCTAGCTATAATTCCAATACATTCAAGGGTAGAATTTATGTTCCTGTAGAAGAGAGACCTATTTCTTTTATACTTTCCGAAAGTGTAAGACGTGAAGCAGATATTCAGTTAATTGTTGACAGCCTGAGGGTCAATGCACTTCGCAGCTTTGAAGCGGAACCAATTGAGATTTTTTGTAAAGTCCAACGAATTACTACGAAAGCAGGTCATTTAAAGAAGTACAAAGTATTGGCTGTTTCCGGTGAAAATTTTAAATCATAAACATCTGGCAGACCCCGAAGTCCGCTTGTTTTTATTAGTATGCAAAGGCTAAAACTCTTGATCTAAAAATTTACCAGTGGCGACTAGCGCCGACAGCAAAATGTTATCGGCATACTCGGCACCTGTTGAATCAATGGACTTTTGCTTACTCTTGTTTGCGGCTAAAGGCTCATGACCATTGCCAGCTAATAACTCATCTACCATTGGCTGGTAGCCCGGTTGCCACGCATCGAGTTCATCAAACGAGTGGCGTAGCGATTTTATAATCTGCATGCCCGAATAATCCAAATCCCCCCAGAACCAAACCGGCAATTGCTCGGAATAACGGATTAGCCAGTCACAAAAACGTTGGCAATCTTGATTTGCCAAATGACCGTGAGCAGCAAAATACACCGATACCCCAGAAATCGTGCGCAAGCGCTTAGCGCTGCCTTTAAAACCAGAGGCAAAGACTAAAGCCAACCCGTCAAAACGAGCGTTTGTGTCACGACTGGCTTTTTCAAACGTGGCCAGATTCTCGATGAACAATACGCCGCTGAAGGGTTTTGCGGGCAAATAGACCTGTAATTGAATCGGCGATTCAGGAAACGGGCATTCATCCAAATTAAGCAAAGTGGCGATCATGGCTTGCCGATTATCCAATACCTTGGACTGACCCCAGAATAGACGAGCCGAGACTTCGCGTAACAGCAAAGGGTCATTGATCAAGCTGGGTAGCAGATTGAGCCGTTCGACGATGTCTGTTGCCGTTTTGCCTGGGATTTCCAGTTTCTGTCCCGCAACTTGCTCTCGAATGGTTTCATCCGCATTCAATTTTGAATACACAGCATCACGCCATAGCTGGGCCGAGCTTTTAACCGGTTGCGGGCGCCCGGTGACTTGGCGTAACAACGCCGGATCAACGATCTCAATACGCGGGTTTAATTCGTATTGCGCTTTGCCGGGTTGGGTCTTGTCGGTTTTGATCGCCAGCCAGCCCCATTGCTGCATTTGCAATAAATACGACCAATAAGCCTCTTTGTTGGCTTCGAACTCGGCATCAAACAATGCGGGCAAAATTTTGCGATCGAGTTTCACTGGGCGCAACGGTTTGTCGTCGGCTTTATCGAGTTTATCCACCAGGCGATGTAGCAGGGTTTGCACGTCTGGCTGACCCAGCCAGTGTGGTCTATTCATGCATTTGACTGTTCATCGGCCTCAAACGCCAACATAGTTTGCTGGCGAACCTGCTGACGCCGCAATGTCCACAATTCACGTAGTTTGTCGGGGTTGAGGTCACGCTCGTCCGCTTCAGAAATAAAATCCACCTCACCGTTGCCTTCAGCCTCAGTGCGGGTGAAACTCCATTCCTTGGTAAATTCCGTTTTGATGGCACCAGCATGTTTGGTGGGCATCGCACAGATCAATTGCATGTCCAGACTGTCGCGGATAAAACGGATGACATCATGGGCGCGGCGTTCGTCCATTTTGGCAAATGATTCGTCGTTGACCAGTAATTTCAGATTCATACCCTTATCGAAATGCTTGAGGCGATTGGTGACGACAGCTGCGCGAATGATGTAAGCCGGTGTTTCCAGCTGACCGCCGGAACCCGTACCCCATTCAGATAATGCCACGCGCGAACCGCTGTCCGAGTCTTTCCAGATTTCATAACGGCGGTAATTGCGAGAATCAGCGACCCGCTGCAACTCCTTCAAGGCTTGCTCCTGATCATCGGCCAGCAATAGTCCGACCAATCGATCACGGATTAGGCACTGTTCTTGACTGAGTTCCTGATTGTCGAACAAATCCCCGGCATCCTGCGATTCCGACAAATCGTAGGCCGCGCAGAAGAAGTCGTAATACTCCTTGAATTCGGGCACCCACACCGACCAGTCCAGCTTGAACTGATCGGTACCGAATTTCAGTCTGCCGAGCTCGGTGTTGAGGATTTTCAGGGTTTTGACCCCTTGATCGACGCTATTCCTGATCTCATAGCAAAATTGCTTGGTGAACACGTCTTTGAAGGACGATTCGGCGGTGCGCAATTTATCCAGATTTTTGACGAAGCCAATCTCACGCTGCTCCTGCAATTGCTGACGCAAGCCTTCCAATAATTGAATGAGCTGGCGATATTGCGCCGCAAAGTCACTGTCACGCATCTGATGATCGTGCGGTAAATGCAGTTGCTCATGACCACGTGCATGCAAGTTGTAATCGCCGATGCTTTCGTGAATGCGACCATAGCCTGCGGTGGCCTCAATCAGTTGTGTGCGGTGTTTATCCTGCAATTCATGATTGGATAAAGCACTCACCATCAGCTCATCCACTTGTTGCTGGATGTTGGTTAATGACAGGGTTTGATTGACCATGCTCAGCCATTGAATCGGTTGTAAATCATCTTCAATTTTCTGCTGTTTGGTCGCCAAGCCTCGCTGTAAATAAGTCAGGGAATTTTGTTGCTGCTCTCTTTTTAGCTTGTATTGTCCGCCTTGTTCAATGTGCTGTTGTACCTGTTGTTCCAAGGCGGACATCTGTTGATCTAGCGTGTCTTTCTCGGCTTCCAGCTGTTGCACTTCCGTTAAATCTAGACGAGCCAAATCGGCCAGTGCGGCTTCGTGATCGTGTAAAGCCTGCTCCAGCTTGGCAGCCTCGCTAAAGCTGGGGGGCTGTAAATTCACTAACAAGCCCAGCAAGGCGTTGAGTTGAGCGCCTTCGGTTTTTAAGGTTTGTAATTCCTGCTCGGCCCTGATGTAGTCTTCCATGGCCTTCTGTCGGGCCTGAAACTGCGCTTCTTTACCAAAGACTAAATTGTCGGTTTCAGAGGTAAACATTGTGCGAGAGCCTGAGGCATTGCCATCCTTCATCAATCCCCGTGGGGTATAACGTAATTGTTCAACCGTATCGACTTTAACTACCGGACCGAATTGATCCACCAAATAGGCATAGGCAATGGGATGCTCGGTATGCAACTCATGCACAATCGAGTCTTTAGATAACAACTCTGGCTTAGCTTTTTGTTTACACAACGCCCCTTGAATGATTTTGGCATTCAGATGCTTTTGCTTGACGAACTCGATACTGCGGGCTTCCCAGTCTTCATCAACTACAAAGTTGAAGCGAGCACCGGCCAGATAGCCTTCAATTGCCGGTTGCCATTGCTGACCTTTGGGTTCGATCAAGTCACACAATACTTGCGCACGAGCAGCGGGTAGCTCAGTACGAAAAGCTTTCAGCGCACGGGCAATGTGATGAGGATAATCTGCACCACCTTCGGCCAGGTTGGCTTTACGATCGGCCAATTGTCGTTCTTGCGTTTTGGCTTTTTCCTGGCGACTTTGTAACTGCCCCAATTGGCTATGCACGGCGGCTTGAAAGCTGTTTTGGGTACCGGCCAGCACTTGATGCAGTTGCTGGAACCGTGCTTCCATACCGTCCAATGTCCGCACTACCTGCAACAATAGATGCGCGTCGGCTAGTGGTTGCTGACAAAGCTGTGTCAATTGTTGTGTTAGCTCATTTAACCGTGCTTGCTCAATCGCTGCCAGCACATTTGCCAGGGTTTGTGCAGCCTCGGCTAATTCTCGCTTGGCAGGCGGAAACGCCATGCCAATAATGCTCAAAGCCGTGCTGTGCAATTGGCTGGCCTGCTGCAACGCCGTGTTTAGACTCTGAACGGCAGCATTGGCTTGGGCCAATACAGCGCTAAGCTGGTCTTCAATGTGCCTTTTTTGATTGGATGCCTCAATGCCACTTAAACGTGCGGCCAATCGTACTTGACTATCGTACAGGCTTTTTTTGTCACGGTTTAAACCCTCAATCTGGGTCTGTGCGCTGTGAATGTTTTTTTCCAGTTCGACGATAGCCCTGGTTGCCTGATCGATCTGCCCCTGGTCATGAAGCAAATCACGCTGCGACAAAGCCAGTTGATACTGCAAGGCAGATTCATACGCCGTATTAGCCTGATCGATCAGCTTTTCCACCCGTTCCAGACGCAGTACATTGTCCTTCAGACGATCACCTTCCTGGCGAAGATTATGGACCTGTCGCATCAGCTCACTGATTTGTCCAATACGTTGTGGCAATTGCTGGGTATCGTTTTCCAGAATCTGTGTTTTGACCAAATCGTCGACGCTGCCAATGGGTTTATGGGCAATCGATTGGCTCCATGCTTTAGCGGCCAGTTCGGCTTCCTGAAACGAGACATTGCGTTGACCGCGAAACCGGCCATAGAGCTGACACAGATATTCGCGCTTGGCATCACGTAAATTCAACACCTGCGGATACTTGGCTTTCAAATGGTTTTCGATTTTCTCAACCTCAACCACACACAGATGTTCGCCGCCGTCTGTACTGACTAAATCCGGTAAGCTTAATACCGCATCGTCAATGAGCAACAAGGCCAAACGTTCCTGCACCGCCTGACGACGTTCGCCCGAACCGTCGACCCGCGCCGCCACCGCAATCAAAGCGGTAAATGGCTTACCGTCTTCACCCGCATCCGGCTTGAATACGCCAGCCACATAGCCATGAGCGCCGTTGGGACGGGCAAATAAATTGTCCTCGGCACCGACGATGTAAGACCATAACGTACGCTTACTCTTGCTGCTGCGCGAGGTTTGAGTGGTTTCGTCTTGTCCTGGGTTGTAGCTGTAGATGTTTTGGTGAGCAGCGGTCATCACGGTTTGCAAGGCATCCAGCAACGTGGATTTGCCGGAGCCAGTAGGGCCTGTCAACAAGGTCATATTACCCATCGGATATTCATCGCTACGCAATGAACCCCAGTTAACCAAAATTAATTTATCCAGCTTCATGCCTGCTCTCCGCTGCCATCCGGCTCACTGGTGACTTCAATCTGACCTTCGGCTTCCAGCGCTGCTGCCAACACGTCCTCACTGATAATACCCAGTATGGTCGGCCTAATGGCGATCAATGCATCTTCATCGTGCATCGAGAACAAGGCGTTGTACTGAATCAAACGGTGGCGTTTCAAGTCTTTTAGCAAGCGCTCGCGGTCGCCCAAATTGTCGGGCAATGTCCGTTTGATCTGAGTTTGCAAAGTGGTGGCCAACTCGTCAAAACGAATCAGAATCTCACCCGCATCGCTGAGGCGGCTACCGCCTTCCACTAAGCCCTGCTGATATAAAAACCGTAAAGCCAACGCCGCTGCGACAAAATCCGCTGATAAACGCGCACGTAACGATGCCACGACATCAACATCGTCTTCGACCATGCCGGGAATTTGCGCACCAGGCGCGTACAACCGGAAATATTCGTTTTGCAGATCGTGGATTAACCGAAAACCGGCAAGCGCAAAGTATTCAACCAACAGGTTTTCGATGCGGCAAGCGTCGTCGTAACAGCGCTGTTCCACGCCATCTTCGTCGCGCACAATAATGCCCCAGGCAAACAAACGGGCAACGATTTCCTGAAAACGTTGCAGCTTCAGGTTTTCCGGCTGCAAACGGTCAAGCAGGCTTTGAGTCAGGGTCATGGTTCAGTTGGATTTGGTAGTCACTACCCGTGTAGTAAGGGGTTTGCAGTTGGCTGGGCAATTGCGTTGCAGTGAGACTTGCATCGCGGGCAGCACGCACTGCTTCCACCATTTGCATGTTTTGTAATAAATCGCTGACGGTTTCAACCGGCAGACTGGACAAGCGAATAGGCCGTTGACGCAAACGCAATTCACTGCGTATGAAATCCACCACATCCTGATTGGACAAGGTAAACGCCGCCGCTTCAGCGCGCTGTATGGCCGCATTCAATCGCGCATCACGACTGATTTTGGGTAATGCAGTCACAGTTAAGGCCTTGCGGCGCTGCGAAGCACTGCGTAATTTAAAAGCAGCAGGGTCTAATAAGCGTACTTCGCTGGCGGCAATAGAAGCGCCCAAGGCCTGCAAAAATTGCGTCTGATCATCACCTTCCAGAGCTGCCACTTGGGCAATCGCCCGACTGAAACCTTGTCGACTTTTTCCGCCTTGCAGCATCAAGGCCTGCTGCACAATACTGGCAGCACGACGCATGTAGATATTCATGGCCTTGATCAGTTCAGGATGTTTGCCGGTACAGGCGACTTCTACCCGGTCTTCAATTCGATCCAGTAGCCAATCGAAAATACTGTGATTACCGCGTTCGGCATCGGCCCAACTCGCAATATCCTGTAACTGATTTTCAAAGGCCTGGAATTTGCTGCTATCCAAATTACGCAAACGACTTAAGTTATCGAGGATGGCCTGACGATGGCGATCCACGTTGTCGGCAGTTAGTTGCTTTTTGAACTCTTTTTCAAAGCGATCCAGAAACTCGATGAATTCGTCCCAGGGTGTATTGGATGCTTCGCTCATCAAGCGACGCACCAGTTCCTGAAAATAATCCACGCCTTCCGACAAGTCGCTGATGATTTTTTCCGCGTAGTCATAGGCGTCGATCAAATCGTAAGCGTCGATATTTTTACGCGCGGCTTCCAGGGCATTGCGGCAACTGCGGACATTGCGTTGACGACTTCGAGCACGCATCCGATCCAGCGACCACAACGCTTCGGCAAACAGTTTGCCCGCGCGACTGAAGCGATAAGCTGTGACCAATCCTGAACGGTCACCAAAGGTTTCCAACCAGCCGTCTTTTAATAAGGTACGAATCAGCACCGTGATTAGCTGCTGATCGTCAGCGCAATCTAACGCAGATAGCTCGTCACCATCCTGAATACAGTCAATCGCCAAATCATTCATCAAGCCTTGCACAGAAGCACTCAGCAAATCCTTTAAAGCATCGCGCGTCAGGTTTTGTGAATAATCCGCACTAGGGCCGTGCAAGCGCTCGTACAGTACACGCAAACAGGCAACCACCAACTCTCGGCGTTTGCCGGTTAGGGGACGAAAAAAGTGTTGCCGTTCAGACTCAAAGAACACTGGGATTTATAAAAGACTCAGGGAAAACACTAATTCTATAGTGGGTAGTTGTGAAGCGAAAAATATTCTGCATTAGTTAATGCAGTAATCTGAATTTCATTCAAGATCAGCCCAGCCGCACACCGATTTTTATACAGCGAGAGAATCACTGAATGGCTCGCTATTGAAGACTCTGAAATTCAGCGCATGAACATTGAAAAATAGGTCTTCGTTTATCTGCTGGTTCGGATATTGAGTTTTACCGAATCAAGATTTGACTCTGGATTTAACCAATTCAACTGAATGGTCAATTTGGTTTTTAACCTTCTCAATCATCTGCAATTCTTCTTGGTTCGAAATCTTCCCCTTTAATTCTGCCGCAACATTGGGCAATGCCGACTCGATCCTATCAATCATTTCAGCCATCAATTTATCAACAAATTTGGGTTTGACGGCAACATCCTCGGCAAATCGTTGCCAATGGCGAGCCATTAACCATTTGGGCCTATTCTCCCCACCAATCTTAAAGGCCAATTTTTGGCTTAGGTGGGGATAAACCGCCGTGCAGACCAAATCGTAAAATGGGGCTAATTGGGTGCGTTTACCTTGGGTCATTAACGATAGGTTTTTGGCATGGCCATCCATGTTACCTACCAGCACATTGAAGATGCCCCATTCAATCAGTCGCTTTTTATCCAGCGCTGGTTGACTGCTACGCGCCAATACTGCTTCGAAACAGGTCTTGAGTGAAGGTCCGCCTTCGGCTTCGTATTTTTTGCCGGATGGGATACCTAAAATCTGGCAAAGGTCGTTTTGGTGCAAACGCTGCAAGCACCCACCAGCATCAATGGTTCGGTCATAACGAGCGATAATCGCCGCCGTTAATTCCGGCGCGTAGCGAATCTTGGCGACCTTCATGCCAATTCGTTCCGCCAAGGTCATCACCAAGGCTTCGTTAATCGCGGTATGGGGAATATCCTGCCGATGTTGTATCGATGGTTTGATGATATGGCTGGATGGCGCTGCGCCGAGGGGAATCGACAGAGTGCCTTGCTCATCGATAAACACCGTCATTTTGTCTTGAGCACCGGACAACGACATCCTTGCTTGTTCGCCGGAAATATCCAGCGGAATGCCTCTGGAACGCTCGAACCAGGCTTTGATGGCTTCCGGTGCAACAGGTAAATAATGCGGCTCGCCCGTGGGTTTCATGCCTTCCGGCAAAATCGAAAAAGCCCCCGCCGTATCGCCGCCAAATCGCTCCAGCAAGCCAAAAATATTACCCTGAGAAATCTGCGCGGCTTGGCTGATGAAATTCAGTACATCGCCTTCCGGCAACAGGTTTTCAAAAAAAGCGGTGACAGCATCGCTTGTGAAAATTTGTTCGGTGAGTGGCAGATTGGCGGAAAGCGCAATGGCTTTGGGGTTGGTCAACCAATCCGGTGCGTAACTAAACACCAGTTCGTACTGTTGGTTTTCCTGTAAATAACCGACTAGTTGGTCGCCAGCGAATACTACCAAGCGTTTCATGACTCCCGATCCATGATCACGACATCCAGGCCCAACAAATTAAGAATATGCATGACCTTATCGAATTGCACCGTGCCTTTGCCATTTTCCAGATCGCTGATGAAGCGTGTGCCGGTCTGAGCTAATCCGGCTAAATCCGATTGCGTTAAACCTTGAGCTTTACGCTGGCTGGCAGCAATCTTTCCTAAGTCCATGGCATTCTGAATATTACCGAGCGGTGGTTTTGGGTTTGTCATGGTATCGTGTTGTCGTTATATTACCGATCAGGAATTTTAAATGATGCACCATCTCTTTGCCAAGTAAACATTACCGATCGGTATTTTCTACCCATGAATAGCCTCGAACACGAGATCGCTGAGTTAGAGCAAAGGCTCCATGCTTTAGATGCCGAACGCGCGACAGTGGCTCAAGCTTTGGCAACACTTAGGCAACGACGGCAGGAACAAATTGAAAGCTTTGTGCAACGTGTCGCCAATGCAACGGTGACGAATCAATCCTCTCGCCAAGACAAGATCAAACTGTTTCGCGATTTGTTCAAAGGTCGCGAGGATGTGTATCCCAAAAGCTTTGAAAGCAATAAAACCGGAAAAACGGGGTATTCGCCGGTGTGTTTGAATGAATGGCATCCGACGCTTTGCCATAAACCGCGCATCAAATGCGGCGATTGCCAGTATCGAGCATATCAACCCTTAACCGATGCCGTGATTACTAATCATTTGAAGGGTGCGGGTAATCCAGCCAAGCCCCATGATAATTATGTCATTGGCGTTTATCCGTTGTTGCAAGATGAACGTTGCTGGTTTTTGGCGGTGGATTTTGATAAGGCGTCCTGGCAACAGGATGTTTTAGCCATCAGCGAGGTCTGTAAGGTGGAAAACGTACCCTTCAGTATCGAGCGCTCGCGCTCCGGTAAAGGCGCTCATGTTTGGGTGTTTTTCAGTGCGCCGGTTCCAGCTATCGAAGCCAGAAAATTGGGTTCCTATCTGTTAACACTGAGCATGGATCAATATCCTGATTTGGGATTTGAGTCCTACGATCGGTTATTTCCCAATCAGGACACGATGCCCAAAGGCGGCTTCGGTAATCTGATCGCCTTGCCATTGCAGAAAAAAGCGCGTGAGCGCGGCAACAGCGAATTTGTCGATGAACACTTTGTAGCTTATCCCGATCAGTGGGCTTATCTTTCCACCATCAAGCGCACTTCGCCATTCGAGTTACGCTTCTGGCTCGATAAGGCTGAACAGCAAAACAAAATTCTCGGCGTGAAAATCCCGCTTGAAGAAGACGATAGCCAACCCTGGAATTTGCCGCCATCGCGAAAATTAAAAGAGGTCGTTATCGATGCCAGTTTGTTACCCAAGCAACTGGACATCGTGCTGGGCAATCAGTTGTTCATCGATAAACAAATGCTGCCCGCCGCCTTGCAAACTCGGCTGCTAAGACTGGCTGCATTTCAGAATCCTGAATTTTACAAAGCCCAGTCCATGCGTTTATCGACTCATGATAAGCCAAGGATCATTTCCTGCGCCGAACTGTTTTCCCAGCATATTGCCTTGCCACGCGGCTGCCTGGATGATTTGCTCTCGCTGTTGAGCGAACTAAACATAACAGCCGTTCTAAAAGATGAGCGTTATTTAGGCCAGAAGTTACCGGATGTTCAATTTCAGGGTGCATTGACCGAGGAACAAATTCCAGCCGCCACTCAATTACTCCAATTCGATACCGGCACCTTGTCGGCGACCACGGCCTTCGGCAAAACCGTGGTAGCTTTGTATGTTCTAGCACAACGCCAAGTCAATACGCTCATCATCGTCCATCGTCGACAACTGCTGGATCAGTGGCTGGAACGTATTGCGATGTTTTTGAATATACCCAAAAAACAGGTGGGCAAAATCGGCGGCGGTCGCAATAAGCCCACCGGAGTAATTGATGTCGCCATCATGCAAAGCTTGACCAAAAACAATGAAGTCGATGATCTGGTTGCCAACTACGGACTGGTGATCTTTGACGAATGCCACCACTTATCTGCCAAAAGTTTTGAGAAAGTGGCCAATGCCTGCAAAGCCAAATATGTATTGGGCTTGTCGGCGACATTGACCCGAAAAGACGGTCACCATCCGATTGTGTTTATGCAGTGCGGCCCTATTCGCTATCAGGTCAGCGCCAAGCAACAAGCTTTGGCCAGACCGTTTGATCA
>Ga0048259_100510_pt1 | contig 12372 bp, 15 predicted proteins | sample SubbioQV12_Dec13_FD_54352 | JGI IMG/M metagenome (GOLD analysis project Ga0048259, IMG submission 54352) | Serpentinite rock and fluid subsurface biosphere microbial communities from McLaughlin Reserve, California, USA - QV1.2_Dec13... | ecosystem: Environmental > Terrestrial > Deep subsurface >... | reverse complement strand
GGCAAAGGGTTTCTGTGCGGGGTTTACGTCCTTGGTCTTTGCCGCGTTGTTGGGCTTTGCGCCGCGCTTCGGCGGCTTTTTCCTCAGGCAAGGGGATTGCATGAAGGTAGCCCTTCGCGGGCATCGCGGGCATGGCCCGCTCCTGCGAACATCGCAATAGTTACGCGATTTGAAGCTAAAGCCCCTGAACGTACTGGATCATGTCGGCCCAGTAGTCGGCCACTCTGACTATGAAGGCAATGAAGGCATCGAGTTTGCTTCGTACCAGGCTCAGAAAGGTGGTGTGGCGAAAGTCTTCATCCAGATAAAAACTCATGCCTTTGTGGATGGTGTTCAAGCCCATGAACATCATGATGAAGGCTGCCGATTTCAGCATCAGGCCGCGTAATTTGGCGCTCATCTTGCCGAAGGCGACGCTGATGAACAGCATCATCGGCAGCGTACCGGCGCCAAACGCCAGCATCAGGGCGCCGCCTTCCAGCACACTGGTTGCCGTCGTGGCCTTGACGGCCATGGCGAAGGTCAGCGGACAAGGCATCAGGCCGTTGAGAAAACCGGCGATCATCGAACCCAGAATCGGGCCTTTCTGGCTGGCGGTGGCATAGCCTTTGCGCAGCACGTTCATCGGGATCAGCCGAACCGAGCCTTGCCAGGGTATCCAGCCCAGGATACCCATGGCCAGCAAAACCACCACGGCACCTATTGTTACCTGCAAAACGCTTTGCACCTTGCCGAACATGCCGCTGGACACCAGCACCACCCCCAGCGCCGCCGCCGCCATACCCACCACGCTGTAAACACTGATGCGGGTGAGTTGATAGGCGAAATACGGCAGATAACTGCGATTCTTGCCAGCTTTCATGAAGTAGCCCGATACCAGGGCGCCGCACATGCCCAAGCAATGGCCGCTACCGAGAAAACCGGCCATGACGGCCAGCGAATAATCGAAACCGGTGGCGGTGGCCATCTCGGCCATGCCGTGCAGACCGTGATCCATACCATGATCCATCTCATGGTTCATGCCAGCCATATCGTGATCCATTATTTGCTCAACCTCAGGGAATTGACGATGACCGAAACCGAGCTGAGTGCCATGGCCGCCGATGCGATCATCGGGTTCAGTTTGCCGAAGGCGGCAACCGGAATGGCCACCGTGTTGTAACCGAAGGCCCAGAACAGGTTTTGCTTGATGACGCGGATGGTGAAGGCGCTGAGTTCGATGGTGTCGGTGACTTTGGAAATATCGCCCTGCACCAGCGTCAAGTCGGCGGATTCGATGGCGACATCGGTGCCGCTGCCAACGGCAAAACCGACATCGGAGGCGGCCAGCGCCGGTGCATCGTTGATGCCGTCGCCTATCATGCCGACCTGATAAGCCTCGGCCTGAAGCTGCCGAATGATCTGCAATTTTTCCTCGGGCCGCGCGTTGGCGATGACGTCGGTTATGCCAACCCGATCGGCAACGTAATACGCGGTTTTTTCTGTGTCGCCCGTTACCATCAGGGTTTTGATGCCTAGCCGGTGCAAGCGGGCTATCGCGTCTGCCGCTTCGGGGCGCGCATCGTCGGCGATGGCAAATATCGCGGCGGCCTGGCCATTGACCGCCATGTAAACTGGCGTTTTGCCCTGGCTTGCGTAGATTTCGCCTTGCGTGAGCAGGGCGCTAACATCGATTTTCTGGCCGTTGAGCCAGGCCTGATTGCCCAGTAACAGCTTGTAACCATCGACATCGGCACGTATACCGCGCCCGGTTTCGCTGTAGAAATAGCCGCAGGCCTGCAAGCTGGCACCGCGCTGGTGGGCGTATTCGACGATGGCTTTGCCGAGGAAATGTTCCGATGCATGTTCCGCCGACGCCGCCAACGTAATCAGCAGGTCGGCGGCCAGCGTAGACACGCTGAACACGTCGCTGACGCGCGGCCTACCTTCGGTGATGGTGCCGGTTTTGTCAAACACGATGGCGCTGAGCTTGCTGGCGACTTCCAGACTCTCGCCGTTGCGTATGTACACGCCCTGTTTCGCGGCTTGCCCGGTGCCGACCATGATGGCGGCCGGTGTAGCCAGCCCCAATGCACAGGGACAGGCGATCAGCAGTACCGTGATGGCGTTGCCGAATGCGGTGGCAAACGGCGCACCGGTCATCATCCAGCCGACCAGTGTGACGCCGGACACTACCATGACCGCCGGTACGAATACCGCCGAAATGCGGTCGACCTGCTTTTGAATCGGCAATTTGGCGGCCTGTGCCTGATCGACCATGTGGACGATGCCGGCCAGCACGGTATCCATGCCCACCGCCGTTACCTGCACATGCAGTACGCCATTGCCATTGACACAACCGCCAATTACCGCATCGCCGATATGTTTGACGACCGGCATGCTTTCGCCGGTCACCATAGCTTCATCGACCGTCGACAAGCCGAACACGACATCGCCATCGCTGGCAATACGTTCGCCCGGGCGAATCAGAATCAGATCGCCGACTCGCAAATTATCGACATCGACGACGACTTCCTTGCCGTCTTTCAATACGGTGGCCGTTTGCGGTTGCAGATCGACCAGTTTGCGTATGGCTTCACCGGCTTTGCCCTTGGCGCGTTCTTCGAGGTAGCGACCAAGCAGAACGAAGGTGATGATGGCGGCGGCGGCTTCGAAATAGACATGGCCGCGACGACGGAACAGCGCCGGAATGCTGTAGCCATAGGCCGAACCCACGCCCAGCGCAATCAGGGTATCCATGCTGGCCGCACGCTGTTTCGCCAAACGGTAGGCTTTGGAGAAAAACTGGCTGCCGGTTCCAAACACCACCTGTGTGGTTAATGCCCATTGCAGCGCATGCGCCCAGCGCGAGGTGTTCATTGCCATGGCAATGCCGACCACGGGCAGGGTCAGCAGCCCTGCCCATACGAATCGACGCCGGGCTGCGTCAATTCGAAGCTGCTCCTTTTCGATGAGCTTTTTTCGTTGTGACAGGGTGTCGACCATCAGGGCGCCGTAGCCGAGTTTTTCGATCTGCGAGGCGACATCGGCTCGGGTCAACTGGCCCTGGACATTGATGGTTTGGGTGGCAAAGTTGACGCTGGCGCTTTTGACGCGCTCATCGCGGTTCAGCATCATTTCGATCAATAGGGCACAGGAGGCACAGCTCATGCCTTCGATTGCCAGGTCGATGTCCTGCAACGGACCATCGAATGTCTTTTTCTTGTCTTGTCTGGGTTTGGGCTGTTTTTGTGCAATGTTGCCGAGTACCGCGTCGAGCAAAATCAGCAGATTTTTTTTCGGCAATCGGCTGGCGTCGAATTCGATGACGACCGAGCCGATGTCGAAGACCGAGCGTACCAAGGTAATTTCCGGTCGTTTTTTCAGCAGGATTTCGAAGATGTAACCACGCTCAGGATCGCCAATCAGCACGGGTGTGATGAGGCGGATTCGGTTCTTGAGTTCGTGCACCAAAGCAAAATGGCTGAATTGCCGACTGTCTGACATAGCGTTTCCTCGACTGTGCGGTGTGGAATTTTGCTTCTGTACGATCACTTCGGACGCCGCGAACGTACCAGCAGAAAGAACAGGTAAAAAGTTGCCAGCCATTCGTAACGGTGCACGAAGGGACGAACCAGCCATTGTTGGGTGATGCGGGTCCAGTGCGTTTTGATGAGATACAGCACCAGAATATCGTTGAGAAAATCGATGACGGCTTTTTCCGGGTCTTTGATGACGGCTTTCGGGCCTTTGGTGGTCAAACGGCCCAACACCTTGGCGGCATGGGCGGTTTCCTTGACGGCGTGGACTTTTTCATCGAACCAGCGACCGACTTTTGCCTGTTTGATCCGGCGTTTCAGGCGGGCAGCCACCGATGTTTTGCGGGTATGCAGAAGCTGCACTGAAGCGAACCAGCCATCGCGTTCCATATCGGCCAGCAGTTTGAACAAGCGTATGGCCAGTTGCTGAAAACTACAGCCGATTTCGTCGTAACGAATCGAAAGTTTGCGGGCGCCTTGGTAGATATGCGCCGAGGATACCCCTGGCACGTCGAGCAATTGCTCGACGATAGCGTTTGCAACCCGTGGTTCACAGGCTTTCTGGGGAATCTGGAACCTGACATGCCCGCTTCCCCGATAACGCAACACAAATTCTTTTTGAATAGCCATAAAGTCATTGCCTGAAAAAACAAAGCGGGCGAACCTGGAATCAGGTACGCCCGCTTGGAGTGATGTCGTATTGCCCGAGTTCAAACGGGCCGCCGGTTTGGGTTTAGTTGCCCTCTTTCGCCTCGGCAACGATATCTTCCAGACTTTCTTTCTGATGAAGTACGAAATCTTTACCGGCATCGATGGTTTTGCTGGCGCCGGCGATGATGTCTTTACGGTATTTGTAGACGAAATACCCCGCAACCATGCCCGCGCCGAACACCAGCCAAGGATGCCTGCTAAGTTTGCTCATGAGTTTTCCACCTGTGTTCACAGTTGCGGTTGCCAGCGTACCCGCGACAACCTGTTTACCAAGAGAAGTTTCTTTCAATTGACGATTGTGTGCCATGTCTGACTCCCAGTTAATGGTTTTTCGGTTCGGGTGACTCGGCCAGGACTTGCTCTTCATGCAGCATTTGGTAAATCCCCTTGCAGCCTTCACAGCAAAACTGTTTGTCACCCTCGGTTGTTTTGAGTTCAAACCCTTCAACTTCGACAGTCAGACCACACAAATCACATGGTTTGTCTTTTTCGCTCATATCTAGGACCTGAAGCCGTTACGTGTCAATTTTGCAGGGCGGCATTATATGCGCTGTCAACGCATAACCGGAAACCATTCTGCAAAACTAATCGCAATCGGCGATTGATCCAGCGCAGATTTTCAGCGTGCTTCGGTTGCTCTCGCCGAAGCGGCCCGGCTGGATGCTTTCATCAGGGCAATCCGTAACGCTCCGGTTACGCTGGCACTCAGGCCCAGACGCATGGCCAAGGCAGGCACCAGTATCATCGACGTTAGCGCCAGTCCTGCCCCTAGAAGCAAGGCTCCGGTATTGATCTGATCTGCTGTAACGACATAGTTGCTTACCACCAGTTCTTGAGTCATCGTTCGCACCTCATTTACGGGAAAAAATACACCCGTAGGATTGAGCATAAATGATGCCAATAATTAATTTATTATTTTTAATGGAAAACATAAGGAATATCGCAAAAAGACACACGAAATTTATGCGATTTGCCCGACCAGGACGATGTCATTTAACACAGTTCATATCCTTCTGTGCCGCAAGCGTCTAACCCTCCCATCTACCGGCCAAGGCATCAATCGGCGAACCTCATGTTTAATGATCGCCATGAATCCACTGGCCCAATTCGATCAATTGAACCTCGCCGCTTCGGCCAAAACGGACGTGGCGACGTTGATTCGAGCGTTGATGACACAAGCCGCACAGGATGCCCAACCATTGCCCGTCAGCAAGCGCTTCTGCATAGCAAAGACAGCGATCTTCAGGCCAAAAGCCAGACTATCGACGCCAAAGACCAAGCCATCGACGCCAAAGACTTCAACATCGCTGCGCTGACCCACGAGTTGGCGTATTACAAGCGCATTCGCTACAAACTCAGAAACGAGGCCGTGGCAACGCGATGTGTTCGAGGAAACCTGGAATACCGACCTCTCGGCGATTGAAGCCGAAGTCGAGCAGTTAGCGAATGATCGTCCGTGCGAAACGGTGGCTCGCCCCCAATGCCCTCGCGCCGGTCGTCAACCGTTGCCGGATCATTTGCCCCGCATCGAACACCGCCACGAACCGGCATCCTGCACCTGTGGTCACTGCGGCAACGACCTGGTCAAAATCGGTGAAGATGTCAGCGAACCACTGGATGTGGAACCGGCGAAGTTTGTTGTCCATGAGCACATCCGTCCGCAATACGCCTGCCGAGCCTGTGAAACCATCACAGCAGCGCCCATTCCACCGGCCGTCATCGACCGGCGGCATGGCGGCTACGGGGCTGCTGAGCTGGGTACTGTTAAATAAGTTCGAGGATCATCTGCCGCTGTACCGATTGGAGCAAATCGCTGCAAGGGATGGCGTTACTTTATCTCGGTCGACCTTGGCTGAATGGGTGGGCCGCTGCGGTGTTGCGTACAGCCTTTGGCCGAGCGCATTGCCAGGCACCTACGACAGCGGAATAGTCTTCATGCCGATGAAACGCCGGTGCCGCAGCTTGACCCTGGCCGTGGCAAAACCCGGAAGGCTTATCTGTGGGCCTATCGACTACGTCCAAGCCCAACAAATTGAGAATATGCATGACTTTGTCGAATTGCACCGTGCCTTTGCCATTTTCCAGATCGCTAATGAAGCCTGTGCCAGTCTGGGCTAATCCGGCTAAATCCGATTGCGTCAATCCTTGCGCTTTGCGTTGGCCGACAACCATTTTCCCTAATTCCATGGCATTTTGAATATTACCGAGCGGGGGTTTTAGGTTTGTCATGGCGCTGTGTTATCGCTAAATTCCCGATCGGGAGTTTTAGATGATGTGCTATCCCTTTGCCAAGCAAGCGTTACCGATCGGTATTTTCTATCCATGAACAGCTTTGAACACAAGATCGCTGAGCCAAGAGGCTTTTTTCCAATGCTTTATCACGCATCCGTGAATTTCGCTGAATAGTCAACGGCCAACAAAACAAAATCGCCTGAACCTTGCGACTCGGCGATCGGAATTGCCTGCCTGGATTGAGTTTTCAGGTTTTGACTAAATAGCGTCTTCCCCGGTTTCGCCGGTGCGGATGCGGATGATTTGCTCCAGATTGGTGACGAAAATTTTGCCATCACCGATCTTGCCGGTATTGGCCGCCTTGACGATGGTTTCGACGGCCTGGTCGACGACATTGTCCGCCACCGCGATTTCCAGTTTGACCTTGGGCAGAAAGTCGACGACATATTCGGCGCCACGGTACAGCTCGGTATGACCTTTTTGCCGACCAAAGCCTTTGACTTCGGTTGCCGTCACACCGGCAACGCCAATTTCGGACAAGGCCTCACGAACATCGTCGAGCTTGAACGGTTTGATGATCGCAGTAATGAGTTTCATAAATGCCTCGTTAAGTTAAGTTGATAATAAATTGGCCACTATCCACATGATAAAGAATTCCCTTAAAACCTACAATTTGCAAGACATTTGCAAGACAGCCGCCACACATTCCCGCGCAAATGCTGCGGGAACGTGGAACTGGAGGCTATCCGAGAACAAGCCCCATGCACAAGGCGACCTACAAAGCTGCGTGAAATTTTGAATTTTTCTGGCAATCGGCTCGAATTTTAAGCGATTGATTTCAATTTAGGCCCCTATGGAACTGTTTTTCCTCATATTGCCGATTGAATGGTGATTTTTCCAAATTCTGGGTGGATAAACCCCGTCAAAATGGTTTTGGTGATTTTTTTTGACGTTGTGGGCGGCGCAGATAATGGAAAATTCACCGGCGACTTTAACTTTGCCTCGCACGCTGAAGCGCCGGAAACCGCTGTTTTTTAGTTGCAAAAACACCGGCAACGATGACTTTGCGTTGCTGGTAAACCGCTTGCGCCGGAGGCATTTGCATTTTTCGGCTCATATCCTGGCGCAATGTTTCTTTCCAAGTTACCGTCCTTGGCTTCTCATGGGTAAGGTTTGTCCGCCGGGGCAGGGAGAGCGTAGCGAGGGTGCCGATGTTGCTGGTTTCCTCGAAGGCAAAGAAAGGCCTTGACCCGCTTGTGTTCGGAGTCAGTCAGCGGGGTTTGATGGGGTTTTTTGCCTTTGTCGGTGACGATGTAGGCGTCTACCTCGGCTTGTTGCAGCACTTGCAGGCTGTTGGCTGACAACGTTTTGAAGTCGGCGGGCCTAAGGCATGTACATGCCGCCGTTGACGTGGAGCGTTTCTCCGGTGATGTAAGACGATTGTTCCGATGCCAGAAACGCGACCGCGTGGGCGATTTCTTCAGGCAGACCCAGGCGGCCCAGTGCAATCTGGTCGAGCAAGGCGTTTTTGATGTCGTCGGATAATTCCCGGGTCATGTCGGTATCGATGAAGCCCGGCGCCACGGTGTTGACGGTGATGCCGCGCGAGCCGACTTCCTTGGCCATGGATTTGCCGAAGCCGACCATACCGGCCTTGGCGGCGGCGTAGTTGGCTTGACCGGCATTGCCGGTGGAACCGACCACCGATGAGATGTTGATGATGCGGCCGTAACGCGCTTTCATCATGCCGCGCAACACGGCTTTACACAGGCGGAAGATCGAGGTCAGGTTGGTGTTGATGATGTCATCCCATTCATCGTCTTTCATCCGCATCAGCAGATTGTCGCGGGTGATACCGGCATTGTTGACCAACACCGCCGGTGTGCCGTAGTCATCGCTCACGGCTTTGATGAACTGTTCGATGTCGGCAGCATCGGCGATATTCAACTTGTAACCCTTGCCGTTGGTCGCCAGGTACGCCGAAATGGCGTCGGCGCCATTATCGGAGGTGGCGGTACCGAGGACGAAAAAACCGTCGCTGGCTAGGCGCTCGGCAATGGCGCGACCAATGCCACGACTGGCGCCGGTGACGATGGCAATTTTTTTATCCATGAAAATACTCCAGAGCATGGGTGAGAGATTCGGGATCGAACACTGTCATGTGATGAGCGTTCGGCGCGATGCGCTTGTTCAGGCCCATCAACACCTTGCCCGGCCCCAGTTCGATGAACTGGGTCACGCCTTGTTCGTGCATGAATTTGATCGACTCCACCCAGCGCACGGGTTTGAACAATTGTTCTTTCAGCGCGAAGCGGATCACTTCGGGCGAACCATGAGACTTGACGTCGGCATTGTGGATCAGCGTCATGCCTGGCATGGCGATGTCTATGGTTTCCAGCACAGTGGCAAGCTGATCCGAGGCGGCTTCCATCAACAAGCAGTGTGACGGCACGCTGACCGGCAGTTTCAACACGCGCTTGGCACCCAGTTCTTTCATGGTGGCCATGGCGCGCTCGACGGCGAGTGCCTGCCCTGCGATGACGACTTGCCCTGGCGCATTGAAATTGGCGGGGGCAACGATGTCACCCCGGGCGACATCGGCACAGGCATTGACCACATGATGGTCTTCCATCCCCAGAATCGCTGCCATGGCGCCGACACCGACCGGCACGGCCTGTTGCATCAATCGTCCGCGTTCGGCAACCAGCCTGATGGCGTCGTCGAACGCCATGGCGCCGGAACAGACCAGGGCGGTGTATTCACCCAGGCTGTGGCCAGCCATCCAGTCTGGCCTGATCCCGGATGATTCACACCAAACCCGCCACACCGCCACACCGGCGGCCAGCATGGCTGGCTGGGTGTTACATGTCTGGTTGAGCGTGTCTTCCGGGCCGTTTTCGGCCAGGTTCCACAGGTCGAGTCCAAGCACGTCGGCGGCTTGTTCGAAGGTTTGCTTGACGATCGGGTATTCCGCCGCCAGTTTGGACATCATGCCCACGGATTGTGAGCCTTGTCCGGGAAACACGAATGCCAGGTTGTAACGTTGTCCGTTCATAATGCTCAGTATTTGATTAGGGCCGAACCCCAGGTGAAACCTGCACCGAAGGCTTCCATCAATATCGTCTGTCCAGGCTGGATGCGGCCATCGCGCACCCCTTCATGAAAGGCCAGCAACAGCGATGCCGACGAGGTGTTGCCCTGGGTTTCTAGGGTCAGAATCACCTGATCCATGGTCATACCCAGCTTTTTGGCGGTGGCAGCAATGATGCGGGTGTTGGCTTGGTGTGGCACCAGCCAGTCTATGGCGTTTTGTTGCAGACCGTTGGCGGCCAGGGTTTCGTCGACGATGCGACCCAGGGTGTTGACGGCCACCTTGAACACTTCGTTGCCGCGCATGTTGATGACGCCCGGTTCATCTTTCTGGGCGTCGATGGCGACTTGCGGATTCGGGCAATACAGCAAATCTTCGTAGCTACCGTCAGAGTGGATGTGGGTCGACAGAATGCCGGGTTGATCGGAAGCGGTCAGCAACACGGCCCCTGCGCCGTCACCAAACAAGATGCAGGTAGCTCTGTCGTTCCAGTCGACGATGCGCGAACAGATTTCCGAACCCACCACCAGCACGGTTTTGCAAAAACCGGTTTTGATGTATTGATCGGCTATGCTGACGGCGAAAATAGCCCCCGAGCACGCAGCCTGTACGTCGAAACCGACACCATTACGGATACCCAGACGCTGCTGCAACAAACAGGCTGTACTCGGGTAAACCCGGTCTGGCGTGCCGGTGGCCACGATAATCATGTCGATGCTTTGTGGATCGATACCGGCTCGGGCTATGGCTTCACGCGACGCGATCTCCGCCATGCTGGATGCGGTTTCCTCCGGTGCGGCGATTCGCCGTGTCTTGATGCCGGTGCGTTCGTAAATCCAGCTATCGGAGGTGTCGACCATACGCGACAGATCGTCGTTGCTGCGTACCGTTGCGGGTAAATAGCCACCGGTTCCGATGACGTTGCTCCAGATCATGCGGTTTCCTTTTCGGTCAGTGCCTGTTCGAGCTTGTCGCTGATTTTGCGCAACACGTTTTTTTCAACTTCGAGTTCGGCCAGGTGAATCGCGGTTTCGAATGCCAGGGCATCGGCGCCACCATGGCTTTTGATAACCAGGCCACGGAGACCTACAAAACTGGCGCCGTTGTAACGACGAGGATCGATTCTGTCCTTGAACAACTTCAAAACGGGATAGGCGATCAGGCCAATCGCCTGGGTGAACAGGTTTTTGGCAAAGGTTTCCATGAGTTTGACGCCGATCATTTTGGCCGCGCCTTCAATCGATTTCAACGCAACATTGCCCACGAAACCGTCAGTGACGATCAGATCGACCTTGACGCTGCCTGCATTGATGGAATTGCCTTCGACATAGCCGATGTAGTTCAGCGGCGAATTTTCCAGCAAGCGGGCAGCCGCCTTGACCTGTTCGTTACCCTTCATGTCTTCTTCGCCAATGTTGAGCAAACCCACGCGAGGACGATCGATGTTTTCGACAGCCTTGACCACTTCTTCGCCCATGATGGCGAACTGATAAAGATGTTCGGCGCTACAGTCGACGTTACCCCCCAAATCAAGCATGTGGGTATGGCCGAAGATCGATGGCAGGGTGGAAATGATCGCGGGACGATCTATGCCCGGAATGGTTTTCAGCACGAAACGCGCAGTGGCCATCAGGGCGCCGGTATTGCCCGCACTGACGCAGGCATCCGCCCTGCCCTCTTTGACCAGGTTGATGGCCACGCGCATCGAGGAGTCTTTTTTGTTTTTCAGCGCCTTTTGCGGCGATTCGTGCATTTCGACGATTTGCGAGGCGTGCTGGATGCTGATGCGATCCTTAACAGCTTCGAATGCGGAGGCATTAGCAAGCGCTGACTGCAGAACGGCTTCATCGCCGACCAGTATCAGTTTCAGTTGCGGATTTTGTGTCAGACAAGCCAGTGACGCAGGAACCGTCACCTTGGGGCCGAAATCCCCGCCCATGGCGTCAATGGATAGAGTTGAACTCACGCTCAGAACCTAACCCTTAATTTCAAAAGAAAACATGCCGTAAACGGCATGTTTTGGATAGTTGAAAACTCAGTTTTTTGTGGCTTGGCAATCAGTGCGGCAGCGTAGCGTTTTTCTGGCTGCCGACAGAAATGGCCTTATTCTTCGTCGATTTCGCTGTTGCGACTGATGATTTGACGGCCTTTGAAAAAGCCATCGGGTGTCATGTGGTGACGCAAATGCATTTCACCGGTTACAGGATCCTGGGACAGGGTTTTGCTGGTCAACGCATCGTGCGAACGACGCTGGCCGCGCCTGGAACGCGATACCTTGCTCTTTTGTACTGCCATTTTTTACTCTCCAGTTTTTTTTAAGTTGGGCTTAAGTTGGGCTAAAACGGAAAACGGATTACTGCCTTCATCAGGACTGCTTTCGACGTAGTTGGCATCTTTCGAAACACGCTGGCTGATGCAGTCGTCATCGTGCCGGGGGTAATCCGGTAATGCCAGCAATATTTCGTCTTCAATCAATGTATTCAGAGACACTTTGTCGCCATCGAGCAACAGCGGCTCATAATCGATGTCCAGTTGATCCGCCTCGTCCATGGATGACACCACCGCCAGGCGGAATGCGATATCCAACGGGAACACCATGGCCTGAAGACAGGATTGGCAAGCCAGAACCGGTTTTGCCTGGATATTGCCGTTCAAAACGGCATGTTTACCCTGCTTGCCAAAGCTGACCTCGATACAGACATCGACATCGCTATCGATCACTACGGCGGACAAACGCTCCAGCCTCGCCATTTCGATGACACCCGTCAACACGCTTCTACGCTCGGCAAGCGCAATAGGATCGATATGGATGGGAAGCTT
>Ga0048259_100619_pt1 | contig 12640 bp, 2 predicted proteins | sample SubbioQV12_Dec13_FD_54352 | JGI IMG/M metagenome (GOLD analysis project Ga0048259, IMG submission 54352) | Serpentinite rock and fluid subsurface biosphere microbial communities from McLaughlin Reserve, California, USA - QV1.2_Dec13... | ecosystem: Environmental > Terrestrial > Deep subsurface >... | reverse complement strand
AGGTATTGAATTACAGCCCTGTTTACGAAGGGATTAAGACTTAACAGCAAATCCACAGTCCATCAGTTCTTGTATTGAATTACAGCCCTGTTTACGAAGGGATTAAGACTCAAAATGCCTTGGGTGAAAGCATAAACCGTTTTATTGAATTACAGCCCTGTTTACGAAGGGATTAAGACCCAGAGCTAACTGTCCAAATGCCAGTTTCTCGTGATTGAATTACAGCCCTGTTTACGAAGGGATTAAGACTTTCCACATAGAACATAGAGATAGTCTTATTTATATTGAATTACAGCCCTGTTTACGAAGGGATTAAGACTAAAATTACTCGCCGAAACCTATCACCTCGACACTCAGAATGCCCATCATCGCCTTGCTGAGGGTGTTGGCGGCATCCTTGCCGACATCGGAACTGACCGAGGATTCTGCCATCTGGGTAACCCCTGCCGCCACGTTGCCAGCGCCGGTCAGACCTGCTGCCAGGCTGCCAGTCGGTGCTACCGGCACACCGGTGGCGGTGCCGCCGACCTGGATGTTGGCAGCACCCAGTACCGCTACCGCCGCAATGGTGACGTTGGTACCGGCAATACCGGCCTCACCGGCATCGACTACACCGCGCGGCGCGAACAGGAAGACGTCGCCCGGCGTCCGACCAATCTGGCCGGCGGTACGGATACCACTACCGGAAACGATAGGCGGGAACTCGATGACCATATTGCCGTTCTCGTCGAAGCTGATTTTCGGCGGCGGCGCGGCAATTGCCGACTTGGCACCACGACCGGCGTCGATATTGCCCTCCGACGACCACACCAGGATGTCGCCGCTATCCAGTGCGAACACCCGCGACTGGTTGACCATGAAGTCATCGCGAATCACCGCGTTGATGTCACCCTGGCGCTGCGCCACGATACCGAGTTGTGACGCGGGCTTGGCATCGGTGCCCACAGCCAGACCGGCGTTGACAAAACCACCCGGCACCAGCAGATTGATGGAACCATCGTCCAGCGTGTGTATCTTGCTGAAGAACAGGCTCAGGTCGCCACGCCAGGATTGTGCGGCAGCGATGTCTTTGCCATGAATGTCTTTAGTTGGAAACAGTGTCTCGATCGCGCGGTAGCCGCCTTCATTGGCCAGCGCACCGGAACCAGCTGCCGCCGAACCGGAGCGTTTGATCTCGTCCACGTAAACCTGAACGACCAATGCGTTCAACCGAGGCTGCAAGGTCAGGTAATCGTCTGACGCCAACTGTTTGAACGCGGCAAACGCATCTTCGTCGCTCAGAACCGGATTACCGCTGCGGTCACGCATGAAGCCGGTAATCAGGCTACGCACCTGCGCGGCCATGTCCGAGTAGCGGGTATCACCGCCCAGATAGGCTTCGATGAAACCCGCATAAGCCGGTTGTCTGCCGTTCAAGCCCACCAGTGTCGAAACCGAGGCGCCGCTGTCGGGCAGGCCGGGGTTATTCAGATCGCCCGTGGTCGAAATACCCACCGATGCGCCCAAATCCAGATGACGACCGGTTTTTATCAGCAGATTGCCCGGCCCGGCGATGTTGATTTCATTGATATTGGGTATCAACTGGCCGTTCAGATCGCGCACGCTGGAAAAACGCAAATCACGACCCATGTCGAACACCGTGCTGTCGCCCAGGTTGTTATGCTGGATCAGCAACAGCGAATTGCGTAAATCCTGGCCGGTCTTGAACACCGCCTGCTTGGCCAGATTCAACTGCACATTGTCGATGTTGCCCGCACTGGCAACGATACGCACCGGAACCGAATCGTTTATGCGCGTCGGCACCGCAGCCCTGGCGAACAGAGGATGACCGAACGGATTGATACGACTGACGGGATCATCCATTTCATTACCCGCCACCGGTATTAGCGCTGAGGGCAACAAACTGCGGTCGGCATCCGACATCGCCAGACGCTTGGCCGCAGCCTCCGATCTGAAGTCCTGCGCCGCCAGCATGTTGAGATCGGCACGCGGTGCCGGGAACAGCACGATGTCGTCCGCCAGTATCACGCTACCGCCAAATGCCGTGGCATTCAGACCAGCAGGATAGACTCTTGCCAGCGTGTTTTGCGCGGTATTTTGCGCACTGAGTGTCGTGGTAAAGCGACTTATATCGGCCGCCAAGCGAACATTCCCGGCCAGGGCACGGGCATCGATATGACTGGCGTCACCGTAGCTGAAGAAGTTGGTGTCGCCGCTGTGTAGAATCATTGGGTCACTGACAGCACCGATGTTGACATCACGTCCGGCCAGCAGCGACATGCGGCTGTTGCCCATCAGCAGATGCGGGCCTGCAAGCGCACCGCTGCCGGTAATACTGCCAGCGGCTTCGATCCGGCCCTGGCCTTCACCCACGTAGAACACGCCACCCTGCACATCGCCACCCGCTCTCAGCGCCAGATTGCCGCTGGGCATGACCTCAAGCTGATTGGTCAGCAACGACAGGGTTTGTATATAGTTGACATCGGAGGTCAGTTGGCCGACCTGTTTGCCGCTGGTTGGCATGACCACGGTCAGATTATTGATGTTGCCAGCGGCTGCGATGTTGACGTTACCACCGCCGAACGAACCGACGTTCTGCTGGAAGCCGCCATTACCCATGCTGAAGCCCCAGGTCGTTGGAAAATTGAACGCACGAGCATCCAGTTTATAACCATCAACGATGCGTGTCTGCAAATGGGCAGGCAAGCTCGCAATATACGCCGCCAATTCGGCGGCATCGTCTTTGCGCACCAGCAAATCGGCTGCGACTGTTTCCAGATAAGCATCCACCGCCAGATAATCGCGGCTGTCCGGATCCTTGCCACCCTGCCGCACCATCCAGGCATTGATGAACTGATTGCTTTGTGCGCCCAAAATATTGCCACCGGCACGTATCGACAAGTCACCGCCGTCTATCGGGTAATCGGCCAGCGGCAGACTACCTATGGCCATGTGCAATTGCAACGCACCGTAAGGGTTTTGCGTGGTTGGCCGCCCGGCGCTATAGATGACCGAGGTCTGATCGGTCAATACCACATCACCAGCCGCTACCAGCGCCATGTCGCCAGTGCCGGTACGAATCTGCACATTGGAACCCAACGTCAGGTTACCGGATGATGCCGTCGCCGCCCAATCGGCAGCGGCCAGATCGGCACCGGCCACCAGGCGGTACGACCACGACTCGCCGCCTTGCAGCATGTCGCTGAATCGCATGTCACCGAATACCGACGACACTACACCATCCTTGAAACCATCGCTCAACGAGCGGTTGAACAACAGATTGCCGCTGGCCCGCAGTGTCAGTGTGCCCGGCATCGCCACCCGATCCGTGCCGTCGCCGTAACGCCATTCGACCATATCCCAGCGCTCGGCAACGGTCAGGTTGCCGTTGAACACCACTTCGACTCCAGGCCGCAAGCGAGCGCCCAGCGAGTTTTCCACCGCCTGCATATTGGCCGCTGTCATGTAGTCGTTGGTGTGAGCCAGGTAGGTGTTGAAATCGTTTTCGGTCAAGCGGCCATCGCCATCGACATAGCGACGCACGGCTTCGATCTGGAATTGGCTGTCGCCGTATTCGACCAAGTTGCCGTCGGCGTCGCGAACCGTCGCTTGCTGGTGGTAGCCCTGTACACGGCTGTTCGGGTCGATCTGCACCGGAAGAACGCCATTGTCGTCGAGCAGCGCCCGAAAGGTCACTTCGCCGCCTTGCGCAACCGTAGCACCCGCGACATCAATAACCGCACCGTTCAGCGCAATACCGCTGATGCCGTCAGCATCAGTATCGGTGGACGACAGCAACACCGTGCCGCCTTTAGTGCCGCCCTTCGCCGTCAGTTGCGCACCGTTCAGCGTGATGGCATCACCGGCATGCAAGGCAATGCGGCCACCGGTGGCCTGGCCATCGGCATTCAAGCGACCGGCCAACGTGATCGCGCCGCGATCACTGGCTAACTGGATGTCGGCTGCACGAATCAGGCCGTCGGCAGCTTGAACGATGTCAGCATTGCGGACGCGAACCTGTATGCCTTGGTCGATACCCGCATTGATAAACTGCTGCATCAAACCGTCGAAGCTGTCGCCGCCGCTGAAGTCATGGATGTCGAGATTGACACTGCCGCGCCGTGCCGACAACACCGCATCATTGAAGTCAACCGATTTTGTCGGTGCCGAAATACTCAGTACGCCACCGGCTGCGCTGCCGCCGCCGCTGTTCAAGTTCACCTCGGCACCGCGAGCGGCCACGACGTTGCCCTGCCCGGCGGTCAGGTTCAGCCTGCCACCTGGGGTAAAGTCTTGAATGTCGGCGAAGCGGACGGCACGACCGGCCAGATCGACGCGGGCATGCTCACCCAGCGTCACGTCGCCGGTCTGGGCATTAAACTCGGCATTGCCTGACGGCAAGGCCAGCCGGGTATCGAAATCGATCGTGTTGGCCGTCACTGCCAGCCGCGCAGCAAAGCCGCTGCTGATGCTGCCGGGTACTGTAGGATGCATCGTGGCGAAACTGACGTCGTGGTCTGCGGCGTTCAGCGTCAATCGGGCACCGCCACCGGCGGTAACCACCGGCGTCTGTACCGCCAGATCACCGCCCAGCGTCAAGCGGTTGTCACCTTCGAAGCGCCACTGCCGCCCGGCGTTGATATTCACCTGATCGAAACCGGTCAGCGCCAGTGCGCCACCGCCAAACTGCACATCGTCACCGGACAGGCTCACTTCACCTCGCCCGCTGGCAGTATGGCTGGCGTTGACGCCCCGGCTGTTCAGCAAACGCAGGGTATCGGCATGAATGCGGGCATGCTGGTTGGCATTGCCCTGGCCGACCAATCCGGCGCTGTCGAGCACCAGGCGCTTGAAGGTTATGGCTTGCTGCTGGCCGTTGACGTCGAGAACGGGGGCATTATTGGCATCGACCTGACCAAGATTGCCGTAGATGCCGATACTGTCGCGTGCCGACAAGATCAGCTCATCGACGGTGAGATTCATCAGTTTGCTGTTCGACAGATTCATCGCCGTACCACCCAGATGGCCAACCTCGCCCAGATTGATGGTGTTGCCGCTCAGGTTCAGCGAACCTTGCCGCATCACGATGTCACCGAGTAACACGGTGGCGCGCGAGGCATCGAGCAACATAGATTGCGAGGCTGACAAGGTTGCGCCCGCTGCAATGTTCAGGCTGCCTGTAGTGCCGGACGCTGCGGCACGTTGCAGCGCCACCTGGCGGTCGCCCGACAGCCGCAGCAGTGCGCCATCGCCCGCCACCGTGTAAACGCTGTCACCGGTGTTGATTGCGCCGCTGGCCGACAGTTTTGCACCGGTTTCGACCGTGATCTGGTCACGGGCGGCGGCCAGCAAATCCTTGGCGCTGACGTCAACGCCGGAGGCGAAAGTCACATTGCTGGCATTGACGCTCAGCCGGGTCGCCCCGGTTTGCACATCTCGCTGGCGTGCGCCGCCCAGCAACAAGCTGTCGACCGCCAGGGCGCTCAAATCGTCGGCGGCGATTTCCAGCACGCCCGCAGGCACGGTTGCACTGGGTGCACTGACCACACGAATGCGCTCGGCGGCGATGTCCATCCGGGCACCGCGACCGCCGCTCTGGGCATCAACCAGGAAGCGGCTGTCGAGTACCAGCCGATTCTGTGCGATCAGCGAAATCTGACCGGCATCAGCGGGTAACAGTGGCACAGCGGTTTCAGTGCGGGCAGCCAGTGCCGGGAAGAAGGTGCTGGCACGCTGCTCGGTGTAGTTGGAACGCATGCGCACGTCGGCGCCGTTTTCGATGCGGAAGCCCGACCAGCGGGCATCGCGGCTGCCATCGACGGCGTTGCGCAATTGACCGGCCACCACCGGCAAGCCCTGGCTGGTGAGCGTGGTTATGGATTGATCCTGACTACCCTGCATCGGCGTAATCAGGAAAGCACCGGGCAACAGCGCGTAATAGGCAGGCAATATGGTGTATTCACCGGCCGCTAGGCCTTTGCTGGCTGAGCCGGTGAGGAAGACGGTGTTGCCGATGTCGCGCTGCCAGCCGACGAAGTTGTTTTGGAAATGATCGAACGGTGCCAAACGGCTGTTCAGGGTAGGCACAATGGCAAAACCGCCCTGATAGGCCGGGCTGTTGGGGTTCAGATAATCGAACGAACCACCGTGACCGGGTATGAATTCGTGGGCGGACAGATCGCCACCACCGGCCAGATTGACGACGCTGCCTTGCTGCATGTCGATATCCGGCGCTTCGAGCACCAGTTTTTTCTCTGGCAGCGTGTTGAACACCAGGTTGCGGATGCCATCCAGCGGATACAACCAGTCGAGACCCGCTTGCAACACACCGAACGGCACGATATTGCCTTCGCCGGATACCGAGGTCAGGCTGCCATTGCCCAGGATGAGGCGTTGGGCGGCTTTGAGGTGAATCTCGCCCAAGGGTGCCCGCAACGCGCCGTTGTGTTCGATGACCGGGGCCTCCAGCACCAGCCTGCCCGCTGCCGACAGCGGCGCCTGGCTGCTTTGGCCGCTGGGCAGGATGCGGATGCTGCCATTGGGGTTGTTGCGGATGGCGAAGGTGAACTGACTGAGCGTGCTCGGGTAAATCTGGCTGGCGGTCAGGTTGATATTGGCGGCAGTGACCAGCGTACCGGTGAAATCGCGTTGTGCGCCGGTGCGCAGACCAACGGTGCGCAGGTCGTGGGCGCTGCTGAGATTGATGCGGTTGAAGCCATCCCAGCGGCTGCCGCCGGTCAGTTCCATCCACTGGGCGTTGGCATTGAACGCCGCGTTGCCGCTGGTGGGTGTGCCGGTCACGTCGCGCCGCAACGACGAACCCAGCCGGATCAGTCGGGCATCGAGGCTGACCGTCGCCGCTTCGCCGCCCAGCGCCGTCCAACTGAACTGGTTGGCGTCGAGGTCGATACGTGCTTTGGCTGACAGGCCGACGTTGCCCTGGAACTGGATGCTGTCCGGCGTTCTGATGCGCACGTCTTCAAAGCCGCCGCCTTCCAGCATCTCAGCTGACAGCGTAGCCTGGCCTATCATGGCATCTGGCAGGGCGGCACCGAAGGCAAGACGGTTGTCGAAGCTGGGTATTTGTTGTTCGCGAAGGCGAACCAGCAGCGGATTATGGGGGAACGGCGTCAGCGGTTCGCTAGGTGGGCTGCGACGGTCGCGATCGAAACTGAAGCTGAAGCGTCCGCCTCGTGCGCCTTCGGAACTCACCAGGCCTATCATGCGGCCTTCGAACACGGCGGCTTCCGCCACGGTGACATTGATCTGCCCGGCGTTGCCGAATACCTGGGTGGGCGCGGTGATTGCCGCACCGGCACCCAGCCTGGGCAAATCGAACACGGTATGGGTGCCGGATACGTCGATCAACGAACCACGCTGGAAGATGGCGCTGCCGCGTTCGAGGTCGAACAACACCCGGCCACCGTCCAGTACCTGACCGGTACGCCGACCAAACACATCAGGCAGATTCAGACGGATGTCACCCCGGGCGAGGATGCGGGCGTTTTCACCGAGGCGCACGGTTTGCCTGGCATCGTATTCGGCCTGCGGCACGGCTTTGATGGCCAGTGTGATGTTGCCACCCGGTGCGTTCAATGTGCCGTCGAGATAAACGCCGCCCAATCTCGCCGTCAAATCCAGGCTGCCCGCTTTATCAACAGCCAGCACTGCGCCGGTTTCAACCATGACGCTCTTATTCGCCGTGAGCGTCAAGGCATTGGCTTGCCGCAGATGCTCGGGCAATACCACCAAGCGGCTGAAACCGCGAATGTCGGCACCGCTGGCGCGATTGAGGAAATCACCATTCAGCAACAGGTTGGCGGTTTTCATATCCAGCACCGTGCCATGGGTGACGACGACATCACCCAGCGTGGCCAGTAGATTGATTTCGCCAAAGCCGCCCTGCGGGTCGAAATCGAAGCGGCCATTGCTCACGGTCAGGCGCAGCGGGTTGACAACAGAGGTAGCGCCATTACCCACCACGATGTCGGCGCTACCCAATGTCAAACGTCCACCCTGGCCCAGCGCCGCCGCTGACACTGCACCATTGAGGCGCAAGCGACTGGCAACCACGCCACCGTCGGCGATCAGCGCGATGCTGCCGCCATTACCCGGCGTCAGACCACCACTCTGATCCAGCCAGCCGCCACCGTCGGCGCGGATACGTGCGCCCTGTTGCATGACCAGATCGCCGACTGAGCGCACGCTGACCGTGCCGCCATCGATGGCAAGCGGATCGTTGGGCAGAACCCCGGTACCCCGGAAGCGAAAATCGTTGACCCAACCACCCGATGTGTCGAGCAGCGAACCGTTATGCAGCGTGATACCGCCCAATATGCCTCTGTCTGCCACGGTCGCCAGCTCGATATTGCCAGCCGTAGCGCGTACTGTGCCCAACACGTCGATGGTACCTGCCTGCGCCTGAAACACAGCGCCGGGCACTAATTGAATGTTGCCATCGGCTGCCACCGTCACCTTGCCCAGCGTTCTGAGCGCAATCTGTTGCACACCGGCGGCATTGATCAGGCTGTTGGACAGAATCAAATCCTGTGGTCTGCCGTCAGTTTGGGGAAACGCCTGGGCCAGCGCCAGATCGGCGACTGCCGCAGCGGCCTGGAAGCGGATATTCTGTGGTGCCGTGGCGAAGGCGGTTGAATCAAAGATGAAACGGCCACCCAAAGCGCGATCGGCCAGTTGCCGCTGATAAATGCCCTGGCTGGCAGCCGCCAGCAACTGACCGTTCATCCGCAAGGCAGGCGTGTTGATGGTCAGACTGCCAGCATCCAGACTCTTGCTGTAGCCCGGCTCGAACTGGGCGGCGGCAAACTGCTCGGCTATGCTCCACTCACGGGTCTCGCCCCATTTGCCGTGTACCTGTTCCACATTACGGGTACTGACAATGGACTGATAGCGCAGATCAGGGTCGGCATTGGTGATGTCGAAAATGCGGCCATCGGCGGTTGCCAACTTGGTGGTATTGATGAAGCCTGCGGCATAAGCCACCGAGCCACCGCTAATGTCGAGCCTGGCGCCGGAATTGATGACGACGTCGCCACTCGCTGTCAACTGGATGTCGCCCCCGCTACCCAGCCTTTCCTGAATACCGCGCGAAATCCGCGCCACGGCACCGCTGCTATCGACGATGGTGCTGCCCTTGCGCAAATCGACGTGGACGGTCTGGCCACGCAACGGGCCGTCTTTCTGCACCGGCGAGTCGCGCAGTTCGAAGCTCTGCACCGAAACCTCGCCGACATTGCGGCTCATCGCCACCGGTACGTTGTCGTAGCCGGAGACATCGATGGTGGCACCGTTGTCGATATGAATACGCCCCGACTGGCCTTGCAGCGGCGTTTGTGGGCTGTTGGTTGCCGTCAGCCGGACATCGCCCGAAGGCGCAAAAATGCGGGAACCGCCTGCCATGCTGACGGTATGGCCGACGACGCCAATATGAGACTTGGGCTGGCGCTGCTCATCGATGGCCGAGCCACCCTGTTCGTCAGCCACGACTTCCGTCGTGCTGCCGCTAGCGAATGTCACGCTGGACTGGGTGCCCAGACCATCGTTCTGGTCTGTGGTTCGCGTGGTTCGGGTTGCGATCAGTTTGTTGCCGTCCCGACCCTGACCTTCCTGCGCCACCAGCCGGATCGAGCCGTTGACGTTCACCGAGGTGGTGGCGTTAATGCGGCCTTGCTGATTGACGGCGAAACCGGCCAGCGTGATGTTGCCCTGACGCACGCCGATGTCGCCAGTTTCAGCGTTGGTGACCTTGCCACCGGTTTCGACCTCGACCACCAGACCGGCGAATGGACTTTTATCATCGGCTGGCTGCAAATACACCTTGTCTTTGCTGGCAGCCAGGATGATCTGGCCTTGTTCGCCTGCCGTCAGCTTGCCCCGGTTTTCGATGGTGGGTGCCGCCAGGATGATGCGGCCTGCCTTGTCTACGCTGATTTTGGCACCGGCTTCGACCAGGATTTGGGTAGTGGCGTTGTCGAGCACGCCATCGATACCCAGCGCCGGTTTTCCGGTTTCGTCGAACACGCGGGTGATACCCCGGGTGAACGCTTCATCGGTGATATGCAGGGTGCTGGCCAAAAAGCTGTTGGTATCGACCACGGCATCCTTGCCGAAAATGAAGCCGTTGCGGTTGTACAGGTAAACCTGGCCGTTGGCGACGATCTGGCCGAGTATCCGGCTGGGGTCGGCCTGGCCGATGCGGTTGAGGGCGACCGAGGTGCTACCCGGCTGCTGGAAGCGCACAGTGTTGTCCTGACCGACGTTGAAGCTTTGCCAGTTGAGAATGGCGCGGTCGGTTTGCTGCTCGATGTGCAGGGTGTCGCCGACGATTTGCTGGGTAGCCATGCCCTGGGTTACGAAATTTGCATCGGGCACCGGCAGCACCGCCGAGTCTGCCTGCGCCAGCGGCGCAACCAGCACACTGCCTGCCACGACGATGCGCACCGCCGCTGTCAGTGGCTTCAGGTGAAACCGGGCATCGGACATCGGATTGGATACTGGATTTGCCTTGCTGACCATGCTGTTGCCTCTGGCTGTCTGGGTTAATCGTCACATTTCGTGGCAACCCGGCCATCTTGCAGCACAAGACCCTTAGGCTTTCCGTCCCCGCCTCACGGCGGGTTTGGCAACTGTCGTTCAAAAAACCGGCGCGTTTGCGCCCCTCACCCTGCCCAATCCCTGAGGGAGAAGAGAACTCACCCCCCCACGCTCTGCGCCCCTCGTTCCCACGCTCCGCGTGGGAATGCATACCGCGCCCCATCCATCACACAGCACCTGGTGTATCAGGCCCGGTATGGGGTCCCACGGAGACCGTGGGAACCAGAGACCAGAGAAACTCTAAAACTCGCCCGCAATCGAGAAATGCAGGCGCGGGTCACCGCTGCTGACCGGCGCAAGCGTGGTGAACGGCACACCCACATCAAAATTGCCGACCAAATGCTTCATGACCTTGAAGCGCAAACCCACACCGGCACCCGTCAGCACATTGCCGCTGACATTGCCCGGCAGGGCATGCTTGATCCAGCCCTGGGCAGCGTCGACAAAGGCCAGCAGCTTGAGATCGTTGACGTAATCCCAGTCTGCCGGGGCCAGATGCGGTGAATAAAGCTCCAGCGAGCCGAACACGGCGTCGTCGGCCAGTGCCTGGGTTTCGAAATAACCGCGCACGTTTTGGTCGCCACCCAGCGAGAACTGTTCGTTGGCGATCAGAGGACTGTCGGAAATCTGGCCGGAGAACCGCGCCACCAATTCCATGTCGGCAGGCAAGGTGTGTTGATGCTTGAGGTTACCGACCAGATAGGCGTAATTGGATCGGGCCAAAAATCGCCTGTTCTCGAACTGTTCCTGATCGTTGCCCAGACCGCGCACAGAAAAACGGGCACCGGCATCGAAGGTGGTCAGCGACGACGAGCCGCGCAGTGTGCCGCCGTACTGCAACATGAATGGCAGATAGGCCACTGGCGATTTCATGGTGTCGGCACCGAGCAGCATCAAATCTTCCTTGAAGTCTTTGTAATCGACACCGGCGGTAAAGCTGTGGAAGTAATCGTCAAGCGCCTTCAGCGGCTTGACCAGGCGGGCACCGTAAATCCTACCGGCACCAATGACCTGCATGGCGCTAAGAGCAGCGGTCGAATTGAAGCTGACGGCATACAGCGCCAGCCGGGCATCGGAATCAAACACAGGCATGGCATAAGTGCCCGCCCAGACATCGACCTCGCTGGCCTTTTCGGGTGATACCTGATACATCAGCGAGGCGCTGTGCATGCGTTGCCACAGGTTGTCGTAGCGCAGCGAGTTGACCAGACGCAGGCGTGTGGTATTGGGCACGTTACGACCGTTGAGTTCGACCTTGCCGTGTACCGGTATCTCATCCTTGACTTTGAGATCGACCTCTAGCGTGCCGGGAGTTTCACCGGCCCGCAGCACCGGCACGATCTGGCGGTCGGGGCTGGCCATGGCCAGCTCGGCGAGCTGTTTTTGCATGCGGGGAAAATTGGGCACATTGCCTTCGGCAAGCTCCGGGACGGCGGCGATGATGCGGCCTTGGTCGAAATAGCGCGCATCCTTGACCCTGAGCCTGGCAACCTTGCCTTCGACGACTTGCAGATAAACCACGCCTTCCCTGACATCTTGTTCAGGAATGTCGACGGCCACGGTTTGATAGCCCTTGGCGCGGTACAGCTCTTCCAGGGCGGTGCGCGCGGCTTCGACGTTATCTATGCTTTTTTTCGGCCCCAGGAACGGGTAGATGGTGCGTTCGAGCTGGTTTTTGTCGAGCAGGGTGTTGCCCTTGACACGGAGTTCGAACAAATCAAAGGTTGCCGGTGCCTGCTCACCTACGCTGGCCTCGGCAGGCTGTGCCTGCTGGGTGTCGGCCTCGATTTCCATTTCGACGTCCTGACTCCAGACGTTGCCGATCGGGATGAGCACACAGCACGCCGCCATCAAGGCTGATTTTGTCCACCGGGTATCGATTGACAACATGTATTGGATATTCCACGAAAAACGGTTTTCCCTACGAAAACCAACTTTACGAGTGTAAAAACCAATTTTTAAAGTTTGATGACAACTCTGTTACATATTTTTCGTTTCCATGCGCCGACGGGTGGCTATACATAAA
>Ga0048259_100543_pt1 | contig 12720 bp, 13 predicted proteins | sample SubbioQV12_Dec13_FD_54352 | JGI IMG/M metagenome (GOLD analysis project Ga0048259, IMG submission 54352) | Serpentinite rock and fluid subsurface biosphere microbial communities from McLaughlin Reserve, California, USA - QV1.2_Dec13... | ecosystem: Environmental > Terrestrial > Deep subsurface >... | reverse complement strand
CAGGGTGATCGCGACTTTGGCGGCCAGGACTTTGCGCGTGGCCCAGTCAACCACCGCTGTCAAATACGCAAAGCCTTTGGCCAGTGGGATGTACGTCGTATCCAGGGCCCAAACCTGATTGGCGCGGTGGATGGTCATGCCGCGCAGCAAGTAGGGATGGATTTCGTGACCGGGCGTCTTCTTGCTGGTATTGGGCTTGCAGTACAGCGCCTCGATGCCCATTTTCATCATCAAGGTTTTCACCCGCTTGCGGCCAATCTGGATGCCTTGCCGGTTCAATTGATCCCGTAACTGGCGAGCCCCCATAAACGGGTGTTTCAGATGCAGTTCGTCGAGTCGGCATCTGATGTCCAGATCGTACTCAGAAACCGGTTTGGGCAGGTAGTACACGCTGCCACGACTGATGCCCAACAGCTTGGCTTGCCCGCCAATCGACAGCTTGGAATCACGGTCTATCATCGCTTTGCGCTCAGCAATCCCGCCTTGTTGAGCGCGCCCTCTAAAAAATCGTTTTCCAACGTCAGCTGGCCGATTTTTGCATGCAGGGCTTGCAGATCGACCGGCGGCGATTCAGCTTCCGCGGGCTTGCCAAACACCTCGGCGGCCCGCTCGGTCAACTGCTTTTTCCAATCGACAATCTGATTTTGGTGAATCTCGAACTCCTGGGTCAACTGCGCCAGGGTTTTATCGCCCGCCAAGGCCGCCAACGCGACTTTGGCCTTGAAGGCCGGGGAATGTTTTCTTCTCGGTTTTTTGGACATCTTCTGCTCCGTTTCTTTGTCCTTTCGGACGGTCAAAAGTAGCAGGGTTTTTCACTTAACCAGCTGTTCAATTTTTTGGGGCCGGCTCTCATACAGGCTTGTTGGTTACACGAAGCGGTCAACTGAGGTTTTTAGGTTGAATGGTTGACACTGTCGGTCATGAAGCATGTCTACCAGCCCGCGAGACCGCTATTGTTCGCACCTGCTGCGCCCGCTGGAGTCGACTCTCGGTAGCGGCGTTTTGGTCGATCACGCGGTAAATTCGAGCGATGTAGGGCAAAGCCATTGTAACTCTGCCCGCAAATAACGTCCTCGCGACAGTCTCCTGGTTTAGTGTGCTAAAAAATCACATTCCGCTAAAGATCACTTCAAGGCAAACCGTTCACGATCGGTCAGATAGCGGCCCAGCGCGGTCGCTGCAAAGCCGCCGTCGCCTGCGACCAACCACAGGTTGAACAGTACACAGCCGTCATCGTCCAGTATCTGTAAGCCATAAGCGCTGTCGTTCCGGGAAACGAACCAGATGTCCCGATGTTTGCGCCAGTCGACATGCAAATGGAAGCGATCGCACACCAAGCCCAGCCAGCCGTTTTCCAGACGCAGATCCGTTGCATCCAGCAGCAATTCGGCAATGGCACCGCCCGGACTGCGTACCACGGCGCGTAGCCGCCCCCAGGTTTCCCATGCGGCCAGCAAGTCCTCGTGCAACCTGGCATCGACCCGCCGTGCCGCATGACCAGCCGCGCCGTCATCATCGCTGGCCTGGGCGATGGCATCGAGAATATCAGCCCGTGGCCGCTGGAAATGGTCATCGGCCTGTTGCAGCGTTGCTTTGGGGTGTTCGCGCAAATAGCGCCGCACCCCGCTCTTCCAGCCCGCCAGCCCCATGCTCAGCGAATGCCCCGCCTGCTCGCCGTCGTGAGCTTCCAGGGTTTGGTTGTCGTATTTGTTGGCATAGCCGCGTGGCGTGACCATCAAACCCTCGCGCAGGAAGGTGCTGCTATTGCCGACCAGCACCGTGGTCAACATGCCGATGTCGCAATCGGCCATCTCGGCCAGCCGGGTCATCTGCACGTTTTGCAGGGCACGATACCCCGACTTGACGATGGCTACCGGCGTATCCGGGCTGCGATGGCGCAGCAGAATACGCTGCGCTTCGACGATGTGCTGGGTGCGGCGACCGCTCTTCGGGTTGTACAAGGCCACGACGAAATCACCACGCGCCGCGCTTTCCAGCCGATTGGCGATCACCGGCCACGGTGTCAAAAGATCGGACAGCGAAATCGAGCAGAAGTCGTGGGTCAGTGGTGCGCCCACCAGCGACGCGCAGCTCGACAACGCCGTAGCACCCGGCACCACTTCCACTTCAATCGGATCATCCGGTGTCCAGCCGCTGTCCAGCAGTAATTCGTAAGTCGGCCCGGCCATGCCGTAAACGCCGATGTCACCGGACGACACCATGGCCACCACCTTGCCCAGCTTGGCCTGTTGGTAAGCCTCGATGCTGCGGTCGAGTTCTTCGGTCATGCCTTTTTTGATGACTTCTTTGCCGTCCAGCAAGTCTTTGACCAGCTTGATGTAGGTGCTGTAACCGATCACCACGTCGGCCTCGGCGATGGCCTGCCGGGCGCGGAAGGTCATGTGGTCGTGACTGCCCGGGCCTATGCCCACCAGTAGAATTTTGCCTGTTTTCGTCATAATTCTTGTTGTCGTGAATCGAAGGTGGCGACTATCGAATATCGCTGCCGCTTGCAAAGGGTTCCATCGTCCGCGCCGATGGGGTTCAAATGAGCCGGATCGGCCCTGGATAGCGAGCAATCAGTGCATCAGCCGTCAATAAATTAAATCCCGCGATGGTTGCCTGCGCGACGAGGATTCGACCGAAGGGATCTTTGTGTATCGACGGCAAATTTTCGACGAAAACACTATGTTCGCCACGAACCGGCAATTCCAGATAGCCGTGATCGAGCAATCCACCGCGCAGAATTCGGCTGTCGACCTGAAAATCCGAGCGGTTCAAGTCGCGTTTTAATCGCACTCCCACAGGCTGGCAGCACTGAACACCAGTTGATTATCGGGGTGCTCCAGCATTTCCCCTACCGATGCGGACAATCTGTCTGGCGAACCGGTCGCCCATAGCAACACATGCGTGTCAAGCAACAGGTTCATGGTCGTCGCCGAACAGCCGATCAATGACGTCCTCTCCCATACGATCGAAATCATCCGGCACTTGAATTTGTCCGGCCAAAAACCCTAAGCGGCGAACCGGTGCGTGGCCCGGATCATCTACAGGAACCATCTTGGTAAGCGGTTTTCCCGCCTCGGCAATGACAACGACTTCCCCTTTTGCAGCCTGCTCTACCAGTCGCGACAAATCGGCTTTCGCTTGCTGAATGGTAACGGTTTGCATGAACAGCCTCTCGTATTGGTTTTTCGGATTTGCCGAGTTTAACACTCGCAGGCAAACCCACGCCTGCAACAAGTCGTCATGCCATTCTCGCAATCGACACGGTGGCGTTTTTGCCATCCGCCCCGAGATATTTATGTTTTTCGATCAGTAAATCCCGCAAACTGCCGTGCGCCGCCTTGATCGCTGCCGCTTCCGCCACCGCCGGGGTTCCCATGTGTTTCAAAACCACCGCCGACGGGTTGGGCACCTCGACGGCGGCCAGTTCGGTGGCGGGGTAAAACAACAGTGGCCAGCCGTGTGCTGCCGCCAGTTGCAACAAGGCGGTTTCGTCGTTTTTCTTGTCGATGCTGGCCAGCCCCGTTACCGATTCAGGCGCAAGGCCAGCCAGTTCCAGCGCTTGTTGCAATGCCTGTTGCAAGGTTTGCAGGCTGGCACCACGGTCGCAGCCCATGCCGACCATCACCCGCATTGGGTTTCCTCCGGTGGTCGGTACACCACCAGCCGCTCGGCCAGTTGCTGCCAGATTGCAGCATCGATGTCGCGGTGGGTGACCCACAAAATCGAATTGAAGCGCGTGGTATCGACCTCTTCGAATCGCTCGAACAACTGAATGTTGGCGGGCAGCGGTGTTGGCCGCGTCCACCAGTGGCGGCTACCGGCTTCCTGGACGAAGGCAATCGGCTGCTGGTTGACCACATCCGCCGACACCCGGGTGATGTTGATCTTGGGCGCCTCGATCCGCCAGCCCAGTTCGCGACCCAGAATATCTACCGGTATGGTCTTGCCGACATCCGAGGCCGTGGTCAGCACCGGCGCGGCGCCGAGCAGCGCGGCGACTTTTTCGGCGTAGGCATTGGCACCGCCGACGTGGCCGGACAATACCGGAATCACGAATTCGGCGGCATCGTCGATCACCAGCACGCCGGGGTCTTCGTTCTTGGATTTCAGATGCGGTGCGATCAAGCGCACCACGGCCCCCAGCGATACCAGGAAAATGAGCTGATCGTAGCGGGCGAACAACCCGGCGATCTGCGCACTCAACGCCCCTTGATAAATCTGACGCGGATTGGCGAATTCGCCCAGTTGATCTTGTTGTTTTTCCGACACCACCACGCAGGCTTCCGGGATTTGCGGCGCCAGACGGCTGGCGATGGCGGCGCCGTGTTTGGTGATGACAACGATGGCCACCCTAACCTCGCTCATGGTTTACCTCCTGTTTTTTTTACGGCAGCCATGTTGCAGCTCACTCCGCTGACGGCCTGGATTTTTGACGATAATCAACGACAGATAGTTGACCTTCTGGCCTTTCAGGCTGCCGACATCCTCCACCGTGCGTTCTTCGGGTGCGCCCGCTTTTTCCACGAATCGGGCATGATCCAACAGCCCCCGGCGTTCGAGAAGATCGATGATGTCGTCGAGCATTGGCTTGACTTTGAGCAGCACCAGGGTGTCGAAATCGTTCAGCATGTGCTCGATTGACCCAACACCATAACCCGCCGGGATGATGGCGATGGTGTCGTCGGTATCGGCCAGGGGTTCACGGCAACGGGCGGCGGCGGCATGGAACGACGACACCCCTGGCACCACCTCGATCGCCACATCGGCCTGCAACGCCCTGACGCTGCGCTGCAAATGACCGAAGGTGGAATAGGTCGAGGCATCGCCTTCGACCAGGAACAGCACGTCTTCGCCCTTTTTCAGCAGCGTCAGCACGGTTTGCGCCGCCTCCAGCCAGTAGCGGGCCAGAATCCCGGCATCATGAGTCATCGGAAAATGCAGCGGCGTATGCGCTGCGGGCAAGGCAAAGTCGGCGCGTAGCGCAATGTCCAGTGCGTAACTGTCGCCGCCTTTTTTGCGTACCGGGTAGGTCCAATGGCCGGGGCCGGACAACAATTGCCAGGTTTTTTGCGTCATCAGCCCGGGATCGCCGGGGCCTAAGGAAACCCCGTAAAGGGTGCCTAATTTAATGTTCATATCGAATCGAGCAGTCAGTAAATATCCCCCGGCAGAGCCGGGGGATTTCTCGTTATTTGTTAAACGTCACGGTCGATATTTTGGCCGGTATTGACGAGACGGGGAAAAATGCGCCTGCGATTTCATCGAAAACATGAGGATCGTGTTTGATGACTATCTGCCCCGCTGGAATTACCGGGCTCTGCCTCAGGGCTGATTATTTCGGGAAGTTATTTTTGGCGGAATCCTAACTTCTTTTCGGGTATAGCTGGGGTCGATGCCTGCCGCTACATTGACGCGGCCCTCCTCAGCCTTGCGCCGGGCATCCGCCAGCCCCGTTTCAAGGTAAACCCCGAGTGACAGCGTTTTGCGCTTGCCGTCGATGCTGTAGTCAAGTCGCCACCATTTAGCGCTATTGGTCTTGATCACCACGTAAAGCCCGTTGCCGTCATTCAGGCGTAGGTCTTTGCCGTCAGCCTTGGCGTTCTTGACAGTAACTCTTTAGCCATTGCAGTAACTCCGCTGGAAAAATGCAGTAACTTTTTGCCACCGCCTAGAGTTACTGCAAAAGTTGTAGAGTGTCCCTGCATTTTCCAGCATGTTGCTGGACACAAAAAAACCCGCAAACCTAGAAGATTTGCGGGTTTTTGAACCGTATTGCACTACAAAAATCTTTACATGGTGCCGAGGGTCGGAATCGAACCGACACTCCCTCACGGGAACCGGATTTTGAATCCGGCGCGTCTACCAGTTTCACCACCCCGGCAACAACAGCGGCATAATACTCAAAAAATGACTGTTTGGCAACAAAGCGGTAACAAAGGCAAATCTGGCGTCAATTCACGCGCGTGTCGATTCGGACTATTACCGCCTGGTCGTCGAAATGGACGGTTACGGTTTGGCTGCCGCGTGCGTGGATCAATGTCCCCATATCGACACCAAATCTTTTCGCCAAACGTTCATCGCTGACCGGCAGGGTTGCTGTAGGTTTGAAACGATGCAACCAGGATAACAACACAGTCCAGATCAGCCAGCCGATGGCAATCAGGGCAACCGTCTCGCCATACAGCCAGAGTAAATCGATCAAGCGTTTGTAGCCACCAAACCAGCGAATCTCATCCGACAGGGTTTTGAAACCCATCAGCCAGCCAGCCAGCGTGAACAGCGGTAACAGAAAATACAGCCACAGCAGCCAGCTCATGAACGCCAGCAGCCAGTACCCCAGGCGTTGCTGCAAGCTCTGTAGATGCGGTTGTTCGATGATGATGTGTTTCATTTTTGCCTAATGCCTCTATCCAGCGTTACCCAGATCGCGCGCTGACCGCGTTTTTTGAACAGCGCCTTGAAACAGCCGTTGACCGTGGTGCCGATACTGATCATCCAGTAGACGATCGGATACCAGATCATCCAGTAATAATGCCGGGCACCGCCGTTGCGGCGTTCGTAAGCGGAGTCGATCAGCAGGCTGACGGCGAATTGCAGCAAACAGGTTACACACAGCAGCATGCTGGTCCAATGCGGCGACAGATCATCCAGGGCGTCTTTGGGTGTGTCGGCCACCAGCCATTGCAGCGGGGCCGTCAACAGCAGACCCATCACCAGGAACGCCCAGATCAGACTGATACAGCATTCGAGATACAGCGGCCACATACCGCGCGCGGACACTGTCCACATAGCCTTGAAGTAACGCAGCAACACCTCGACACCGCCCTGCGCCCATCGGGTTCGCTGCTTCCACAAGCCGCTCAACGTTTCCGGCATAAGTACCCAGCACAAGGCATTGGGTTCGAAGCGTATGGTCCAGCCCGCCAGTTGTAGTTTCCAACTGATGTCGATGTCTTCTGTCACCATGTCCGGACTCCAGTAGCCGACATCGTGCAGCGCGGCCTTGCGAAAACCGGCGATCACGCCAGACACGGTGAACACATGGCCGTAAGTGCGCTGGGCACGCTTGATCATGCCGACGATGGCGGAAAACTCACCGACCTGAATTTTGCCGAGTAGCGTAGAGCGGTTGCGTATCCTCGGGTTGCCGGTGACGGCGCCGACATGCGGGTCTTCGATGAAATGCCTGACCATCCAGGCCGTGGCATTCGGTGCCAGCAGGGCATCGCCGTCGATGCCGATCAGAATCTCGCTGTTGGCCATCAGTGCCGCCGTGCGCAAGCCGACAGCCTTACCCTGATTGCTTGCCAGATCGACCACCCGCAGGCGCGGATGCTGGCCAACCAATTCATGCAGAATCGCCAGGGTGTCGTCCTTGCTGCCATCGTTGATGGCGATGATTTCGTAGTTGGGGTAGCGCTGATTCAACAGATATTCGATGGTTTCCCTGACGTTTTCGCCTTCGTTGTAACAAGGCACCAAAATCGAAACCGCTGGGTAATGGCTCAGCACCGGCAAATCGGTCAGGACATTGCCGCGATTGCGCTCCCAGCGGACGTAGTAGATCAGGCCACCCAGCATCCAGACGTAGGCCATCAGCAACGGGTAGTAAAAAATGAAGCGCGACAGGGTTTCGTCGAATAGCGGCCAAGGCAGCTCCTGTAGCCATTCCAGGGCTTGATACCACTGATCTATGGCCTTCTGGCTCCACGGGTGGTCGATGATGTGTTCCATGTACGCCTAGTCTTTCCTCGCCACCGGGAAAAACGTTTTTAGTTCATCGACTTTGGGGTGATCGCGGTGCAGATTGTCGGGGTAATAACCTATGTGTCTGGCACCTTTGCGTTTCAATAAATCGAACTGCGCCTTGAATACCGTCATCGGAATGTCCTGCTGCTTTTTCCAGTCCACCGCCTGTAATTCGAAAATCATCTTGTCGAGCCCCCCCGGATGTTCGGCGGTTTTTTTGACCAGCTCTTCCAGCCAGGCTTTCGGATTTTCGGCGTCTTCCATGAACGGCATGGCTTCGACGGCCACGTAATCGTAATGCGCCATGAAGACAGAGAAGGACTGGGCATACCATTCCTCGCTGTAGGGCTTGAGCAGCGGCAAAGAGTAAAAGTTACGCGCGGTCTTGATATGAGGCCGATAAAACCGCACTCGGTCAGCCAGAAAATCGGTGAACTGGCCCATCAATTCGTTTTTGTGTTTCGCCCATTTCAGGCGCAATTCCGCCGACGCATGAATTTTGTCGAATTCGGCAGGCAAGCCCCAAAGCGTGTGGGCGTAGTCCATCGCCAGCGGTGACACATCCTCGAAATCCGACAGAATGCCGTCGTCATGGAACAGGATGCCGTTGAAGTCGCAATGCTTGGCCAGGTCTTCGAAAATCTCGCCGACGTACTGCCTGGCCTCCGGATTGAACGGCGACAGCCGGGTGTAGATGTGGCGCGACAATTGCGGTTCGCCATCGCGCCATTCCTTGACATACCACTTCAGCGGCACATTGGCCTTGTAGGCCATCATCGGCATCCAGGCATACACCCGCACCCCGGCGCGCGAACGCAGTTGCAGCGCAACGTGATTGAACAAATCGCGCCTGACCGGCAAATGGCGATTGGGGAAGTAGAGCTTGTCGGCGTTGCCGTCGCCGTCGGGGTCGGAATAGGCCTGCAAAAACACGGTGTTGGCGCCGCTGGCCTTGATGCGAGTCAGCAAGGCATTGATATTGCGCGTGGTTTGTTCCTTGTCGTCATCGTAGAGATAGTCCATGTCGACATGGGCAACCCGCAATTCCTGGCCAGTGCGCTGGTTTTTGACGATTTCGGCGAATTGGTCGACGTTGACATCGTCGGTAATCATCATGCGCTTCATGACGCCGACATCGGCCAAGGTGTTGCTACCATCGAGCAACCCCATGGTGAGCGTCATACCGGCACGTTTGGCCGCTTCGAGAGCAATGGCGTTGTGTTCGCCATAAGGCCAGACCATGACCCTGGGGCGCTTGCCCAGCACCTGAAACAGTTGTTCCGAGCTTTTATCGACTTCCTGAAAAATCCGTTGGCGATAGGCTTCGTCGGTTTCGTATTCGTCGTATTCGCTGCTGTACAGCCTTGCCGTCACCGCGCTTTGCTGGTTGCCTTGCGGATTGGAGACGATGCCATGGTGCAAATCGTAAGTATGCGACGCCACCTCGACCAGGCCACTTGCCATGACTTCACGAATCTGCGCGGGCGTCATCAACGGCTTGACACCCTCGACTTTTTGTTGCTCCAGCCAGGTGCCCACCACCGCCAGTGTTGCGGGGTAGTCGTACTTTTTCAGCAGCGGCATCGCGTGGGTGTAAAAGCTCAGATAACCGTCGTCGAAGGTCAGCATCACCGCCTTGGCGGGCAGCGCCCGTTTACCGTTGCTGGCATCGAGCAGATCATCGATGCTGATGACGTGATAGCCGTTGTTCTTCAGCCACTCGAAGTGGTCTTTCAGATGATCCTTGTTGACCGCAATGCGGTCGAACGGCGGGACTTTTTCTTCCTCTTCCAGAATGTCGTGGTAATTCAGCACCAGAAACGTGGATGCGGGTGGAGCGGCAAAGGCGGCAGGCAGCCACAGCAGAGCGAGCGACAGAAGAAAGCGACGTAAGGGTGATGGCATACAGTTGAGGCAGAAAGAGAAAGCAAACAGAAAAACCCTCATTCCCACACAGCTACACAGGGACGCATACCTAGCGCCAGGTGCGGGTATGGGTTCCCACGCAGAGCGCGGGAACCAGGAAAGCGGATAATTTGTATCGAGTTGGTATGTAAAGCGTGTTAAGGCCGATCAGGCTCGTGTTTTCAGAACCGCCACAGCGGGCAATTCCTTGCCTTCCAGAAATTCCAGGAAGGCGCCACCACCAGTCGATGTGTAAGACACTTTATCGGCAATGCCGTATTTGTCGATCGCGGCCAGCGTATCGCCACCACCGGCAATCGAAAATGCCGGGCTGTCGGCAATGGCCATGGCCATGGCTTTGGTGCCCTCTCCAAACTGATCGATCTCGAACACGCCCACCGGCCCGTTCCATACGATGGTACCGGCTTGCGCCAGAATCTCGGCATAGCGCCGGGCAGTTTCCGGGCCTATGTCAAGAATCAAGTCGTCATCGGCAACATCGGCGACATTTTTGACAGTCGCCACGGCGGTTTCGGCAAATTCCTTGGCGCACACCACATCGACCGGCACCGGAATTTCGCCGCCTTTGGCCTTGGCCGCCGCCATCAGGCGTTGCGCTTCCGCCACGAGGTCGGCTTCGTACAGTGATTTGCCTACCGGATAACCGGCAGCGGCAATGAAGGTATTGGCGATGCCGCCACCGACGATCAGTTGATCGACCTTGGACGACAGGGAATCGAGCACCGTCAGCTTGGTCGACACCTTGGAACCGCCGACGATCGCCACCAGCGGCCTATCCGGATGCTCCAGTGCCTTGCCCAAGGCATCGAGTTCCGCCGCCAGCAACGGGCCAGCGCAGGCAATGGCGGCATGTTCGGCAACGGCGTGAGTCGAGGCTTCGGCTCGGTGTGCGGTGCCGAAAGCGTCCATCACGAACACGTCGCACAGCTTCGCCATTTTTTCACCGAGTTCTGCGCTGTTTTTCTTCTCGCCCTTGTTGAAACGCACGTTTTCGCACAGCACCACCTCGCTTTGTGCAACATCGATACCCTCCAGCCAGTCCCTGACCAGCCGAACCGGTTTGCCCAGCAAGGCCGAAAACCGCTCGGCGACCGGCTTCAGGCTGGATTCCTCATCGTATTCGCCTTCCGTTGGCCGACCGAGATGCGACATCAGTATGACGGCAGCAGCGCCCTGGGCCAGCGCCGCCTGAACGGTCGGCACGCTGGCCTGGATGCGCAGATCGCTGGTCACTTGACCCTCCTTGACCGGAACATTCAAATCCTGACGAATCAGCACGCGCTTACCGGTCAGATCGAGATCAATCATACGTTTGATAGACATAAGGTCTCCTGTGTAAAAAAACGCGGTCATTATAGTTCTTGCTGCCAATCAGACATAAGGATTTGAAGCTGAATAATGTTTTTACCAGCGCGGGGGGCGCCCCGCAGCGGGGAAAGCCCAACTCTCCAGCCAAGCACTACGTCTAACGTAAAGCTAAGGCGCGCGCCTTTCACAAACGATAAACGAAGCCACCGGAGCATGAAAAACAACAAACCTCCAAAGCCGCCACGATAAGGCGCGTCCCTCTTGAGCGCCATGTTAGGCATTTAATTTACTCTGACCCCAGTTATTTTCTAACCGCAGTTATTATCGCTTTGCTCGGACATATAAATTTTTGTGGTCAGAACCATCTACGGATCGTTCCTCGGTTACAAAAATATCTGGCATTGCTTTTACGAGATCAGAAAGTTTTTTGTATCCATATGTGCGGGAATCAAAATCTGATTTCAGTTTATTTAGATAGCTCCCAAAAGTTCCAAGATGTGCCCACCCACTATCGTCACTTGATTGCTCCAACGCATCCAACACAAACTCTTTTGGGAAAACTGCCTGTGGTTTAGGAGGCTCGTTAATTACGGGAGATGTGGGGGCTTTTTGCTGTTTCTCTTTCTCTGGTAAAGATGCAGCGGTTTCAGTCTGGACGGAAGGTCGCAACACTTCAGTGAAAATGAACTTGTGACACGCATTTTTGAAGGCTTCCGGTGTTTTTTGTTCACCAAAGCCAAGTACAGTGAGCCCTTCTTCTCTAAGACGCATTGCTAAACCGGTAAAATCGCTATCACTGGTAACGAGGCAAAACCCGTCAAATTTACGTGTATAAAGTAAATCCATGGCATCAATAATCAATGTGCTATCCGTTGCATTTTTGCCTGTAGTGTAGGCAAATTGCTGTACTGGCTTGATTGCATGTTTTTGTAATACTTTTTTCCAAGATGCACTGGTTGGTGCAGTGAAGTCACCATAGATTCGTTTAACGGTTGCTTCGCCAAATTTGGCTATTTCGGCTAAAAGCCCTTCAATGACGCTGGCTTGTGCATTATCGGCATCGATAAGAACCGCTAATCTTAAAGTGGGGTCTTCTGATTCGATTTTGGCTACAAACTTTGGGGATACCATGTTGTTCCTATGACTACAATGCGCCTAACGTAGAGCTAACCGGGCGCGGCCCGGAAAGCTGAAAAAACAAAACCGCATTATAACCGCGCTCCGGTTGAGCGCCATGTTATGCATTGATGACCCTAGCAAGAATGGCCTCTTGTACGAATGGAAGATATTCTTCGTAGATGGTAGCCGCACGAATATTGGTCAGCTTGCCCTCGTTTTCGGGGATTGTAACGACGAACTCATCTTTATGTACCCACGCTACGCGGACGAAAAGACTTTGCCAATCTGAAATCGACGATGCGCCGAACTCACCTTCGTTGATGCACCCGATGAGACTTCTAGTTACAACACCAACACCTTTTACTCGGATGCTTCTAGACCCTGGAGCATTTGCCTTGATGTAGAGGATATCGCCGACCTTCAATGAAGCCACAAACTCATATAGGTCTTTTGCGCTAGCCTCGTTCCAGCCAAGAATAAACTTTCCTTCAGAAAAGAACTGGTTTTTCAGCTCTTCATCTTCCCATTTAGAACCGACGCCAAATATTGCCATTAGTAAAACTCCTCAGAGTGTAAGTGTGGGGGGCATAACGTGAAGCTAAGGGGCGC
>Ga0048259_101968_pt1 | contig 12860 bp, 8 predicted proteins | sample SubbioQV12_Dec13_FD_54352 | JGI IMG/M metagenome (GOLD analysis project Ga0048259, IMG submission 54352) | Serpentinite rock and fluid subsurface biosphere microbial communities from McLaughlin Reserve, California, USA - QV1.2_Dec13... | ecosystem: Environmental > Terrestrial > Deep subsurface >... | reverse complement strand
TGACTCACTGCCGCTTTTTGTGCGTTCGTTAACCGCTGTTGCAAGCCATCACGTCGACCGGCAACCAGCACAGCGGCTTTTTGCGGCAAGCTATCCAGCTGCAGTGACGGCGCACCACCACTGCCGATCGGTGAGGTTTCGCCATCGATTGCCAGAAACACGGTTTCGCGAAAATTCGGCCACCAGCCCCAGGCAAAACACAGCGTGCCAGGCTGTAATGGATCGGCAGGCCACGCCGCCGCCAGACCCACCGCCGCGCTGTGATCGAGAACAGTCGGTATCCGACCGAAACGCTGCTGGCTGTCGCTGTCGTCGTAACCAGGGGCTGTCGCCGGGTTCAGTGGCGCGGGCCAGGGCAGACGACCCGCGTTGGCTGCCGCGTAAGCGGCCAGACAGGCTCTGACCCGCTGGCCCACCCAGCGCTGCATCTGGCGGTGAACCGGGCGCAGCTCGCGGGCAGTCAGTGTGACGAGGGCATCGTTGAAATCCTGGCTGGCAGGTGCTTTGACCAAGGCCGAGAAACCGGCTGACGGAATGGCGCTGATCGGCAATCCCAGCAAGGTTCCGGCAAAAAAGCCGCTGGCATTGTCGATACCGGCCCGGCTCTCCAGGAAGCGGCTGGCAATGTTGACGCCATCGCCGGGTGTGGTGCTGCCGCATTCGGTTGCCGTTGCCGGATTCAGCGTCCGGCTTTGCCCGGCAATGGCCATGCCGGGCGCGATGACCACCGCCATGGCAGCCAAATCCTGGTTGGGACCGTTCAACGAATTCAGAGCGTCGTCGAACAGCAGAAAATGCCCGTCCGCTTCGGTGGAAACAGCGCCTGCCGTCTCTTTGTAGGTGCCTGACACGCCATACCACAAACAACTGCCGCCGCTGTCGCGCAGCGGCCCGATGCCCAGCGTGCGCCAGGGCAAACGCCCCAGGGCCGACTGGTTCGCCACACCGCAGGGCACATCGGCCAGCCCGTCGCCGTTGACATCAGGACAAGGCAGCAAGCCGGGCGGACTGCCGGGATGGTTGTCGGCATAGGTCAGGGCGTAGCCGAGCAATGCCTCCCTGGCCTGTTTGAGTATCGTGTGGTTGGTGGCATCGCGCGCACGCTGGGAGACAGGATCGAGCGCCGCCAGCAAAACCGCAGAGGCGGCAGTGACCATGAGCAGCAGAAAAACCAGCAGTGCCGCGCCGTACGAACGTGCGCGTTCAGTCATTACCCGCATCGCCGTCCTGCACAGCGGAATCCACCGCCCCGGTTTGTCGTTGTTCGAACACATCACGCACTTGCCGGGTATTCAGATCGACCACTTGCCCTGGCCGCAGCGCAACCGGTTTGTCATCGACATTGATGATGACGCGGTGCGATGCCGACAGCCTGGGGTTGATCGAGTCGGCCTGCCGGGGCGTGGGACGGTGGATGCCGCCATTCAGCCAGATGACCTGCCGGGCCGGTGTCTTGACGAAGCCGTTCATCCGTATCGTCGCGGCCTCCGGTGCCCGTGCCGCCGCGGCATCGTCTGTCTGTTGTTCAGGGGGCGATGGGCCGCGCTCCAGTTCGGCCCGTTGCTGCTCGGTGGTGAACAAGCGGCCAAAGGCCGCGACATCGGCCACGGGAAGCCCGAGCATCATCAGCAAATAGCAAATCGGTCGTTTGTTCACTGGACACCCCCGGCGAATTCGGCCAGAGCCTCTTGTGTCACGATCTGGTACCAGCTCAATCGACAGTGTACGTCCAGATTTTTCACGCCTGGCAAAAATGCCGTGGTCTGGTCGTCCAGGCTGAGTTTGCAGGCGTCGACGCTGAACAGGCCCAGGCCTGCCTGTTGCAGGCGTTCGACATACTCGACCCACTGACCTTCATGCACCAGACCGGCGTCGATGACGACGGGCGAAGCCAGAACCGCGAAGCTGCCGCCATGAAGCGCATTGAAGCTTTCGAAAGGTGCACTGGCCCCCAGGCTGTAAGTCAGTGCAGGCAGCCCGAGCCGGTGCGCTTGTCTGGGCAATTCCTCGATCCAGCGCAGGCGGTCGACAGCCAGCAAGGCCGGGTAGCTGCGGCTGAAGTCGGCGATCACGGCGCGGCCTATGCGCAGGCTGTCTTCTCGCAGGGTTATTTCCGCTTGGTCACTGTCAACCACGGCCTTCATGCGCTCATGATCGGCGTTCAAGCGGTCGAGGTGGCCAAACGCCAGTGTCAGTACGATAGCCGCTATCACCAATACCCCGCCGAATATCGACAGCGGCAGCTTGAGCAGGCGGATGTCCCAGTGTTCGGTCAAGGTCATGAGCGTCGCCAGATGATGTTCAACACGAATTCACCCGACGAAGCCTTACTGTCGGCTGTGCCGGTGATGGCCTGATGAGCGGCCAGATCGACCGGCAGTTTTTGCGCCGTCACGGCGGCAACGCCGGGGGCATGGCGTAGCTGCTCGCTGAATCGCTCTATCAGGGCCAGGGCGGCGCGGTAATTGCCGTCGAAGGCCACTATGCGGCCATGCAGCAACAGCCGGACGTCGCCGGCATTCGGCGTTTCGGTGGTTTCATTGGCTGGTTCGGGCGCTGTAGCGTTATCGGACTCGTCGCGATTGGCTGTTGCCGATGCCCATTCCAGTCCGGCCAGTTTTATCAGCGGAAAGCCGCTCAACACCTGGCCTATCGAGGCAAACACTGGGCCAGGCATGACGCTCTGCTGCACCAGCGCGTCACGCAGTTGCAGCCATTCCTGCATTTGCAGGGCATCCAGGCCATGGACTTGCGGTGCGGCGGGCAGTTGTTTCAGTTGCTGCAACAAGTCTTCATGGTTTTGTTGCAAGCGAACAGTGGCGTCGGCCAGACGCTGATAGTTCCAGCAGGGTGAACAGCGAATAACCCAGGGTGACGGTCAGTAAAACCACGCTCAAACCGGCCAGGGTTTTGTTGAGACGGTGATGACGATAGTGAAAGCGGCTTCTGGCCTCCTGGTAATGGCCGGGCGACTTGCGGGCCGCCAGCAGCAACCAGTGTGCCAGACCCGCCTGTTCGGGCAAATCAAGATCGTTTGCCATGGCATGGGCCTGGATCCAGGTGCAGGTCATGTGCAGGCTGGCGCCCGAAAAGTCGATGGCTGCAAGCGATTGCCGCAGCCGTTCGGTCGAACAGAAGACATGGCACAGCAAGCTGTCTTGCGCCGTCAACGGAAATTGTCGGCTCAAAAAACGTCGGCTGCGGTCGATTTCATCGCGAAAATCGAGCGGAAAGTGGTCGGCATCGCTGTCGGCAAACGCCAGCAAACGGCTCAAAACCAGCACCCCCTGATGATAGAAATTCTGTCGCAACTGGAAGCCGCTGGCGGTTTCGTCGACGCCGATCAGCAGAATATCGCCACCGCCGCTCAGAGCCATGGCCGGTTTTTCACCCAGCAGCGGCAGGCTTTGCACGGCGGCGACCGGCACGGCCAGCTCGTACAAGGGCGTCAGCCAGCCCTCCAGCATATCTTCAGCGGTTACGGCGGCAAACAACACCCTGGCATCGCGGCGACCGCTTTTCTCGCGACCGCGCATACTCTGATACAGAAAGCGCCTGTTGGGGTGAAGCTGCTGGCATCTGCGCTGAATCAGGGCGGTTAAATCGTTTTTCGACAGATACGGCAAGGTTTGCAGCGAAAAGCTCTCGTCTGCAATATCGAGCACCACGCTGACGGGTTCGATACCGTTTTCTGCGAAAAAAGCCGCCAGCAAGGGGAGTACCTGGCTGCGTTCCGTGCACACCAGTACACGTTGCAGACGTTTCGCCTCCCTGCGGTATAACGTCAGACCCGAGGTTTTGATATGGGCAATCAGATCGCTGGCCATGAGTCTCTAAGGCTGTATGTTGGCGATGAGGTCGTAGATCGGCCCGAGCACCGACAGCATGACCCAGCCGATGATGGCGCCCAGTACCAGCGTCATCATCGGTTCGATCAAGCGCTGCATGGCCTCGATGGCTTCATCGACATCGCGTTTGTAGAAGTAACTGACATTCAGCAGCGCACTGCCGAGATCGCCGGTTTTTTCGCCCACGCCTATCATGCTGATGACAAGGCGCGGGAACAATTGCCCCAGTTCGAATGCTGCCGCAATGCCGGTGCCTTGTGACACCAGAATGCGGATTTCGGCGATTTCCTGCTCGATGGCCTTGTTGTCGACAACCGATTCGGTGATCGCCAGGCTGTCGAGTATCGGTATGCCGGCGTTGTACAGCAAGGCCAGATAGTTGACGAAGCGGGCCAGTATGATTTTTTGCAGAATCGGCCCGAACAGCCACACCTTGAGCTTGTAGCGGTCGTACAACAGCCTGGCCTGCGGGTTTTTGCGAATCAGCGTGCGCAATGCCGTGACGAGCAGAACGGGTGCGAACAGTACGACGTACCAGTAATCGACGAAAAAATTCGATACCAAAATCAGCAGCTGGGTGTGAAATGGCAGCGTCTGGTTCATCGAGGTGATGAAGGCCACCATTTGCGGCACCAGGTAAGTCATCAGGAAAAACACCACGCCGAATACCACCACGGCCACGAAGGCGGGCAGGGTCAGGGCTTTTTTGGTCTGGGCGATCAGTTCGTCCTGCCAGCGCAACGATACCGACAAATCCTGCAACACCCTGGGCAGTTCGCCGCTGCGCTCACCGGCTTTTATCAAGCTGATGAACGACGAACTGAATACTTCGGGGAAAACCTGCAAGGCTTCGGAAAACGGTTTGCCGCCTCTGATTTCGATGATGAGCAGGCCAACGATGTCGCTGAAATACGACGGCGCCAGGCTGATTTGCAAATCAGCCAGCGCATCGATCAGCGCAATGCCGGAACCCAGCATTTGTTGCAGATAAAAACAGAAGTTGATCAAGTCGCGGCGGCCGATTTTGCGCTTGCCCAGTCGCCCCAGCAGCGGCTGAATTTCCCGGCAGCCAATCAATTCCTGATTGAAACGACCGAGCAAAAGCGCCAGTTCGGCTGCCGACGCGCAATCGCGCGTACCGCTGACGACCTTGCCTTCCGGGTTGACCGCGCGGTAGCGGAATTGCGTCACAACGCCAACCGGTGGGTCAGATCGACGATGCGCGACAGTTCGTCCAGACTGGTCGAGCCATCGGCCACTTTGACGATGCCTTCATCAGCCAGGGTGCGGAAGCCGTGGGCCACGGCTTGTCGCTCGATCTCGTGCGGCGTGGCGCCGCGTGCAATCAAATTGTCCAGCCCGGCATCGATGCGCAGGATTTCCATGATGGCCATGCGACCTTTGTAGCCGGTTCTGCCGCAGCGTTCGCAGCCTTGCGCCCGGTACAGGGTCGGACGGCTGGCCGGAGCCAGGCCCAACAAGCGGCATTCCAGGTCATCGGCGTCGTAAGCCTGCTTGCAATGGCTGCACAGTTTTCGGATCAGGCGCTGCGCGATGATGCCGACGATGTTGCTGGTGAGGATGCTGTTCTGTACGCCGATGTCCTGCAAACGGGCGAACGAAGCCACCGCCGAGTTGGTGTGTAGGGTGGAGAACACCTTGTGGCCGGTCATTGCGGCGCGAAACGCCATGGTGGCGGTGTCGCCGTCGCGGATCTCGCCCACCAGGATGATGTCGGGGTCTTGCCGCATCAGTGAGCGTATGCCACCGGCAAAATCCATTTTCAGCGCCGGGTTGAGCGAGCTTTGGCGGATCATCGCCATCGGGTATTCCACCGGGTCTTCCAGGGTCATGATGTTGACCGACTCGGTGTTGAGGTGATTCAGCATCGAATACAGCGTGGTGGTTTTGCCGCTGCCGGTTGGTCCCGTCACCAGAATGATGCCTTCGGGCCGGGCCAGCATCAGGTGTAACTGGGTGAAGGCGTGTTGATTCAGTTGCAGCTTGTCGAGCGGCACGATGCCTTTTTTGCGGTCGAGGATGCGCAGCACGATGTTTTCGCCGTGCAGGGTGGGTTGCGAGGCCACGCGGAAATCGATTTCATGGGTGCCTATGCTGAGCGAAATCCGGCCATCCTGCGGCAGACGGGTTTCGGCGATGTCCATGCCGGAAATCACCTTCAGCCGCACGGCCATCGGCGACCAGAATTTCTGGTGCAGACTGCGGATCTGCCGCAGCACGCCGTCGATGCGGTAGCGGATGCGCAAATACTTTTCTTCCGGTTCGAAATGGATGTCGGAGGCTTCTCTTTTGACGGCATCCAGCAGCAGGGAATCGACCAGCCGGATCATGGGATGGGTGTTTTCCGTGCGGTTCAGCTCATCGGCGTCGATTTTGCCGATCTGTTCCAGTTCGCGAAGAATGCCATCGATCGACAGGTCGAAGCCGTAGAAACGATCTAGCGCCTCTTCCAGATCGGTTTCGCTCGACAAGGCCGGTTCGATCTGCACGGTGTTGCCGATCGCCGCCGCCAGACGGTCGATGATCCGAATGTCGAAGGTATCGACCATGGCGACGGTCAACAGGTTTTTACCCGCATTGAACGCCACCGGCACGGCTTTCAGCTCCCGTGCCAACGCCTTGTCCACCATCGCCAGCACGGACGGGTCTGGTAGGATTTGCTTGAGATTGAGGCTGACTTGTTGCAGCGATTGGCCCAACTGGTCGCGCAGCACTTCGGCATCGACGAAGCCGAGCTTGACCAGAACCCGGCCCAGTTGCTCGCCGCTGGCTTTTTGCTCGATCAGCGCGATGTCGAGTTGATCCTGGGTGATGATGCCTTCGGCCAGCAGCAGGTCGCCGAGACGGACGGGTTTGGTTGGCGGCATGGTGATTTTAAGGTTGCGCGAGTTGTTGAATGCGTAGCAGCAGGGCCGCACGATCAAACGGCGGTGTTTGTTGTTCGCTCAGGTACAGAGCCTGCCGGTAATAGCGCAAGGCGGCGTCATGCTTGTTCAGATGATCGAGCGCGATGGCCAGGTTGTACTGGTATAGCGCGTTGTCCGGCTCCAGGCCGACGGCAGCGAAATAGGCTGATTGGGCGTCACGCCAGCGCTGTGACGTGACATACAGATTGCCCAGCGCCGCATGGGTGGCGGCATTGGCCAGGTTTTTGTCGATCAAGTGTTTGAGACGGCTTTCGCGTTCGGATGGGTTTGCATTGGGCAGGTTTGCATCGGATTGGTTTTCGTCGGACTGGTTGGCATCGGCCAGCCGGGCCAGCGCGTTCAGCGCGAACGATTGTGTGCCATCCAGGCTCAGTGCCCGTTCGAACCAGTGTCTGGCCTGGGCCGTATTGCCCTGGCGTTCGGCAATGGCACCCAGGCCAAGCAAGGCATCGATGTTTCCGGGTTTGGCGGCCAACACCTCTTGGTAAAGCCGGGTTGCCGTGATGTCGTCACGGTTCTGGTAGGCGCGGTAGGCGTCGTCCAGGCGTTCGGCGATGTCGGGAACGCGGCGCTGGCGTCTGATTTCGATCGTGTTCGATACTTCGGCTACTGGGCTGCCAGCCGCCTCACTATGGGCCAACGGCGTGATGGCGGCGCGGGGTTCGGACTGGAAGACCCCGGGTCGGGGTTGAAACAGGGGCTGAATCTGGCTGTTACCATGCGCCATCGGGGTTTCGGTGGGCGGAGTGGTTTTGGTGGCGGCCAATCTATCGATCGGCGCGGCGGGCGTGTCTGTTGGCACGTCAGCATCTTGCGGTGGTGCGGACGTTGTGACCGTTGTCGTTGCTGCGTCCGTGCTGGCGGCCTCGGTTTCGACGATGGGTGCCGTGTAGGGATCGTGGGTGGGCAGTGTCTGCCAGTACAGCCAGGCTGCGGCCAGCACCAGACCGGACAGCGATGTCAGCATGATGAAACGCAAACCGCCGGGTTTGTTCCGGGTTTTGCGGGCGTTGGCAGCGATCAGGGTTTGCGCCAGCCGGTGCTCGCTGTCGGTTGAGCGGGGAGGGTTCTGGCTCTGGGGTGTGGCGTTTGGGTGGACAGATGCGGGTGCCGCAGCAGCAGGCGTGGTGTTGACGGCTTGCGGTTCAGGCTGGGCATTGGCCAGCGTGGCGTGCTCCTGAGAGTGGTCGGCGGAGGCGGTGTGGTGTGGCTCGTTACGGGTTGGCGGCAGCTTTGCCGGTGTCGCCGCTTCGTCATCCGTTGCTGCGGGTTCGATGTCGGCCAGTTCGAGCGGACTCGATGCCGGAGCCGCCGCCGATAGCGCCCCTGCCTGTTGTTTGTGCGGTGCGGTGCGTGGCATATCGGCCAGATCGAATGCCGGCAGCATGGCCAGTTCGACCAGGTCGGCATCGGCCTTAACCGGGCTGACAGGCGCTGCGCGCTCTGTCACGCCATCGCCGCTTTGCGCTTTCTGTTTCTCGGCCTGTTTCAGGGCATTCAGCAACAGGCTCATCGCAGTTCCGGCACGTCGAAGTGAACAGGCTTGTTCTCCAGATAACTGCCGAAATCGCTCAGATCGCCCTTGATGTCGGCGGTTTTGATGACGCGCGGTCGCAGAAACACCACCAGCTCGGTCTTGCGGTTGTTGCGGGTCTTGAAGCCGAACAGGTTGTCGAGATAGGGGATTTTGCTCAAGCCCGGCGTACCCTGGGTTTCGTTCTCGGTATCGTTTTCCATCAGGCCGCCGATGATGCCGATGTCGCCGCTGTCGATTTGCAGAATGGATTCCATCTCACGCACCTGGATTACCGGTATCAGGCTGGGTATGTCTTCCAGCAGAGGGTTGGGATCCCGTACTTCGTCGGCGATGCGGGAGACCGTCGGCCTGGCATTGATGATGATGCGGCCATTTTGGTCGATTTGTGGCGTCACGCTCATCACCAGGCCGACCGGCACGGTGTGCAGATGGGTTTCGATGGTTGCCAGCGTGTTGCCTTGCACAGACTGGGATTGCTGGGCGGTGGTCGTGAAATAGACGTGGTTGTCCACCACCTTCAACACCGCCGTCTGGTTGTTGAGCACCATCAGTTTGGGGCTGGACAGTACCCGGGTGTTGCCAAAAGTGTTCAGCATCTTGATGGCGGCCAGCACTTCGCCGCCCCTGTAGGCCAGCATCGTGGCCGGGGTTGCCGAGGCCGCCGTCGATAGCAGGTTCTGGAAACTCTGGCTGAAACTGAACTTGCCGTTATCGGCCAGAACCGACCAGTCGATGCCGGCCTGATAATTGTCGGTCAGTTCGACTTCGACGATGGTGGCTTCGATCAACACCTGGCGGCGGGCATGTTCCACGACGTTCTCGATGTATTTGCGTATTTCCTCATGCTGTTTTTCGCTGGCTTTGACGTTGATCACGCCGGTTTCCTTGTGGGCGATGATGGCGTTTTCCATTGGCTGGTCAGCCGTTTGTTGCGCCGTTTGCTGGCCGGTCAAACTGAGTTGATGTACCGGCAGGCTGTCCTGGTTTCTGAGCAAGCCCCTGATGTTGTGCAACAGGGTGTCCCAGAACATGTGTATCGACAGCGACCTGACTTGGGTGGCGGAATTGCTGCTGCCGATTTCGCTGCCGCCCCCACCAGCGCCGCCAGCGCCTCCACCTCCACCTCCACCCACTGCCGCGCCGCCGGTGGAGGCGACTTGGGTGGCAATGCTGATTTCGTTCTCGCTGCTGCGGTTGAGGTTGATGTAGGGCACGCTGTACTGGACGAAATACGGCGTGTCGGGTGAGACGATCAGGGTGCCGCCCTGAAACCGGTAACGGATGGGCGTTAGCCGCTTCAGCCGTTCCAGTATCTGTGGCAGGGTCTGGTCTATGGCATTGAGTGATACCGTGCCATCTATGCCCGGTGCAATGTCGACATTGGTTTTGGCATCCCGTGCCAGTGCAAACAACAGCTCAGCTATGGGCACGTCGTGCACGACGACGGTGAATACGTCTTCCTGCCGCAAGGCTGCGGGCGGCGGCAAGAGTGGTTGCGTCAGAGCCGGTGCGGGAATCTGCCCATCCGCCTGAGCCGCATCTGGCGGCGGGAGATGGCCTGCCGAGTCGTCGAACGGCTTGGGGGCGCAGCCGCTCAGCACCACACTGAGGACGAGAGACGAGGATGAAAACCGTTTTCCGAGCTTGAGCATAAATTCTTGAAGGGTTCTATTGGACGTAATTTTGAGAAAGCTCGACGAGGTTTTCGTTAAAGAGAGGTGTTTCCTCGCTCTCCCACGGTTTTGGTGGGAATCCATGCTGGGCAAGCCACGAACCTCTGGCCTTCGCCTCCGGCATGCATTCCCGCGTAGAGCGTTGGAACGAGAGCTAAGCCATCTCCCTCAGGGGAGAGCAAAGCGGGGGGGGGGCGAAGCCGGTTGGGGTGAAGGGAGGGCGCTTTGGCCTTACAGAATCGTCCTTTTCTGGTTCCCACGGTTTCCGTGGGAACCCATACAAGCACAAACCTCTGGCCTTCGAGTTCGGTATGCATTTCCACGCAGAGCGTGGGAACGAGAGCCAAACAGGCGTTAGTCTTTTCGGTCAATCGCCGGTTGTCGGGTCGATAATCGTGGAAACTTTTTCGATTCTGTCGGCTGGAAACCCGCCTTGTTCGGCATGCTCGCGGACAGACTGCTCGCTGTCGGCGATATAAACACAGTACACCTTGTCGGTGGTGACGTAGCTATGCAGCCATTGAATATGGGTTCCCATGTTGCGCAAGACGCCGCAAGATTTTTGCGAAATGGCGTGTAGATCGGCCTGCGACAAATCGCCAGCACCGGGAATGTCGCGTTCTATGATGTATTTCGGCATGATGTTTCCTGTGTAATGAAAAATTAGACTGTTTGGTTCAACGGTTGTCGAGAACCCATACTGGGCAAGCACGAACCTCTGGTCTTCGCGTCCGGTATGCATTCCCACGCAGAGCGTGGGAATGAGAGCTATCCAGTGGTTTTCGCTGAATGGTTGCCCTGTTTTTTCGATGACCGCTGTGTTTACGGCCCATTAAAAGTAGCCTACCCGTTATTTTTGGCAACAAACACTCTAAAATTTGACGGCATTGACTTTGCCCATCTCACGTAGAGAGAGTGGGAAGGGGCTGAACGGTTATACCAACGTAGAACCCACTCGGTTTTGGGTGATAATACCAGTTCCGAACAATCACCAGCCCACGCCGCACACCCGCTGCGCTCTGCCCCGCCTTTCCGCAACAACCTTTTACACCATGACCAGAAGACCCAGGCCCAGAGTCCGCCAGCCGCGCAATCGCCGTCGCAGACAACAAACACGTTCGAGCTGGCTCATCAAGCTTTTGCTGCCTGTCGTCCTCGTCGGCGGTTTTGCACTGGCATCGTACATCGGCTACCTAGATTACACTGTCCGCGAGCAGTTCGAAGGCAAGCGTTGGGCGATTCCCGCCCGGGTTTATGCCAGCCCGGCCGAGCTTTACAAGGGGTTGCCCTATTCCAGCAAGGCGTTCGAAGACCTGTTGCTGCAACTGCATTATCGCCAGGATGCCCAGTTGGCGGGGGAGGGCGGCTATTTCATCAAAGGGCCGCAAGTCAATGTCAGAACCCGGGCGTTCCATTTTGGCGATACCTCGCAGGACAGCCGCAGTGTGAGCGTTAGTTTCGTTGGCGGCCAGATCGACCGCATCGTCGATACCGCTACCGGCAACGATCTGCCGATATTGCGCATGGATCCGGTGCAAATCGGCAGTTTTTACCCCACCCGCAAGGAGGATCGCATCCTGATAAAGCTGGAGGAAGCGCCGCCAACCTTGTTGCAAGGCCTGTTCTCCACCGAGGATCGCGACTTCTACCATCACTTTGGTTTATCGCCCAAAGGCATTGCCCGCGCCATGTGGGCCAATGTCAAAGCCGGTGGCATGGTTCAGGGTGGCAGTACGATTACCCAGCAGTTGGTGAAAAACTTTTTTCTGACGCCGGAACGCAGCCTGACCCGCAAGCTCAACGAAGCCCTGATGTCGTTGATTCTGGAATACCGTTACAGCAAGGATGAAATCCTGGAAGCCTATCTCAACGAGATTTTTCTGGGTCAGGACGGCGGCAGCGCGGTTCACGGCTTTGGCCTGGCCAGCGAATTTTACTTCGGCCAATCGCTGAAAACCCTGAATCTGCATCAGGTTGCCACTCTGGTTGCCTTGGTGCGCGGCCCGTCTTACTACGACCCGCGCCGTAACCCCGAACGCGCGACCGACCGCCGCAATCTGGTGCTGGATGCCATGGTCGAAGAAGGCTACATCAAACCCGAACAGGCCGATGAAGCTAAACGCGCACCCCTGGGTGTGGCCGCTGTGACCCATCGTTCGGCCAACCGTTACCCTGGGTTCATTGATCTGGTCAAACGCCAGCTCAAGCAGGAATACAAGGAAGACGATCTGACATCGGAAGGCCTGCGCATCGTCACCACACTCGACAGCCAGGTTCAGGATACGCTGGAACAAACCATCGCCAGCAAGCTCCAGCGCCTGGAGCGCAATGCCAAGAGCCGCGAGCTGGAAACCGCCGTCATCGTCACCCGGCGCGACAATGGCGAAATCGTCGCCATGGCCGGTGGCCGCGACCCCAGCGAGACCGGCTTCAACCGTGCGCTCGATGCGGTAAGGCCCATCGGTTCGCTCATCAAGCCCGTGGTTTACCTGACGGCGCTGGATTATCCCGACCGCTACACCATTACCACACCGGTCAGCGACACCCGGCTGGAAATCCCGGCGGAAGCAGGCAAAACCTGGTCGCCGGACAATTTCGACAACCAGGAACACGGCGTCGTGCCCTTGTACAGTGCGCTGGCGCATTCCTACAACATGGCCACCGTTCGTATCGGCATGGATATTGGCCTCGGCAGGGTGGCCAACACGCTGAAAAGCATGGGCGTCAGTCGGCCAGTCGAACTGTTTCCGTCGTTTTTGCTGGGCGCTTCGGCGCTGACGCCGCTGGAAGTGACGCAAATCTATCAAACCCTGGCCGGTGACGGTTTCGCCACGCCGTTGCGTTCGATTCGCGC
>Ga0048259_101733_pt1 | contig 12917 bp, 11 predicted proteins | sample SubbioQV12_Dec13_FD_54352 | JGI IMG/M metagenome (GOLD analysis project Ga0048259, IMG submission 54352) | Serpentinite rock and fluid subsurface biosphere microbial communities from McLaughlin Reserve, California, USA - QV1.2_Dec13... | ecosystem: Environmental > Terrestrial > Deep subsurface >... | reverse complement strand
CCTGGAAAAACGCTTGCAGCAAGCCATCCGACAACGACTGGCAACGCTCAAGCAACGCCACACCAGCCTGGGCCAGACCCTGCAAGCCGTCAGCCCGCTGGCAACACTGGATCGAGGCTACGCCATCGTGTTGCAGGGTGATGGCTGCATCGTCAAATCCACCCAACAACTGCAAGCGGGTGAGCGCATCGAAAGCCGTTTGGCCAAAGGCCGCATCGTCAGCACCGTCACGCAGTTGATCGATTGAAATGACTCGGTGTCCTCGTTCCTACGCGCCGCAAAGCAATGCGGACCGGAGTTTCCGCCACAGAATGGTCAAATCGAAACATAAGGGTTGTGCTGCATTTCATGACCAAACGTCGACAGGGGGCCGTGGCCGGGAATGAAGACAATGTCGCGGCCTAACGGCCACAATTTTTTCTGTATCGAATCGATCAGCATTTGATGATTGCCGCGCGGAAAGTCGGTGCGGCCAATCGATCCCTTGAACAATACATCGCCGACGATGGCCAGTCTCGCACTCGCGCTGAAGAACACGACGTGCCCCGGCGTGTGGCCAGGGCAGTGAATCACACCAAGGTTTTGTTCGCCAACCGTGACGACATCACCGTCTTCCAACCATTGCGACGGCTCGAAGCGGTCGCAGGGTGGAAAACCAAACAGCTTGCACTGTTCCGGCAAGGCGTCTATCCAGAACGCATCGCCTTTGTGCGGCCCGATGATGGGCAGATTCAGGCGCTTGCCAAGCTCGGCAACGCCACCAACATGATCCAGATGGCCGTGGGTGACCCAAAGTCCCTGTAGCGTCAGACCATGTCGGTGCACCTCGTCCAACAAGCGGTCGACTTCGCCGCCGGGGTCGATCAAAACGGCGTTACCCGTTTCGTCACAGCTCAGCAATGTGCAGTTTTGTTGATAGGGCGTAACCGGGATGAGGGTGTAATTCAGGCTCATGACTTCAGGATGATTCAAGTCTGGAGGGCATTGTTCACGCAATAGAGGAACTTGCACAACGCATTAAAGCGAGTTGAATTAGGGTTCAATTCGTCGGCAACCGATTGGATGGTTCGCTGGCCACGGCTGTAGACTTTCGCCAAGGCTTGCTTGCAATCGTTTTATCCCCGCTGTGCTTTCGATATGAGCCGAGATAATCCACACCGGGTTTTCTGCCGCGAGGCGCTGCATGTCCAGAATTGGCTGACTGCGCGCGGCTTGTAGCTGACAGACATCCCAGGTCGCATCCAACCGCTTCAATGTGGCGATAGCCGTTGCCAGGTTTTCCAGGGTGACGAAATTCATCACCAGCCAGCCGCCGGGTTTGAGGCGACGAAAACAGAGTTCGATCAATTCAGCCAGCTCGCCACCGGAGCCGCCGATGAACACGGCGTCGGGATCTGGCCAGGCATCCAGTCCTTGCGGTGCCTTGCCGTGTACGCAGCGGTAGTTGCTCAGGCCCCAGGCGCGGTGGTTGTGTTCGATGTTGGCGATGTCGTCGGCGTTTTTTTCGATGGCGTATACCTCGCCATCGGGGCAAAGCCGCGCGGCTTCCAGCCCGACCGAGCCGCTGCCGGCGCCGATGTCCCACAACGTGCTGTCCCGGCGCAATTGCAAACGTGCCAGCGACACCGCCCGCACCTCGCGTTTGGTAATCAGGCCTTTTTCCGGTTTGCGCTGACGGAAGTCGGCATCGCTGACGCCGAACAACACCGGCGACGGACTGGCAATCTTGCGTTTGAGAATCACGACATTGGGGTCGGCGAATGCGCTGCCCGCCACCTCGGCGACGGACAGAAAGCCGGTGACGCGCTGTTGCGGCTGGCTCAAGCGTTCGGCAACGGCCATATCGAACAGGTCGGCCATGGCTTCGACATCGAGCATGCGGGCGATGCGGCCGGGGGTGTTGTCCGGGCTGGTTAGCACCGCCAGCACCTCTTCGCGGCGACACAATTGCGCCAGTGCGTACAAGCCATGGTCGCGGCTGGCGCCGTGCGTCCATTCACCGGCATCTTTGGCATGTACCGAGACGATGCGAGCCGTCTGCCACGGCAAGCCCAGCGCGGCGAAAGCCAGTTGCACGGTGGATAGGTTGGGCAGAATTTTTACCCGCGCAGCGTCGAGCTTGGACGCGAGAAAACCGGCGATGCCGTGGCACAGGGGATCGCCGGTCGCCAGCACGACCACCGCTTCGTCATTGGCCAGCGCCGCTGCTATCCAGCCCGGCACTTGCGCCAGGTAGCCGGTTAAATCGTAATGCCTGGCCTCGGTAATGTGGTCGGCCAGCAAGACCAGCAGACGGCCACCGGCGATAACGTGTCTGGCGCTGCGCAAGGCATCGAGTGCTTCGGCGCCCAGGCTGACGGCGCCGTCGTCGAGTACGCCGATGAAGGTTACTACCTCACCCTGCCCTCTCCCAGAGGGAGAGGGTTCTGTTTCGCTGTTTACGACAGATTCCAAAGGAAGAAGGGGCAAAATACCAGCGCTTTCTTTCAGGCAAGACTGCCTTAAAAGCCCCTCTCCCTCAGGGGTTGGGGAGAGGGGAATATGAAACAAAATATCGGCGTTTTCTTCAGCCATGATCGTGGATTCCCCCGGCTTCCGCCAGTTTGTTACCGTCGAAATCGCAGACCAGCACCCGGATGGAAAAGCGGCCCGGATAGCGGCGTTCCAGCGTAGCGATGACCCGGTTGGCAAGTTCGACATGAAAGTCATGTTCCAGCCCCAGTTCCGCCATGCATTCCGAGGCGTAGCGGGCGGTTTCCTGGGCGGCGATGGCGGCGCACACCTCGGGCGGTGCGCCGATGTGGCGGGCGATGTCGGCCACCAGTTCGACATCGACCGGCGCCCGACCGGCGTGGGTGATGGTTTCGCCCTGGGCCATTTTGGTCAGCTTGCCGACCATGCCGCCGATGATGATGCGGGCTATGCCGCAGCGGTTGGCAGCATCCAGCGCCGGGGTCAGAAAGTCGCCCATTTGCACGAAACAGCTTTCATCCAGTTGTGGCAACTCGCGCATCACAAATTTTTCGGTACGGCCACCGGTAGTCAGCACCACGCTGTGCTGACCCTGATTGGCGGCAACTTCCACGCCCTGCACCACGCTGGCGCGAAAGGCGGCGGTCGAATAGGGGTGGACGATGCCGGTAGTACCCAGAATCGAAATGCCGCCGACAATGCCCAAGCGATAGTTCAAGGTCTTTTTCGCCATGGCTTCGCCGCCAGGCACCGAGATGGTCACCTGTACGCCACGATGTTGCAGCGCGTCGGTGGCCACCCGGCGTATGTTGTCTTCGATGTTGCGGCGCGGCACCGGATTGATGGCCGGGCCACCGACTGCCAGCCCTAGGCCGGGCCGGGTAATCAGGCCGACGCCGACGCCGCCCAACAGTTCGACCTGCCCCGGCGCCTCCAGCCAGCTTACCTCGGCGGTGAGATGGGCGCCGTGGGTGCAATCGGGGTCGTCACCGGCGTCTTTTTCCACCACGGCGCCTGCCTGGCGGTCGTCGGCCCAGCCATCCAGCACGTTGAAGGTAACGGTCTGACCATTCGGCAGCAGGCAATCGACCCGCTCCGGCACCTGGCCGGTCAGCAAACCCAGCACAGCCGCCCGCGCCGCTGCCGCCGAACAAGCGCCAGTGGTGTAGCCCTTGCGACTGCCTTTGGCTGGGCGTTCGGCCATGGCCATGCTGTCAAACCGCTTGTTGCCGGGTTTCCGCCAGGCTCAGCAAGGCATGAATGGCCGCCACCACCAGCGTGGAGCCACCTTTTCGGCCCCGGGTTATGATCCACGGCACACCGGCCAATTCGGCGAGTAAAGCCTTGGATTCCGCTGCCGAGACAAAACCAACCGGCATACCGACGATCAAGGCCGGTTTCACGCCGTGCTCCTCGATCAAGCGCAACACCTCCAGCAAAGCGGTCGGCGCGTTACCGACCGCGACGATGCCGCCCCGCAACAACCCCAGGCGCTGGGCTTTTTGCATGGCTTGCACGGCGCGGGTGCTATTGACGGTTTTGGCAGCGGCGATAACATCGGCGTCGGCGATGAATTGATGGGCGGCGACGCCGAAATGCCGCAAGCGCGGCTCTGACAGGCCGACGCAAATCATTTCCACGTCGGCGACGATGGGGGCACCGTTCAGGATAGCCAGGATGCCTGCGTCCACGGCGGTGGCGGAAAACTCGGTCAGGCCATTGAATTCGAAATCGGCGGTGGCATGGATCATGCGTCGCACTACCTGCCATTGCTCGTTGCTGTAACTGTGCGGGCCAACTTCGCGATCAACAATGGCAAAGGAATCGTGTTCGATTTGCTGGCCTGCCTGGGTCAGTTGTTCGGTCTGGCTATTGGGTTGCATGGCGTTCAATGGTGATGATGTTCGGCGTGTTCGCGGTACTGGCAACCGTCGCATTCCAGCATTTGCGGTGCGCATGGGTCGCTGGCCTGTGTGACGCGGCGGTTCAGCAAGTCGAAAATGGCCGGGTCGAAGCCGAAATAACGGCCCGAAGCAAAGGCGATGCGGGGGTACTGGCTTTGCAGCCGCTGCATCTGCGTGGCAATACGCTCGATCAACAAACCGGTGAACAGATAGTACGGCAAAACCACGATTTGCGTCATGCCCAGCCGAACCTGGCGCTGCACCATGGCTTCCAGCCGGGGATGGGTGATGCCGGTGAAGGCGATGTCGATCAGTTCGTGCTCGCTGGCTTCGTACAACCAGCGCGCCAGCTTGGCCAGCTCACCGTTGGCCACCTTGTCCGACGAACCACGCCCCAAAATGATGACGCCGGTGGTTTTCGGGTCGGGCATGGCCAGTGTTTTCAGTGCGGATTTCAACTGTTTTTGCAGTATCGCCAACAGGGTTTCGTTACTGCCGAGGTGCGGGGCGTAAATGAATTCCACGCCGGGGAACTTTTGCCGCGCGGCACCGATATGCTCAGGAATTTCCATTTTGACGTGACCGGCGGCGCTGATAATCAACGGCACCACGATCACCCGCCCGGCGTTTTGCGCAGCGCGGCTGAGGCCTTCATCCAACAGCACGTCGGCCAGTTCGATGTAGCACAGTTCGATGCGCCAGTCGGGCTGCATGGCCTGCCATTGTTGCTGGAAAAAACGGATTTCATCATTACCGGCCTGGTTGCGTGAGCCGTGACCGACTAAAAGGATGCTGGTTGTTGTGATGGTTGTCATGAGGTTTCCTCGGCTTGCCCGCGCTCGGCCCGCCGGAAACGGTGGCTGAACGTGGCATCGTACAGTTTGGATTTGGTCAGCGTCGGCCAGTGACGTGCGCCCAATGTCGGGCTGACCACGATCATGGCCTGGCTGTTGATTCTGGCGTCGCGGCAGCGTTGGCGAATGTCGGCCAGGGTGCCGCGAATGATTTGCTGCTCGCCCGGCCAACTGGCTTTGTGTACCACCAGCACCGGTGTATCGTCGCGATAACCGGCGGCCTTGAGTTCGCGTTCGACAGTCGTCAGCAGGGTGATGGATAAAAACAGGCACAAGGTAGCGCGGTGGCTGGCGAGATCGCGCAGGGCTTCGCCGCCAGGCATCGGTGTGCGGCCTTCGACCCGGGACAGGATCACGGTTTGGGTGACTTCCGGCAGGGTCAGGCTTTCCACCGCTGCCGCCATGGCCGCAAACGCCGATGACACGCCGGGCACGACTTCGACGGTGACACCGACGGCATCGAGCGGCTGCACCATTTCGATCAAGGCGCCGTACAGGCCCGGATCGCCGGTTTGCAGCCGGATCACGGTTTTGCCGGGCCGGGCCTGGGCGATCAGCCAGGCGCAGATTTGTTCCAGCGTCATGTCTTTGGAATCGCCGATCAAACAACCCGGCGGCGCCCATTGCGTGGCCGCCTGCTGCACCAGCGAACCGGCATAGAGGATGGCGTCGGCGCGAGCGATCAAATCGCGGCCTTTGACGGTGATCAAATCCGGGTCGCCAGGGCCGGCGCCAACAAACCAGACCTTACCTTGCTCGCTCATGAAAACAATCCTGCCGCCAGTGACGGGTTGAATGGGAAATACAAATGCAGATAAGACGCCCTGAGCGAACCGTGCACAAAAAAGGCTTCGACGTGGCTGCGCTGACGCTGCGGCAACGACAGGGCGAACGGCGGCAGCGGGCAATCCAGTTGCGAATGATGAAAACTGTGACCGCGTATCTCGCCATGCTCCAGACGCAGGGCGTGCATGCCCAGATTGACCAGTCTGGCCTGCATCCGGGCGCTGCCGGGCAACAGGCCAGCCATGGCGGCGCTATGGCCTTGTTTATCGGTCAAGCTATCCAGCAGGTACAACAGGCCGCCGCATTCAGCGTAAATCGGTTTGCCTGCCTGATGGTATGCCTGCAAAGCCTGTTTCAGAGCCTGGTTGGCGGCCAGGGTGGGCAGATGCAGTTCCGGGTAGCCTCCGGGCAGGTAGACACTGTCGGCTTCGGGCAACGTGTTGTCGACCAGCGGTGAAAAGAAACACAGCTCGGCGCCCATGGCGCGCAAACAATCGAGATTGGCAGGGTAAATGAAGGAAAACGCCGCATCGCGGGCAATGGCGATGCGGCGACCGGCCAGCAAGGGCGGTAGCGCCGATTCTGTGACCTTCGCAAAGTCGACGGTTTGTGGCAAACGGCACGGCGAGGTGGTGGCCAAAAGTTCGGCTGCGCTTTGGATGCGCTGCGTCAGGTCATCGATTTCCTCGGCCTGTACCAAGCCCAAGTGTCGTGACGGCAGCTCGATTGCCGCTGCTTTGGGTAGCGCCGCCAGTAGCGGCAGTTCGTCGGGCAAGGCCGCTTGCAGTAATTGGGCGTGGCCGATGCTGCCGACTTTGTTGGCTATTACACCGGTGCAGCGCAAACCCGGTCGGTACTGCGTCAAGCCCAAGGCCACGGCAGCGAAGGTTTGCGCCATACCCTGGGCATCGATCACCACGGCCACCGGTACATCCAGCGCTAATGCCAGGTCGGCGCTGCTACTGTCACCGTCGTACAAACCCATCACGCCTTCGATCAAAATCAGATCGGCTTCCCCGGCGGCATGATGCAGCAAGGCGCGGCAATGGCTTTCGCCCATCATCCATAAGTCGAGCTGATACACAGCATGGCCGCTGGCGAGGGCCAGAATTTGCGGATCGATGAAATCCGGGCCGGTTTTGAACACCCGCACCCGGAGGCCCTGGCTACGATGGTGATGCGCCAGCGCCGCAGTCAACGTGGTCTTGCCCTGGCCCGATGCCGGGGCGCTGAGCAACATCGCCGGGCAGTGGTGGCTTGCCGGTGTTGGTGTCATAGCTTAGCGGATGAGTGCGCCGACAGGCAGAACACGATCAGTGCTTTGATAGGGCGGACGGCTGTCTGCATGGTTGGTTGGCTTGCCTGGCTAGTTCTAGGGTTGAACGAAACACGCGGCAAAAAAAGGGGGGGAGGACAAACCATGGCACCGATTTGACAGATCGCCCGCCGCGACTGCTGCATACAGTTTCAGGCCTGTCTCCGGGCTTGTGATAAATCACTTACCGTTGCGGGGGCAGCGTCGGCTTTCAACCGACTTCCAGTTTCACCCGCCGGAGCGGGAACCGTAAAACCGGGCGGCATTGTAGGTTATGGGCAAGATTCGGGCAATGTGAATACTGCCAAGAAACATCTTCAACGCCGGTTGCCGACCGGCATTTTGTCGCGCAATTTCAGATAGCGCCGGTAGCGTTCCAGGCTGATGTGTTGATGGTCGACGGCCTGTTTGACGGCGCAGTCTTTGTCGTTGACGTGGCGGCAGTCGTTGAACCGGCAGTGGCCGATAAAGGGCTGAAATTCGCGAAATCCCCAGGCCAACTGGCTTTCGCTGAGCCCAGCCAGGCCGAATACGGCAACGCCGGGGCTGTCGATCAAGTCGCCACCGCCGGGCAGGTGGTAAAGGGTTGCTGCGGTGGTGGTGTGACGACCATGGCGCGTGGTTTCGGAAACGCTGTTGGTACGCAGCGACACGTCGGGCAGCAGCGCGTTGCTCAGCGATGATTTGCCAACACCCGATTGCCCCACCAGCATGGCCACCGTGTCTTGCATCGCCTGTTTCAGGCTATCGATACCTGCGCCTTGCTTGGCGCTGATTTTGTAGAGTTCGTAACCCAGGGACTGGTAACACGCCAGTTCGGTTTCGACATCCGCCGGTATCGGCAAGTCGATTTTGTTCAGTACCAACGCCACGTCGATGTTGTTGTTTTCGCAAATGGCCAGGTATTGATCCAGCAACAAGAAATCGCTGACCGGTTCGCAGGCCAGCACTACGAACAGCCGGTCGAGATTGGCCGCCACTGGCCGATCGCCGCCGCCGCGTTGGGGGCGTTCGAGCACCGAACGCCGAGGCCGTATGGCGTCGATGCGCCCCTGTTCCGGGCCTACGACAGTAAATTCGACATGATCGCCGACGACGACGGTTTCGAGCTTGCGCAAGGTTTGACACAGGTAGTGGCGACCTTCGGCTTCGACGGCAATGCTCTTGCCGAGATGGGATACCACCTGACCTTGCAGCCGCAGGCTCATCGTGCGGCTTGCATGGCTTGCTCGATATGGGCGATGCGTATGGCCGCTGGCGGGTGGCTGTAATGGAAGGCCGAGTACAGAGGATCGGGCGTCAGGGTGCTGGCGTTTTCTTCATAAAGTTTCACCAAACCGCTAATCATCTTGCTGCCTTTGGCGTGGCGGGTGGCGAATTCGTCGGCCTCGAATTCGAAGGTGCGTTGAAAATAGGTCGTAATCGGGTGCATGAAGGTAGTGAACACCGGCGACACCAGCATGAACAACAGCAGCGCGGCGGCGTTGGTGTGGGTGCTGACGCCCAGACCATCGTAAAACCAGTCCTGGTTAATCAGCCAGCCCAGCACGGCGAAACTGATGAGAGTCATCAGCGATGAGGCCATCAACATTTTGATGACGTGTCTGCATTTGAAATGACCCAGCTCATGCGCCAGTACCGCTTCGAGTTCTTCTTCGTCCAACGAGTTGACCAGGGTGTCGAAAAACACGATACGTTTGTTGTTGCCAAGGCCTGTGAAGTAGGCATTGCCATGACCGGAACGCCGTGAGCCGTCCATGATGAAAATACCTTGGCTGCTGAAGCCGCAGCGTTGCAGCAAGCCTTGAATCCGCTGTTTCAGGCTGCCGTCTTCCATGGGCGTGAATTTGTTGAACAAGGGGGCAATGACGGTAGGAAACAGCCAGCTCATCAGCAATGAAAACCCCATGATGATCGCCCAGGCATACAGCCACCACAGCTCACCGATACTGTCCATCACCCACAGCACCAGCGCCAGTATCGGCAGGCCTATGCCCGCCGTCAGGGCCAGTGTCAGCAGATGATCTTTGCTGAATTGCGCCAGCGTGGTCTTGTTGAAGCCATATTTTTCTTCGATGACGAAGGTTTGATACAACTCGAACGGCAGTTCAGCCAGACTCATCAGCAGATACACGCTGGCAACCGACAACAGGCTGGCTGTCATCAACGACAGCTCGAAGCTGGCCCAGAATTCAAAAACCAGGCTGATGCCGCCGCCCAGGGTCAGGAGCAATAGCAGCAACATGCCGATACCGGTATCGATGTCACCCAGCTTGCCTTTTTCGACCGTGTAATCGGCGGCTCTTTGATGCGCGGGCAGCGGCACACGGTCGCGAAACGCGACGGGAACCTGATCTCGATATTGCAAGACATGGTTTTTTTGCCTCGACGACAGCCAGAACTGCAAGCCGTAAGAAATGAGTAATGCGAACAGGAAAATGACGGTAAATGTGTTCATCGAAACCTGGCAGGGTGGGGTGAAGGGGGTTTGGTGGCACAGATTAGCCAATGCTACAATCTGCCGCAATACAATCATTCGTCAATGGGAACATAAAAATGGCTTTGGATGCGGACAATCTGATCTGGATCGATCTGGAAATGACGGGCCTGAACCCCGACAGCGACCGAATCATCGAAATTGCCACCGTCGTCACCGACAAACATCTCAACATTCTTGCCCAAGGGCCTGTGCTGGTCGTGCATCAGGCCGACGATGTCCTGCTGGCGATGGACGACTGGAACCAACAGCACCATGGCGAATCCGGCCTGATCCGACGAGTGAAGGAATCCCCGTTCGATGAAGCCGCAGCAGAAGCGCAAACCCTGGCATTTCTGTCGAACTGGCTGCCGCCTCGCACCTCGCCGATGTGCGGCAACAGTATTTGCCAGGACAGGCGCTTCCTGTTTCGCCACATGCCGCGCCTGGAAGCGTTTTTTCATTACCGCAACCTCGACGTATCCACAGTAAAGGAACTGGCGGCACGCTGGGCACCGGAACTCAAAGACGGTTTCAAGAAACAATCCAGCCACAAGGCACTGGACGACATCATCGAATCGATAGACGAACTCGGGTTTTACCGCCAGCATTTTTTTAGGATTTGAATACGGTATTTTGCCCCAGGGCAATCGTACTTGAATCGGTTTGACCTCAACCTGAATCCGTGCCCCCGCTAGTTTAAACGCCCTCCGAAAGCGCATGAGCGCATTTTTTTCGACTGCCGAACCATCGTTACGCTGTTTTTCTCATCCTGCCGACGACTTTTTATCCAAAAAGCCTTCCGACAGCGCATGTTCGGCTGGCTTGGCCGACAAAAGGGCAAGTATCCTCGGCCCGGTTGATCATCAACCAGCGACGAATCCGTGGATTGCGGTGTTTTCGTCCGCGTCTATCCCGGTGCGGCTTTCGGTTGCACCACCAAACGTTGCTGCAGATACTCAAACAGCCGGGCGACCGGCGACGCTTGGCCCAAATCCAGCCACCATTGCCTTGCTTTGTGGATGACTGCCAAAACTTCTAACCGCATATATTGTGGCTGCGAGTTTGGCCCACGGAGGTTTTTGACGATGCTCTTGTACGGAAGTGGATCACCGACGACGGTCAATCGACGGCTCGACGAGTTGTTACGCCGTCTGGCACCGCCAGTATGCCAACCATAACGAGGCCATGCGCGATGTCACGGATTACATCGTCAACTTCTACAACAGTCGGCGATACATTCGTCATTGAGCTACCTGCCTCCCAATGACTACGAAATGAAACGGGTAGATCAACAAAAAGTTGACCACCACATCGGATAGGAGGCTGAATAGTTTACGAAGCCGCAAGAAAGGAGCAGCAATAATCGCTGGCAGTTCTGACTTTTAGGGTGAATTGCGCGTCACCCGGCACATCGAACGACTCGCCGCCTTTTACCGTTCGCCAGTCGGCACCCGGCAGCAATACGTCCAGTTCACCGGCCAGAATATCCATCCGTTCCGGCTCGGCCGTGTTGAAGCTATAGTCGCCCGGCTGCATGAATCCCAATGTTTTCCGGGTGCCATCGGCAAAAACCACGGTACGGCTGTTGACCTTGCCGTCAAAGTAAACGTTGGCCTTCATGACGACTGTTACGTTGTTGAATTCAGACATGGAATACCTGCGCTGTGTGTTGAAAAAGGCGGGCGATAGTAGCAGATCAGCTGTTTTTTTGAATGACAAAACAGATTCTGCCGACATTCCAGGGCCATCGCAGCAAAATGCGAATGCCACTGCCCCCAAACTCATATCGCCTGTTTGATGGCCCAGGCCACATCAGCCGCCTGTCGGTTGGCTTTGACATCATGTACCCGGAACATTGTCACACCCGCCATCACGCCCAGCGCTGTGGTGACTGCCGTGGCCGTCACCAGCTCTTTCGGCTCTGTCACCTGGCAGATGGCGCCCATGAAACGCTTGCGGCTGGTTCCCAGCAACACCGGAAAACCCAGGTCGACGAAACGATGCAAATGAGCGAGCAGGTCGATATTGTCCTGACGGCGCTTGCCGAACCCGATACCGGGATCGATCGCGATATGCTCGGCTTTGACGCCCGCAGCCAGGGCGGCGTCGATCCGGCGTTGCAGGGCATCGAGTACCTCTTGCACGACATTGTCGTACTGCGGCTTGTCCTGCATGGTCTGCGGTGTGCCCTGCATGTGCATCAGGATGATGGGTTTTGCCACCGATGCGGCGAACGGCAACATGCGCACATCCCCCAAGCCAGCGCTGATGTCGTTGATGAGATCGGCCCCAGCATTCAAGGCCGCCTCGGCAACCCGGCTGGACTGGGTGTCGATGCTGATCGAAACACCGTCCTCGACTGTCCGGATAGCGCGGATCACCGGCACGACGCGGCGAATCTGCTCGTCGTCCGCCACCGGCAGCGCACCGGGCCGGGTCGATTCCCCGCCAATATCGATGATGTCGGCGCCATCGGCCATCATTTCAAAGGCATGGCTGGCCGCCCGAGCGGGCACATCGTGCAGACCGCCATCGGAGAAACTGTCGGGCGTGACATTGAGTATGCCCATGATGCCGGGGCGATTACGAAACGAGAACATTGGGGGGTTTTCCTTGAGATGGTCGGGTACCAGGCGCCGCCTTGCCTTCAGCAAATATCGGCTAAGCTTGCCGCAGCATTTTAGGCGGGGGAACACATGACAGCAAATGACCACATACTGATAGGCCATCTGGTCGAGGTGCGCGGCGACGGCATGGATGCCCGCATCGTCGAAGAACACTCGACGGCAGCGCCCATCATCAAGGTCGGCGATGAGGAACTGCTGGCCGGACACTTGGGTTCGTATGTCGTCATCCATCAGTCGAGCATCAAGGTTTTGGCGCTGGTTTACAAGATGTGGGAGCGCGACCGCTTCGATTCTGCGGGCAACCGTTGTAGCGATCGCTTCATTGCCCTGATACCCGTCGGTGAAATCGATGATCGCAACCACTTCATGCGCGGCGTTCGCCATTATCCGACGCCTGGCGCCGACGTGTATGCCGTGGGTCTGGCTGAAATCAATGCCATTTTTTCCAAATTTCGTGATTACCGCTTTTTCATCGGCCAA
>Ga0048259_100829_pt1 | contig 13026 bp, 12 predicted proteins | sample SubbioQV12_Dec13_FD_54352 | JGI IMG/M metagenome (GOLD analysis project Ga0048259, IMG submission 54352) | Serpentinite rock and fluid subsurface biosphere microbial communities from McLaughlin Reserve, California, USA - QV1.2_Dec13... | ecosystem: Environmental > Terrestrial > Deep subsurface >... | reverse complement strand
TGAGAGTAAGTTCAAAAATATAAGATATATCCTGAGCGATATAAGGCCAAACCCGGAATTTTGTGGGCGAATCAATCTCATGCCCGGTGATCGCTTCAAATACCTGAATGAGTCAGTTGACATTGTTTCCAAGCATGCGGAATACAGCTACCCGAAAATTTTCATAAACTCTTTTCATCATTTTTCAAAAGAGCAGGTCGTGGGCATATTCAATGCAAATCTGGGAAATAATAATGAAATCATCATAATGGAATATGTTAGAAAGTCTTTTTTGGGTTTTTTGTCAATGGTTGTAGGGCCGTTAGTCGTTTTTCTGACGCTGCCTTTCGTGGTAAGGCTCAAACACTTGCCCGTAATGGCATTCTTCACTTATTTGCTGCCAATTTTTCCGTTGATGATGCTTTGGGATGGCATCGTTTCCTGTTTGCACGAGTATTCAGATAAGGAAATAAAACAAATCATTGATGAAATGGGATACAAGGTAAATATAAAATCAAGCGTCAAACGCAATTTGTTGTATCCCGCTGGTGTGTCTGTGATCGGCATTACATTTGATTGAAATGTAATCGTTTGCCTGAATAATCACGTTGCATCATTTCAGAACAAGGAGCAAAAACATGTTGGAAGATGCCAGCAATCCCACCGATGACTTCAAAAAATACTTCACTGTTGCGTTTGCGGATACCGAACGTTTGAAGCAAGAGGTCTACGGTGTTCGCTATCGCGTGTATTGCGAGGAATTCAACTACGAAGCTACCGATCTGTTTCCAGAGCAACAGGAAAAAGATGAGTACGACGATATTTCGATGCACTGCCTGATCGTCCATAAAGCCAGCGGCCTGTCGGCGGCGTGTGTGCGCCTGGTGCCAGCGTCTGCGCCCCGTCCTGCGTTTTTATTACCCCTGGAAAAGCATTGTGACGAAAGCCTGGATCATGCCTTCGTGCAAAACCTGCATCTGGACAGACAAAAGCAATGCGAGTTATCGCGCTTGGCTGTGGATGGAAGGTTTCGCAGACGTCCGGGGGAAAAAGCCTCTCGCTTCGGTAGTGTTGTACCGCTGGATGTTTCGGAACATGAGCAGCGTACCTTTCCGTTGATTGCTATTTCGGCGTTTGTGGCGGCCATTGCGCTGACGGATTTATCGGGGCGCGACAGGGTATTCGCCATGATGGAGCCGTTTTTGCCTCGGTTGCTGACGCGCTCGGGCATTCGTTTCGTCCGTTGTGGTCGGGATATCGATTATCACGGCACCCGGGCCGCCTATTTTCTTGATGCCTGTGCCGAGGCTACTGTCAGCGATGAGCTAAAGCCAATGTATTTCTGGATAAAAGACCAGCTCAAAAGCGGTTACGGCGCCAGTTTGGCCTGAATTTTCTTGCGCAACAGCATCAAACCCAAGCGCTGTAATGGATGAGAGTTGCCACCTGGCCGCCAGGTAGTCATGAACTTGTTTTTATAAGCATCGAAATGCAAGGCCCTGGGGGCGGCCAGAATTTCGCCACGATGCAATAAAATTTTCAGCGCATACGTCCCGATCATTCCGGCGCAGAAATCACAAGCCATCGCGGTGGATGGGCCTTTGTGGTTGGCAATATCCAGCCTGCTGTCGTCTACCAAGTAGGACATCTGTAAGCCGGTTGGCGACAAACCCACCAGAAATCTCAGCAGTTGCTCGATTTCCGTTTGATCCTCCCATTGAAAATACTCTTCGAAGCTCATTTTGCCGGGCATGAAACACAGGAATGACGTGCCCATGCCCAATGGCGCGGCCGTGATGGCGGGGATGGCTTTTTCCGCGCAGGCCTTGAATACGATACGCCGGGCGTTGATGGCAAAAAAATCCAGGCCATCGACATACAGATCAACACCGGCGAGAAAATCATCGACATTGCTTTCATTAATACCTTCAGGAAATGTGCGGATGTCGAGTTCCGGGTTGATGTCCCGTGCCATGTCGGCCATGACCTGGGCTTTGGCCAAATTAAGATGGCTCATGGAGGCACCGGCCTGGCGGTTGAAATTGGCCAGTTCGAATACATCCAGATCAGAGATGTTGAAATTTCCGACACCTAGGCGGGACAAGGTAATCAAGTGGCTGCCGCCGACACCGCCCAGCCCGGCGATGGCGATGCGTTTGGATTTCAATAATGCTTGCTCGGCGTCGCTGATCCAGCCGATATTGCGGGAAAAGGCGAGCTGATAATCAAATGGGGTGTTCACTGAATGTCTCCGTACAGGTTGCAGGTGTTGTAAGCCGATTGGCGCCGCTGCCTGACAACATAGAGCATGGAACAGGGTTTGCAAAAAAAAACCGCTCATGAATATGAGCGGCTTTTCTTGGCCGTTGCGAAACGTGTTACGCGGTTTTTCTGCGAGAAGCAGCAAAACCGAGCAAGCCTATACCCAACAATGCAATCGATGTGGGTTCTGGTACTGGTCTGATAGTGCCGTCCAGTTGGGTGGTGCGGTATCTGCTGTTAGGGTCGTTGGTGGCTGTCAAAGTGTTGAAAGCACCAGGGATTGGCGGATCAATGTTGGTATCAAGACGCGCGGTCAATTTCGCTGGATTGAAACCTACCAGTGTGCTGGCATCAACGAAACTGCCGCCTTGCTCCACCAGCAAAAAGCCTGGCAATGCGAAAGTCACGTCAAAAAACAGATCCAAGTTGGCAAGCGTCAAAGCAGAGCCAGTCAGAGTCAGTCCGATTACTCTGGTATCCATACCTAGTCCGTTGCTGTAATCATCAAACCAGATGTCGTAGCTGCCAGTGCTGAACGATGGTGGGCTGGTGAAATTAGTACCGTCGAAGCCTATGGTTCCATTCAGATCATATTGCGCTACCAAACCCCAAGAGTTTGAAAACCCTTCGGTATCTCTTGCCAGCATGGAGTGTGGAGGCGTAAGTGGCGATAAGTTACCGATGCTGGTTTCGGTGTAAGTTGGCGCAGCAATGCCAAAGCCTGCCAAAACCCCTGTGATGTTGGTATCCCGAATGGTTGCCGTTCCAGGAGCACCAGGGGTGTAAATAGAAAACGCCCTGAAATCGTTGAAGCCAAACGCCTCGAAATTACCCGTGATAGTACCAGCATCACTGCCAGCGCCTGAGCCAAAATTTGGGCCGATAACGCCTGTATCAATTCTCATTTGAATCGGTGCAGCAGATGCCAAACCGGATACCAGTGTCGCGGCAATGGCTGCCGCTATTTTCAATTTCGTGTTCATAAATAAAGTCCTTAAATAAAAAGTGATGTAACGCGCATAAGAATAAGCACATGGCGTGCCACATTATTAACTAATTGTTTTAATTGATATTATTCTTAATGCGCATTTAACTGGTCGCGCAAGGTGTAAAAAAACTTGACACTTCTGTTGAAAAAACGAAAGCCGACCGATTTTTTTCGCGCCCCACACCACTGCGTGGTAACGCATACTTCCGCTACACCCCGTATGAATGCTTGCAAATGGGCCTGGGAATGCGGGGTATGAGGGTTTCTTGGATCATTCACCCCCCCGAACATGGTGTAAAAAAACCTGACACTTTCTGTGCGGGGTAAACGTTCGGGACGCAGGAGCGTCCCTGACCTGCATTCCCACGCAGAGCGTGGGAATGCAAGTAAAAGCTTGATGCGCAGAACCGCGCAGGATGAACGGGCAAGCCCGGTCATTTCAAATAGGTGACAACGAACAACGCCGCAGTCACCGTCAATCCCAGTGACCAGAACATGAATCGATCCAGGCGCCGCCCCATTTCCTCGAAGCGCTTGTTACTCTCTTCCCGGCTTTGCGCAAACTGCTTGTCCATTTGCTTCATGACGTCATAGATCAATTCGCGCTGTGCTTTGAGTTCGTCGCCCTGATTTTTCAAGGCTTCTTCGACGCGCACCATGCGTTCACGCAGCTCTATCTCGAAACCACCGGCGGCTTGCCCAGCGATTGCTCGGCCAGCCATTCGGCGAGATGGGTTTTGATGAAGGTGATGTCTTCTTGGGCCAGCATGGATGGGTAACCGAAAGTTGAACAATGAAAAATATTGGTGCGGCGTAAGCGTTCGGGACGCAGAGCGTCCCGGTCTGCGTTCCCACGCAGAGCGTGGGAACGAGAAAAATGAAAAATATACTTGCAACCGTTTCAAACAGTTGGCGCAGATATTAGCATTGCTCAAGTCGGTTGCCGGATTTAATCATCGGCTTCGATAAGGGCAGGGTTGTGTTCGTTGCGGGTATTTTCCCATCCAGCGAAAACGGCTGCCATGGCTTGCGCTCCCTCTGCGTTGTTCACATCCCCGACAGATAATGGTTTTTCAGGCGAATGTAGTGTTGGCTGGAATACGCCAGAAAGGCTTTTTCGTTGTCGCTCAAGGCTCGCGAGGCTTTGGCGGGTACGCCGACATATAAATGTCCGCCTGCGAGTTTTTTGCCTGGCGGAACCAGGGCGCCGGCTCCCAGCATGACGTAGTCGTCGAGTTCGGCGCCGTCCATGACGATGGCGCCGATGCCTATCAGGCAGTGGTTGCCAATTTTGCAGCCGTGAATCACGGCTCTATGCCCTATCGTCACGCCCCGGCCTATGGTCAAGCCATGGCCTTGCGCTGAATAATCACCGGCGTGCGAGACATGCAATACCGCGCCGTCCTGAACATTGCTGCCTGCGCCCACCTCGATGCGCTCGACATCGCCCCTGAGCACCGCCATCGGCCAGACCGAGACATCGTCGGCCAGCAAAACCCGGCCTATCACGACGGCGCTGTCGTCGATATAAACACCCTCGCCCATTTTCGGCGATTGCTCCTGAAAGCGTCGAATGGCCATGTATGAACTCCTTGGATTCGATGGTTATTGGTTTTCGCAACCGGTCTACTCAGCCCTGACAGAGCTGTCTCAGCGCCGGTAAAAAACATTCCATTACCAGTAGCGGCTGGCGATGTATGGCGTACAGCGTCCGCCGCGCCCACAATGGCTGATCGACGTCGAAGCGTGCACGCACGGCGTTCGACCAGTTGGCCGTTGCAATGGTGCTGAACGCGCGTTGCCGACGTTCGAGGTCGGGGTAAGCGAAAATGACTTCGCCGAGTGGTCGCGTGCCCAGATGCGACAGGTTGCGCTGGGCGATGCGTATCGTGGCTTGCGGCAATACGGTACGCGCCAGCACCAGCGGGGTATCGCCAACGCTCAGCACCACTTCGCGAATCAGATGATAACGATGATGCGCCACCGCCAAGACCCGGCATTCGTCGTTGAACGCCGGTTTCCAGCCGTGCAACAAAATGTCCACGCGCAAACCCATGCCGAACACGCCGCGCAAGCGTTTGGTCAGCGAGCCGCGCTCGTCCAGCCAGGGCCGTAAATCGTCTGGCAATGTGTGCGTGGGGCAGTTTTGTCTGCGCCAGACCGGCGGTTTGGCGTACAGATAGCTGAGGGTCGACAAGGCGGTGAAGTCTCGGGTTGTGTCGAATGGAATCGACCGTGGATTATAGCGATTGGCCCTGTATTCAAGGGCTGTATGCCGTCTTGAACAGGTGATCGGCATTGTCGGCCTGATGCCCGGTCCAGCGCTCGATTAGTGGCTGAACGACATCGGGATGCTGTTGCAACAGCTCATGGGCGGCGTCTGCCACCTGTGCCAGCAGGGCTTGGTCGCGGGTGAGATCGGCAATTTTGAAGGCGATCTGGCCGGTTTGCCGGTTGCCGATGACTTCGCCGGGGCCACGCAATGCCAGGTCTTTTTCGGCGATGAGAAAACCGTCGTTGCTTTCGCGCAGAATGGCGAGCCGCTGTTTGGCATCGAACGACAGCGGCGGTTGATACAGCAGCAGACAAAAGCTGTCGATGCTGCCACGACCGACGCGACCGCGAAGCTGGTGCAATTGCGCAAGGCCCAGACGTTCGGCGTTTTCGATCACCATCAATCCGGCATTGGCCACATCGACGCCAACCTCGATGACGGTGGTGGCCACCAGCAGATCATGCTCACCGTTTTTGAAGGCTTGCATCGCCGCGTTTTTGTCGGCGGCTTTCATCCGGCCATGCACCAGCGCGATGCGAGCGTCGGGCAGTTGTTCGGCCAGAAAAACAGCCGTCTTTTCGGCGGCCTCGCACTGCAATTGTTCGGATTCTTCGATCAGCGTACAAACCCAGTAGGCCTGGCGTTGTTCGGCGATCCAGTGTTTCAGCCGTTCGATGATGTCGATACGACGCTCGGTGGCAATGGCACGGGTAATCACCGGTTTGCGGCCCGGCGGCAATTCATCAATCACCGACATGTCGAGGTCGGAATACTGCAACATGGCTAGGGTGCGGGGAATAGGCGTGGCCGTCATCACCAGTTGATGCGGAACCTGACCGTCGCGCTCGCCTTTTTGCCGTAAGGCCAGACGCTGTTGCACACCGAAGCGGTGTTGTTCGTCGATGATGACCAGGCCGAGTTTGCCGAAGACGACGGCATCCTGGAACAGGGCGTGGGTGCCGATGATGAGGTCGATGGCGCCGACGGCCAGTGCATCGAGCGTGTGTTTGCGCTGGCTGGCTTTGATCTGGCCGGTCAGCAGGGCGGTGCGGCATTCGCCTTCGGTAAACCACAGGCTGAAATTGCGGTAGTGCTGTTCCGCCAGCAATTCGGTTGGCGCCATCAGCGCCACCTGATAACCGGATTGCACAGTGGTCAGTGCCGATACGGCGGCCACCAGCGTCTTGCCGCAGCCGACATCGCCCTGAACCAGGCGCAACATCGGGCGGGGCTGGATCAGGTCGGCTTCGATTTCGGCTATCACCCGCTGTTGGGCCGCTGTGAGCTGGAACGGCAAGCGCGCCAGGATGTTTCGGCTGGCGGCGTGATCCGGCTGCATCGGCGGCGCACGCCAGCGGCGATAGTGCAATTTGCCCTGCAACAGCGCCAGATGGTGGGCGAGAAATTCTTCGAAAGCCAGGCGCTGCAAGGCCGGAATGGCCGTCGCTGCATCCAGTAAGGCGCGAGCGAGTTCCGGCGGCGGGGAATGCAGTATCGACAAGGCCTCGATCAGCGACGGGTAGCCCTGGCGCTGAATCAGGCTTTGTGGCAGGAAATCCGGCAGTGCCGCTGGCGTGTTGCGAATCCGCTCCAGGGCTTGTTTGATGGCTTTGCGTAGCGTCGATTGCCCCAGACCTTCGGTCAAGGGGTAAACCGGTGTCAGGCCGGTTTCGCGCGGGTCTTCGTCCGGGGTCAGCAGCCGGTACTCGGGATGGATCATCTCCAGGCCGTTGAAGCCCGAACGCACCTCACCGTAGCACCATATTTGCGCCCCCGGTTTCAGGTTGTTGAGTTGCTGGGCAGACACATGAAAAAAACGCAGTGCCAAATGGCCAGAGCCATCGGCCACGCGGCAGAGGATGCTGGGGCGACCGCGTTGCGGGGTGTCGGTGAACTCGACGGTTGCGCTGATCAGCGCGTGTTGCCCCGGCACCAGTTGGGCGATGGCTACGATGCGGGTGCGATCCTGATAACGCTGCGGCAAATGAAACAGCAGGTCTTCCAGGCAGCGCAGCCCCAGTTTTTCCAGACGGGATGCGGTTTGCGCACCGATGCCGCTCAAACGGGTGACGGGCTGGCGCGCTGCGGAAAACGGCGGTGTTTCAGACGACATCCTTGCGAGTGTGGACGGATGAATCGGGCGTCATCATTTAGCTTGCAACACCATGACCGCATCCATTTCGACGCTAACGCCTTTGGGCAGCGCGGCAACACCAATGGCGGCGCGGGCAGGGTAAGGCGCTGCGAAATAGCGGGCCATGATGTCGTTGACGACAGGGAAATGATTCATGTCGATCAGGTAAACATTGAGTTTGACGATGTCGGCCAGCTCGCCGCCCGCTGCCCGGGCAACGGCTTGCAGATTGTCGAACACCCGGCGAATCTGCATGGCTATGTCGCCATCGACAACGGTCATGGTGGCGGGGTCGAGCGGAATCTGGCCCGACAGGTAGACGGTGTCGTCGATTTTGACGGCCTGCGAATAAGTACCTATGGCTTGCGGTGCATCGGGCGTGGCAATGATGGTTTTGCGCATGTTTCTAAGCCTTGATTCGGGTGATTTTGAGGACGATGGATAGTTTTTTGAGTTTGCGGATGATGTTGGCCAGATGCACGCGATCATGCACGGCCAGAACCAGCAAGTCGACTGATACCCGCTCATCCTGGCTGACGACGGTGATGTTTTCGATGTTGGATTCCATTGCCGATATGGTCGATGCGATGGTGGCCAGCGAGCCGCGTTGATTGAGCAGCTCGATGCGTATTTCCGCCGAAAATTCACCGGCGGCCTCCTGGCTCCATTCCACGTCCAGCCAGGTGGTTTGTTTCTTGCGCACGTCGTTGCTGTTGCGGCATTCCTGGTGATGGACGACGATGCCTTTGCCGGGGTTGAAAAAGCCGATGATGGGATCACCCGGTATCGGTCTGCAACATTTGGCCAAACTGACGACCATGCCTTCCGTGCCTTTGATGACCAGCGGTGTGGTGTGATGCGTAAGTTGGTCTTCGAGCTTGACCGCCGCATTGACATCAGATTGACCCAGGCGTTTGGCCACCAGAAAAGGCATGCGGTTGCCGAGGCCGATGTCTTCGAGCAGCTCGTTGAGCGAGTGCTGTTTCATCGAGTGCAGCAAGCTCATGATGCGGGCGTCGTCTATGTCTTCCAGCCGCAGGTTCAAGCTCAGCAATTCCTTTTCCAGCAGCCGACGACCGAGTTTGATGGCTTCCTGCTGGTTGAAGTTTTTCAGGTAGGCGCGTATGCAGCTGCGTGCTTTGGCGGTGACGACGTAATTCAGCCACAAGGGATTGGGCCGCGCCCAGGCAGCGGTGATGACTTCGACGGTCATGCCGTTTTCCAACCGGGTTTGTAGCGGCACCAGTTTTTTGTCGATGCGCGCCGAAATGCAGGCGTTGCCCACGTCGGTGTGCACCATGTAGGCAAAGTCGACGATGGAGGCGCCGCGCGGCAGTTTGATGATTTTGCCCAGCGGCGTGAAGATGAAGACTTCGTGCGGAAACAGGTCGACTTTGAGGTTGTCGATGAATTCCAGCGAGTCGCCGACCGATTTCTGGATTTCGAGCAGGTCACGCAGCCATTCGTTGGCACGGGCTTTTATGGTGTCGCTTTTTTCGCTGTCGGACTTGTAAAGCCAGTGCGCGGCAATGCCGGATTCCGAAATGCGGTGCATTTCATGGGTGCGAATCTGGATTTCGATCGGCATGCCGTAAGGACTCATCAGCGTGGTGTGCAGCGACTGGTAGCCGTTGGCCTTGGGCAGGGCGATGTAATCCTTGAAGCGGCCAGGGATAGGTTTGTAAAGATTGTGCACGCTGCCCAGGGCGCGGTAGCAGTCGTCGACGCTGTGGCAGAAAATGCGGAAGGCGTGGACATCGAATACGTCGGAAAACGAGATTTTTTTGTTCAGCATTTTCTGGTAAATGCTGGCGATGTTTTTTTCCCGACCGGCCACCTTGCACTCCAGCGCGGTTTCGCTCAACCGGTTTTGGATCGCGCTTTGAATGGTGTCGATGACTTCCTTGCGGTGGCCGCGTGACTTTCTGACCGCGTTGTTGATTGCCTTGTAGCGGTTGGGGTACATCGCCTTGAAGCCCAGCGCCTCCAGTTGGTGGCGAATGTCGTTCATGCCCAGCCGGTTGGCAATGGGGGCGTAGATTTCCAGGGTTTCCTTGGCGATGCGGCGCTTCTTTTCCGGCGGCATGTTGCCCAGGGTTTGCATGTTGTGCAGGCGGTCGGCGAGTTTGACGATGATGACTCGTAAATCCTGCGCCATGGCCAGAAACATTTTTCTGACGTTTTCAGCCTGGGCTTCGGCGCGGGAACGGCTGTCGATTTTCGACAGCTTGGTGACGCCATCGACCAGTTCGGCGACTTCCGGGCTGAATTCCCTGGCCAGTTCGGCCTTGGTGATGGGGGTGTCTTCGATGACATCGTGCAGAATGGCGGCCATGATGCCGTTGGCATCCATACGCATACCGGCCAGGGTGATGGCAACGGATACCGGGTGGCAGATGTAGGCCTCGCCGCTACGGCGGAACTGGCCGGTGTGGGCTGCCGCGCCGAAATGATAGGCGCGGACGATGGTGTTGATTTGAGTTGGATCGAGATAGCCGCCGAGGAGGTTGCAAAGCTGCTGAAGCAGTTTGTCTTCAGGAAGCTCTGTGGGGGGCGGGGTGCATTGCGCGGCTAGCTCGGTCATCCTGGGGTTTCAGCGTTCAAAATGGGTCTGAAGCCGCATGACTGCTGCGGTGCAGCCGATCGATGTTGTCTTCGGTGACGAAACCACCGGCAATTTCACGCAAGGCGATCACGGTGTCTTTGTCTTTGCCGCGCGGAACGAATTCATCCGCACCCTTTTCGAGCTGTCTTGCCCTTTTTGCTGCCAGCAGCACCAGCTTGAAACGGTTTTCTACATTTTCCAAGCAATCTTCAATCGTAACGCGAGCCATGGTTTACCTTGTGCAAGTTTTTTTGGGGAGGTGGGATGGGACATGTCCGGAAACGTTCGCTTCCGGTCAAAACAGGTGCGGCGATTATAATCAATCGCCATTGTATTGGCCACTTTCGAGGCCTGGGTCTACCGGGCTAATTGTGTGATTTTTCACAGGATAACCGCTGATTGTCGGCAGCGTCGACATGCAGGTTTTCCCGGTTCGCCGGGTTTTTACAGCCCGCTTTTCAGGCTTGCTTCGATGAACTGATCCAGCGCACCGTCCAGCACCGCCTGGGTGTTGCCGGTTTCGACGCTGGTACGCAAATCCTTGATCCGCGATTGATCCAGCACATAGGAGCGAATCTGGCTGCCCCAGCCGATGTCGGATTTGGAGTCTTCCAGCGCCTGCTGGCTTTCACTACGTTTGAGCATTTCCATTTCATACAGCTTGGCCTTGAGCTGCTTCATCGCCGTGTCCTTGTTCTTGTGCTGCGAGCGGTCGCTCTGGCACTGGGTGACGATGCCGCTGGGGCCGTGGGTGATGCGCACCGCCGATTCGGTACGGTTGACGTGCTGGCCACCGGCACCGCTGGCGCGGTAGACGTCGATGCGCAAGTCGGCCGGATTGATGTCGATTTCGATGTCGTCGTCGATCTCGGGCGAGACGAAAACGGACGCAAACGAGGTATGACGACGGTTGCCGGAATCGAACGGCGATTTGCGCACCAAACGATGCACGCCGGTTTCGGTACGCAACCAGCCGAAGGCATACGGGCCTTCGAACTTGATGGTGGCGCTCTTGATGCCGGCCACGTCACCCGGCGATTCTTCGATCAATTCGGTCTTGAAGCCCTTGGCCTCGCCCCAGCGCAGATACATGCGCTCTATCATCGATGCCCAGTCCTGCGCCTCGGTGCCGCCGGAACCGGCCTGAATGTCCAGGAAGGCGTTGTTGGGGTCCATCTCGCCGCTGAACATGCGCTGGAACTCCAGGCCAGCGACCTGTTTCTCGTAGTCTTCCAGATCGGCGGCAACTGTGTCGACGGTGTCTTCGTCGTTTTCCGCAACCGCCATCATCAGCAGCTCTTCGGCGTCGCTCAGTCCTTGCTCCAAATTTCTGATGGTGTCGACGATGCCCTCCAGCATTGCCCGTTCCTTGCCCATGGCCTGCGCCTGTTCCGGCTTGTTCCAGATCGCCGGGTCTTCCAGTTCCCGCAACACCTCTACCAAGCGCTCACTCTTGCTATCGAAATCCAGATAGGTTTTCAGACCGGCGCAACGCTCGCGCAGGTCGGCTATCGCGTACTTGATGGGATTGATTTCTTGCATGGATTCTCGAAACTCAGACGGAAGGCCGACCAGACGTCGGCAAACAAAAGGCGGCGATTATAAACGATTACTCCGGCCGGTTAAGCCGGTGCCGACGCAAGGCCCACACCACACACCCAATGCCCGCCAGCACGAACGGTACGCTCAACCATTGCCCGGTCGTCAGCCAAGTGCCGGGATCGTAACTGGCCTGTTCGGTTTTGAAATACTCCAGCGCGAAACGCACGCTGAACAGCAGGCTGATGAAGCAGCCGAAGGAGAAGCCTGGTTTGTCAGCGTGCTTGCGGTAAATAGTCAGCGCAACGAGGTAGATCAACAAATAGCTGAAGGCTTCATAAAGCTGCACCGGGTGACGCGGCACATTGTCGATGCGGGCAAAAATCACGCCCCATGGCTGATCGGTGGCAATGCCGAGAATCTCGGAATTGAAAAAATTGCCGACCCGGATCAACGCTCCGGCCAGCGCGGTGGGAATGCTGACACGATCAAGCAACCACAAAAAGCCGTCGCCAAATTTGCGGGTGTACAGATACAAGGCCAAGATGATGCCGACCGACGCACCATGGCTGGCCAGGCCGCCTTGCCAAATCGCCAGTATCTTGAGCGGATGCGACAGGTAATAGACGGGATCGTAAAGCAGCACATGCCCAAGTCGGGCACCCACCACGGTCGCAATCACCATGTACCAGAGCAGGGTATCAAGTTCCTCGACATTCTTGCCCTCGCGCTGATACATCCACTGCATGGTCAGAAAGCTGCCGACGAAGCCCAGCGCGAACAGTACGCCGTACCAGCGAATTTTCAGAAAACCCAAATCCAGGAGAACGGGGTCGATTTGCCAGATCAAGTGTTGCATGGGAGTCGATACCGAGAGGTGGCGTTGAGGAGTGGCAAGGGTAACAAAAATGGGATCTATGTGAATCCTAGGAGCTTGTCCGAGAATGCAAAACTTCAAAAATCAACCACAACATATAGTGTCTATAGCCAGATTAAACCAGTATATGTAGTGCTAAAAATTTTTATAGCGCTATTCTCGGGCAGCCTCCTGGCATCCAGCGCCTTTTTTAGCTGATGTGTGGCCGTTGCTTTCCGTTTTTGCATCGCCTTTTCCACCCTAGCGGCTTTCGCAGGCTTGCTCTCAATACAGCGTTGTATGCATTCCTTTACTGCGCGTGGGAACCAGAAGACCGGGCGATTTTCCTGCAAATTGAGGCAATTGTCGCGCTCATCGTCTTGCGGAG
>Ga0048259_100973_pt1 | contig 13080 bp, 9 predicted proteins | sample SubbioQV12_Dec13_FD_54352 | JGI IMG/M metagenome (GOLD analysis project Ga0048259, IMG submission 54352) | Serpentinite rock and fluid subsurface biosphere microbial communities from McLaughlin Reserve, California, USA - QV1.2_Dec13... | ecosystem: Environmental > Terrestrial > Deep subsurface >... | reverse complement strand
AACCGGGCGGCTTTCCCCAACAACCGTACCAACAACCAGGTGGTTTCCCGCAACAACAGCCTTACCAACAACCGGGTGGCTTCCCTCAACAACAGCAGCGCCAGCAGCCCTATCAGCCGATGAATCCTTATCGTTGAGGCGGTACAGCCCGCAGGCACCGCAGTGCCTGCCGGGATTTTCCGGTTTCCCTCGTTCCCACGCTCCGCGTGGGAATGCAGACCGGGACGCTCTGCGTCCCGAACGCTTGCGCTACGCAGAACGCGGCAATGAGAGTTAGTCTGGCTTTCACCCGTGCCGAAGCAGACTCCACCCCGACGACAACGCCTCGGCCTGCTGTAACACGGTCTGTACCGCCGCGTCCTGCAAGTCAGGCGGATAGCCGTATTTGCGCAGGATGCGTTTGACCAGAACACGCATCCGCGCGCGGGCTGAATCACGATGTGCCCAATCCACTGAAACATTCTCGCGCAGGTTGACCAACAGCTCATGGGCGATGAGTTTTAGCTTGTCGTCGCCCATCATCTGCGCCGCGCTCTCGTTCTCGGCCAGCGCGTCGTAGAAGGCGATCTCCTCGTCTGACAGCCCGGACTCTTCACCACGCTGGCGAGCTGCACGGATGTCCTTGGCTAGTTGAATCAGCTCCTGTAACACCTCTGCGGTGGTGATCGCATTGGCATGGTAGCGCGCTACCGCATCTTCCAGCCGCTCTGAAAAGGCCTTGGTCTGCACGACATTGGCTTTGCTGCGGGAGCGGATGCCGTCGTTGATCAGCTTGCGCAAAGCTTCCAGCGCAAGGTTCTTCTTCTCCATCTGCTGAACTTCGGCCAGAAATTCATCGGACAGGATGGAAATATCCGGGCTCTTGATGCCCGCAGCGGCCAGGATGTCCACGATCTCGGTCGAGACCACAGCGCGGCTAACGATTTGCTGGATCGCCAACTCGCGCTCTTGCTGGGTCACTCCGGAGCCAGTACTGCTCTTGACAAGCGCGGCACGGATCGCCTGGAAGAAACCGACTTCCTCCCGGGTTTCGCGGGCCTCGTCGGAGGCGGACGCCAGAGCGAAAGCCTTGGACAACGCCAGCACGGCATCCTGGTATCGACGATGTGCGTTCTTCTTGCCGTCCTTGGTTTTCTCCTTCTCAGCCAGCTTTTGCTGCAGGTCGAGAATCCACTCGATGGCACCTGCCATCATGGCCAAGCGCTGCTGTGGCGTCCCAGTCATTGCCGACGCGTAGTCGAAGCCGTGGTACATATCCCGAACCACCTCGTACTTCTCCACCATCACTGCGACGGCCTGCGCTTCGTCGACACCGGTGTTGTCCTGGTCGTTCTTCGAATATTGCTGCAGGGCTGACTTTAGGCTTTGTGCGATGCCGATGTAGTCCACGATCAGCCCGGCAGGCTTGTCGCGGAACACCCGGTTCACGCGCGCAATCGCCTGCATCAGTCCGTGACCCTGCATCGGCTTGTCCACGTACATCGTGTGCATACATGGCGCGTCAAAGCCGGTCAGCCACATATCCCGCACGATCACCAGCTTGAGCGGGTCTGATGCGTCACGGGCACGCTTGGCCAGTAGATCACGCCGGGCCTTATTGCCGATGTGCTGCTGCCATTCCTGCGGGTCGCTCGCTGCGCCCGTCATCACGATCTTGACCGCTCCCGCGTTGTCATCTGTGCTATGCCAGTCCGGACGCAGCTTGACGATCTCATCGTAGAGCTTGGCGCAGATGCGGCGGCTCATACACACCACCATCGCCTTGCCATCGAGGGCTGCCACGCGATCCTCGAAGTGGGCGACCATGTCCTTGGCCACCAAGGCGAGACGTTTGTCGCTGCCGACCAGCGCCTCTACGGTTGACCACTTCTTCTTGAAGCGCTCCTGATCGGTTTCGGAATCGTCCTCGGTCAGTTCGTTGACCTCGGCATCGATCTTCGGCTTCTCGTCCTCATCGAGTTCGATGCGTGCCAGCCGCGACTCGTAGTAGATCGGCACGGTCGCGCCATCCTCAACTGCGCGGCTGATATCGTAGATGTCGATGTAGTTGCCGAACACGGCCGGGGTGTTCACGTCGTCCGCTTCAATCGGCGTACCGGTGAAACCGATGAAGGATGCGTTTGGCAGGGCGTCGCGCATGTATTTGGCAAAGCCGTAGGAGATTTCGCCGGTCTTGGCGTCCACCTTGGCCTTGAAGCCGTACTGGCTGCGGTGGGCCTCATCCGCGATGACGACCACGTTGCGGCGCGTGGTGAGCGGCTCCGCAATCTCGCCGAACTTCTGCAAGGTCGTGAAAATCACGCCGCCCGATGCCCGACTCAAGACCTTCTGAAGATCTTCGCGGCTCTCGGCCTGCACTGGCGTCTGCCTGATCAGGTCGCGGCACATCGAGAAGATCGAGAAGAGCTGGTCGTCGAGGTCGTTGCGGTCAGTCAGCACCACCAACGTCGGGTTGGCCATCGCCGGGTGTTTGACCAGTTGCCCGGCGTAGAACGCCATCAGCAGGCTTTTGCCGGAGCCTTGGGTGTGCCAGATGACGCCCACTCGCTGATTGCCCTGTGGCGAGGACGCAGTCACCGTGCTGTTGACTGCGTGTCGCACCGCGTGGAACTGGTGATAGCCCGCGATGATCTTGGCCAGCCCCGAACCGGTTTCGCCGAAGACCGTGAAGTGACAGAGCAGATCCAGCAGGCGGCGCTGCTCGAACACGCCTTCGATCAGTGTCGAGAGTTCCGGCGCACCCTTCGGGGCAACGTCCGTGCCGTCGGTGGTGCGCCACGGCATGAAGCGCTCAAGGTCTGCCGAGAGTGAACCCACCCGGGCTGCAATGCCATCCGAGGTGACCAGCAGCGCGTTGGTGTTGAACAGCGCCGGAATCTGCTTCTTGTAGGTCTGCAGCTGGTTGAACGCGCCCAGCAGATGCGCCCCGGCGCTGCCCGGCGCTTTCAGCTCGATCACGCCCAGCGGCAAGCCGTTCACGAACACCACCACATCGGGCCGCCGGTTGTTCTGGCCGTTGATCACCACGAACTGGCTCACTGCCAACCAGTCGTTCTGCTCGGGGTGTTCGAAGTCGATGAGCGCGACCTTGCCAGCGGTCAGCGTGCCGTCGTCGGCGTAATACTCGACGTCCACGCCTTCCGTCATCAGCTTGTGGAGGCGGCGGTTCTCTTCAAGCAGCGATGGCAGTTCGGATTGCATCACCCGCCGCACGGCATCCTGACGCGCCTCCAACGGAAGGCCAGGATTCAGACGCGCGACGGCGTCTTCAAACCGCTTCTTGAGCACAACCTCATCGTGACTTTCGCGCTCCGGTCGGTGTCCATCGGGGCCGATGTCCTCCTCGCGTTCGATGCTGTATCCCAGCCCTCCCAACTGTTCCAGTAAAGCCAGCTCTACGGCGGCCTCCGACAGAAACGCCATTACGGTTCTCCTTGTTCTTCGATGGGCTGAATCGCCACCAGCTTCAATAGCCCGTCGTAATGCTCACGGTCGACAGCCATCATCATTTCGAGTGTGTCGCGCAACACGGGTTGGGTTTCTGCAAGTAGAGAAAGATCGTGTCCCGGATCAGCGATTGCGCCAGCATGTGAGTACGTGTTGAGCAAGCGGAGGATGCGGGTCTTTTTCGCGCTGTCAAAATCCACCCGCTCGAGTCGTGGGCCGAGATCTCCGCTCATCTCGGGGAAGCGGAAAGCGAGGAATGCCTCGATCAATCGGCGTGCGACGTTGGGCAAACCGTAATGGTGTTCCAGTTGGACAACGTCATTGCGGTGAGCCTCCTCGTAGACGCGCTTGAACAGGTACTGGTACTCCGATTCGTACTCCTCAAGCAGAGGATCAAGATGGCCTAACTCGCTGGTGCGAGACCCGTCCGCGTGACGCCGGGTACGAAGCAGGAAGAAACGACCGGGCCGGTCTTCGATCTTTTTCTTTCGTTGCCCCGGCAAGTGATGGAACCAGTTTTTCACCAGCCGGAAAAACGAGAAGCTGTGGGTCAATATGAAAAGCTGCCCCGCATCCTTGGTGCGATCCTTCATGTAGCCGAAGGCCGAGAACAGCGCGTTGTCATCGAGGCTCGATACCGGATCGTCAATGACGACAATCCCATTCTTCAAGTCGAATGTTCTGTCCTGTAACGACTTGAGAAAATAGAGGAACGCAATCGCCGTGCGCTCTCCATCGCTCAAGTGCGCTACATACTGGCCGCTGCGGGTCAGTGCGTAGCCAGTGCCTTTCACCTCGAAGCGCAGTTCGTCGCGCCCAAGGTAGGCGCATAGCTCTGCGGTCAGCTCGTCGGCGGGGCGGCGATGTTCGAGGATCGCGCGTTCCAGTTCATTGATCTGCGTCTGGGTTGCTGCCTGCGTACCCCTTATGCCATCCAGTTCGGTAGTCGCGGCTGTTACCGCATCGGAGAGCTGGACGAATTCGGCGTGCGCCTCCGCGACATACGAGGCTTCAAGCTTCTTGCACGCACTGTCGACCGACGCCGTGAACTCTGCGGAGATGCGGTTGTGCTTCTCCACGATCCCATTGAATGCGGCGACTGAGTCGGTAATCGAGGAGGGTCTCGCCGTAGCTTGTGCCTGCGTGGCGGTGGGTGCGAACGGCTGATCGCGCTTGGCCTCGACACGCGCGATGAGGGCATCCAGCGCAGCTTGGGTCTCTGACTGCGCCGTCAACACCATTACGCACGCGGGGGGCACTTCGGGCACGAGCGCTTCATAGAAGCGCGAAGCGTCCGGCAACGACAGTGAGGCCGCAGTCTGCTTGGCCGCCTTCAGCTTCGAGAGAAGAGCGGACAGGTCTTTCTGAAAGCCCGCGAAGGCATCGTTGAAGTGAGCTTCGAGCGCGGCGCGACGCGCTCCCTGAAGCGGCTGCTGGCAGAAGCGGCAGGTGTCGGAGGCGTGCTCGCCCGAGTGCAGATGAAGCCCTTCTTGCACCCACGCGGCTAGCTTGGCATTGCCGGTCAGTTCATCGAGCGTCTGCGCAACGACGGAGCGACCGACCAGCGTATCGACTTCACTAGTCAACGCATCAAGTTCGATGGATGGCGCAACAACCTTGTCGACTTGGGGCTTTGGCTGGGCGTTCTTCTGGCTATGGAGCTGTGCTTTCTGCTCATCGGACAGAGTCGCGGCCGCCACCCGCTGCGCATCCATTGCTTCAACGGTACGCCTGAAATTTCGCTTGTCGTAGTTGTTGTAGGACTGGCTGTTCGCGGTGGTCAATAGCTCCTTGATGAGCTTTGCCTTGTCTTTGCAGAAATCGTCCAGCTTTGACTCTGCTTTCGTCTTCTCGGCCTGGGCAGTTCGCAACGCGATGTCGGTCGTAGCGAGTTCCTTTTTGAGCTGCTCGACCCGTGCCTGCTTCTCGATGCTGTCTTCGCCGAGAAAGTAAATCGGCGCAATGCCGCCCGTTTGCGACAGGGTGGCACTAATGAAATCCCGGTTGAAGACGCGCACTTGCGGCAGTTGCGCCGAAGCGAAAGCGGAACCTGCGACCTTCGTTGTGCCATCGATCTCCAGTGCCGCGTCACCTTCGAGGAGCGCGGTCTTCTTCTCAACGAGCGAAAGCAGCCATGACAGCGTCGTTTTGCCGCTGCCGTTCCATCCATAGATGACATTGAACTGCGCGAACGGGTGCAGCTCTGTTGGCCAAGCAAAGTCGCGGAACACTCGGAGCCGTAGCTTGCCGATGCGAGTCAACTTCATGCCGACTCTCCTAGTCCTTCGACGGGCTCCACAGCCGAAGCTGGTGCGCCGCGCGCAGCGTTCAACGCCTCCACATAGGCGTCCCGATCCAGTTGGTAAAGCAGACGGCTCACTTCAATGCTGATGGGTAGCTCATCACCGCCCGGCAGCAGGAAACGCAAGGTTGCCGAGTCGCCGTCCCCGACGTCCACCGCCAGCCCCACGTGCGCGTCGATCAGCGCGTTGTTTTCTGCAAATCGCTCCCACGGCTCGCGGGAGCTGATCGGGTCGAGCTGCGTATCCAGATAGGCCTGATGCAGAAATGCCACGATGGCATCGGCCGCCAGAACCGCGCTGCGGCGGTGGTGCTCTGCCAACCGCTCCAGATACGGATCTTTGCCGTGGCTGGCGGGGCCCGCCTTGTTACGCAGGTCGTTCAGTGCGTCGGCCAACTTGTGATGGCTGGACACCAGCTTCTTGAACCGGTCGTCACGGACATCGCCGAGTTTGAGCGCGCGAATTGCTGCCGTCAGCCAGTCCGACAGCGAGGGCGTCTCCTGCGTGGGCTTGAGCGGGGTTTGCTGGGTGTGGAAGCTGTCAACCACTACCCGGCACACCACCTCGACAACAGTCTTGGCGCAGTCGATGCACGCATCGTTGTTCTGTTCCAGATTGCGCTCCATCGCCTCGAAGGTCTGCTGCAACATCGGCGCATCTCGCCAATGCCTGCAGGCCTCGCGGATGCCGGGGCACCAATCCAAAGTCATACCGCCGCTCCGACGATGCGCTCGGCATCTGGCACGCGCAATTCGCCGGAGATGAGTTTGGGCAGCAGCGTGTCGCGGAGTTGGGCGAGGGAGCGGGACTGCTGCGCGTTGCTGACCAATTGATCGAATTGCGAAGCAATGACGGCGTCAAATTTTTCCATGCTCTCCGGTGGTGCAACAGCAATCCGAGCCTCCGTGAGGTGCTTGCGCTGAATGTGGCCCATCGTTGTAGCCTTGCCAGCGGCAATCGCGCGGAAATCCGACAAGTGGTGACGGGTGGCGAAGAAATAGAACCACTTCGGCACCTCACTGGACGTTACCTTGAACAGATGCTGGTTCAGTGCGCCGCGCCCACCATTCCAAACTTCGACTTCGAGCGAACCCGACCACGAGAACAATACGTCGCCATCGACAACCACATATTCGGGCTTGATTTGCGTGCTCGCCTTGTCTGCTCCATTCGTGTTTCCAGCACGCAATTGCGCGATCTTGATGACCGGAAGGAATTCGGTTTCGCTTTCCGGCGGAAATTTCTGTAGAGCAAGGCCGTTGAGATAGTTCGCAATCGAGTCCAGAGAGCGCATTTCCCACCCCTCCGGAATCTCCCCTAATTCCGATTCAACGAGGCGGTCGGGAAAGATGTCGTAGAGGTGCGCGGGCAGGCCGGGCCGCGACTGGCCCCGCTGCCAGCGACCTTCCATTTTGGCGCGCACAGGTTCGAAGTCCACGAACCAAGCCTTGAATAAGGTGCGGGCCATCGCCTCCAGCGACTCGTTGGTCTGGCTCTGGTTGCGTAGACGTTCGGCGAAGAGTTTCGCCATATTGCCGATAGCACGCTGCTCACCAAGTGGCGGCAATGGCAGCGCCATTTGCTTGAGGTGCATTGGACCGAAGTGTCGAATGACACTACCGGATGCCATGGCTTCAACCTGCTGCATAAAAGCAGACGAACCAAGAAATGCTCGCAAAAAACCCGCGTCAATCTCCTTGGTCTTTGGTTGAAATCTAATCAATCCAGTGTACGGAACGGCTCCTGCGGACTCCTCGGTGACTTCGCTCACGCGGCCAAATGACGCGCTGGTACTTATCACTAAATCTCCGCGCTCTAATCGAAAGTGGTTCCACTTACTCGCAACTTTTTCCGGCGCAAGGAAGTTGCACCCCTCAAGTGAAACAAAATCTCCTTCAACGCCTTTTAGTCGAATCAGTGGAACGCCACTACTCTGGAAATCTTTAGCAAGAATGCCTGGCCCTTCTTGAAAGATGACAGCATCAGTGAGCGGAACAACTTTCCAGCCTTCTGGGCATATCGCCTCAAGCTCAGCTTGATACGCACTAGACGCCATAACCAAGCTCCTTCAGGCTAGCCTCAATCGCGGCATCCAGTTTGGCCGCTGCCGCCCGTTGCTCGCGCCACTGCGTAGATAGTCGCAGCATCTTTTCCTCGAAGGGCTCGCCGTCATCCTCCTGTTCCGTTGCACCCACGTAGCGCCCCGGGGTCAGCACGTGGCCGTGTTTGCGGATGTCGTCCATCGATGCCGACTTACAAAAGCCCGCCACGTCGGCGTACTCCCCAGCGTCTTTCTCACCGCGCCAAGCGTGGTAGGTATCAGCGATCTTCTGGACTTCTTCGTCTGTGAGTTCGCGCCGGGTGCGATCCACCAGCACGCCCATCTTGCGGGCGTCGATGAACAGTACTTGCCCCCGCCGGTCACGTAGGCCCTTGCCGGGGTTCTTGTTGCGGGCCAGGAACCAAAGACAAGCGGGTATCTGCGTGGAGTAAAAGAGCTGCCCAGGTAGCGCCACCATGCAATCCACAGCGTCTGCCTCGAGCATCGCCTTGCGGATATCGCCCTCGCCGGACTGGTTGGAGCTCATCGAGCCGTTGGCCAGCACCACGCCCGCCGTGCCGTTGGGAGCGAGGTGGTGGTAGATGTGCTGGAGCCACGCGTAATTGGCGTTACCCACCGGCGGCACGCCGAATTTCCAGCGAACGTCTTCACGCAGGCGGTCGCCGCCCCAGTCGGAAATGTTGAACGGGGGATTGGCGAGGATATAGTCGGCCTTGAGGTCGCGCAGTTCGTCCTTGTGGAAGCTGCCCTCGTTGTTCCAGCGGATGTCGGAGTCGATACCCCGCACGGCCAGATTCATTTTGGCCAGTCGCCAAGTGGTGTAGTTCGACTCCTGCCCATAGATCGCGATGTCGCCAATGCGGCCGCCGTGCTCCTGCACGAACTTCTCAGACTGCACGAACATCCCGCCCGATCCGCAGCAGGGGTCGTAGACGCGACCTGAGTACGGTTCGAGCATTTCGACCAGCACTCGCACCACCGAGCGCGGGGTGTAGAACTCGCCGCCGCGCTTGCCTTCGGCGCCGGCGAACTGGCCCAAGAAATATTCGTACACGCGCCCGAGGATGTCCTTGGAGCGGTCGCCTTCCTCGTTCAGCGCAATGCCGGAGATCAGGTCGATCAGCTCGCCCAGCATCACCTTGTTGAGCGCGGGTCGGGCGTAGTCCTTGGGCAGTACGCCCTTGAGTGACTCATTGTCTTTCTCGATGGCGCGCATCGCGTCGTCTATCAAGGTGCCGATGGTGGGCAGTTTGGCATTGGCCTGCAGATGTGACCAGCGCGCCTCCTTCGGCACCCAGAACACGTTGTCAGCGAGGTATTCGTCCTTGTCCTCGGCGGCCTGCGCGTCCTCGGCCAGCAGTGCTTTGTGCTTGGCCTCGAAAGCATCGGAGATGTACTTCAGGAAGATGAGCCCGAGTGCGACGTGCTTGTAGTCGCTTGGCTCCATGTTGCCGCGCAGCTTGTCGGCGGTCTTGAAAAGATCAGCCTCGAAGCCGAGGTTGCCTCCGTTGCCGTTCTTGGCGGTGTCGTTTTGTGCCATCGTGTTCTTATCCTTTGCGTGGTGTCTTTGCTGCCGGGGCTTGATGCCCCGGCGCGAGCGTGGTGTTCGTAACGCCGTACAGCGCCAGCGGATCGCTGAGCCACCGGAGGCGGTGTAGGCCAGCCGCTCACCTTGGCCGTGGCTTGGGGGGGTAATCCGGTAGTTTTCGCTGAATAGTTACGATTGTTGTCAAAGGATGGCGTGCAACAGCGCCTGCAACGCCCTGGTACCAGCAGCTTGCATCGCACACGCTGCGCGCCTTGGGTCACGCTGGCGTACAGGCACAATCCATGCTGTAGCGTTGCACGTCGTCGCCTAACATCAAGGCTGTCAGTTGGCCGCCCCACAGGCAGCCGGTATCGATGGCGTAGACGTTGTCGCGGTCGTAGAAGCCCAGGGTGGACCAGTGACCAAAGATGATGCGCAAATCCCGGCTTTTCCGGTTTGGCACGGTGAACCAGGGCATCAGGTGCGGCGGCTGGGAGCCGGGCGGGCCTTTGTGGGCGAAATCGATGGTGCCGTCAGCGTCGCAGTAACGCAGGCGGGTGAAACAATTGACGGCAAAGCGCAGTTTTTCGGCGCGCGTCATGGTGTCTGACCAGAGCGCCGGTTTGTTGCCGTACATGCTGGCGAAGAAGCGCAGGTGTTCCGGCCCCTGAAGTGCGCGTTCAACCAGGCTGGCCATGTCTTGCGTCAGAGCCAGATCCCATTGCGGCGGCAACCCGGCATGTAGCAGGCAGAAGTGGTCGTTGCGATGAAACAAAGGCCGATGCCGCAGCCAGGCTATCAGTTCGTCGCAGTCTGGCGCCTTCAGTATTGGCAACAGGGTGTCTTTCTTGCCGATCTTGCCCAGGGTCAGCGCAGTTGCGATCAGATGCAGGTCATGGTTGCCGAGGACAGTGACGGCGGCATCGGCCAGGCCTTTGACGAAGCGCAGGGTTTCCAGGGAATGTGGGCCACGGTTGACCAGATCGCCCGCCAGCCAGAGTTGATCGATTTTGGGGTCGAAACCCACATGATCCAGCAGTCGCCGGAGTGCGTCGTAACAGCCTTGGATATCGCCTACGGCATAAATCGCCATCAGTGCAGGGTTCGGGGAATGGACAGCGTGAAACGGGGAATCTGCGCACTGAAATGAACGCCGCTGTCTGACTGCATCTGATACGTGCCCTGCATGACGCCGACTGCGGTTTCGATCATCGCCGCACTGGTGTAGCGGAACGATGCCCCCGGCTCCAGGTGCGGGTGTTCGCCAACCACGCCTTCACCGTTGACTTCCTGCACTTTGCCGTTGGCATCGGTTATCAGCCAGTGCCGGGTCAGCAGGCGCGCGGCTTCGTTGCCGACGTTGGTTATGGTGATGGTGTAGGCAAAGACGAAGCGGTTTTGCCCAGGTACCGATTGCGCTTCGATATAGTGCGGCTGCGCCTCAACAATTACTTTGTTTTTTTTGCTCATTAGATGGATTATGTCCGGCCTGTTTTCCAGGTGATTTCAATCAAAATTATTTCAACCGGATTATTTCAACCCAAGCGCCGTGCAAACGCAAGCTGCCACATGAGCCGTCCGATTCGTCTGCTTTGCCTGATTTTTCTGGCTTTTCTACTGATGCGTCCGGCGCTTGCCGAGGATGGTAAACACTTGTTCGCAGCGGCGGCAGCCGGTAAGCCCGAACGGGTGTCGGCCTTGCTGGCTCAGGGCGTAGATGTCAACAGCACGATAGAGCAAAGCCGCACGGCGCTGATGGCCGCCAGCTTCAACGGCAATGTCCGTATCGTCAATCTGTTGCTGAGTTACGGCGCCGATGTCAACCTGGCCGACAAGGCGGGCAATACCGCGCTATCCGACGCCGTGATGTTCGGCAGCGTCGAAGTCGCCAGCATCCTGATTGCCGCTGGAGCCAACGTCAATGCTGCCGATGGGCAAGGCGTTAAAATCCTCGACAAGGCTAAAAAACTGGGCAGGGAAGCCATCGTCAAGGTATTGGAAGCCGCCGGTGCGCAAGCTGCGGCCAAAGCAGACGCAGCGGCCACGACCGAGCAAAAACCGGTGGACGAAAAGCCGACCACCGAACAAACCGCCGAACAACAACCCCAACCCGCGCAACCATGAGCCAAACCAATCCCGCTCCGCATATTCACATCCTCGGCATCTGCGGCACTTTCATGGGCGGGCTTGCCCTGATCGCCCGCGAACTCGGCTACAACGTCAGCGGCTCCGATCACAATGTCTATCCGCCGATGAGTACGCAACTCGAACGCCAAGGCATACGGCTGATGAGCGGTTACCGGGCTGAAAATCTGGCCGACAAACCCGATCAGGTGGTGATAGGCAATGCCTTGTCGCGCGGCAACCCGGAAGTGGAGGCGGTGCTAAACCAGGGTTTGCCTTATGTCTCCGGGCCGCAATGGCTGGCCGAGCATGTTCTGCAACACAAATGGGTGCTGGCCGTCGCCGGTACTCACGGCAAGACCACAACCACCAGCATGTTGAGCTGGATACTCGACTGCAATGGCTATCAGCCCGGATTTCTGATCGGCGGCATTCCACTGAATTTCGGCATTTCCGCCCGGTTGGGCGATTCGGATTTCTTTGTCATCGAAGCCGACGAATACGATTGCGCTTTTTTCGACAAACGCTCCAAATTCGTGCATTACCGGCCTCGCACCGTCGTGCTGAACAATCTCGAATACGATCACGCCGATATTTTCGACAACCTGGCTGCCATCGAGAAACAGTTCCACCATCTGGTCAGAACCATACCCGGCGAGGGCCAGATCATCACCCCGGTGTGCGAGCCGAATATCGCCAGGGTATTGGCCATGGGTTGCTGGACGCCTGTAGTCAAAACCGCCATAGCCGACGACGCTACCTGGCAGGCCCGGCTGCTGCAAGCCGACGGCAGTCAGTTCGACGTGGTGTTCGAAGGCCAGCCGCAAGGCCGGGTCGAATGGCCACTGACGGGCCGCCACAATGTGTACAACGCGCTGTCGGCCATCGCCGCTGCCCGCCATGTCGGCGTCATGCCGGGCGATGCCATCGCTGCGTTGCAGGGTTTCCAGAATGTCAAACGGCGCATGGAAGTCATCGTCAGCCGCAACGGCGTCACGGTGTACGACGATTTTGCCCATCATCCGACCGCCATCCGCACCACGCTGGACGGCTTGCGTCAGCAGGTCGGCAGCGAAACCATCCTCGCCATCGTCGAACCGCGTTCCAACACCATGCGCCTTGGTATCCATACCCAGGCGCTGGCGGAATCGCTGGCACAGGCCGATCGCGCCATCGTTTATCAACCGAGCGATCTGGGCTGGGATATGCGCCAGTTGCTGCAATATGCCAGCAATATCGAGCTGTGCGACGATCTGGAGCGCCTGATCGCCACGATCAGGGCGCAGGCGGGCGGGCGCTGTCACGTTGTGCTGATGAGCAACGGCAGTTTCGGCGGCATCTACCAGCGTCTGCAAGATGAGCTTTGAGCTGTGGTCGCATCCCTGATTGTCTCGCTTTGCCAGCCGTCGTGCTACCCGCATCCGGTCGAGCAGGTCGAGGTGCTGGAGACCCATATTTCCTGGGTGCTGCTGGCCGGTGATTACGCCTACAAAATCAAGAAACCGGTCGATTTCGGCTTTCTGGATTTCACCAGGCTGGAGCAACGGCATTTTTTCTGTGACGAGGAAATTCGCCTCAACGGTCGCTTCGGCTCCGGTCTTTATCTGGATGTGGTG
>Ga0048259_100254_pt1 | contig 13137 bp, 11 predicted proteins | sample SubbioQV12_Dec13_FD_54352 | JGI IMG/M metagenome (GOLD analysis project Ga0048259, IMG submission 54352) | Serpentinite rock and fluid subsurface biosphere microbial communities from McLaughlin Reserve, California, USA - QV1.2_Dec13... | ecosystem: Environmental > Terrestrial > Deep subsurface >... | reverse complement strand
ACATTCAGGCGGTGATTCTGTACGGCAGCGGCGATCAATCCATCGAGTTCCGCTTTCAGATGGGCAACAACCGGCCCAAAATCACCCGTCATCCCTTCGAAGGCATCATCCCTAACATGGAACGGCGTTACCGCGACAGCGACTCGCAAATGGTGCGCGACGAGCTGGCGAAATATCTGGCGCAGCAGACCTGCACGGTGTGCGACGGCGCACGACTGAATATCGGCGCCCGCAATGTGTTCGTCGAAGACCGGGCCTTGCATCACATCACCCGGCTGTCGATCCGCGATGCCCTGGGGTTTTTCCACACGCTGAGCATCCCTGGCCATCGCGGTGAAATTGCCGCCAGGATCAACAAGGAAATTCAGGAACGGCTGGCGTTTCTGGTCAACGTCGGTCTGGATTATCTGGCGCTGGATCGCAGCGCCGACACCCTGTCCGGCGGTGAAGCCCAGCGCATTCGCCTGGCCAGTCAGATCGGTGCCGGTCTGGTGGGCGTGATGTACGTGCTGGACGAACCATCGATCGGTCTGCACCAGCGCGACAACGAACGCCTGCTGAGCACCTTGTTCCGCTTGCGCGACCTCGGCAACACCGTGATCGTGGTCGAACACGACGAAGACGCCATCCGCGCCGCCGACCACATCGTCGACATCGGCCCCGGTGCCGGTGTCCATGGTGGCCAGATCGTGTCGCAAGGCTCGCCTGCGCACATCGTGGCCGATGCCAACTCGTTGACCGGGCGATACCTGGCCGGTGTGCAAGCCATAGACGTACCGAAACAAACCGTGAGCAACGACCCGGCGCGGCAACTGACCATCAAAAACGCATCCGGCAACAATCTGAAGAATGTCAGCGTCAGTTTCCCGGTGGGCTTGCTGACTTGCGTCACCGGCGTGTCCGGTTCCGGCAAATCGACGTTGATCAACGACACGCTGTACAACCACGCCGCCCGCGTCATCAACGGTGCCAGTTGCATCCCGGCAGCCTGCGAGGCCATCGAAGGTCTGGAGCAGTTCGACAAAGTGGTGGACATCGACCAAAGCCCGATAGGCCGCACGCCGCGCTCCAACCCGGCCACCTACACCGGCATTTTCACCCCCATCCGCGAACTGTACGCAGCGGTGCCGGAAGCCCGCTCGCGTGGCTACACACCGGGGCGTTTCAGCTTCAACGTCAAAGGTGGGCGCTGCGAGGCCTGTGCTGGCGACGGCGTCATCAAGGTGGAAATGCACTTTCTGCCCGACATCTTCGTGCCCTGCGATGTTTGCCTGGGCAAGCGCTACAACCGCGAAACCCTGGACATCCGTTACAAGGGCAAGACCATACACGAGGTGCTGGACATGACGGTGGAAGACGCCGCGCAGTTCTTCGCGGCTATCCCCAGCCTGGCGCGCAAACTGCAAACCCTGATCGATGTGGGCTTGAGCTACATCACCCTGGGCCAGAACGCGGTGACATTGTCCGGCGGCGAGGCGCAGCGGGTGAAGCTGGCCAAAGAGCTGTCGAAACGCGACACTGGCAAAACCCTGTACATCCTCGACGAACCCACCACCGGCCTGCACTTTCACGACATCAAGCAACTGCTGAGCGTGCTACACACCCTGCGTGACCACGGCAACACGCTGATTGTCATCGAACACAATCTGGACGTCATCAAGACCGCCGACTGGGTCATCGACATGGGACCGGAAGGCGGCAACGGCGGTGGAACGCTGGTTGCCCAAGGCACACCCGGACAGATCGCCAACCACGAGACCTCGCACACCGGAGTCTATCTCAAGCGCTTTTTCGTTTGACCAGGCCATCGTGCCCGTCAATCCTCGTTCCCACGCGCAGCAAAGCAATGCAGACGATCACAGTCCCGCCGCCAACATGACGCAAACAAGCTGAAAAACATGATAAATTGCGCCGCGCTAAGAAAGTCATAAGGATTTCGATACGCCGCCACGCTGAGCCAGACGCATCACGTCCGCTCAGAAAAAACGGGCCGAAACCGGGCTGCACCTCGGTTCGTCAGCCTTGCAGTGAGTTTGAAACAGGCTTTCGATTCAACAAATTAGGGAGAACAGCAATGTCGAAATCGGTAATATCGAAACCGATAGTGCCTCAGAACAATGAAATTCTGATGCGGGACGATGCCTTCATCGTCACCAAAACCGACCGGGCGGGCAAGATCACCTATGCCAACCCCATCTTCATCGAGTTTTCCGGTTACAGTGAACAGGAATTGCTCGGCCAGCCGCACAACATCGTGCGTCACCCGGATATGCCGCGTAGCGTGTTCGATCTGTTGTGGAACACCATCAAAGCCGGTGACGAGTTTTTCGGCTATGTCAAAAACCACAGCAAGAATGGCGCCTTCTACTGGGTGTTCGCCACGGTCACACCGAGTTTTTCGCCACGCGGCAATACGGTCGACGACATCGTTGGTTACTTTTCGGTACGTCGCAAACCCGACCGCGACAAACTCGCCATCATCGAAGATCTGTACCGCGACATACTGACTGCCGAACGCCGTAGAAACCGGCACGATGCCGTTGCCGCCGGTACCGAGGTACTGAACCAGGCACTACACACAACCGGAAAGGGCTACCATGAATTCATTCTTACGCTTTGATGCCCAAACCGCCGTCTTTGGTTTGCTGCTGTTGCTTGGCATACTGGGCTTTGAGGCCTTGCTGTTTCAGGTTCCCATCGCAGCCGTGGCGATACCCTGTTTGCTCGGCATCGGGCTGGCCATCGTGTTTTATCGCAGGCAACGCCAAGAATCGGCCTTGCTGGCCAAGTTGAAATACATGACCCACCAGATCGAGCAAGGCCTGCTGGAATACCGGATAACCCAGATACCGCCCAGCGCCGAACTGGCGCCGGTCGCCTGGCATTTCAACAGTGCACTGGATCAGGTCGAAACCTATATGCGGGAAGTTTCCGGCTGTTTCCAGGCAGCCCGCAAGCACCAGTTTCATCGCCGCCCCAACCCGGTCGGCATTCAAGGCAGCTTTGCCAAAAGCCTGAGCAATATCGAAGCCTCCATTGACACCATGGAGAAAAATTATCTGCACAATCTGCGCGAATCGTTGTTCTCGCAACTGGGGCAGATGAAAACCCAGAACCTGCTGGCCAGCCTGAAACGCAGCCAACACGATTTGTCGGTCATCACCGAGCAAATGCGCCAGGTTGAACAAACATCGAGCCGCGCCTCGACCATCATCAGCGACAGCCGGGTTTCTCTGGGTGCCGTCATAGCCAAATTGACCGGTATCATTTCGAAGATCGACATCATGAAAGACTCGTCGCTGGAGTTGCGCAGCAACAGTCGGGAAATCACCGATGTCACCACACTGATCGCCAGCATCGCCGATCAAACCAATCTGCTGGCGTTGAATGCCGCCATCGAGGCGGCCAGGGCTGGCGAGCATGGCCGGGGGTTTGCCGTGGTGGCCGATGAAGTACGCAAACTGGCGGAAAACACCAAACATGCTACGACGCGCATCAATCAAACCGTGCAGAAATTCACACACGCTACCCAGGCCATCGTGGCCGATACCGACAACATGGCGAGCATGACCGACGAGTCGAAAGTAGCCATTGCCGAGTTTGAGCGGGCCATCGCCGAAGTCAGCACCATATCGCTGGAAAGCTATGGCAACGTCACCTTCGCGCAAATGGTGGGCGAAATCGCGCTAGCGAAACTCAATCAACTCATCTATCTGCAAAACGGCTACCGGGTGGTGGAAACCGATTTGAATTCCAACGAAGCCGACGCAGTGATGGTCGATTACCAAGCGACCGAACTGGGTAAATGGCTGCATCGAGGTGCGGGTGCCAGCCAGTACAGTCATCTGCCGTCGTACACCCGCATCGACCAACCTCACCACCAAGCCCACAGCCACATTCAGGCGGCCATGGCCTGTTTACAGAAAAATTGGCAAACCTCGCCGGAATTGCAGGGCAAAATGGTCGAAGACTTCAAGTGGGCGGAACACTACAGCCTGGAGGTTGCAGGCTATCTCAATGCCATCGTAGGTGAAAAACAGACATTCGAAGCCCCGGCGGCTGGCGCTAAGCCAAGCGATGTCGAATTGTTTTGACGCTTCCCTCGTTCCCACTGAATACACGGATAAGACCGGATTCCGTAGAACAGACGCTTTCTTGAAGGCAGCGGCTTGCGGAGCAATTGATACGCGCCGTCCATCCATTCCAGCATGGTATGGATCAGGAAGGCCAGAATGAGGAGGGTATCCAGCAAAGCGGTCAAATGCCGTTTGCCATGGCCATAGTTGCGCTCGAAGTGGTGACCTTTGGTTTTCAGGATATTGTTGTTTTCGTGCTCAATTTTCCAGCGACTCCACCCAGTCGCGACGACCTCGGTCACCCGCCCGTCGTCATTACCGTGGATGCGGTTCGTGCCTCACCGCATCCTACGACACGGCAATAGCCTCAGTAACGATAATGAGCGGGCTTGTAAGGCCCTTGCACCGGCACGTTGATATAAGCGGCCTGTTCTGCAGTCAACTCGGTCAAATTCACGCCGATTTGTCCTAAATGCAGCCTGGCTACTTTTTCATCGAGTTGTTTTGGCAACACGTAGACCTTGTTCTCGTAAGCCGATGCGTTGCTCCAGAGTTCGATTTGCGCCAGAACCTGGTTGCAAAACGAATTGGACATGACGAAGCTGGGGTGCCCGGTGCCGCAGCCCAGATTCACCAGGCGACCTTCTGCCAGCACGATGATGCGTTTGCCGTCCGGGAAAATGACGTGGTCGACTTGTGGCTTGATGGTTTCCCAGGTGTATTGACGCAGGGAGGCAATGTCGATTTCGGAATCGAAGTGACCGATATTGCAGACGATGGCCTGATCGCGCATGGCTTTCATGTGCTCATGGCTGATGACGTGGACGTTGCCGGTTGCAGTGACGAAGATGTTGGCAACGGCAGCCGCTTCGTCCATGTTCACCACGCGATAACCTTCCATTGCTGCTTGCAGGGCGCAGATCGGGTCGATTTCGGTGATCCACACCGTCGCGCCCAAGCCACGCAGCGATTGCGCACAGCCTTTGCCGACATCGCCATAACCACACACTACGGCAATTTTGCCTGCGACCATGACGTCGGTAGCGCGTTTGATGCCATCGACCAACGATTCACGGCAACCATAGAGATTGTCGAATTTGGATTTGGTGACCGAGTCGTTGACGTTGAAGGCTGGCACTTTCAGCGTGCCGCCTGCAACCCGCTCGGTCAGGCGCAAGACACCGGTGGTGGTTTCTTCCGACAGGCCTTTGACATCGGTCATCAGTTCGGGGAACTTGTCGTGCATCATGTTGGTGAGATCGCCACCGTCATCGAGAATCATGTTAGGGCGCCAGCCGTTAAGCCCCAGAATGGTTTGCTCGATGCACCATTCGGCTTCTTCCTCGGTTTCGCCTTTCCAGGCGAACACCGGAATACCGGCGGCGGCCATCGCAGCGGCAGCGTGGTCTTGCGTCGAGAAAATGTTGCACGATGACCAGCGCACTTCGGCACCCAAGGCAGTCAGTGTCTCGATCAAAACGGCGGTTTGTATGGTCATGTGCAAGCAACCGGCAATGCGGGCACCTTTCAGCGGTTGCGATGCGCCGTATTCGACACGCAACGCCATCAAGCCCGGCATTTCGGTTTCAGCGATGTTGATTTCCTTGCGGCCCCAATCGGCCAGTGCCATATCGGCAACTTTGTAATCGACTTGTGTCATGTTCATCCCCTGATGTTGATTAAATGCCGGCCGCATCTTTCAGCGCCTCGGCTTTGTCGGTTTTTTCCCAACTGAATGACGCTTCGTTACGTCCGAAATGGCCGTAAGCTGCGGTTGGCCGGTAAATCGGTCTCAACAATCCTAGTTGTGCGATCAGGCCTTTAGGGCGCAGGTCAAAGTGCTCGCGGATAATTTTGACCAAGCGTTCTTCGTCGATTTTGCCGGTGCCGAAAGTTTCGACGGTGATCGAGGTGGGTTCGGCCACACCGATGGCATACGACACCTGTATCTCGCAGCGTTCGGCCAAACCCGCCGCGACGATGTTTTTCGCCACGTAACGTGCCATGTAGGCGGCTGAACGATCGACTTTTGACGGGTCTTTGCCTGAAAACGCACCGCCACCGTGTCTGGCCATGCCGCCGTAGGTGTCGACGATGATCTTGCGACCGGTCAGACCGCAATCACCCACCGGGCCACCGATGATGAACTGGCCGGTCGGATTGATGAAATATTGGGTGTCTTTGTGCAGCCATTCCCTGGGCAGGATAGGCAGGATGATTTCATCCATAACCGCTTCTTGCAGTTGCTTGCCGCCAATCTCGGGCGAATGTTGCGTCGACAGCACGACAGCATCGATCGCAACCGGCTTGTTGTTTTCGTAACGGAAGGTGATCTGGCTTTTGGCATCGGGGCGTAGCCAGGGCAAGGTTTTGTTTTTACGCAATTTAGCCTGTCTTTCGACCAGGCGGTGGGAAAATGTGATCGCCGCCGGCATGAACACATCGGTTTCGTTGGTGGCGTAGCCAAACATCAGGCCCTGGTCGCCCGCACCCTGTTCGTGGCCTTCGGTTTCATCGACGCCCATCGCGATGTCCGCCGACTGCTTGCCGATTGCGTTCAAGACAGAGCAGCTATTGCCGTCGAAACCAATGTCGCCGTGGTCGTAACCGATTTCGCAGACCACTTTGCGCACCAGTTCTTCCATATCAACCCAGGCGTTGGTGGTTATTTCTCCGGCCAGAATGACCATTCCGGTTTTTACCAGGGTTTCGCAGGCAACCCGAGAACGCGGGTCTTGTGCCAGCAGCGCATCGACAACCGCATCGGAAATCTGGTCGGCAACCTTGTCGGGGTGGCCTTCGGATACGGATTCAGAAGTAAATAGATAATTCTTATTCACGGTGACACACCTCGCAGCAATAAGTAGTGTAAATATAAAAAAGGCCGTCTACGACGGCCTTGGGATAAAACATGGTGGGCCCTGTAGGACTTGAACCTACGACCTGCCGATTATGAGTCGGAAGCTCTGACCAACTGAGCTAAGGGCCCGAAAATCAGTCATCGAGGAAACAGCGCAATTGCTCGGAACGCGATGGATGCCGCAGTTTTCTCAATGCTTTGGCTTCGATCTGCCGTATCCGCTCACGGGTGACATCAAATTGCTTGCCGACCTCTTCCAAGGTGTGGTCGGTATTCATGTTGATGCCAAAACGCATACGAAGCACTTTCGCCTCTCTTGCAGTCAATCCAGCCAAAACATTCTGGGTGGACTCACGAAGGCCGGCGATTGTAGCAGATTCAACCGGCGATAACATCTTGGAGTCTTCGATGAAGTCACCCAAGTGCGAGTCTTCATCGTCACCGATCGGGGTTTCCATGGAAATCGGTTCCTTGGCGATTTTCAAGACCTTGCGTATTTTGTCTTCCGGCATTTCCATGCGCTCGGCCAGTTCTTCCGGCGTGGCTTCCCGCCCCTGTTCTTGCAGGATTTGCCGCGAAACCCGATTGAGCTTGTTGATGGTTTCGATCATGTGCACCGGTATGCGTATGGTGCGCGCCTGGTCGGCAATCGACCGGGTGATGGCCTGGCGTATCCACCAGGTTGCATAGGTGGAAAACTTGTAGCCGCGACGATATTCAAACTTGTCGACCGCCTTCATCAAGCCAATATTGCCCTCCTGGATCAAGTCCAGGAATTGCAGGCCCCGATTGGTGTATTTTTTGGCAATCGAAATGACGAGACGCAAGTTGGCTTCGATCATTTCTTTTTTGGCCCGCCGCGCCTTGGCTTCACCCAGTGAAATGTTGCGGCATATTTCCCGCAGATTGCCTATCGTCAGCCCCAGCCGGGTCTCGATGGCTGCCAGACGTTGCTGGGCAACCAGAATGCGCTCGCGATTTGCCTCGATGACATCATGATACTTTGGCTGAGCCGAGATGAAATCATCCAGCCATTGCAAGTTGGTTTCGTTACCCGAGAAACTGGCAATAAAATCGCGCCGTGGCACTTTGGCCTTCTTGATACACACATCCAGCACGATTTTTTCCTGATCACGAATTTCGGCAATCACGGCTTCCGACATCGACACCATTTTTTTGAAGTACGGTGGCGTCCATTTGATTTCGGCAAAAATATCACCGAGTGCGGTAAAAAATTTCGCGGTTTTCTCATGGCCGTAACCATGCTTCTTGATTGCCGTGTTGGCGCTTTTCAAGGCTTTTTTGAGTAAAACAACCTTTTCCTTGACCTCGTTGTAATCAAGCGTTTTACTTTCTTCCTCTTCGGCGTCGTCTGCGGGCGTTTCCATCTCGATCGCATCGACTTCAATAGCGACCATTTCCGACAGATCGACGAAGCCCTGCATCAGGTCACTCAAGCGGATTGGGGATTCTTCGTTGGCCACATCCTCGAAGTCTCGAATAAAGGCCTCGACGATGAACCCCGAGCGCGCAATGGCGCCAATCACCTGCCGCTGACCATCCTCAATACGCATGGCGATTTTCAACTCTTGTTCGCGCGTCAATAGCTCGACAGATCCCATTTCACGCATGTATAAGCGCACCGGATCCGTAGTACGTCCAAACTCACTGTCGACCGATGCCAGTGCGGCAACTTCGGCGACTTCTTCCTCGTCATCAGCCGTCACGACGGCATCACCTGAAATCAATGAATCATCATCGTCCGGTGCGACCTCATAAACCTGAATCCCCATGTCGTTTATCATGCCGATGATATCGTCTATCTGCTCGGGATCCATGATGTCGCTGGGCAAATGATCGTTGACCTCGGCATAGGTCAAATAGCCTTGGGCCTTGCCTTTGGCGATCAGTTGTTTGAGTTGGGATTGCTGTTGTTCTTGATTCATTGTCTACCCACAATAGGATTGATCACCACACACCAGAGAACCGGGCATTCTACCAAAAAACACATTGAAAAATCATTGCGCCCGTTTTTTCAATAACTCGCGCAACATCTGTTTCTCACCCTCATCAAGCCCTTCATGCTTTTCCTTGGCCAGCAATTGGGTCAGGCTCTCCTGCCTTGCCTGCTTCATCAATTGCGCTAACGCGCCTTTGAACTCCTCGACTTCGCCACCATCCGGCACGTTCAATTCCATGACCGCCAACGTCCTGAGCACTTTCTCATGAGACGATGCACGACAGGCTTCCAATAGAATTGCTGTATTTTCCGGTTTTTCAAGAGCGATCGTTCGCAACACCTCGTGCAATACAGTCTGCCCTGGCAATTGCATACCCTCAAACGGCAGCGCTTGTCGGTCGACCATGGCAGCCAGATGCGGGTATTGAATCAGCAGCGCAATCACCCGCCTGAGCAAACTGGGCCTGAGCCGGTCGCTTCGCGCCCGCTGAGCGGGTGCTCCAAGCAAATTACCAGGTTTTTCGGTAGACACAGCCAGCCTGAGACCTGCCAAGGCATGTAGCCGCTCGAACATCATGTCGCGAAAAAAACCCGCTGGCAGTTTTTCCAGCAAGGGCTTGGCATCGGCCAGTAAACGCGCCCGCCCTTCGGCGGATACCAGTCCACCCTGAGCCGAAAGTGTATCGAAAACGTAATCCGACAAAACCTGGGCAGAATTTATCCTAGCCTGAAACGCTTCGGCACCCTCTGCGCGCACCAATGAATCCGGATCATGCCCCTGCGCCAGCAGCATGATTCTGACCTGACGGCCATCGCGCAAAGCCGGTAATGCAGCCTCAACCGCTTTCCATGCCGCTTGGCGTCCGGCATTGTCGCCGTCGAAGCAGAACACCAGCTCGGAGGCAAAACGAAACAGAAGATCGATCTGCGCCTTCGAGGTTGCGGTGCCCAGTGTTGCAACCGCGTTACCGATGCCAAATTGCGTCAGCGCAATGACATCCATGTAACCTTCCACAACCAGTACCTGCTTGGGCCGAGATTGTCGCTCAAGCAATTCGCAAAGCCCGTAAAGCGCCTGGCTTTTCGAAAAAACCGGGGTTTCCGGCGAATTCAAATACTTCGGCAACGTATCATCCAGCACACGACCACCGAACCCCACGACCCGGCGACGCTTGTCTCGAATGGGAAACATCAGACGCCCACGAAAGCGATCGTAAACCCGCCCATCGTCGCGGGTGACAACAAGACCCGCCTCAATCAACTGCGAACGCTCGAAACGATTCGACAAAACATCCCAAGCCTCTGGCGCAAACCCCAAACCGAATTCGCGAATGACATCGTCACTGACGCCGCGTTTTTTCAAATAATCGATAGCCGCCCTAGCCTTGGGCAAGTGCAATTGTTCAACGTAAAACCCGGCCACGTTGGACAGGATGTCATAGAGACCGGAAGCATCTCGCTTCTGCACGGTATCGGCATCGTGAATTTGCTCGCGCGGCACATCGACACCCACAAACGTGGCAAGGTCTTCGACCGCCTCGACAAAATCAAGGCGATTGAACGCCATCAGAAAGCTGATGGCATTGCCGCTTTGGCCGCAGCCACGACACAGATAAACCTGTTTCTGGCGATTGACGTGAAAACTAGGAGTTTTTTCGTTATGAAAAGGACAGCACGCAGAATACTCGCTGCCTTTTTTCTTGAGGGGGACGTGCGAGTCGATCAGATCGACAATATCGACTCGCACCAAAAGATCATCGATGAACTGACGCGGAATTCTGCCGGACATCAAGGCCGACGAACGTCAATCATTCAGCAGAAAATCCTGCCTTGATTCGGGCGCTGACGACAGCCATATCGGCGCGACCCTGCATTTGCGGCTTGAGAGCCGCCATGACCGCACCCATGTCCTTGACCGACGTAGCACCGGTTTGAGCAATAGCAGCAGCCACCATTCGATCGATTTCGTCTTCGGTCAAGGCTTGCGGCAGAAAGTCCTGAATGACAACGATTTCAGCCTCTTCAACCTCGGCCAAATCGATGCGCCCGGCATCGCGAAACTGTTTAATGGACTCACGACGCTGCTTGAGCATTTTGTCGAGAATGACCAGGGTTCGTGCATCGTCGACTTCGATGCGCTCATCAACTTCGACCTGCTTGACTGCCGCCATAATCATGCGGATGACGCCCAAGCGATCCTTGTTGCCAGCCTTCATCGAGGCCTTCATGTCGTCCCTGATGCGCGTGTTCAAAGAATCCACAGCAACGGCCTCAGATTTGCGGACGTCCGCGACGCAAATTTTTCAGTGCATAACGCTCACGCGCCAGCTTTTTCAAATGCCGCTTGATGGCGGCAGCGCCTTTGCGCTTACGTTCGGTTGTTGGTTTTTCATAAAACTCGCGACGGCGAACTTCAGCCAGTACACCGGCCTTTTCACACGCACGCTTGAAACGGCGAATGGCAATATCGAAATGTTCGTTCTCTTTGACTTTGACTGAAGGCATTCTCTAATCCGAGTTGTGTTAGTATTTTGAGTGCGGCTCAATAACAGAGCCAGTAAAACCGCGCGATTATACTCACAATTCAATTTTATTCAAAAGCTCAATGCACGTTCTGGGGATAGAAACCTCCTGCGACGAGACCGCAGTTGCCATTTACCACCCTCAGAAAGGCTTGATGGCTCACGTACTCCACAGCCAGATTGCCACGCACAACGAATACGGCGGCGTAGTGCCGGAACTGGCATCCCGAGACCACGTCCGCAAGCTGCTGCCCTTGATCGGGCGGGTTTTGCAAGATGGCAAACTGACGGGTGCCGACATCGACGGCATTGCCTACACCGCAGGCCCTGGTCTGATGGGCGCATTACTGGTTGGTGCCGCCACGGCCCGTTCACTGGCCTGGGCCTGGAACATTCCTGCCATTGCCGTTCACCACATGGAGGGGCATCTGCTCGCCCCCATGCTGGAAGACGATGCGCCTGCCCTGCCGTTCGTCGCCCTGCTGATTTCCGGAGGCCATACTCTGCTCATCGAAGTCAGCGCTATTGGTCGCTATCGGCTGCTCGGCGAAACACTGGACGATGCAGCAGGCGAAGCCTTCGATAAAACCGCAAAACTGCTCGGCCTGAGTTATCCGGGCGGCCCCGCGTTATCCAGGCTGGCCGAAACAGGCAAACCACGCTTTCAATTTCCGCGACCGATGACCGATCGGCCCGGTCTGGATTTCAGCTTCAGCGGCTTGAAAACATCGGTACTCAATACATTCAACAACAGCAAACAAACCACCCAAGACAAGGCCGACATTGCCTTTGCCTTTCAACAAGCCATTGCAGAGACGCTGACCATCAAATGCCACCGCGCTTTGCAGCAAACCGGTTTGAAAACACTGGTGGTCGCCGGCGGCGTCAGCGCCAATACCGCAATCCGCCAGCAGCTCGGCACCATGACCACCGCAGAACATGCCCGCATCTATTTTCCGAGGCCGGAATTTTGCACCGATAACGGCGCCATGATTGCCTACGCAGGCTATCAGCGCCTAAAGGCCGGGCAATCGCAGGACTTGACCCTGTTCGCCCGGCCGCGCTGGCCGATGGCCCAGTTGCTCAGCGTGTGAGCTAATCCTCTTCGCCGGACAACAAGCGCCGGATATTGCTGCGGTGCCGCCATAAGAGAATGATTGAGATCACGACGAACACCGTCACCAGATAGACATCCCGCACGATGAGCCAGACATAAAACGGCGTCAACACGGCGGCAACCAGTGCCGACAGCGACGAAATTTTGCCGATTTTGTAAGCCAGCAACCAGGTGCCCGATACGACAATTCCCAATAAGCCATCAAGGCCCAAAGTCACGCCGAATGAGGTCGCAACCCCTTTGCCGCCCTTGAAATCAAAGAAAACCGGATACAAATGCCCCAGAAATGCGGCAAACACCACGGTAGCCAATAGCAGGCTGTCGGCGCCGAGCATCCTGGCCAGCACAACCGGCAGCAGACCTTTTAATGCATCGCCCGCCAACGTAATGGCTGCTGCCTTTTTGCCACCGATTCGCATGACATTGGTCGCCCCCGGATTACCCGAGCCATTCTCACGGGGGTCGACCAAACCCATCATCCTGCATACGATGACTGCACTCGAAACCGACCCAACCAGATAGGCCGCAGGCACCAATAACCATTCCATCATTCCATAACCTCATAGATCAATGACTTGTACAAACGAGTGAATTACTCGATA
>Ga0048259_100513_pt1 | contig 13166 bp, 9 predicted proteins | sample SubbioQV12_Dec13_FD_54352 | JGI IMG/M metagenome (GOLD analysis project Ga0048259, IMG submission 54352) | Serpentinite rock and fluid subsurface biosphere microbial communities from McLaughlin Reserve, California, USA - QV1.2_Dec13... | ecosystem: Environmental > Terrestrial > Deep subsurface >... | reverse complement strand
ATTGGGTGACAGAGGAACGGTTGGTGATTTATCTGGAACAGCAAGAAAGGCATGCTCATTCTACTCAGCGCACGCCTTTCCGCACTTCATTATTAATGTAGTCTAAAGTCTAGACCATCTTCTTTCGACTTTCGACTTTTGACTCTCTTTTTTAGTCTTTAACGAGCCTCTAAAACCCGGCCGGGATCAATAAGATGCTTGGACAACCAACCCTTAGCCTCACCCAAGCCAAAGGCCAGCCCCATTAGTTCGGTAAAGTAAAACGAAGGCATTTTAGAACCGCTGGTCTGCCTCATTTCCAGGTTACTCTGACACAGCGGGCAGGCAGTCACGATAGCCGTAGCCCCAGCCTCCCTGGCAGCATTAACTAAGCGGCCCACCAACTCCTGCACCACATTGGTATTGGTCATGGCCAGACTGGCCCCACAGCATTCCGTCTTATAAGACCATAGCAGCGGGGTACCGCCCAGTGCCTCCACCAAGCGATCCATCATCACCGGGTTTTCAACCCGGTCAAAGCCGCTCACCTCGGGGGGACGTACCATCAGGCAGCCATAATAGCAAACTACTTTGAGACCCTGCAACGGACTGCTCACCTTACTGGCGACGGTCTTCAGCCCGACCCGGTCAATTACGGCCTCCAGCAGGGATATAACCTTTATCTTTCCGTCGTACTTGAATCCTACAATACCTTCTATTTCCCGGCACGCCTGCTGATCATGACGCATGGCGTAGTCGGCTTTGCGCAGGCGGCTAAAACAGGCCGCGCAGGGTATCGCCAGATCCAGCCCATTTTTTTGAGCCAGGGCAATATTGCGGGCGGGCAAAGCCAGGGAAAGCAGGTGATCCAGGTTGTGCGCGGAAGTAGCCCCGCAACAACTCCAATCTTCCAACTCCACCAGGTCCAGGCCAAGGGCGGCACAAACCGACCGGGAGGACAGGTCAAATTCCTTGGCGGTAGCTTCCAGGGAACAACCAGGATAATAGGCTATTCTCATCCTTCCCCACCCCCTAGTCCGATATAGCAATAATCCTTTTGATCTGAAAATCTCATGGGCTAACCTCCCATTTTACCATAAGTCGTTTATTTTATACCGACGACTGACGACTAACGACCGACGACCAACCTAGCGTGGTTCCAGCTCGTTTTCCTGGTAAGTGGTCTGAGGCAAGGTTTCCCCGAGGTCGCGGCCCGGTACATAGCCAAAGATATCCTGAGCCTTTTTACCAGCCACCTGGAAAAGTAGCGACAGTGGCAGTTTAGCCGGGCAGGCACTCTCACATTGCCCGCAGCCCACACAGCTCAAACCCATGTGATTGATCCTGGTCAGGTGGAACAAAAGGGTATCCGTGGGCATGACAATGGCGCCCTTGAGCCCGGCCCAGCCAAGGTAGTCCTCCGGGGTGTTCATTAAAATGGCTGATGTAAAGACGCACTCCTGGCAGAAGCAGATCGGACAGGCCTGGCGGCAGTTGTAGCAGCGCAGGCAACCGGCCAGTTCATCCGCCAGGGCCGGCAGATTCCCGACCCTGGCCGCGAATGCTTGCATTTGCTGCTCTTTATAAGTCTCCCTGGTCGCGCGAATCCGACCGATGGCTTGCTCCCGGGCGGGGCTGTCACCGGTTTCGGTCAGGCCGGTCAGTTGCCCGGCCATTTTTTCGTCCATCTTAATCAGTAACCCGGTGGTGGGGCTTAACCCGGCCCAGCCGATGGTGATCTGGTCGTGCCCGGCTTCAACGTGTCCACACATGGCGCAGGCTTCCCGGATGGTAAGACCCTGTGTCGATGTTTCGCCGCCGCTGGCGGCGGCTTCCAGCCACTGCTCCTGATTCCAACCGCCACCGGAAACCAGCTTACGGTAGTCCAGGGGCTCAAAGGTGCCCAGGCAATCGATGCCGATGATCACCAACTGGTCCAGGGAAGCCTGCTGTAGTTTAACCAGTTCCACCAGCGCCCTGGTCTCACAGGAGCGCATAACAACGCCAATCTTTTGCCCCGGGTCGACTGCCGTCAGGTTGGCCACCAACCTGGCGGCATTGACCATGGCCACCGGGGCCAGCGGGTTGATATCTTTGAGTTCAGTTGGTTCTTTGACCAGGGTCATGACCACGGCGGTCTTTGCTTTAACCTCCCGGGGCACCAGCAGCGCGTCCACCGCGCCGCTGGTCAAAAGCTCATGGAAAAAAGAGGTTAAAGCATTATTGATATTCTTCTGACCGGTCTTAAGGGTATATGTTTTCATACCTTTTCCTCCTGGCTCAAGCTTCCCAAAGTTTCTTGGTAGGGTTGGGGCCCAGTTCTTTTAGCCGGACCACCATGTCAGCGACGGTCTGGGCAAAGAGCTTGCCCTCCGAGGCACTGATGTATTTAAACCAAACCCTTTCCGGGTTAATGCCGAAGGTTTCCAGGGAGGCTTTTAAAATAGCTATGCGGCGGCGGGCCTTGTAATTGCCACTACCATAGTAGCAGTCACCGGAATGTCAGCCACCCACCAGTACCCCGTCCGCCCCGTCCAACAGGATTCTTGAAATGTACAGCGGATCCACCGAGCCCGAGCACATCACCCGGACCAAACGGATGTTGGGGGGATATTGGACCCTGGAAGTCCCGGCTAGGTCAGCACCAGCGTAACTGCACCAGTTGCACACAAGACCCACTATTTGTGGTTCAAACTTTACTTCCGGGCTCTTTTCTTCTGTGCTCATGTGGCCACCTGGTTTCTTAAAACCTAAACAAATCTGATTTGTATAGGTTTCTCTCCCGCCGACTAACGGGAGGCAGTGTCACAGCATTCAACAGCTTAGCCATAGGCTTGCGCCTGCGCCGTCAATTACACTGTCCGCTCTGCCCGCTAAAGGGGTATTACCCACCGTCTGTTGATCCTAACCTTTAGCGCCCGACTTTCAGCGACGCCTCATCGGCTGTGACTGCGAAGAAACCTCTCCTTTTTTTGCTTATCTATACTAACTACTTGTAAGCCGTTGCTGCTCTTTGGAGCAATTCTATAATGTTACATATACATACCGACACGTACCCAATTTTCGTTGAGTATAAAATTTAATAAAACAAATTTAAATCAAGGCCGCCTTCATCATAGCGACCATCTGATCCTTTTCGAATCCCTTTTGATGGGTGGCCCCGCTGGGACAGGCCACCACGCAGGCACCACAGCCCTGACACAGAACCTCGGTTACGCCGGCCACCCCGGTATACTCGTCAATGTACCGGGCATTGTAGCTGCAGGCCTTAACACAAAGTCCGCACCCGGTGCAACGATCCTCGTCAACATAAGCTGTAATGGCCACGTTTTCAATGGAATCCTTGGCCAGCAGGGTTACCGCCCGCATGGCCGCGGCATTGGCCTGGACGATGGACTCATCCAGCAGCTTGGGCGAGTGGGCCAGTCCGCACAGGTACATACCGTCGGCGGCAAAATCCACCGGGCGCAGCTTCATGTGCGCCTCTAACAAAAATCCATCAGCAGTTAGGGGTACTTTAAATAACTGGCTAAGTTTTTCATTATCTTCCCCCGGCATTACGCCGGTGCTCAGTACCAGCAAGTCAGCGTCAATGGCCAGGTTGTAGCCCAGGATCAAATCCTTGACCTTAACTTCCACGGTTTTACCGGGGCCGGCGCCCACCACCGGCGGATGCTCCGGCTCATAGCGGATAAAGGCAACCCCCTTCTCCCTGGCTGCGGTATAATACTTTTCCCTGGTACCGTATACCCGCAAATCCCGGTAGAGCACATAAACATTGGCCTCGGGGTACAGCTCCTTAATCTTCAGGGCGTTTTTAACGGCATGGGTGCAGCAAATCCTGCTGCAGTAGGGTCTTTCCTGATCCCGGGAACCCACGCACTGAATCATCACCACGTTCTTGACACCTTTAACTTCGCCCCGGCTTAGCCGGTCTTCTAATTCGGTCTGGGTAATTACACCCGGGTTTTCTCCGTAAAGGTAGGCCGAGGACTTAACTTCCCTGGCCCCGGTGGCGATGATCGCCGAGCCATGTTCAATTTCCTTGATTTCCCCGGCAATATTGAGTTTGGTACGGTAGTTCCCGGGGTACCCCCCCACATCCGCCACTTTGCTGCCGGTGTACACGTTGATGCGGGAATTATTCATGACTCTGGCGACCATGTCCGCCAGCAGGGCATCGGCGTCCAGTCCTTCAATGGTATAGTGCAAATCCTTTAGCCGGCCTCCCAGTTGGTCTGTTTTTTCCACCAGGAAAACCTCGAAACCCTGCTCCGCCAGAGACAGGGAGGTCGCCATGCCGGCTGCACCGCCGCCCACCACCAGCACCTGACGGTTAATGTCGGTGTAGGTTGTGGCCACGGGTTTTAGCAGCCGGGCCTTGGCCACGGACATGCGCAGCAAATCCTTGGCCTTGGCCGTCGCCTCCTCGCCTTTATCCCGGTGCACCCACGAGGAGTGCTCCCGGATGTTAACGTGCTCGTATAAATAAATGTTCAAGCCGGCCTCACGCATAGCATTTTGAAATAGCTGGGCGTGGGTTCTGGGAGTGCAGGAGGCCACCACCACCCGGTTCAGATTCTTGTTTTTGATTCTCTTTTTAATTCGCCCCAGGCTATCCTGAGCACAGGCAAACAAAAACTCCTCGGCAAAAACCACATCCTTGAGGGTCTTGGCGTAAGTCACTACATCAGGCACATTGATTACGCTGCCGATGTTAATGCCGCAGTTGCATACGAAAATCCCTACCCGGGGCGCCTCACCGGCGACGTCGCGCTCCGGGATAACCAACGGCGTGTCGGTTAACGTATCCCGGGCGTCCCCCAGCAACCGGGATACATAGCCCGCCGCAGCGCTGGCCTCAATCACGGTTTCGGGAATATCTTTAGGACCGGCAAAGGTTCCGGCCACAAATACTCCGGGCCGGGTAGTGGTACCAGTATTCTCCCCGGGACTGCAGAAGCCAAACTCGTCCAGTCCGATGCCGGCCACCCGGGCCAATTCCTCGCTGCCAGCCGAGGGTTGCAGGCCCACCGACAGCACCACCAGGTCAAACTCCTCCTCTAACATGTCACCGGACGTGGTGCGGTATTTCAGCACCAGGTTCTTGCTCTGCTGTAGCTCTTTCACCGAGGAAACCATGCACTTCTCATAGCGCACCCCATACTCGTTCCGGGCCCGCTCATAGTATTGTTCAAATCCCTTACCAAAGGCTCTTACGTCAATGCAAAAGATGGTCGCCTGCAGGCCGGACACGTGCTCCTGGGCCACAATGGCCTCCTTGGTAGCATACATACAGCAGACACCGGAGCAGTAATTGCGGTCCTTGCCCGGTTCCCGAGAGCCGACGCACTGGATGAAGGCAACCTTTTTGGGCTCTTGGCCGTCGGAGGGACGGATCAGATGGCCCTGGTGGGGACCGGAGGCGCTGAGCAGTCTTTCAAACTGCAGGCTGGTCACCACATTTTCATAAACACCATAGCCGAACTCACCCCGCTGTGTGGCATCGAAGATGTCAAAGCCCGGGGCCAGGACTATTGCCCCCACGTTCAAGTCCACGAGTTCCTCTTCCATGTCCCGATCAATCGCCTTGCGGGCGCACTTCTCTTCGCAGGCCCCGCATTCCAGACAGTTCTCCATGTCAATCACATAGGCGTTGGGAAACGCCTGGGCATAGGGCTTGTAGATGGCCTTGCGCTCATCCAGGCCATGGTTGAAATCGTTACTAACCACCTGCGGGCAATCGGTCTCGCAGCGGCCGCAACTCACACACAGTTCCAAATCCACGTAGCGGGGGTGTTTTTTGACCGTAGCCTTAAAATTTCCCGCTTCTCCTGCCAGCCCCACCAGTTCGGACATGGTCATAATTTCGATGTTCCGGTGCCCTCCCACGTCCACCACCCGGGGAGACAGGATGCACATGGAGCAGTCGTTGGTGGGGAAGGTTTTATCCAACATGGGCATGGTCCCAGCAATGCTGGGCTTACGCTCCAACAGGTAAACCTTAAAGCCAGCCTCGGCCAGGTCCAGGGCGGATTGCATGCCGCTGATGCCGGCCCCTACCACCAAAACCGCGCCAACCTTATTCCCGGTCACTTCCTGCACGTTGGCACTCATTTAATCACCCCTTATCTTAAGGCCGCTTGCAGGGCCGCCATCATCTGGGACTTCTCATAACCCTTTTGCTGGGTGGCACCACTGGGACAGGCCACCACACACGCCCCACACCCCTGGCACAAAGCATCAATAACCAGGACCTTACGGGTGACAGGGTCAAATTCCCTGGCCTTGTAGTTACAAACATCCACACACAGTTTGCATCCAATACAACGGTTTTTATTTACCGTAGCGGTAATGGGTACGTTTTCCAGTTTATCCTTGGCCAACAAGGTGGCCGCCCGCATGGCTGCGGCGTTGGCCTGAACCACTGCTTCACCGGCCAGTTTGGGTGCGTGGGCCAAACCGCACATATACAGCCCGTCGGCGGAAAAGTCTACCGGACGCAACTTCATATGCGCCTCCAGCAAGAACCCGTCAGCATCTAAGGGCACCTTGAAGAGCCGGCTAAGTTTCAAGTTTTCCTGGTTGGGAGCAATGCCGGTACTGAGCACCAGCAGGTCGGGACTAAAGACGATCGGTTCACCCAACACGTGGTCTTTGACTTCCACCTTAAGAGCATCCCCTGCTGCGGTTACCACGGGCTGATCAGATTGATTATACCTGATAAAATTAATGCCCTTTTGCCTGGCCAGGGTATAGTACTTTTCCTTAAGCCCATACGAGCGGATGTCGCGGTAAAGAATGAAGATACTGGCGTCAGGATTGATTGCTTTGAGTTTCAGGGCGTTTTTAAGCGCCTCGGAGCAGCATACCCGGCTGCAATAAGGTCTATCTTCGCTGCGCGAGCCAACACACTGAATCATAACCACATTTTGCATCTTCGGGGCGCCGCCGGTCACCAGTTGCTTTTCAAATTCGGTCTGGGTTATTACCCGGGGGTGCTGGCCGTAAAGATACTCGTCAGTTTCAAGTTCCTGGGCACCGGTCGCCAAAATGGCCGCACCGTGAAGCAGTTCCTCAGTTTTGTTGGCGATTTTGATTTTTGTCCGGTAGTTGCCCGGGTACCCGTCGAAGGATTCAATTTCTGCATTGGTGATCACCCTAATTCTGGGGTCGGCATTAACCTGCTCAATTAATTGTGCTACTACCTGCTGGGTATCGGCACCCTCCAAGGTGTAGTGCATTTCTTTCAGACGGCCCCCCAGGGCTTCGGTTTTCTCCGCCAGCCAAACCTCAAACCCCTGCTCCGCCAGGGACAAGGCTGCCGTCATACCTGCGGCGCCGCCGCCCACCACCAGGGCATTGTGATTAACATCGGTATACGAGGTGGTGATCGGTTTTAATAACTTGACCTTGGACACGGCCATCCGCACCAGCACCTTGGCCTTTTCGGTGGCCTCTTGGGGCATTTCCCGGTGCACCCAGGAAGAGTGTTCCCGGATGTTGACGTGCTCGTACAGATGCGGGTTTAGGCCCGCCTCCCGCAGCGCGCTCTGGAACAGCGGCGCGTGGGTTCTGGGGGTGCAGGAAGCCACCACCACCCTGGTCAGGTTGTATTCTTCGATAATCTGCTTAATTTTTTCAATGCTGTCCTGGGAACAGGAAAACAGGAATTCTTGGGCATATACCACATCTTTAAGTGATTTGGCGTACTCCACAACCTCGGGCACACTGACTATACTGCCGATATTAATACCGCAGTTGCAGATAAACGCACCGATCCGTGGGGCACCCTTGGGAATCAACCTTTCCGGCGGGTACGCCTTGATACGGGTTAAAGTGCCCCTGGAACCGGCCAGCAGCCGGGAAGCATAGCCCGCCACCGCGCTGGCTTCCACCACGGTTTCAGGAATATCCTTGGGACCGGCGAATACGCCGCTGGCAAAGATGCCCGCCCGGCTGGTAACACCCCGGGTAAACTCCCCGGTGTTGCAAAAACCAAACTCGTCCAGTTCCACACCGGCGATGCCGGCCATATCCGCCGAACCGCAGGATGGCTGGAAGCCCACGGAAAGCACTACCAGATCAAACTCTTCCACACCAATGGTACCGTCTTCATCGGCATATCTGATGGACAGGCTGCCGGGTTGAGCCGGGGAGCCGGTAACTTCAAAAATGCGGCTTTTGATGAATCTAACTCCGTGCTCGTCCCTGGCCCGGGTGTAATATCTCTCAAAGTCCTTACCGTAGGAGCGCATATCCATTAAAAAGATGGTAGTTTCAAGTCCCTCCGCGCTATGTTCCTTGGCAATGACCGCCTCCTTGATGGCGTACATACAGCATACCGAGGAGCAGTAATCGTGTTTGATACGCTGGTTCCTGGAGCCTACGCACTGAATCCAGGCTATTTTATGCGGATCCTTACCATCGGATGGACGCATCAAATGCCCCTGGTAGGGGCCGGAGGCGCTTAAGATGCGCTCGAATTCTATACTGGTAACCACGTTGGGATATTTCTTGTAACCCAGATACTCAAGTTCCGTTGGGTCGTAAATATCCCCACCCGGATTGAGCAAAATCGCCCCGACCTCCAGTTCCAGGTCCTGGTCCGCCATGTCATGATCGATGGCCTTGGGCAGGCACGCCTGGACGCATTCCTTACATTCGGAGCACACACTGCAGTTCAGGCAGCGACCGGCTTCCTTCGTTCCGTCAGCCCCGCTGATACCCAACGCCGATTCGGCAAAGTTTAAAACCCGCTGTTCCGGGTCGACATACCGTGGCTCAGCTCTGGGCGTGTCAAGATTGCCGGCATTGTGTTTGGGAAATTCAACTACATGCTTAGCCTCAGCGTCTGCCAGTGCAATTGGGGCTTCACCGCGAAGGTAGCGGTCAATACTTACAGCAACCTTTTTCCCCGCCCCAATGGCATCAATAACGGTGGCCGGGCCGGTCACCACGTCGCCTGCGGCAAACACGCCGTCTATCCCGGTGGCCAAGGTGGCCGGGTCGGTGACTATGGTGCTGCCCCGGCCCTGTTCCGGACCCTCAACACCCGCCAAATCCGGCGCCTGACCCACTGCGGTAATCACGTTATCAACATAAAGAATAAACTCGCTGCCGGCCACTGGAACAGGACTGCGGCGCCCGCTGGCATCGGGCTCACCCAATTGGTTAACTATACATTCCAGGCCGGTTACCTTACCATTCTTACCCAGAATGGCTTTGGGGCCGGTGAGCATCATAAACTTGATGCCCTCCTCCAGGGCTTCGTGAATCTCATCTTTGGCTGCGGTAATCTCTGCTTTAGAGCGGCGATAGATGATGGAGACCTCCGCAGCACCCAGACGCCGCGCAGTTCTGGCAGCGTCCATGGCCGTGTTGCCGCCGCCGATGACGGCTACCCGGCTGCCCACCTTTACTTTTTCGCCCAAGTTGACTTTCCTTAAAAAATCCACCCCCGGCATAACCCCGTCAAGGTCTTCACCGGGTAGTTTCAGGGAAATGCCCTTATGGGCCCCAATGGCCAATAGAATGGCCCGGTAGCCCTGCTTTTTGAGTTCAGCCTGGGTGAAATCCTTACCCAGACGAACACCTGTCTTTATTTCAATACCCATTTTCTGCAGCAGGCCCACTTCAAGCTCCACCAGCTTTTTAGGCAGCCGGTACTCCGGAATACCCACGCTTAACATACCGCCGGCCACGGTCAAGGCCTCGAAAATGGTCACCTGGTAACCCAAACGCGCCAGTTGGTAGGCAGCCGACAGGCCGGCCGGGCCGGCACCGATAATCGCTACCTTTTCCTCCCGGGGTTCGGCCTGCTCCGGCAGGGGCAGCGCCTCCAAATCGACGTAAGCAGCATCCGCTGCCAATCGCTTAAGCTCCCGGATACTGACGGGATGGTCAACCTTGCTCCGGTGGCACTGGAGTTCGCAAGGATGGGTACATACCCGGCCACAAACCCCCGGCAGCGGGTTATCATTATAGATTAAGCGCCAGGACTCGACCAGCTTGCCAATTTTTACTAGCTGCACATAGCCCTGTACGTTAACCCCGGCCGGACACGCCGCCCGGCAGGGGGGAGTTCCATTCTTTTCAATGGCATAGGCTGAAGGCATGGCCTGCGCATACAACTTGTAGGCGGCCTTCCTTTGACCCAGACCACCATCAAATTCACTGGGTAACTCCACCGGACAGGCTGTGGCGCACTCACCGCAACTGGTACATTTGGCCATGTCAATATAGCGGGCCTGCTGGGCCAGCTTAACCTTGAAGCGGCCCTCCTCACCCTCTACACTCTTGAGCCTGGCGCCGGTAATGATATCAATGTTTAGGTGTTTGCCTACATCCACCAGTTTTGGCGAAACAATACACATGGCACAGTCGTTGGTGGGAAATGTTTTATCCAGCCGTGACATCGTTCCCCCGATGGCTGACTTCTCTTCGGCCAGGTAGACTTTTAACCCTGCCTCGGCCAGGTCCAGCGCCGACTGCATGCCGCTGATACCACCGCCCACCACCAAGACTGAACCAATCGTGTTCTCCCCGGTCCCGCTCATTGGTGAACCTCCTTTCATGAAAATAACCTTGCTAACATTTTTTTGCATTCATGTTGACCAACGAGGCGTAAAACCCGGCCCGGAGGTCTGACCAGTTTCAATATGCAGCTTATTTACTCCTTTGGTTTACTTTTTCCGCCCTGTCAAAAATTTCCCGCACATGGTTTTTCCCCTTGATACTATGGGGCAACAGTGGCAGTTTGCCTCTCTTAAAGAGTGCCAGGCCCAAATCCATGTCCGAAAACAACTGGCCGGTTTTTAGTTTATACTTGGCCATGAGCATAGTTTCGTGGACGCGGCCACGGCCCTTCACATCGTTTAAAAACAGCCGGTGAAAGGTTTCCGTTTGTTTCTCGGCGGTGAGCCCGGCTTGGGCAGACATCACCCTTAGAGCGTCCATAACCTCGGAAATCCTGATTCCGTTGGGACAGCGCACCCCACAGGTTTCACACCCGGAGCACAGCCAGATGGCCGAGCTTTTTAACAACTTATCCTTAAGTCCGAAGTAAATCATCCGGATTACCTGGTTGGGCGTGTATTCAAAAAAATTAACCATGGGGCAGCCGGAGGCGCACTTTTGGCATTGGTAGCACAGCTCTATGGGTTGCCCGCTCTTTGCCCTCACCTGGGCCAGGAAACCATCATCCGCGTTCAAAGTCTCCCCGCCTGCTATCACTCGCATGGGCCAAACCTCCGTTTTACGTTAACTTTTGGGTTTGTTCAAATCTAAATATAGGCTAAATATATGGCTGTATGTATTTACAATGAAAAACCCTTGACATCTATATTGACGTCCGACAACCGACATATTACGACTACCTAGCGGGGGTCTAACTCGTTTTCCTGGTAGGTGGTCTGGGGCAAGATCTCATCAATGCTGCGTCCCGGCACGTAGCCGAAAATGTCTTGAATTTTTTTACCTGCTGCCTGGAACAGCAATGACAGCGGCAGTTTGGCCGGGCAGGCGCTCTCACATTGTCCGCAACCTACGCAGCTTAAGCCCATGTGGTTAGTCCGGGTCAGATGGAACAAAAGGGTGTCTGTGGGCATTTCAATAGCACCCTTAAGACCGGCCAAGCCCAGGTAGTCCTCAGGACTGTGCTTAAATAGCTGTGAATTAAACACGCACTCCTGGCAGAAGCAGATGGGGCAGGCCTGGCGGCAGTTATAACAGCGCAGGCAGCCGGCCAGTTCGTCCGCCATGGCCGAAAGGTCTTTAATCCGGGCCATAAACTCCTGCAGTTGCTGTTCCTTATAAGTTTCCCTGGCCGCGCGGATCCGCCCGATAGTTTGCTCCCGGGCAGGATTTTCACCTGTTTCGGTCAGATTAGTCAATTGACCCACCAGTTGTTCGTCCATCCGAATTAGCAGCCCGGCGGCGGGATCGAGGCCGGCCCAGCCGATGGAGATTTGGGCGTGTTCAGCTTCAATGTGCCCGCACATGGCGCAAGACTTTCGGATGTCGTGGCCGCCCGCCGATGTTTCACCACCGGTCGCCGCTGCCAGCCAACGTTCCAGGTCAAAGCCGCCGGTAACCAGTTGCCGGTATGCCAAAGGCTCAAAGGTACCCAGGCAGTCGATGCCGATAATTACCAGGTCGTCCAGGGTGGCCTGATGCAGTTTGACCAATTCCACCAGCGCCCTAACCTCACAGGACCGTAAAACAACGCCGATTTTTTGACCGGGGTTGGTCACTGACAGGTTGGCAACCAGCCGGGCGGCGTTAACTAGGGACACCGGGGCCAGCGGATTGATACTTTTTAGGCCTTTGGGGTCTTTGACCAGGGTCATGACCACACTCTTCTTGGATTTAACCTCCTGGGGCACCAGCAGCGCGCCCACCACGCCACCTGCCATCAGCTCACGGAAAAAAGAGGTTAAGGCGCTGTTAATGTTTGACGAACCGGTCTTTAAGGTATATGTTTTCACAACCTTAATCCTCCTGGTTTAGATTTCCCATATTTCCTTGGTGGGAATGGGGCCCATTTGCTTTAGCCGGGCTACCATTTCTGTGACGGTCTGGGCAAAGAGCTTGCCCTCCGAGGCGCTGATGAATTTGAACCAGACCCTTTCCGGGTTGATGCTGAATGTCTCCAAGGAGGCTTTTAAGATGGCCATGCGGCGGCGTGCCTTGTAATTGCCACTACCATAGTGGCAGTCGCCGGAATGTCACCCGCCCACCAGCACCCCGTCTGCCCCATCCAACAGCAAACGCAGGATATATAGTGGATCAATGGAGCCCGAGCACATCACCCGCACCAGACGAATATTTGACGGGTACTGGGTTCTGGAAGTTCCGGCCAGGTCGGCACCGGCATAACTACACCAGTTGCACACAAGGCCTACGATTTGCGGTTCAAAGGTCTCTTCTGCGCTCACGAGGTTACCTCCCTCTCCTGATAGATTGAACATGCCCGACAACCTGACACAGGATCATGCAATTTACACAGATTTTAATCATGTTTTCTGCAATTAATATCTTTTTCGTAACCCGGGGCATGATCATAGGCCAGTTGGTGTATTTCCTGCCAGTGGCCTTAAGACATGAACACTTCAACTAAAAGTCATAAAACGACAGCTCTTATCACTTTTCTTAATTTTCCAAAATATTAAAAGCTGTGTTCGCCT
>Ga0048259_100740_pt1 | contig 13252 bp, 15 predicted proteins | sample SubbioQV12_Dec13_FD_54352 | JGI IMG/M metagenome (GOLD analysis project Ga0048259, IMG submission 54352) | Serpentinite rock and fluid subsurface biosphere microbial communities from McLaughlin Reserve, California, USA - QV1.2_Dec13... | ecosystem: Environmental > Terrestrial > Deep subsurface >... | reverse complement strand
GGGCCAACCCCTTAGGAGGCTGTAATTAACAATATTTTTGTCATTACAAAGCAAGTCTACCTAAAGCCCTTTTAGCTTATTTATTCAGCATAACCCGCCGGCACGAGGCATGTATTTTGTCACCTTACCTTCTGGTGCCTGGCATTTTTTCTAATGAGGTCTATAGTAGCCTTGAGTTTGCCTTCGGGCTTATTATTTTTGTTCGGTATAACTAACCAGCATATCACCAATATAATCCAATATATCTATGGCCCTTAGTATACCTACTGCCTTTTTCCCCTCAAACACTGGTATCACATACACATTGTTAGTCATCATCAGAACTATTGCATCTGATATTTCCTGGTCGGACTGGATAAAAGCATTAACCATAGGCCTTATACTGTCTCTAACCTTGGTAGAAAATCCTTCACTCATGATTTTTTCCTGCTTACTGCGCATATCCTTGTCGTAGGCATTAAATGACATGGCTATATCCATCATTTCATCAATACCGTATGAATTTGTCATTTTCTTTAAAGTCCTAAGAATATCTCCAACTGTTAAGACGCCGATAAGCCTTTCCTCACCGCTTACTTTTTGGACTTTGCAAAAAACCAATAAAGAACGATGCCCTTTCTCCTTGGCAAGATTCTTCTTTAACATGATAATCGCATCGTTTAAAGAATCTGAACCATATATTACCGGGTAATCTGATATGGGAATCATCATGTCTGAAACTTTTTTTAAATTATCCACAACTAATCCCCCCTATTTAATAATAGTGACAGGACACGTGCTGAGTTGAACCACCTTTTGACTTACACTTCCCAGAACCATTCCCTTAATACGGCCTAAACCCCGGGCACCCAATACAATTTGGTCAACTCCTAGTTTGTTGGCGGTATCTACAATTGTCTGAGCGAATTCCCCCTCTTCAATGAATGTAGTTGTTTTTACACCGGCTGCCTCGAAAAGTTCAACAACTCTTTTAATATTCTGGTCAACTGATTCAGAAAACCAGGCTGCCTTTTCCTTAACACTTAGAACATACACATCCACCTGCTTATGTGTTCTGACAACCTTTAACACATACTCGGCAGCCCGGATGGAATTATCAGAGCCGTCCGTGGGCAACAGATACTTATACACGTTAAACACCCCCATTTACAAAGAGATGACCTACTCTAAAAGTAAAAGATGACCAGGTAAGCAATGAAAAACACCAGTACAAGGGACACAGCAGAGCTAATCGACCAATCCTTGTATCCATCCCTGGGGAAAACGCTCTTTTCGCTTTCCATGCGCTTTTTGATCTCTGCCTTGGCATCAGCGCCGGGAAGCACCAGCATAACATTTGCTTTTATAATTCCCAGGGCTGCCATCGGGTTCTTGCCGAACCATACTAAATGCTTAGGCACCGTCTCCAGGGTCGTTTGCCCGGCCCAGCTGTTTAGCCTGGCAAGGGGGACCGAGATCCAGGAAATCAGCGCAGGTACACCCTTTCTATAAAACCAGTCGACATCAAGGTTGACTGACCTTTGCTCACGCGGGTAATAGCCTTTTATCAGTAAGATAATAAAGGCTGCCGCGCCACTTAAGAGCAACAAGAGATGTCCAACAACGTGGTCTACTGTGTAAGGCTCGTATGCCACAGCGTACGGGAGAATACTGTACAGCAGGCCCGGGAATACGCCAATAAATATGCACAGGAAGGCAGCCAGGCCCATGGCAATTAACATGTTAAGGGGTGCTTCCTGGGGCCGCTTGCCAGAGTCTTTGGCAAAGAAGGCAAAATAGGGCACTTTAATACCCTTGAAGACTGCGGCGGAAGCAAATATAAAGACTATCCACACGATGAACAAGCCCTTGTAGCCAACGGCTGATTCAATCAGTGATTTGGCGACAAAGCCACTGAACAGCGGGAATGCCGAAATTGATAACGCCCCGATTACACAACAGATCATCGTCAGCGGCATGGTTCTGTACAAACCGCCCAACTCGGTAGCCTTACAGGTGCCCAGCCTGTATAACACAGCGCCAATGCTCATGAATAGCAACGACTTATACAAGATGTGAGCAAAGGCGTGGGCCGCAACACCATTGATAGCCAGCGGGACGCCTATGCCGATACCCACCACCATGAAGCCCAATTGATTGACCAGGCTGTAAGCCAGCACTCTTCGCAGATCGTTTTCCATCACTACGTAAAAGATGGGAAGCATTACCATAATAGCTCCCAGTACGATTAAGATCTCGGCACCGGGAAATGCTCTGGCCAGTACGTAGATAGCAGTTTTGGTGGTGAAGGCACTTAAAAACACGGCACCGGTTACACTTGCTTCCGGGTAAGCATCAGTGAGCCAGGCATGCAGGGGAGGAATAGCGGCATTTACCGCAAAGCCAAGCAGTATGAGGTAAGACGCCAGTCCATCCAACCCGATGTAGCCAAACTCGATCGTGCCTGTGTGGAAGTAGTACATGATTATGCCTACCAGCAGGCACACGCCGCCGAACAAGTGCACCAGCAGGTAGCGTAAGCCTGCACCCTGCGATGCCTTGGTCTGCCTATGCCAAATGATAAACAGCGCCGAGAGTGTTAACATTTCCCAGAATATGAACAGGGATACCAAATCACCGGCAAAAATCACGCCCAGGGCGCTGCCCGCGTAAATATAGGCAGCAGTCTGCTCCTTACACTCTTCAAGGTGCAGCGTGTAAATGATGCCAATGAAAGTGATGATCACAAAAATGTAACCAAAAACCATACTCAGCTTGTCGAATCTTAGCAGCAGCTCATTGTCCAAAAACCCGAACATGGTGTAAGAGCCTTCAGGAACGCTCAACAAAACCCAAAAGGCAATCATCGGCAGGGTTAGCAGATAGACGGTCCTAATTCTCCCTTTAAGAAGTGGGATGAGTAGTGCACCAGCAATAAATATCAGTGCCGGCGGGAATATGCTAGTCATAATAATCCTCCCCCCTCTTAAGGAACAGCCGCAACTGCTTGGCTACAACAATCAGCAACGCACAGCCCACAAAGCCGAAGAAAGCTAAGAATAACGGTACTTCCCCCACGGAAAAGTAGGCATGCTTGTGGATAAAGAAATCGCTAACCAATAAAGCTACGAGTGTGCATATGAAGATAACGGCCAGTATAGTTTTGTTTTCCGGCTTATCAAAATAACCCGGTTCATTCTTGTTTAAATTTTTATTGGCATTCTTGTTTGGCTTCTTGTTCTCCTTCTTGCTCAATCCCAACTACCCCCCATAACACTGGCTACCACCATTTTTACCAGGCCAAGTACAACCGGTGAGGCAAAGAACAGTATCACCGTACCCACCGCAGTAGTAACCAGCGGTACCACCACCAGTGCCGGAGCTTCTTTCAAGCCTTGACCTTCTCCTTCAGGTGGCTTTTTAAAGAAAGCAGTGTAAACCACCGGCGCAAAATATGCTGCGTTGAGCAGTGTGCTCAGTAGGATAACAAATAGTATGGCGATCATGTCGGCTTCCAGTGTACCCATAATCAAGTACCACTTACTGATGAAACCGCCCACGGGGGGTACGGCAATCATGGACAGGGCGCCCACGGTAAACGCCGCCATGGTGAAAGGCATGCGCCTGCCGATGCCTGCCATATCGCTAATATATTTCTTGTGGGTTGCCACATAAATGGCCCCCGCCACAAAGAAGAGGGTGATCTTCCCGAAGGCGTGAACGGTTATGTGCAGTACACTGCTGGTGATGCCGCTGGGCGTTAAGAGCGCCACTGCCAGAACGATGTAGGACAGTTGACTGACGGTGGAGTAAGCCAGCCGCAGTTTAAGATTGTCCTGCCTTAAGGCCATGATGGAGGCCACGATGATGGTAAAGGAGGCCACACAGGCTAAAAATACTCCCAAACCAATTTCGGCCAGCAGATCTACCCCGAAGACGAACAGCACCACCCGCACAACGGTGAACACACCCACTTTAACGACGGCCACGGCATGCAACAGCGCGCTGACCGGGGTGGGCGCCACCATGGCCGCAGGCAGCCAGATATGGAAGGGCATGATACCAGCCTTGGCGATGCCGGCAATGAATAACACGAAGATGATGATGATGATAAAGTCGGGTGCTGTACCGGCCAGGATGCCCTGCGGGACAAAGTCCAGAGTACCGGCATAGATGTAAGTCATGACCATGGCCGGCAGGAAGAAGAGCACCGAGGTACCTAGCAGGTAGACCAGGTAGCGCCGCGCACCTTTTATAGCCTCGTCGTTTTCTTCGTGGGCGACCAGGGCGTAGGTGCTGATGGTGATGATTTCGTAGAAGACGAACAGGGTGAAGATGTTGGCCGAGAAGGCCGCCCCCATGGTGGCCGACAGGGCCACGGCAAAGCACATGTAGAACCGGGTCTGGGCATGCTCATTTAGAGACCGCATGTACCCGATGGCGTACAGTGAAGTTATGATCCACAGAAAGGACGCCGTCAGCGCCAGCATAATCCCGAAGGCGTCCACCTTTAAGGCTATGTCGAGGCCCGGCAGCACGGTCACGATGTGGCACTCAATATTTTCCCCGTTTAAGACGGCTGGCAGCATGGAAACTACGATGCCGAATTTGGTCAGGGCGGCTATGATGGTCCATGCTTCTCTGATGTTGGGGTATCTACCCGAAACACCGATCAGGACGACTGCTAAAAGGGATACCAGGACTGCGTATAGCGGCAGGTATGATTGGGTTGCTTCCAAGTTTATCACCTCTTTACCTTAACAGAATCACGGCCGCTTTTTCTGCCAATGAGACAGGTGCGTAGGCCAGGATGCCGAATACGATGCATAAAACCGCCACGGTGACGGTGGGCACCAGCATCCAGGCCGGGGCGTCGTCGGGTTTTACCCGCTCTTCCCCATGGCCGTGGCCATGGCCGTGACCCGGGTCCCCTTCGTCGTCGGTCTTGAAATAGATGTTGTCGATGACCCGCCAAAAGTATACCGCGGTTAATACCGAGCTAATCAGGATTACCGGTATCAGATACCACATGCCGACCTCCAGGGAGGCCACTGCCAGGTACCACTTGCTTACAAAGCCAACGGTCAGGGGCACGCCGATCATGGACAGTGCGCCAATGGTGAACGCAGCCATGGAGATAGGCATTTTTTTGCCCAGACCTTTATAGCCTTCGATGTTGGTTATGCCCACCTTGTAGACAACGGCACCCACCACTAAGAACAGGCCACCCTTCATCAGGGCGTGATTTAAAATGTGCAGCAGCGAGCCGACGAGGCCGGTGATGCTCAGTAATGAGATGCCCATGACAATGTAACCAATCTGGCCGACGCTGGAGTAGGCCAGCATTTTTTTGATATCGGTCTGGGACAAGGCCAGGATTGACCCGGCCAAGATGGCCACGACCGAGAAGAACAGGAATATGTGCGCCAGGTTGAGGTCGCCAAAGGTCAGGAAGCTGACCCCGAACACGGTGAACAGGATCCTGATCAGGGCATAAGCTCCCACTTTGGTAGCGGTGGCCGCCATGGCGGCGCTTATCGCTGAAGGCGCGTAGGTGTACGCGTTGGGGAGCCAGGTATGCAGCGGGAACAGGGCGATCTTCAGCGCCAGGCCCACGGCAAACAGGGCAAAGGCTGTTAACACCGCATTGGTGTGGTAGAGCTGGGGCAGCATTTGGGACAACTCGGCGATGTTCAGAGTGCCGGTCATCAAGTAGAGATAACCGATACCCAGCAGGATGAAGGTAGCCCCGATGGTGCCCATGACCACATACTTAAAACCGGCCATCAAGGCCTGCCTCTTTTTGCCGAGGGCGATCAGGGCATAGCCCGCGATGGATGTTATCTCTAAAAACACGTACAGGTTAAAAATGTCACCTGTCACCACAATGCCCATTAAACCGGTGATGAATAAGAGGTAAACGGCATAAAAAACAGATATTCTGTCCTCGTCAATTTCCAGCTCGACACTTTTTCTGGAGTAGATGGAGACCATGAAGGCGATGAAAGCTACGATTATTACGACGAAAATACTCAAGTAGTCAATTACGTACTCAATGCCCATAGGTGGCTCCCAGCCGCCCAGCCAGTAGCTGATGCTACCTTCTTTCAACACGGTTTGCAGCAGTAACAGGGAGATAACAAAGCATATGCCGGTGGCGATGGTTGCTATATACCAGCTTAGCGCCCGGTTGATTCTGCCGGCAACGGGGATGATCAGTGCCGACAAAAGCGGGACTACTATTAGTAGAATGGGCAGATGTTTAATCATTATGCTTATTCATCTCCAGTATTTGATCTTCTTCTATGGTTCCGTATGCCTTGTAGATCAACAGGATGATGGCCAGGGCTACGGCGGTAACGCTGACGCTCACGACGATGGCGGTCAGGATTAACACCTGCGGCAGCGGGTTGTCATAGACCACCGGGCCATTAATGAGGATCGGGGCGGTACCCCCATCTACCTTAGATAAGGAGATGTAGAACAGGAATACGGCGGTCTGGAAGATGTTTAGCCCGATGACCTTTTTGATCAGGTTCTCCTTGGCCATTACTGCATAGAACCCGGTCATCATCAGGACAATATAAATCCAGTAGTTGTATTTAGTTAAAATTATTTCAATCATCGTCATCTCGCCTTACTGTTTCACAGAATAGGGTGATCATTACGGCAGCTACGGTTATGCCAATGCCGATTTCTACGCCCAGGATGCCCAGGTGACTGGCCAGCTTGGGGTCGGGCAGCAGGACATTGTACTGCAGGTAGTTGCCCCCGGCCAAGAGGCACAATATCCCGATTCCGCCGTAGATTAACGCACCGCTTGAAACTAACAGGTCACTGGTCTTCTCCGTGACTCTTTTCCGGCCCTCGTCCAGGCCAAAGACCAGGATGTACACAATGACGCTGGCGCCTAAGATGACACCGCCCTGAAAGCCGCCCCCGGGTCCCAGTTCGCCGTGGGCAATTACGTACAGCCCGAATAACTGGATAAAGGGGATTAGAATTTTGGCCACGGTCCGCCGGATGACGTGTTTTTGGGTGGTTATGTCGGACCCGGGATCATGGCTGATTCTTTGCATTGACTGTTTGCTCATGCCCTGGGCTCAGCTCCCTTCCCCCGGTCTTTTCCGGCCTGTCTTAATAACAGGACGGTGCACAGGCCCGCGGTGGATACTACCACTACTTCGCCCAATGTATCATAGCCCCGGTAGGAGGCTAAGATGGCGGTTACTACGTTGATGACGCCGGTGTCTTTGTAGGTATAATCCAGGAAGTAAGGCACCAGGTGCACGTTGGGCGCGTTGGCGGGGTCCATCAGCCTGGGCATGTCAAAGGTACCATAAATCAATACCCCAGTTACCGCCATGGTTACTGCCAGTGCGGGCCAGTTGGACTTGCTCCCGCTGCTTTCTTCGCTGCGGGTCCTGCTTAAAACTACCAGGAACAGTACGGTGGTTATCCCGGCACCCACTGCCGCCTCGGTGATGGCCACGTCCACGGCGTTGAGCCGCACCCACTCGATGGCCATGACCAAGCTGTACACCGTAAATACCATGATCGAGCTTAATAAGTCTTTCATTAATATCACCGCTATGCCACATGCTACCAGGAATAGCGGTATCGCTATGTCAATCATACAGTCAACTCCATAACGCGTTTTAAGGTTAACCGCCTAACTTTTCCTCCCGGGTTGCGGCCGCTTCCCTGTCGGGTTTGATATAGCACAGTTCATCATAGCATGTGTCAATTTCAACCCCCGATTCTCCTTTGGTCCAGGGCTTTACTCCCCTTACGTAGGCAGCTTTGGCCAAAAAATGGGTGGCCGTGGGGTTGATAATGTATATAAGTCCCATGATAATGATAAGCTTGATGCTGACCAGGGAAAAACCTGCATAGATGATCAGGCCCACCAGGATTAAGGTCTGCCCCATGGTGTCGGCTTTACCTGCGGCGTGCATCCGGCTGTAAAAGTCCGGCAACCTGACCACGCCAATTGAGGCAACGATTAGTAAAAAAATCCCCATTGCCACAAATATGCCGGTTATTATTGTTCTGATTTCTATTTCCATGTTTCCCATCCCGTTTGTTAGTTTTGTTACCGGTCAAGCCTGCCTGTTTCGACATATCTTAAGAAAGCCAGGACGGCGATGAAGTTGATTAGCGCGTAAACGACGGCAATGTCTAAAAAGATATCCGGCCGGCCATAGACGAAACCCACTAGGATCACGATAACCACTGTTTTTGTGCCCAGTACGTTGACTGCCATAATCCGGTTGAAGACAAAGGGGCCCACGAGCAACCTGTACAAAACCGGCACCGCCGCCAGGACAATGACAAAGGCCGCTATTTCAAACATGCTATACATACAGCCGCTCCATCTCCTTCTCTGTGCCCTCAATTCCCTTCACCCTGGCCTGCATTTCGCCTGCCAAAAGGTCGTCGGAAATTTTTTTGGCAATGGAGTGCACTACAAACTCGTTGTGGTTACCCTCGATGGTTATCGTGCCCGGGGTCAGGGTGATGGAGTTGGCCAAAATCACGATCCCCAGATCGGTCTTAAGGTTGTTCTTAAACCGCACGATGGTCGGTTCAATGGGCATTTTCGGGTGTAGTACCAGGTAGATTACGTAGATATTGGACAGGACAATTTGCCAGAACAGCCACGGCAGGAAGGCGATGATCCGAAATCCACGGCTCAGGTCCGGCATTTTGTCTACCCGGCCGATGAGCAGGTCATGCGACCACCGGGCCACCAGCAGGCTCGATACTACCCCCAAAATTAGTAAAATGGGGAGCAACTGGCCTGACATTAAAAACCAAAAGGCAAACATTATTACTGCTGTTAACAAAAAACTAAACATATCTTCCTCAGCTCGCTGTAAATAGATTTTATTTTTTGCACCTTAAGGTGCCTTTCGAAACCCCGGCTTGACGGGGCTTCGAAATTAGTTAATTCTAATAGCTACACCTGATTTACACGCAACAGCATATTTACACCAGACCGATGACCTTCCACCAGGTCAAGGCAATCAAAGTCAATACCAGCATCCCGGCGGGCATGGCCACCAGGCCTGCCTTGGTTAACTCGGAAGACTTAAAGAACCCGAAGGTGTAGGCCACAACATTGGGTGGGCAACCGATAACCAATAGGTAGGCAAAGGAGGTCCACATGCCTAGGGCCATGGCAACAATAGTGGGGTCCACACCCTCCATAACGGCCAGGGGTATGGCGATGGGCAGGATCAGGGCTGCAGCGGCGATATTAGCCATTAAATTGGTCATAATGGCCGCGAAAACGCCGACACCCACCAGTAACACCAGCCATCCCTTTCCTTCAAAGAAAGGGAAGAATACGCTGGCCAGATATTCAGCCGCACCGCTGGTGCCCATAGCAGTGCCCAGGGCAATCCCGCCACCGAATACCAAGACGGCAACCGCCCATTCGGTTTTCTCGTTAAGTACTTTCCAGTCAATCAATCCCATGAGCAACATTAGAACTATTCCGCCCATGACAAAAAGTGAATAGTCAAGGCCGTGTATGTTCTTGGTGAAAAAGCCCAGGAAGACAAAGGCTACTACGGCCAGTGCCTTGATTTCTATTGCGGTCAGGGGCGTTTTCTTTTTTTGCTCCTCAGTGAGTTCCTTGAAGTGCAGGCTCCGGTCCGGGCGGAACACCAGGAAAACCGCAAGCCATACGGCCGGTACAGCTACAACACAAGCGGGAAAAGCATAGATCATCCAGTCCACAAAGGTTATTTCAATGCCGGTGATGTCCTGCAAAAACGCCGCAGACACCATGTTTCTGCCTCCCCCCACCAAGGTACCCATGCCCCCGGCGGAACAGCAAAAAGGCAAGGATATCATCAAGAAAGCGCCGGTGCGACTCCCGGGCTTAATGTTAGCCGCCCGCATCAGGGGTAGCATGGCCATAATCCCGATGGCACAGGCAGCGATGTCGTGCATCATAGACGAGGCAACCCCTAGTCCGAAGCAGGCAATAAAAGAGAACCTGACTACATTAGTTCCTGTATATCTTAGAATGAAACGTCCCAGACGTTCAGTCAAGCCCACCGCTTCGGCAACGATGGCAATCATCAAGCATCCAAGAACAAAGAAAACAACAGGATGAGCGTATCCAGCCCACACATCTCTTGTTTCGCCAATTCCAAACACTATAAGACAAATACCGGATACCACCATTACCAGGGGCAAGGGTATCGGCTCAGTAAGGAATAAAATTAGAAGTCCAGCCAGTAAAGCAAGATAAATGTGTCCTTTTTGAGAAAGGCCCTCAGGTGTGGGAAGCAAAAAGTACATCCCAAATCCGACTGCACCAGCAGCTAAAACCAATAGCAACCTTTTTTGGAGAGATGGCCCTGTACCTTGCGCTTTAACCTGAGCAGCAAGCTCACTCAACACACATTCCTCCTTTCCAAATTTTTTCGTTTTGCAACTATTTTTTTGCCCGGCACCCCCTCGCTTTCTTTAATTAATGTCCCGGTGGTTAATACTGCAGTAGTTGTACTGTTAAGCATTATACAGCAGTAACTGCAAGTGTTGCCGATGAAGTTTGTGCCATATTGCACAAACTAACCAACATATTTGCCCACTGTTTCCCCGGGCTCAATTTTGCGAATATTTAATACCGTAACTCATAGCTAGCGGTATTCTTTTAGTTACCGTTTCGCCCCCATACGAATTGATTCACTGGGAATCTCATACTCCCTGGCGGAGCCTGGCAGATGAATTATTTTCTTCTGGGCCGGGTTAACATATTGATGCTGCAAGCCGTAGATATTCGCCAGCCCGTTGATTAAGCCCAACACCGTCTCCGGCGTCAGGTTGTTGATGTTGCCAAGGTTGGCTATGACTTTATGCTTCACCTTCCCGCCTTCCCGGTATGTTTTGATCAACTTCAGGTAGACATACTCCTTACCGTTGCACTTTCTAACAATCTTCCGGAAAAACATAATGCTGCCTCCTTCTTGAGGTGCTGCTTTCTAAGAACAAGAACATGTTCTTAGTTAATTAATTCACAAACATACCTTTTAAAAAAACCATTTTCCATACAACCTAACGGATTTTTGGCAAGGTTTTTTCAACTTTTTAGTACAAAAAATAGGCCTAGTCTATTGCCCCATGGGGCAAGAACACAGCCTATCGTTGTTCGATTTAGCTTTTAAACTTATTTACTTTGATTAAAGAATAACAAAAGATTATGATGTTGTCAATCAGTTAGTGTATCTTTATGCTAAAACATATCTTAGCAAGCAATAATTCCACAGCTTTCAAGAATTTTTTCTCCCGTCACACTGGTAAGGATTTGTAAGAGTAAATCGGCCAGCTCTTTATTAGTGCTCTTTTTACAGGCAGGCAAGTTATTTATCCAAAACTCCGGAATTACCGGAGTTTTGGATTTGAAACAGCCATAGGCACTAGTATAGACAATAACTTTTAAATCAGCCCGATGATTTTCCACCACGTCATGGCAATCAAGGCTAGTACCAGCACACCTACTGGCATCGCCACCAGACCGGCCTTAAGCATTTCAGAAGCCTTGAAGTAACCGAAACTGTAAGACACTACGTTGGGAGGGCAACCAATCACCAGCAAAAAGGCAAAGGAAGTGAACATACCCAGCGACATGGCTATGATTATGGGATTAATGCCGGACATCACGGCCATGGGGATGGCGATGGGCAGAATCAGGGCCGCTGCGGCCACGTTAGCCATTAAGTTGGTTAGGATAGCTGCGAATACACCCACCCCGACAAACAGCACCAGCGCGCCCTTGCCTTCAAACAAGGGGAAGAATACACTGGCCAGGTACTCCGCCGCCCCGCTGTAGCCCATGGCAGTGCCCAGGGCGATTCCGCCGCCGAACACCAGGAAGGTAACCGCCCACTCAGTTTTTTCGTTCAACCAGTTCCAGTCCACCAGCCCCAACATCAACATCAATAAAATACCGCCCATTACGACAATGGAGTAATCCAGCCCGTGGAAGTTCTTGGTGAAGAAGCCGAGGAACACTAGGCCGACAACAATCAGCGCCTTTTTTTCTATGCCGGTCAGCGGCTTTTTCTTTAATTGCTCTTCGGATAACTTGGGGAATTCCAACGTACGGTCCGGCCGGAAGACCAGGAAGACGGCGAACCAGACGGCCGGCACAGCCAATACTGCCGCCGGAAAGGCATATAGCATCCAGTCGAAAAAGGAAAGTTCAATACCAGTAATATCCAGCAGGAAGGCCGCAGACACCATGTTCCTGCCGCCCCCCACCAGGGTGCCCATGCCCCCGGCGGAGCAACAGAAGGGCAGGGCGAGCAGCAAAAACGCTCCGGTGCGACTACCGGGCATAATGTTGGCCGCCCTCATCAAAGGCAGCATGGCCATGAGGCCGATGGTACAAGCCGCAATGTCATGCATGAAGGCCGAGGAAATCCCCAGTCCGACACAGGAAACAAAAGAAAATCGCACCACGTTAGTTCCGGCGTATCTCAGAATAAATTTACCAAGCCGCTCGGTCAAACCCACCTGTTCAGACACAATGGCCACCATCAGGCAACCTAGCACAAAGAATACTACAGGGTTGGCGTAACCGGCCCACACTGTTTTGACATCCCCAATGCCGAGGACCATCAGGCCAAGCCCGGAGGTGACCATAACCATGGGCAGCGAAATGGGCTCGGTAAGGAACATAATCAGAAGCCCCGCCAGCAAGGCCAGGTACAGATGCCCTTTTTCAGACAACCCCGCGGGGGTTGGCAGCATATACACTGCTATTCCTACAGCTGCTGCCAGCAAGAGCAGCAAAATCCTCTTCTGCATGGTCATACCGGGACCCATTGCTTTTTCCTGTTCTGCTACTACTTCAGCGGGTAAATGAGACATTGTTCACTCCTCCTTCACTTTATTTAATCATTTTGCTTGTACCGAAATATTTTGGATAAATACAGAAACCTAATAAGATTATTTATAAATCCGTGTCAAATGAAATGTAGGAACCTCCTCCCTGCTACAGGTATAACTAAAACTCAGCATCTACCCTGATTTAAGAAATCATCCCTCCCCCGGCTTAGTTTGTTAACACCGTCTTTTTTAGTTGACGACAGGTGAAGTCAACCTGGTGCAAATCAAAAAAAGGTTCCAGAGCTGACGCATAAAAAATGCTTGCAGCCCTTGATATTGTACAACTTTGTTAGCAAAATAACGCGAAAAGTTGTTTCGGTGCAATCCCTGTAAGCCTTGATATACCTGTATTTTAGAAGTCATG
>Ga0048259_101521_pt1 | contig 13390 bp, 15 predicted proteins | sample SubbioQV12_Dec13_FD_54352 | JGI IMG/M metagenome (GOLD analysis project Ga0048259, IMG submission 54352) | Serpentinite rock and fluid subsurface biosphere microbial communities from McLaughlin Reserve, California, USA - QV1.2_Dec13... | ecosystem: Environmental > Terrestrial > Deep subsurface >... | reverse complement strand
CGCTCGTGTTGTTTTTATTGTTGTTTGCCGCGCTGTCACTCGGACTGTTCCAGCCCCAGGGCATAGGTGCACGTTTCGCCACCCCGCCAGCTCAACCACAGCACTCAGAGCAGGGTAATTGAGCGGTTTTCCACGGTCATCGATTACCAACAGCCCGTACTACCTCGCAGGAGCGTGGATATCGCCTATCGATGCGACAATCCACGAATCACGCTGACGAGCCGCGCCAAATCCGGCGCTTCGGGTGGGCTTTCGCCCAGCAGATAGCGGAGTAAGTCGGTGTCATCCAAATCCAGCAAGCGCAGGAATGTAGCTTGTTCGGCAGCATCGGCGCTGGCGTGGTGCTGGTCGAGATAGCGCAGCAGCATCACATCCAGTTCCCGCGTACCGCGCCGACAACGCCAGCGCAGTTTGTTGGCAGCGTTCACTGACGGTCGCTGGCGACCATGCGTTTCTTGATCTCGGCGATGGCTTTGGCGGGGTTGAGTCCCTTCGGGCAGGTATCGGTGCAGTTCATGATGGTGTGGCAACGATAGAGCTTAAAGGCATCGTTGAGTTGATCCAGGCGCTCGTCGTCGTTGCTGTCGCGGCTGTCGGCCAGCCAGCGGTAGGCTTGCAGCAGAACGGCAGGCCCCAGGTACTCGTCGCCGTTCCACCAGTAACTCGGGCAACTGGTCGAACAACAAGCGCACAGCACACATTCGTAAAGGCCGTCGAGTTTGGCACGGTCGTCACGGCTTTGCAGGCGCTCAGCGTTGGCGGGCGGCGCGGTGAAGTTGCTCAGCCACGGCTTGATCGAAGCATATTGCTCGAAGAAGTGGCGCATGTCGGCAACCAAATCCTTGATGACTGGCATATGCGGTAACGGGAATATCTTGATCGTGCCTGGGTAATCGGCAATGGCCTGGGTGCAGGCCAGCGTGTTCTTGCCGTTGATGTTCATCGCGCACGAGCCGCACACGCCTTCGCGGCAGGAACGGCGAAACGTCAGGGTGCCGTCAATTTCGTTTTTGATTTTCAAAATGGCATCCAGCACCATGGTGCCGCACTGATCCATGTCGATTTCGAAGCGGTCGATGCGTGGGTTGTCGCCGGTATCTGGATTCCAGCGATACACTTCGAACAGCCGGATATTGCGGGCACTGGCATCTGCCTTGAAGGTTTTGCCGGTTTTGACGACTGAATTGCGTGGCAGTGTGAATTCAACCATTAGTAAACCCTCTCTTTCGGTGCAACGACGTCGACTTCGTCGGTCAGTGTGTACAAATGCACCGGGCGGTAATCGATGTTGACCTGATTGTTTGCCCGCCAGGTCAAGGTGTGTTTCAGCCAGTGAACATCGTCGCGATCAGGAAAATCCTCGCGGGCATGGCCACCCCGGCTTTCCTGGCGATTGGCGGCGGCCACCATCGTCACCTGCGCCTGGCCCAGCAGATTGTCCAGCTCCAGGGTTTCGACCAGATCCGTGTTCCAGATCAATGATCTGTCCGTCAATTTGAGGTCGTCGAACGACGCCGCGACATCCGCGATGCGTTCTACGCCTTCGTTCAATGTGGTTTCGGTCCGAAATACGGCAGCTTTGGACTGCATCGTGGTTTGCATGTCCAGCCGAATGTCGGTCGTGGAGCGGCTACCGTTGGCATGACGGATGCGGTCGAAACGCGCCAACGCGGGGTCGCAACCATCGCTTGCCAGGGGTTTGTGTGCCATGCCGGGCTTGATGAGTTCGGTGCAGCGTATCGCCGCCGCCCGGCCAAATACCACCAAATCCAGCAGCGAGTTGGAACCCAATCGGTTGGCGCCGTGTACCGATACACAGGCGGTTTCGCCGATCGCCATCAAACCAGGTATCACGCTGTCGGGGTCGCCATTTTTCAAGGTGACGACTTCGGCTTTGTAATTGGTGGGGATGCCGCCCATGTTGTAGTGCACGGTCGGGATAACGGGAATCGGCTGCTTGGTGACGTCTACACCGGCAAAAATCCGCGCGGTTTCGGCGATGCCCGGTAGACGCTCGTGAATGATGGTGGGATCGAGATGTTCCAGATGCAGCAAGGCGTGGTCTTTTTTGGGGCCGACGCCGCGCCCGGCATTGACCTCCATGGTGATCGCCCGGCTGACGACATCGCGCGAAGCCAGGTCACGAGCATTCGGCGCATAGTGCGGCATGAAGCGCTCGCCTTCCGAGTTGGTCAGGTAACCACCCTCGCCGCGTGCGCCTTCGGTAATCAGGCAACCGGCGCCGTAAATGCCGGTTGGGTGGAATTGCACGAATTCCATGTCTTGCAGTGGCAAGCCTGCACGCAACACCATGCCGTTGCCATCGCCGGTGACGGTGTGCGCCGAGGTGCAGGAAAAATAGGCGCGACCATAGCCGCCGGTGGCCAGCACGGTTTGGTGGCCCCGGAACAGGTGTATCGAGCCATCGTCCAGACACCAGGCCAGGACGCCCAGACACACGCCGTCCTGCATGATTAAATCCAGCACGATGTATTCGACGAAAAACTCGGCCTTATGCTTGAGCGCCTGCTGGTACAGCGTATGCAGAATGGCGTGCCCCGTGACATCAGCGGCCGCACAGGTGCGTTGCGCCTGACCTTTGCCGTAATGAACCGACATGCCGCCGAAGGCGCGCTGGTAGATTTTGCCGTCGGCGGTGCGCGAAAACGGCACGCCGTAGTGCTCCAGCTCGATGACTGCCGGAATGGCCTCGCGGCACATGTACTCGATGGCATCCTGATCGCCCAGCCAGTCCGAGCCTTTGACCGTGTCGTACATGTGAAAACGCCAGTCGTCTTCGCCCATGTTGCCCAGCGCGGCACTGATGCCGCCCTGCGCCGCCACGGTATGGCTGCGGGTGGGAAATACCTTGGTGATGCAGGCGGTTTTCAGGCCTTTTTCGACCATGCCGAAGGTGGCCCGCAAACCGGCACCGCCGGCACCGACCACGACGACATCGTGTTGATGTTCAATGATGTTATACGCTGGCGTCATGGCTTACCTTGCAATCAGGATGAAAGCCAGCGCCAACAAGGCGGCGACGGCGAGAAACAGGAAAATGCGGTTGATGATACGAATCGCGGCATGGCGTAGCGACACGGTCGAGACGTAATCCTCGATCACCACCTGCACACCCTGGGCAGCGTGATAAAACGCCACGACGACCCAGCCGACGACGGCCATCGCATTCAGCGGCGACGTCAGCCAGTTCACGGTTTCAGCATACGGTGCGGTCAAGGTTTTATTCAGCAATATCAGCAGCCACACCGACAACGGCACCAAGGCCAACGCCGTCAGCCGCTGATACCACCAGTGACCAGCAGCACCGTGCCGCGCCAGCGGACATGCCGGTTTATCGGCAAGATGTTTTGAATTCACGGATAAACTCCTTACCAGGCCAGAAAGGTTGCAAAGGTCAGCAGCAGCGATGCGGCAAGTTCATACGCCGCATAGCGATTCAGTGTTGCGCGATCGAAGGTTTTACCGACATCCCAAATCAAATGCCGGATGCCGTGGCACACATGAAACCACAGCGCATAGATAAAACCCCATAGCAGGCATTGGAATAGCCAGAAATCCAGGGCGCTCTGTACGCTGGCGTAGGCCGCTTCGCCACGCGCCATTGCAAACAGCAGAAGGACGAACAGAAACAAACCCAACGTCAGGAAAATGCCCGTGATGCGGTGGCTGATCGAAATCAACCCGGTCAGCGGCAGGCGGTAGACTTGCAGGTGAGGAGACAGAGGTCTTTGGGCTGACATGGTTTTAGCCTTGGTTGGTTGAGAGGATACGTTCAGAAATCGATACAGCGACCTTTGCGCTCCCAATCGCCGAAGCGGGTGGGTTCCGGCCCTTTGGGACCGTCGGTTTCCTTGCCAAGTGGAGAGTCATCTTCCTGCTTGCCGCTATGCGGGGCAGCTCCGCAAGTGTCGTTCGTGTGGTGTTGATCGGGTGCATCATCCAGCATGGTCTACTCCGGGCCTGGTGTGCTCAACGGTCTTTGATGGCGACACAATCCCGCTGTTCCGGCCCCAGATAGAGTTGGCGCGGCCTACCGATGGGCGAGGATGCGTCCCCCATCATTTCCAGCCAATGGGCGACCCAGCCGGCGGTTCGGGCGATGGCGAACATGACGGTGAACATATCGACCGGAATGCCGAGCGCCTTGTAGATGATGCCGGAATAAAAGTCGACGTTGGGATACAGTTTTTTCTCGATGAAATAATCGTCCTTGAGGGCTATCTCTTCAATCGCCAGCGCCAGTTCGAACAAAGGGTCGTTCGACCTGGTTTTCTTCAGGATGTCATGGCACATACTACGAAGAATGGTGGCTCGCGGGTCGAAATGCTTGTAAACCCGGTGGCCAAAACCCATCAGCCGAAACGGGTCGTTGGAGTCTTTGGCTCTGGCGATGTATTTCGGCACATTGTCGACATTACCGATCTCAGACAGCATGGTCAACACCGCTTCGTTGGCACCGCCGTGGGCTGGTCCCCACAAAGCGGCTATGCCAGCCGAAATGCAGGCATAGGGATTAGCGCCGGTACTGCCAACCAGGCGAACGGTGGACGTGCTGGCGTTCTGTTCGTGGTCGGCATGAAGAATGAACAGCAGATTCAAGGCCTTGACGAACTCAGGATCGATGTAGTGGTTCTGGTCGATATAGGTTTGCGATGACCGCGAGAACATCATGTTGAGGAAGTTCTCGCAGTAACCCAAATCTATGCGCGGATACACGAACGGACGGCCAACCGAGTGGCGGAAAGACGCAGCCGCGATGGTCGGCATCTTGCCGAGCAAACGTGCCGCGCAAACTCGGCGGCTGACCGGGTCGCGGATGTCGAGATCGGAATGATAGAAAGCCGACAGCGAACCAACAACGCTGATCGACATCGCCATCGGGTGCGCATCGTAATGAAAACCATCGAAGAACTTGCGTAGCGACTCATGAATGGTGGCGCGGTCAAGGATTTCTTCGTTGAAATTGCGCAATTGGGTAGCGTCGGGCAGCTCACCATTCATCAACAGATACGCAACTTCGATGAAGTCGCAGTGTTGGGCCAATTGCTCGATGGGGTAGCCTCGATACAGCAAGGTGCCGTTATCGCCATCAATGTAAGTAATTTTGCTTTTGCAGCTCGCCGTGGCAATGAAGCCAGGATCGAAGGTAAAACACCCGAAGTCTTTATGTAACGCCCGGATGTCCACCGTGTCGGCACCCATCGAGGCCGACAAGATAGGGTACTCGACCTGCTTACCACTACCCGTATGCTTTATCAGCAACGCTTCATTTGCCATAAATTCCTCGTAGCATGATTTCGAATCCCGCAAAAATGACCGGATTATCACACGGCCCGGCCATCAAGGCCAATCGCACCTGATGGCGCGACGGCTCTTTGTCTTGCCTTGTGGTTTGCTGACTGCGAATGTCAAGGATAGGTGAGTATTCATCGCACACAAAAAAGCCGCTGTGTAAGCGGCTTTTTTGTTGCTGGACTGAAACGCAATTATCGTTTCGAGTATTGCGGACGTTTTCTCGCGCCGTGCAGACCGATTTTTTTACGCTCGACTTCGCGTGCGTCGCGGGTGACATAACCCGCTTTTCTGAGTGTCGGTCTCAAGGCTTCGTCGAACACCATCAGCGCACGGGTCAAACCGTGGCGAATCGCACCGGCCTGACCAGAAGGGCCGCCGCCAGTAACGATGATGTTGACATCGAAATCGCTGCCTTTGCCCAGCAGCTCAAGCGGTTGTCTGGCGATCATTTCGTCGGTTTTACGGCCGAAGTATTGTTCGACGGGGCGAGCGTTGATGGTGAATTTGCCGGTACCCAGGGTTGCGTAAACACGAGCAACCGAGCTTTTGCGACGACCTGTTCCGTAGTATTGAGCTGCCATAAATCTGCCTGTTTAGAATTCTAAAACTTTGGGTTGCTGAGCTTGATGATTGTGCTCGGAACCTGCGTAAACTTTCAATTTTTTGAACATGGCGCGACCCAGTGGATTTTTGGGCAGCATGCCTTGGACTGCGGTCGTGATGATGCGATCGGGGAAGGTTAGTCTCAGCTTGCCCAGCGATGCCGATTTCATGTTGCCTATGTAGCCGGTGTGACGATAGTAGATTTTGTCTTTTTCTTTATTGCCGGTGACGCCGATTTTTTCTGCATTGATGACGATGATGTAATCGCCGGTGTCGACGTGGGGCGTGTATTCAGGTTTATGTTTGCCGCGAAGACGACGTGCAATTTCAGTGGCAAGGCGACCCAATGTCTTTCCTTCCGCATCAATCACGTACCAGTCGCGCTTAACTTCTGCGGGCTTTGCACTAAATGTTTTCATCGTTGCTTAGTTTGTTTAAGGCCAAAATAAAGACCGGCAATTTTACTCAAACGGCCCAGCCAATTCAAGCCCGATTACAGTTTAATTTTAAGGGCATGTAGTTTCCGGTAGAGATGGGTACGCTCCATGCCGATGGCCGCCGCTAGCTTGGCGACACTGCCGCCGTTCTTCTCGAAATGATATTCGAGATAGGATTTTTCGAAATGATCGCGGGCTTCCTTCAGTGGCAGATTGAAAAATTCAGGCACGTTGCCGCTGAGCGTAGTCGGTTCTGCAATCGAACCCAGTGCGGTTTTGACTTCATCGAGTTCGATGTCGCCGCCCGCGCCCAGTATCATCAACCGTTGCACCAGGTTACGCAATTCGCGGACGTTGCCCGGCCAGCTGTAGTTACGCAAATAGTTTTGCGCCGCCATCGAGAAGCGACGGAATGGCAGTTTTTCATGCACGACGAAGTGGTCGACATAAAAGCTCAACAAACCGGGAACATCTTCGCTGTGTTCGCGCAGCGGGCGGACTTCAAGCGCAACCTCGTTCAGCAGGTAATACAAATCCTGGCGGAAGCGACCGCTGTTGACCTCTTCGTCGAGTGACATGCGGGTGGATGCCACCACGCGGACATCGACACGAACAGCCTGGCTGCCGCCAACGCGCAGAAACGAACTCGACTCCAGGGCGCTGAGCAAACGCGACTGGGTTTCCGGATCCATCCCGGCGATTTCGCCGAGAAACAGCGTGCCCCGGTGTGCCTGTTCCAGCAAGCCCCGGTAGATGCGGCCATGGTCTTCCCGTCCGAAAAATTCGACGGCGGCATTTTCTGGTGAAATGCTGCCCACCGACACATCGACGAACGGCCCATCGCGACGCAAGCCATTGTTATGCAGATAGCGTGCGAATGTTTCTTTGCCGACACCGGCTTCGCCGATGAACAACACGCGGGCATCGTGTTGCGCCAGCCGTTTGACCTTGTCTTTCACACGCTCGATGACGGCACTTTTGCCGACCGGTTCGACGCCGATCATCAATTGCTGTTTCAAACCGGCATTTTCACGCTGTAGCGAGTGGGTTTCCAGGGCGCGCTCGACGATCAACAGCAACTTGGCCATCGACAGCGGTTTTTCCAGGAAATCGTAGGCGCCCAGCCGGGTAGCCTCGACTGCGGATTCGACCGAGCCGTGGCCCGACATCATGATGACCGGGCATAGATGTTCATCTTCGCTGGCCCACTCGCGCAGCAAGGTGATGCCGTCGCTATCCGGCATCCAGATGTCGAGCAAGATCAGATTGGGACTGCGTCGGCTTTTCAGCTTACGTGCTTCGGTGGCGTTTTCCGCCATGGCCACGTCATAGCCTTCGTCTTCGAGAATTTCCGACACCAGTTGACGAATGTCCTGCTCGTCGTCCACCACCAGAATGTAAGGGGCTTGCTTGTTCATTCATCCGTTCCAAATTCAAAAACCGGCAGCTGGATCACGAAACCAGCTCCGGCATTATAAGAGGTGTCGGCCCAAATGGCCCCACCGTGTTCTTCGACGATTTTCTTGACGATGGCCAGACCTAGTCCCGTACCCTTGGCCTTGCTGGTGACATAGGGTTCGAAAATCGTTTCGATCTGCTCGCCATTCAAACCGCTGCCATTGTCGTAGACGCTGAACTCGACGTAATCGGCATTGTTGTAATCGTTATTGTTGCGCACGGCCTTGGCGACTTTGATGTCGATGCAGCAAGGCTGTCCAACGCTGGCTTCCTGGGCGTTTTTGATCAGATTGTGCAAAACCTGGCGTATGCTGACCGGGTCGGCTTCGACGATGACGTGATGGGACGCAACATTGAAGCGAAAATTGACATCGGAAGGCGGATACAGTGCGGTAACCTGCTGAATCAGGTCGATCAGATTGAGTTTTTCGACCTGCCTCTTCGATGGCCGGGCGTATTCGGAAAAATCGTCGACCATGCGCTTCATAGCTTCAACCTGCTGCACGATGGTGCGGGTGGCTTTCGCCAAAAACTCCTGCGAGCTTTCCGGCAGCTCTTTCGATAACTTGTGTTGTAGGCGCTCCGCCGAAAGCTGGATTGGCGTCAACGGGTTCTTGATTTCGTGCGCCAGTCGTCGGGCTACTTCGCCCCAGGCGGCGTTTTTCTGAGCCTGGATCAGATCGGTGACATCATCGAACACCACGACGGCGCCGGTGCGTTCGCCGTGTTGCGAGAACAGCGGTGTGCCGCGACACAGTAATTCCTGGCGACCATTGTTGCCCAAAAACACGATGCGCTGCTCCCAGATGTCGTCGGCCTGTTCCAGAAGCCGCTGAATCGCCGTCAAAACGTCATCCAGCTCGCCATGGGTATGCGCCAGACTCGCCAGATTTTCACCGACGAAATGACTGACCGGAATCCGCAAGATGCGGTAAGCAGCCTGATTGGCGGTGCGGATGCGGCAATCGGCATCGAAACTGATGACGCCGGCGGTGAGGTTGGCCAGTATGGTTTCGAGGTAAGCGCGCTGGTTTTCCACTTCCAGACCGGCCGCGCGAGTTTCCTCGCTGGCACGGGCGATACGCCGGGTCATCTGGTTGAACGATTCCACCAGAAACCCCAGGTCGTCCTGGGTCATGACCGGCAATTGCCGCCGGTAATCGCCCTCGGCAACCGCCTGTGTGCCTTTGACCAGCTCACGCACCGGAGCGACGATGGCGCGGATGCTGATGAAAGCAATCCAGATCGCGGCGAAAAGACTCAGCAACAACACCAGCAACAACAACAACGAAAAGCTGGTTTTGAGTGAGTTGCGCAGAAAAGTCATTTCCTGGTAGCGAATGAAGGCAAATTCGATGGAATCTGCCAGATCGGTCATGCGTGCCGGGATGGGGTAAAACATTTGCAGGAAACGATTTTGATTGCGCTCGATGGGCAGAATGACGCGCACCAGCATTTCGTCGTCTTCGCCGGGGTCGAAGGCGAAATACTGCTTGTTTTGCTTGAGTTGCAGCCAGACTTGTTCGTCGGGCAAGTTCGGCAGAATGTCGGCGGGATTGATGCTGCTCGATGCCAGGATGTGTCCCCGCCCGGAAAACACAGCGGCTTCGATGGCGCCGGTTTCTATGGTAATCGCGCCAAGCTCCAGCGCCATCAGGGTTTCCGATTTGCCTTCCAGTCGTTCGGCAATTTGCCGTGTCTGCTTGATATGCCAATTCATACGCTGAGCCAGCGCCGACTGGCTTAGCTCCAGCGCATCGTCCATCGCGCGATCGATTTCGACGTTGAACCAACTGTCGATGCCCCGATGCAGAAATTGCACGGAAAAATAAAACACGGTGGCCGCCGGTGCCAGCGCCAGCAGTACGAACAGCGAAATCATGCGCAGGGTCAACCGGGAACCGGCTTCTTTCTTGCGCAGTTCCCGCACCAGCGAATAGGCGTTGAATGCAACCAGCGCCAACAGAATGATGGAACCCAGTGTGTTGATGACCAGCAACCAGGAATACAGCTCACTCAATGCGGAGGATTCTTGCGTAGCCGTACTCATCAACTGCAAGGACAGCAGCACGAAGCCGAACAATGCCAGTATCGATACGCTGGCGGGCAATTTCAGTTTGCCAGAGGCCATGACAACCAGTCGCTGGAGAGAAACCATTGGGCGTCCAGATAGCTGAACGGTCTGAGCGGAACGGGCAATTTCTCGCGGTTGAAGCGGATTTTGAGCGCCAGCACCAAGTCGTCGGTCAGCAATGAATTATCGATGCGCACCCAGTCATGCAGGCTGGACATGTAGTGGATGGCGGCGTTCAGCGTCAGAAACATCTCTTCCTGGCCTTGCGGCGTCAGCACTTCGTATTGATTCAGCAAGGCATGAAATTTCAGACGCACCGGCAGAATTTGTCGAAACACGATCGTATCCCACAGCAGACCGGGCTTGCGCAGCTGGACATCGACATGCCAGGTCAGCGGAATGCCTTTCAGCACGGCTTCTCGGGCAGTGGGGCTGAGTCGATAATCCAGACTGGCGCCTATCGACAACGACGTGCCGTTGGTACGTGCCTGGACGTCAATAATCCGGGCCTGGTAGTTTTCACCATGCGCACGACCGGCCCAGGCCAGGAAGACCAGCAGCAGACTGACCCAAAACCAGGCGCTAAGCGGTTTTGCGCAATCGGGCATAAAAAAATCCGTCCATGCCGTGATCGCCAGTCAGAATCTGGCGGCCATGCGGACGTGGCTGTCCCCAGTCGTCATCAATGGCGTGTTCAGTGGCGTCGGGCGTTCTGCCGAGAAAAGCGGCGATTTGTTGTTCGTTTTCCGCTTTGGCGATGGAGCAGGTTGCGTACAGCAGCAGGCCGCCCGGAACCAGCAATGACCAGACGGCATCGAGGATACGGCCTTGCAGCGCAACCAGGTTTTCGATGTCGTCGGCCCGCCGCAGCAACTTGATGTCGGGATGGCGACGGATGACACCCAGACCCGAACAGGGCGCATCAAGCAGAATGCGGTCGAAGCGGCGACCGTTCGCCCAGTTTTCCGGCAGACAGGCATCGGCGCCGAGCAGCTCGGCGTGCAAGCCCAGTCGATCCAGCGTAGTGCGAACGCGCTGCAAGCGCTGGTCATCGATGTCGAGCGCCAGCAGGGACGCAAGACCGGGTTCGCGCTCCAGCATGGCCGCCGTTTTGCCACCGGGTGCGGCGCACAGGTCGAGGACTTGCTGACCGGGCGCCAGCTCCAGCAGCGGAGCCGCCAGTTGGGCGGCGGCGTCCTGCACCGACACCAGACCCTCGTCGAAACCCGGCAAACGCTCGACCGGCAGCGCGGCATCGAGTTCGATGGCGGTGTCGCAGAGCGTGACCGGGCGGGCAGTCATGCCGCTGGCCAGCAGCAAGGCCAGGTAATCGTCGCGTGAAATTTTCAGGCGATTGACCCGCAAAAACATCGGCGCCTGGGCGTCGTTGGCGTGCAGGATGGCCTGGGTGTGCGTCGGCCAGTCCTGCTCCAGACGCTCGATCAGCCAGTTCGGGTGATTCAGTTGCACTTGTTTGTCGTGCAGACTGGCCGCCTGCACCGCCGCGCCTTCGCGCTGATAGCGCCTGAGTACGGCGTTGACCAGTGACCGCGCCCAGGGTTTATGGCCTGTGGCGGCGACGGTTTCCGAGACGGCGGCATGGGGTTTGACCCGCATGTGATCGAGCTGGTACAGCCCCATCAGCAACAGCGCCTTGATGTCGCTGTCTTTGGCTTTCAGCGGCGTGGGCAGCAGTTGTGACAACAGACCGTCGAGCCGGAAGTAGTGTCTGACGACGCCGTAGCTCAATGCCTGTACGAACGCCCGCTCCGAGTGATCGGCGATGTTGGCGAATGTGTCGGCTAGCGCCGCCGTCAGCGAGCGGCCGTCACGCAAAACAGCGGTAAGGATGGCGGCGGCTTGGCTACGGCTGTTCATGAACCCAGGACGACGCCGTGCACCGTGTGGGCGTTGAGAAAATCCTGGCCGCTGATGCGCTTGCCGCCGGGCAGTTGCACATCCAGCAGTCGCAACACGCCGCAACCTGTGGCGACATCGAGGGCATGTTCCTGGCAACTGAGAGTGCCGGGGGCTGCCTGGCTGGCTTGGTGGGTCAGGGCGCAGCGCCAGATGCGCAATACCTCGCCCTTGAACAGGGTTTGCGCTACCGGCCAGGCGTTGAGGCCACGGATTTTGCGGTCGAGTTCGACCGCAGACATGCGCCAGTCGAGCATGGCTTCCTGCTTGTCGAGTTTGTGGGCGTAAGTGACCTGGCTTTCGTCTTGCGGCGTGGCAATGGCCGTGCCGCGTTCGAGCTGCTCGACAACCTGAACCAGGGCCTTGGCCCCCATGTCGGCAAGACGGTCGTGCAGGCTGCCCGAGGTGTCATCGGGCCGTATGACCGTGGAGGTTTTGAGCAGCATGTCGCCGGCATCGAGTTTTTTGACCATGTTCATAATGGTAACGCCGGTTTCCTGGTCGCCCGCCATCACGGCGCGATGTATCGGTGCGGCACCCCGCCAGCGCGGCAGCAATGAGCCGTGAACGTTGATGCAGCCCAAGGGCGGAATGTCCAGTACGGCCTGCGGCAGGAGTAGCCCGTAGGCCACGACGACGATGAGGTCGGGCGCCAGCGCTTTGAGTTGTTCGATCGAGTCGATGGTTTTAAAGTTTTCCGGCTGAAACACCGGGATACCGGCGTGTTGCGCCACGGTCTTGACCGGGCTTGCCGTCAGTTTGCGACCACGTCCGGCCGGGCGATCCGGCTGGGTGTAGACCGCGCTGACGTTACGACCGGCGTCGAGCAAGGCTCGCAGGGACGGCACGGCAAAATCCGGCGTACCGGCGAAAACGATGTTCATGGCTATCCTCGATCAGTGGCCTTGCTGGCGCTGGATTTTTTCCAGCTTGCTTTTGATGCGGCCACGCTTGAAGGCCGACAGGTAATCGACGAACAGCTTGCCTTCCAGATGGTCGATCTCGTGCTGTATGCACACGGCCAGCAGGTCGCTGGCCTCCAGCTCGAACGCCTCACCGTCGCGGCCCAGAGCGCGCACTTTGATATGTTCGGCGCGAGTGACTTTTTCGAAAAAACCGGGCACGGAAAGACAGCCTTCTTCAGACTCTTCGGTGCCATTTTTTTCGATGATTTGCGGGTTTATCAGGCAGATGGGTTCACTCTTGTCTTCGCTGATGTCCATCACGATGATGCGTTTGTGGACGTTGACCTGGGTTGCGGCCAGCCCAACGCCCTTGGCGGCGTACATGGTTTCCAGCATGTCATCGACCAGAGTCCTGATGTTGTCGTCGACTTGGCTTACCTCGCTGGCGACGGTACGCAATCGCTTATCGGGAAACGCCAGAATCGTTAATATGCTCACTCCTTTACTCCTGAAATGTAGATGCTGTCAGCGCTGAAATTCTATCTGAATTCAACTAGACTTTGCAGTCGCTCCAATCTCCTCCTCCCATCACAGGCTGTCAGGATTCCCCCTATGGTTTTGCGCGCAATGTCAGGACTGGTTTTTCCGCTGCTGCTGGTCAGCAGTTCGCTGTTTGCGGA
>Ga0048259_100685_pt1 | contig 13465 bp, 12 predicted proteins | sample SubbioQV12_Dec13_FD_54352 | JGI IMG/M metagenome (GOLD analysis project Ga0048259, IMG submission 54352) | Serpentinite rock and fluid subsurface biosphere microbial communities from McLaughlin Reserve, California, USA - QV1.2_Dec13... | ecosystem: Environmental > Terrestrial > Deep subsurface >... | reverse complement strand
CCGTAGATTGCCGCACCGACAACGATGATGTTGGCACCGGCTTTGACGGTTTGATCGATGGTTGCCGGTTTGATGCCGCCAGCAACGGAAACACGAACGTTCAGGCCCAGTGAAGTTACTTCGTTCAAGTCGCCGAACGGGGTTTGGCCTGCTGCTTGCGCATCCAGACCGGTGTGTACGCCCATGATTTGCGCGCCCAGTTTTGCGGATTCGCGTGCGCACTCGGCTTTGTTCGGTACGTTGATGAGATCGACTTGCACTTCAGCCGCGTGTTTTTTAGCAGCTTTGATGACGCCGCCTATGGTTGCCAGGCCAGAAACACCCAATACGGTGCAGATGTCGGCACCCGCAGCGTAGAACGCACCGGCTTCGTATTCGCCAGCGTCCATGGTTTTCAGGTCAACCAACAGCAGTTGGTTGGGGAAGCGCTGTCTCAGTGCTTTAACGAGATTGATACCGTTGTATTTGATGCAAGGGGTGCCAATTTCAAAAATATCGACATACGGCGCTACCTGATCCGCCAAGGCTACGGTTTGGTCGAAATCCAGTGAATCCAACGCCATTTGAATTAAGGGTCTTGCCATGTGATGTACTCCGATTGTTGCAGTTGTAGTTATAAGACCGCTCATCAACACCTGTCATCTCTGCCGTCGAACGGTAGCTACAAGACGTCCGGTTGATTCGCACCAGAAAATTGGCACGAACTCTAAAACAGAAGCAAGGGCGCTGTCAATTGCCAGCCTTGTCCAATGACACATGAGCCTGAACGATGCGATGGTTTTCGGCTCACGTCTCTGCCCATCCTATGAGCTTCTTGCAAAATCACCAAACGGCAGCTATTGCGACGTTACGATTGTTCAGGCTGCCGGTTATAAAGTGCCTCGATACGTTTGCGCGTCAAAATAAGGGGTTTATAGGCTTTCAATTTGGTCGGCAAAGCGTCCAGGATTTGCTGGGCGCTGGCGTGGCTGTCGAACGGCCCCAAAAACAGCACATGATCCCGAACGCCGGTCTGTACGCTGGCGGCATGCGCCTGCCACTCGGCAGGCAGACGTTTTTTCACCGCCACCATCAGGGGTTGCGCTACCGTCAACTGGATGCGCATCAACTGGATGAAAAACACGCTTTCATTGCTAGCGTCACCGGACTTTGCAGCGACGGGCGTGGGGGTATCGGGCTTGGTGACGGTCTGGGGTTGCTCGTTCGATGAGAGCGGATGAGGTGGCGGGGTAGCAGGTGGCAAGAGCCGTCTGTCGTTGATTGTCGGCAACAGCGCAGCAAGCGACACACAGGCTAGCAGCAGGGCTGTGCCGATCACCCGCCGATGCCGGGACACATCGAGAATCACCGATAGCGCCAGCCAGGCGTCTATGGTGGTTGTGCGTTCCAGAAAAGCTGCCAGCAGGCATTTTTCCGCCAGCAGGTTGATGCGGCGCAACAGACCGCGTGTTCTGGTCGTGATGAGCCGGGCCGCCATCGGCGTAAACGGCGTGTTGCCGCGCAACCCCGCCATGCGCAGACGGAAATCGAGATAGCGAGTTACTTCTCTTGCCGTCAGCCGTGGCAGGCAGAAGCGGTGGACGATGCGTTCCTTTATCTGGCGGACTTCGTGGCGGTCGAGATGGTCATCCAATTCCGGCTGACCGAACAGGACGATTTGCAGCAATTTGGCGGCGCCGGTTTCCAGATTGCTGAGCCTGCGGATTTCCTCCAGCGATTCCAGCGGAATGGCTTGTGCCTCGTCGATCAGCAGCACGGTCTGCTTGCCCTGTTTGTGCAAGGTCAGCAATGCAGCCTGCAAGTCATGCAGCAGGCTGACCTTGTCCTGCCTGCCTTCGATGTTCAAACCCAGCTCCAGCGCGATTGCCGACAGGATGTGTTCGGGAGGAATACCGGGATTCAACAGGATCAGGATTTGAAAACCCTCGCCCAGCGATTCGCACAGCATGCGCGATAGCAGCGTCTTGCCGCTGCCGACTTCACCCGTCACCTGCACGATGCCGTCGCCATGGCTGATGGCGTAAATCAGGGCATCGAGAATCGCCTTTCGGTTGCCTTCGGCAAAAAACACGCGGGTGTTTGGCGTCAGGCCGAAGGGCGGGCTGCTCAGGTTGAAATGATCTTTATAGAGCACGGGATACGGGGTAATTTACGGTGCGGAGTCATCGGGTGGCCACAGCTCGGCCAGCGAAAAATGAATGGCATTGAAAGGCACCGCCGACACGCTGTCGTCGTTCTGGTGGCAAGCCAGCAATTGCCAGTGCTGGCCTGCCAGCTCGTACACTTCCAGTGTGCGCAGATCGGGGTCTATCAGCCACAGATGCCGAACACCCGTTTGAGCGTAAATCGGCAGTTTGACGATGCGATCAGTACGCGCCGTCGAGGGTGACAGAATTTCACACACCCAGTCGGGCACGATTTCGAAATAAGCGGTACTGGGCATGGTCGGCATACGCTGACGCCGCCAACCGGCCAGATCGGGCACCAGAATATTCGGGTGTAGATGCAGCTCCGGCTCGACCAGTATCCACCAGCCACCCGGCCCACCCCGGCCTTTTTGAAACGGGCTGACCAGTTCGTCACCAAGCGATAACGCAGCAACAGCATGTCTGGGCGCCGGACGCGGATGGGTAAGCAACTGGCCGTGGATGATTTCGCCAACCAGATTGTCGGGCAAATCGAACAGGTCTTCGTAAGTGGCAAATTTCAATGCGGGATTGTTCATGGTTCATGGCCTCTTGATACGTGAAATTGCCTGTCTGATTTTTTCGATCTCGGCAGCCATCGCATGGCCTGCATCATCCATTTGCCCGGTATGGCCGACATCCACCGTCTGTCCGCAAAAATCCTGCTCCTGCGATGAATCGCCAGCCCCCCTGTTGTTGGTGATTTGGCCCAGGCCATCGTCCAGTTCTTCCAGCATGTCCAGCAAGTGGCCACGCACTTCTCGGTAGTCTTTCATTGGCGTTCTCCGCAGTATGGCCCTCACCCTGACCCTCTCCCAACGGGAGAGCAATTTAAGGCGGCCCGCACACGGCGGCACTTATACAATGAAGCCTGCGCACCTGGCAATGCTGGCGGTGCGGTCATGGCAGCCTTGCGGCTATACTCACCAGCCCCATTCAACGCGGAGCGCGGCATGAACAAAATTAGCGTCAAAAACCCGGTCGCCGAAATCGATGGCGACGAAATGACCCGCATCATCTGGCATTTCATTAAAGACAAACTGATTCTGCCCTATCTCGACCTGAGCATCGATTACTACGACCTCGGCATCGAAAACCGCGATGCCACCGACGACCAGATCACCATCGCTGCCGCCCACGCCATCAAAAAGCACGGCGTTGGCATCAAATGCGCCACCATCACGCCGGACGAAGCTCGCGTCGAGGAATTCGGCCTGAAAGCCATGTACAAATCGCCGAACGGCACTCTGCGCAACATTCTCGATGGCACGGTGTTCCGCGAACCCATCATTTGCAGAAACGTACCGCGTCTGGTGCCGAACTGGACGCAACCCATCTGCATAGGCCGCCATGCCTTCGGCGACCAGTACCGCGCCACCGACTTCGTCACCCAGGGCAAAGGCAAACTGAAAATCAGCTTTACCCCCGACAACGGCAGCCCCGAGCAATGTTACGAAGTGCATCATTTCGACGGCGACGGCGTGGCGCTGGCGATGTACAACACCGACGAATCGATCACAGGGTTTGCCCGCAGTTGTTTCAATGTGGCGCTGGACAGGGGCTGGCCGCTGTATCTGTCAACCAAGAACACCATTCTGAAAAAATACGATGGCCGCTTCAAAGACATTTTCGAAGCCATATACCGGAATGAATATCAGGCCCAGTTCGCTGCCAAAGGCATAGTTTACGAACACAAGCTGATCGACGACATGGTGGCCTCGGCGCTGAAATGGAATGGTGCCTTCGTCTGGGCTTGCAAAAACTACGACGGCGATGTGCAATCGGATACCGTCGCCCAAGGTTTTGGCTCACTGGGGCTGATGACCTCGACGCTGGTGACGCCCGACGGCAAAACCCTGGAAGCCGAAGCCGCCCATGGCACCGTCACCCGCCATTACCGTCTGCATCAGCAAGGCAAACCAACCTCGACCAACCCGATTGCCTCGATTTTTGCCTGGACGCGCGGCCTGGCCTTTCGCGGCAAACTCGATGGCAATGCCGAACTGATTCGTTTCTGCGAGACGCTGGAGCAGGTTTGCATCGACACGGTCGAGTCTGGCCGCATGACCAAAGACCTGGCATTGTGCGTTCACGGTGACGCACTTGATGACTCGCAGTATCTGACCACCGAAAACTTCCTGGCCGTGTTGCAAGCCAACCTGGATGCCCGCTTGGCTGGCCAGCCGATAGCCGGGTAATTTTGACGCTGGGCCAGGCCGTATCGAACGGCCTGGCTTTGCGGATGGCTCTCAACCCATAGGGAGTAAAGCCCCCTCTCCCTGTGGGAGAGGGGTTTGGGGTGAGGGCCGCTGGCTCAGCGTTTGATGTCTTTGTAGCCTTCTTCGCTTTCGCGCATGATTTTCTCGCCCTCTTCAACCAGATTGCGGCCTTGCTCGATCTTGAGCTGGCCATCACGCTGCAAGGCCTGGCCGCGATCCACCATGTCCTTGCCTTCCTGCCAACGCGCACCCAGTTGCGCAATACCCTGGCTGGCACGCAGCATTTGTTCGCCGGACAGTATGGGATTGACGGCTGGCGGCGGAACAGGATCGCTGGCACAGGCGGTCAGCAATAAAGCGACGGGCAAAGCGATTGCGATTGAATGTTGACGATATTTCATAGGGGATGTTCTCCGTTTGGGTTTTTGGAATGTGGAATGAATGATGTGGTGGTTTTAACTCAGTCGCCAGACCGCATACGACGCCACCATGAATACCAGCAGACTGGGCAACACCGCCATCAGCATCGGATTCATGTCGTAAACCAGACCAACATGGCCGGCAATGCGATCGAAAATGTTGAATGTCATGCCGATGAGAACGCCGATCAGGATGCGGCCACCGGCGCTGACACCCCGGCCTATGCCGATCACGAATGGCAGCGAGACCATCAGCATGACGAAAACCACCAGCGGGTTGACCAGACGGCTCCAGAAAGCCAGTTCGAAAGACTGCGATTTCTGGTTGTTGGCTTTGAGAAACTGGATGTAATTGAACAAATCGTGCAGCGCCAGATTGTCGGAATTGACCACCGCCACTTTCAGCAGGTCGGAATCGATGGACGACTGCCACGGCAAGGTGTCGTGATGCTCCGAGCGTATCTGGCCGGGCGCTATCGTCGATTGTCTGACATTACTCAGTTGCCACTGTTGGTTGCCCAGAAAGCGCGCCTGGTCGGACTGGGCAATGGTTTGCAGTGTGCGCTGATCGTCGATCTCGTAGATGCGGATGTCGCCCAGCGAGCCGTCGTCGTTTATCTGGCGGACATTGATGAAGCGATTGCCTTCCCGCAACCACATGCCGTACTGCGTGCGCATGACGACGCCGTTATTCTGCGCCGTGCTTTTCAGCAACTGCGCGGCTTTTTCACTGTCGGGCGCGACGAATTCGCCAACCAGCACCGCCAGCGTTACCAGCACCAACCCGGCCAGCATGATGCTGCGGATGATCCAGCCGGTCGACAAGCCGACGGCCCGCATCGCCACCACTTCGCGGTTGTTCGCCATCGAGCCGACGACGAACAGGCTGCCCAGCAAGGCTGCCGACGGCACCAGCTCGAAAAACACCCGGGGCGATGTCAGCATCAGATAGGTCAGAATCTGCTGCAAGCCGTAATTGCCATGGCCGATGTCCCGCAACTCGTCGCTGAAGGTGAACAGGTTGAATAAAGTCAGCAGTATCAGCATGGCAAGCGCCGAGCCTTTTAGCACTTCGCGGACGATATAAAGTGTCAGAACATTCACGAGACCACCTTGCCGGTGAATTTGAGTTTGAGCCACTGCCAGCCGTAAAACCGGGCCAACAGCGCAAAGCCAAGCAGCAACAACGCGGCATCGACCCAGACATAACCCAGCCAACCCGGCAGCGCCTTGCTGACCACCCAGCTATGGTTGACGCGCTGCAAATTGCCGTAGACGAAATAAATGCCGAATGCGATCAATAGGCTGCCGTAAATACCACCGCGCGGTGACAACCGGGCCAGCGGTACGGCCAGAAAGGCCAGCAGCAGTACGCCGCTGGGCGTATTGACCCTGTCCTGCAACTCTGCGATGTCGACCGGATTGTCGGATTGCCACAGGCTTTCGGTGGCAGCCGATTCGCGATGCGGCACGAAGACAACCGTCTTTTTCTCCACCAGCACGGCATATTCGCGGAACTGCTCGATGATGAAATCGTTCTGGCCAGGAACGCCCTGAACCCGCTCGCCGTCTTGCAGAATCAGGTACAAACCGCCGGGCAGGTATTGCAGCCGGCCTTGGTTGGCGTTGATGACACCCAGCCTGTCGCCCTGACGGTTCTGTACGAACACATGGCGCATCGTGCCGTCATTGGCGATGGCTTCGGTATAGAAAATCAACTCGCCGCTACTGTATTCGCTGAACCGACCGGCGGAAATGCCGCGTACATCGGCGCTTTGTCTGTCGTCGTGCATCAGTTTTTCGGTTTGCGCCTCGGCCCATGGTGTGGCGTACATAGCCAAAGCCGCCGCACAAACGCTCAACGGCACGACAACCCAGAACACAGCGCGGTACAGCGTGGCAATACCGCCACCGGCCGACGCGATCGCCGAAATTTCATGGTCACGGTACATCCGCCCCAACACCATGAAAACCGCCATGAACAAGGCCGCAGGCAGAAATGCTGTTGCGGCGACGATGATTTTCAAACCCAGCAACATCATCACCGTGTCGTTGGCGATGTTGCCCTCGATGGCCTGCACCAGTACCTTGATGAAGTTGCGGCTGACGATGATGATGACCAGCACCGCCAGCACGGCCATAAACGTCTTGTACAAATCGCTGACGATCATCCGATCCAGCACGGTAAACAGCCGGAACGGCTTGCCCACACTGGGCATATTGCGATCACTGCTCAAGGCATACTCCGGTTTCTAAACTATTGCAAAAGGCACTCGCCCACCCTTGCTGCCGCCCAAGGCCAGCGCCGATGCGGCCCAAGCCGTCATGTATAATCGCTTGGCGCCTGCGGGCAAGCGTCTCAACCCTTCTTCGCACATCGAAACTCACGACAGCATCGGGCAATACACATGGATCATTCTATAGAAAGCGCACCTCTGGAAAAACTGCAAAGCCAATGCCTTCTGGTCGGCATTCATGAAAACCAGGTGCTCAGCCCCACGGCACAAGCCCTGGATGCGCGGTACAACGGACTCATCAGCCGCCTGATGGACCGTGGCGACATCAAAGGCAAAGTCGGCGAAACCTTGCTGATAAACAACTTGCCCGATGGCGGCATCGAACGTCTGATACTGATCGGTTTCGGCCCGCGCGGCGAACTGAATCGTAAACAGTTTCGCAAGGCGCTGGCCGCTGCCGGTAAAACGCTGAAGGACACCAAAGTCAGCGCCGCCAGTTGTGCGTTGCTGGATGTGGCCGTCGAACACGCCGATACGGCCTGGTTGACACGCCAGATCGTCGAAATGTTCAACGACAGCGCCTATCAGTACAACGCTACCAAGAAAATCGACGACCCGGTTGCGCTGCAAGCGCTGGCCATCGTCGCCGGTGATGCCGACCGCCATGCGGTAGAAACCGGCCTGAACCAGGGCATCGCCATTGCCAGCGGCATCGAATTCTGCAAACGCCTGGCCGACCTGCCCGGCAACCTCTGTACGCCCAGTTATCTGGCGGAACAAGCCATCGTGCTGGCGGGCGAACACGACAAGCTGAGCTGCGAAATCCTCGAAGAACACCAGATGGAAGCCCTGGGCATGGCCGCCTTGTTGAGTGTATCGCGCGGCAGCCGCCAGCCGGCCAAACTCATCTGCCTGAATTATCAGGGCGGCGGCGATGCCAAACCCATCGTTCTGGTCGGCAAGGGCTTGACCTTCGACGCTGGCGGCATTTCGCTGAAACCCGGCCTGGGCATGGATGAAATGAAGTACGACATGTGCGGCGGTGCCAGTGTGCTGGGCATACTGCGTGCGGCGACGCGGATGAATCTGCCGCTCAATCTGGTGGGCCTGATCCCCGCGTCGGAAAACCTGCCCGATGGCAATGCCAACAAGCCCGGCGACATCCTGACCAGCATGGCGGGCAAAACCATTGAAGTGCTCAACACCGACGCCGAAGGCCGTTTGATTCTGTGCGACACCCTCACCTACGCCAAACGATACAGTCCTGAGGTCGTCATCGACATGGCCACCCTTACTGGCGCCTGCATCGTCGCGCTGGGCCGGGTGCCCAGCGGCCTGTTCGGCAACGACGACGCCTTGTGCAACGACTTGCTCGCCGCCAGCGAAACCGCCTGCGACCCGTTGTGGCGTATGCCGATCTGGGACGACTATGCCGAACAGCTCAAATCCAACTTTGCCGACCTGGCCAACATCGGCGGCCCCGACGGTGGCAGCATCACCGCCGCCGTGTTCCTGTCGAAATTTACCGAAGACTACCGCTGGGCGCATATCGACATCGCCGGCACCGCCTGGCGCACCGGCACCCACAAAGGTGCAACCGGTCGGCCTGTCGCCTTGTTGAGCCAGTATCTGATCGACCGTGCAACAACCTGAACCTGAAGTGGTCTTCTACGTCCTGGCTTCCAGCTCACAGCACGAGCGCCAGGACTTCGCCTGCAAACTGATCGAGAAAATCTATCGCGGCGGCCAGTTCTGTTACGTTCTGACCGACGATGAACACCAGGCCAGCGACATCGACCGCCAACTCTGGGTCTTCCGCGTCGGCAGCTTTGTGCCGCACCAACGCTATCACGGCCAGCCGCCCGCCCATCCCGGCAACATTCTGATTGGCGGTTCGGCCATCCCCGACGGCTGGCAGACTATCATCGTCAACCTGTCCAGCCATTACCCGCAAATCACCGATGCCACCGAGCGCATCGTCGAAATCCTCGACAACAGCGAGGCCAGTAAAAACGCTGGTCGAGAACGCTACCGGCACTACCGTGAGGCCGGATTAAGCATCATCACCCACAAGCAGGAAGCTGGCCGCTGGGTGGAATTGACCACCAGGCAATGACTGGCTGCTTGGGCAATTGGGGCAGGAACAGCATGTCGGGCTGGTCAGGCTGCTCACGAAACACCCATCCACGCAGACAGATCATTTGGAAGGCTTAGCGCCCGATCGCGTGATACTGCAAACCAAACTGTCTGACCAATCCGGGTTCATACATATTGCGGCCATCGAAAATCACCCGGTCTTTCAAGGCCTGCTGTAACTGCTCGAAATCCGGGCTGCGGAATTGTTTCCATTCAGTGACGATTGCCAGCGCATCGGCGCCGGTCAGGGTTTCGCTCTGTTTGGCGCAATAAACCAAACCGGCTTTGTTGCCATAAATGCGCTGGGCTTCGTGCAGGGCTTCGGGGTCGTAGGCGCGCACCGTGGCACCGGCTTCGATCAAGGCTTCCAGCAGCACACGACTGGGTGCCTCGCGCATGTCGTCGGTATTGGGTTTGAAGGCCAACCCCCACAAGGCAAAGGTCTTGCCCTGGATGCCGCCGGGGTAATGGCTCTGAATTTTTTCGAACAAGCGCTGTTTCTGCCTGTCGTTGACGTTCTCGACCGCATTGAGCAGTTCGGCGTGGTAGCCCATTTCCCTGGCAGTGCGTTCAAGGGCTTTGACATCCTTCGGAAAACACGAGCCGCCGTAGCCGCAGCCGGGATAGATGAAGCTGTAGCCGATGCGGCTGTCGGAGCCTATGCCGTGGCGAACGTGTTCGATGTCGGCGCCCAGGCGTTCCGCCAGATTGGCCAGTTCGTTCATGAAGCTGATCTTGGTGGCCAGCATGGCGTTGGCAGCGTATTTGGTGAGTTCCGCAGAGCGGATGTCCATGACGATGACGCGCTCGCGGCTGCGGTTGAACGGTGCGTAGAGTGCTTTCAGCAATTCGGCGGTTCTGGGATTGTCGGTGCCGATGATGATGCGATCGGGTTTCATGAAATCGTCCAGCGCCGAGCCTTCCTTCAAAAACTCCGGGTTGGACACTACATCGAATTCCATGCTTTCGTTGCGTTGCGCCAGCACCTCGGCCATAGCGTGCCTGACCTTGTCAGCCGTACCGACCGGCACCGTCGATTTGTCGACGACGATTTTATAGCCACTCATGTGCTCGGCGATGCTTCTGGCCACTGCCAGTACGTAGCGCAAATCGGCCGAACCGTCCTCATCCGGCGGCGTGCCGACGGCAATAAACTGGAACAGACCAAAATCCACGGCTTCTTTAACCTCCGTGGTGAAATACAGCCGACCCGCCGCCATATTGTCTTTCACCATCTCTTCCAGGCCGGGTTCATAGATGGGGATGATGCCTTGCTTGAGCTGATCGATTTTGTGTTGATCGACATCCATGCACATGACCTGGTTGCCAACGTCGGCCAGACAGGCGCCCGTTACCAGCCCTACATAACCGCTACCAAATACCGTGATTTTCATCCCTCATCCTCGTTGAATTTAAGTGGTTCGTTTCAGGCGAAACAACGCCGAAATATCGTCGTCGCCATGGCCTTGCTGCATCAGTTCGGCGTAATCGTCCACCGTGACATCGGTTAGCGGCAGTGCCATGCCCACGTTGTCGGCCATCTGCTGGCAAATGCGCAAATCTTTGTGGTGCAGTGCCAACTTGAAGCCGGGTTTGAAAATGCCTTGCATCAGGGTTTTGCCACGATGCTGCAGAAACCAGTTGCCCGCCGCGCCGCCCGCTACCAGATCGACGACCTTGTCCATGTCCAGCCCCAGCGCCTGGCCGAAAGCCAGTGCCTCGGTCACGGCCTGGGCGATACCGGCTGCCATGACCTGATTGACGGCCTTGCAGGCCTGGCCTGCGCCAATGTTGCCCATAAGCTCGATGCGCGAGGTCATGCTGCCCAGGATTGGCCTTACCCGCTGCAAAACGGCGGCATCGCCGCCGACCATCATTACCAGTTTGCCGTTATTGGCCCCCTCGACACCGCCCGACACCGGGGCATCGAGAAACGCCGCCTGCCTGTCGGCCAGCATCGCCGCTGCCGCTCGCGCGGTTTGTGCGCTGACGGTCGACAGATCGATCACCACGCTGCCGGGCTTGATGGTTTGCGCGACGGCGCTGACGACATCGAGCACGTCCTGATCGGCTGATACGCAGATCAGCACCACATCGACTTGCGCGGCCAGGATTTGCGGATCGGGGCAGGCAACAACGTTCAATTCGCTTGCCAGTGCACTGACCTTGGCCAGGGTGCGGTTGCAGACGGCGGCCAGAACCCCGGCTTTGGCCAGATTACGCGCCATGCCCTGACCCATGGCGCCCAGACCTATAAAACCTGCTTTCATGTCAGATGCCTTGTGAACGGTGTTGACAGGTTAAAACGACGATTACTTTTCCAGATAAGTATAGGCGTTCAATCCGTCGGCCAATTCCTGCTCGTAAGCCTGTTTGCGGGCAGCGGGCAAACGGCTTGTTTCGAGCCGCTGGCGGTAAGCCGCTTTCAGCGCGCCGGTATCGATATGCACGTAATCCAGCAATTCGCTGACGCTCTCGCCGCGCATGAGGCCGGTAAAGCGATAGTCGTCGCCGTCGAGTTTGACATTGACCGAATGGGTGTCGCCAAACAGGTTGTGCATGTCGCCAAGAATTTCCTGATAGGCGCCCAGCATGAAGAAACCGATCCAGTAATCCTCGCCATCGGCAATGCCATGCAACGGCAAGGTGTGGCTGATGTTTTGCCGGTCGACGTACTGGTCGATGCGGCCATCGGAATCACAGGTCAAATCCTGCAACACGGCACGGCGCGACGGTGGCTTGTCCAGATGATGTATCGGCAGAATGGGGAAAATCTGGTCTATGCCCCAGATGTCGGGCATCGATTGAAACAGCGAGAAATTGCAGAACACCTTGTCGGCCAGCTTTTCGTCCAGCTCCATCAGGATTTCCCGGTGCTGGTGATTATCCAGGCTCAACCGGGTCTGAATGTGCTGGCACAGGCTGACGTAGCGTTTTTCCGCATCGGCCAGTTCGGTCAGGCTCAAGTCACCCTGCACGAAGCGGGCGCGAGCTTCGGTCATGTCGAACTGGGCGTTATGATAGTTTTCCGCGATGTTATGGCCGCTGAGGGTGACGGCATCGCCGCTTTGCAGGCTTTCGATCTCGGTGACGTTGGTAATCAGAACCGCGTGATGCGCGGTGATGGCGCGGCCAGACTCGGTGATGATGTTGGGCTGCGGCAACGCGTGCTGACGACAGACCTCGGCAAATGCCCGCACGATGTTGTCGGCGTATTCGTTCAGGCTGTAGTTGATCGAACACTCGCGCCGCGAACGACTGCCGTCATAATCGACACCCAAGCCGCCACCGGCATCGACCGTGCCAATCGGCACGCCCAGATCATGCAATTGCAGATAAAACTGGCCCGCCTCTTTCAGTGCCAGCTTGATGTCGTGAATGTTGGCAATCTGCGACCCCATGTGGAAGTGCATCAGTTGCAGCCAATCCAGCTTGTCGTCCTGCTTCAGCCGCTCGATCAACTGCAACACCTCGCTGGCGTGCAAGCCAAACTTGGATTTTTCGCCGCCGCTGTTCTGCCATTTACCGGCGCTGATGGTCGAAAGCCGCACACGAATGCCGATTTGCGGCCTGACAGCGAGCTTGTCGGCTTCCTCGATAATCAGCTCCAGCTCAGACGGCTTCTCGATGACGATGAACACCGACAAGCCCATCAACTGCCCCATCAGCGCCATGCGGATGTACAAACGGTCTTTATAGCCATTGCAGACGAGGGTGCTGCCGGGTTTGGCCAGGCCCAGTATCGCCAGCAACTCCGGCTTGCTGCCGGCCTCCAGGCCGATGTGCTCGGCTGACACGATGCTCTCGACCACATGGCCCTGCTGGTTGACCTTGATCGGATACACCGGCGTGTACTGGCCCGCGTAACCATGAGCCATCCGCGCACGGTCGAACGCCTGTTGCAGTCTGGCGATGCGATCGACCAGCATGTCGGTGAAGCGGATCAATACCGGAAAACTCAAGCCTTGCGCCCTTAGGCGTTCGGCCACTTCGAACACATCGATCTCGACAGGGCCATCCAGCTTCGGCCTGACGCAGACATGGCCCTGGGCATTGATCGAAAAATATCCCGCCCCCCATTGCTGAACGGCATAAAGCTGCTTCGAATCATCGATAGACCATGCTTGTGTCGACATCTAACACCCTCGCCGCTGGCAAAAATGTCGGCAATTCTAAAGGATAGTGCGCGGGGGTTTATGACTTTTTCGAGATGCATCAAACGGCTTTGTCACGATTCAGCGGTCGATGAATTTGGCAGCGGATAAAAA
>Ga0048259_100895_pt1 | contig 13570 bp, 14 predicted proteins | sample SubbioQV12_Dec13_FD_54352 | JGI IMG/M metagenome (GOLD analysis project Ga0048259, IMG submission 54352) | Serpentinite rock and fluid subsurface biosphere microbial communities from McLaughlin Reserve, California, USA - QV1.2_Dec13... | ecosystem: Environmental > Terrestrial > Deep subsurface >... | reverse complement strand
CGCGCCGAACAGTCATCGCAGGCGCGTGATCGGGTGCTGGCGGCTGCCAGCCACGATTTGCGCCAGCCGCTGCATGCCTTGTCGGTGTACAGCGCCATCCTGGTAGCCAGGCCAAGTCAGGAAGTGCTGCCGGAAATCGCGCAAAACATCGACAAACTGGTGCGCAATCTGGGCGGCTTGCTGCATGGGTTGCTGGATTTGTCGCGGCTGTCTGCCGGGCATTACGCCGTGGACAGGCAGCGCGTGTCGCTGGATCGGCTGGCGGAGGATATTTGCCGCGAGTTCGACGCCCAGGCCGCCGACAAAGACCTGACACTGCGGCGTGACCTGCAACATGTGCGCCTGTACGACGATCCGCTCGTCATTGGCCGCATCGTGCGTAATTTGCTGGATAACGCCATCAAGTACACCGATCACGGCCATGTCGGCGTCCAGACCTGTAAAACCGGCAGCCGCGCAGTGCTGGCGATAACGGATACCGGCAGAGGCATTCCGCAGAGCGAACAGGATCGCATTTTCGAAGAGTTTTACCAGTTGGGCAATCCTGGCCGGGATTACGGGCGCGGCGTCGGGCTGGGGTTGGCCATCGTCAAGCGGCTGTGTGATTTGATAGGCGCCGACATCGGGCTGGTTTCACAACCTGGGCGCGGCACCCGTTTCGAAATTTTGTTCGACAGCCGGGATGACGGTCCTCATCGATACACCGGTACCGCCACGGCCAATCTGAACAGCCTGCGCGGCAAAAGCGTTTATCTGGTCGATGACGAAACCGACATCCTTCATGCGATGAATCTGTTGCTGAAATCCTGGGGACTGAAGGTGCGGACGGCGGCGTCCATCGTGGCAGCGGAGGCCTTGTTCGAGCAACATGGCAAACCCGACTGGTTGATTGCCGATCTGCGCCTTGGCGAGCCGGAAGACGGCTTGAGCATGGCCAGCCGCTTGCGCCAAATCCACGGCTACTTTCCGGTGCTCATCATTACCGGCGACAGGGCACCCGAGCAGTTTCAGACCTTTGCCGCATCCGGTTTTCGCTTGCTGCAAAAACCCATCGTCGCCGAAAAACTGGCTGGCAAACTGCTGTTCATGCACGATAGCCGGGTTGCCTGAATTCATCGATGTCGGGGTTGTCGACGCGGTCGTAAATGGCTTCGACGCTCAAGTCCAGACCGATAGCCTCGAATGTCACTACATCGCCCAGGAAGTAGTATTCCGGCAGCCACTGGTTTTTCCGCCGCAATACCTGCACCGATACGATGTCGGCTTCGATCATCACGTATTCCTGCAACGACGGCAGGTTGATGTAGCGCAGCAATTTGGTGGTGGTATCGGTTTTGCGCGTCGAACGTGACAGCACTTCGACGATGATGACCGGCGAGGTCGATACGCTGTCGCTACCCGACAGTTTGCTGCAATCGACCAGTACATCGGGGTAGACGTAATCCTGGCCGATGCGGACTTTCATATCGGCCATGAAGGGTGCGCATGGCGTACCTTCCAGATGATTGCCGAATTTTCTCAGCATGTTTGCCGCGACGCAGTTGTGGTTGTAGCTGGCACCTGCCATGGCATGTACCTGGCTGCCGATGTATTCGTGTTTGACGGCTGATTCCGCCTCGCTGGCGAGATACTCGGCCTCGCTGATAAAGATCGGTTCTATGGTTTGTTGCAATGCCATGGTTGATTGACTCCTTGGGGTTTAGTGGCTATTCAGCGCAAACGGCTGAAAGGATTGGAAAAGCCGACGAAATCCGTTGCTCAGAATATCAGTGCCACCGTAGGGGCAGGCCTTGTGCCTGCCCTGCGCTAGGGGCAGGGTGCTCATTCCTGCGAACCCTGCAGACGGGTCACCCAGGCCTCCCTGGCCAGCGGGTCGACATGAAACGCCAGTGCCGTCGGTTTGTGCAGCAAACCTGTTTCACCGGATGCATTGGGGTTGAGCTGACGTTTTTCGATGAAGTCGGTCAGACGGCGCAGGTGATACACCGCCAGCACGCGGTTGCTGTCGGCACCGGCATAAATCAGATAAGCCACATTATCTTCACTCAGCGCCGGGTTGCGTTCGATCAAACGCACCAGTTCGTCATCGTCGCCAGCGGCCAGATGGCGTAACAGTGAGTCGTCATGCTGGTGGATCAGGGTCTTGCAATGGCCGGACAAGTCGCAGGCCAGTTGCGCGCGTTGCAGCGCACCGACGTCGGCATCGTCCAGCAGCAGGCTTTCCGCCACCAGATAATGGCGGTCGCGGTCGCCGTCGTTGGCGAACAGCGAGATTTTGTCGAGTGCGGTGTCTTGCAAGGCCAGCAAAAATTCCATGGGTGAACGGATGTGCTTGTCCACCGTCACCACCCACGGCAAGGCGCGACCTGTGGCGTCGAAGCGGTTTTTGACGCTGCCGATGACACCGGCACGCGACAATTCCTGTTCCCGCCCGACCGGTTTGACCAGAAAGGCATCGACCGCGACGATTTGGGTGTAAAACCCGGCGTCGTGAAACTGGCTGATGGTGGTCGAATAACGCGGGCGGTAAGGAATGCCGGTGCCGTCGTACAACAGGTTGATGCGCGTCAGGCGTGCATGGTCGGCCACCAGATCGCGCAGACGGTTGGCAAACGGTTCGACGTAAACGTAATCGTCGCTGTGATGGTTGGCGGCGGTCAGCAAACGGTAGAGGTCGCTGAGTTTGCGAAATTCGTCCAGCGAGGCGGTGACGAAATTATCGCCACACTCGGCCTTGGCAATGTCCTCGACCACTGTTTTGCCTGCACCGGCACCGCCCATGCACATGAATAGTTTGGGCTGATCGCTGGGGGTTTTGCCTTGAAAAATGGCATCACGCGCGGTGAGCAACATGCGGTTGACCTTGGCCAGGCGCGGATAGGCAATCTCGACCGTGCGCATCAACCGGGTTTCGCCCTGGCAGGCGGCCAGCATTTTGTCGCGCAACAGCGGGTTGTCGGCCAGCATGAACAAATTGGCGCTGTCACCGGCGCATTGTTTGAGTACATCGATCAGTTCGGCATGGCTGGGTGGTCTCAGCCCGGTCAGCATATTGATGTCCAGACAGAATAGCGGGGCGACGCCATCGTCGCGAATCGGAATGGCGTCGACTTCGCGTTTGCCGACTACGCGCAAATCCTCGGTGCCCGGCAGATAGCCGATGACATGTTCGGACACGCTGAGCGGATTGTCGGCGAAATGCTGGCCGGTGATGAAGCGGTCGACCTCGATGGATTGCAAGGCCACCAGACCGCCGGTGACAGTGACCAGGCATTCGATGCCGTCATCTGTCGTGTGCGACAAAAACGGGATGCCTTGCAGAAAACGCTTGTTCTCCGGCCATTTGCCGTAACCGTTGGCTTGGTTCAGCAGATTGTGATTGCGGGTTGGATCCAGGGCATGACCAAATGCGCGGGCGACCTCGCGATGGGTGCTGTCCAGGCAATGTAAAGCCTGGGTGTCCTCGGTACTTAGGCGGCGAAAGTCCATGCCTTGCTGATACACGGCTTTGAACGCCGGTAAATTGGCCAGGGCGATCATGAAAAAATCCAGTGTGATGCGGTTGCCGTATCCGAAAGGCCGGGTGGTGCGCACGGCGCAGTAGAACGCCGCCAGGCGGTCGGCAATGTCGGCGGTTTGCATGACAAAGCCGTTGTTGTCGAAAATCGCGCTGTCGCTGTTGCTGTCGCCGTCTAGCACCAGGGTTTCGATGGCAATGCGAAATTTCTTGCGTGAATCGGAATTGGGCATGGTGCCGGGGCGATGATCTACCGTGACCTGTTGCTTCCAGTCGCTGAACATGTCGCGGTGTATGCGGGAGAACAGGCCGGTCAGATAGGTGACGCGCTTGGTTTGATCGTGCGATACCGTGGCTTCGAGTTCCTGCAACAGTACTGAGCGCAGACGCATGCCTTTGGCGACGGCCAGCGCGGTGCGCAAGCGTTTGAGTGGCCGATAGGCGGGAATGCCCCGACCGGGATTTTGACTCATCGTTCCCCCTTTTTTTTATTTTGGACGCATGACCGGCGTTCGCCATCCCTGATGGCTTGTTGTCGTGTCGTCTTGGTATCGAATCCGGGTGCATCCTGGCGGTGCATGATAGCGTGTGTCGCGGCTTCACGCGATGACAGCGAGGAGGGCTTGAAGATGGGGAACGTTGATTTTGGCGCTTCTCGGCCAGCATGACGACCGGGACGTTGCTGCTTGGTCGTGCGCGGTTCTGGTCAGGTCATGACAGAATCCGCACGATCTTTATGGGGGTGTGTCATTTTTTTGCTTCGGTGGCCATCTGGCGGTGGAATTCGGCCATTTTGCGACTGTCTCCGATCGCTTTTTCCAGATCGCTCACCATATCGCTTCCCCTGGCCTTCAAATCATGGATGCGTTTGCCGTATTTCCACGGCGTGGCCTGATAGGCATCCAGCATTTCCCGCTCTTCCTGGGCGTCGGTCTCCAGGGTTTTGGCGATGTCTTCGTAATGTTCGGCCAAGCGCAGATGTTGATCACACGATACCGCATTCCGTACCGCGCTTCCCCACTGGTGGGGCGCAGTGACCGTTGGCTGTGAGGCACAAGCACTCAATGCGACGGCAACAGCACAGGCCGCCAGCGTTTTGTTCAGTTTCATCGATGTTTTCCTGTAAAAGGGTTGAGGGATTTCATTCGTGTTGGACTATTCAACATTACGAGCACATCGATATTGACGTGTATCAACAGAATGGTAGGCGAGATGCGGTTTTTAGGCTGGGTATCGGCCTGATGGCATCATGTATAGCGCCAATCGTCAAAACAGGCGGCCTGGCCACAATAAAGCCCGTTCGCATCGTAGACATTCCAGATGACAGCATGGTTAATGACGAACCGGCGTCCCGATTTGGAAATTCGCACACCCGAGTAATGCTCGACATAACCTGCCGTTGCAACCGTTTTAAGCAAATGGTCGCGCTGGCTGCGTTCCAAGGGTTCGGCGGAAAAGCGTGATGGCAATGCAATCAGTTCGGGCCAGGACAGCTCGAACAGTTTCAGGGCGGTGCGATTGGCGTAGTTGAACAGCGGGTCGGTAGCGGTATCGTGTGACAACACGGCAAAGTCGGCCTCGAATACGGCTTGTGCCAGGGTTTCGCCGTCGTCATGGGGTATCAGCGGGCGATGCAGCAAACGCTGATAACTGTCGCACACGCTCTGGATGTGGTGGTGGTGATAACGGTTGGCTGGGGCGGGTGGCGGGTTGTTCATGGCGATAACGATTCTGACGCAGGGGGGCTGCTGTCAAATAAACCCAAGATGTCAGGTTTCGCCGCAAGTATCGGAAAACACGACGATCCGGTCGCGTCCGCCGGTCTTGGCGGCATACAAGGCGTTGTCGGCTTTTTCGAACAAGGCTTCCAGTGATGGTAGTTCGTGGCCGGGGTAGCCGGACATGCCGACACTGACCGTCAGGGCAAGACCGGCCAATCTGCGCTGTTTGAGGTGGCTCAGGGCTTTTTCGATCACGTTGAACGCATGATGGACATCGCACTGATGCAGATAAACCACGAATTCCTCGCCGCCCCAGCGAAACACGTAATCGCCTTGGCGAAAGTAATCGCGCAGCCAGAGGCCGAGTTCGGCCAGAACCCGGTCGCCCTGTATGTGGCCGTGTTCGTCGTTGATTTTCTTGAAATGGTCGATGTCGATGATGGCCAGGCTGACCGGCATCTGGCTGCGCCTGGCGTTATCCAGCGCTTTGGGTAGCAGGCGGTTGAAGGCGTTGCGATTGTAGAGCTGGGTTACGGGGTCGATCAGTGCGATTTCTTTCAGTACCTCGCGCTCACTGTTGAGTTGTTTGATGCTGCGGTCGGCTTTGATGAGGTTAGCCACCCGAAACAGCAGTTCCTCCGGATTGACCGGTTTGGCCAGGTAGTCGTTGGCACCGATATTCAAAAGCTCCATGCGGCGGGAGGCGTCGTCATAAGCCGTCATAACGAAAATCGGCGTGGTCGATTGTGCGCCAGGCAGACGACGTATCGCGCGAATCAGGTTGAGGCCGCTCATTTTGCCCGCCAGTACGACATCGGTGATGATGCCGTCGTAATCGTTGTTGCTCAGCGCCTGCAATGCCGATTCGCCATCGCTGAAGCTGTCGACGTAATAACCTTGGGCCGACAGCAGGCTTTGCAGCCACAGCCGTTGCGACTGGGTATCCTCCACCAGCATCACCTTGGCCGCCATGGTTTGTTTGCATTGTTCGGCAAAGCGGGCGATGTATATCTGGAACGAGGCAAATTCGCTCTTGTTGTAGATGTCGGTGGCGCCGGCCAGCAGGGCGGCCCTGAGCGTGTCTTCGTTATCTTCGGCGGTGAACAGGATGATTCTGACGTTTTTCAGCGTCGGCATGCCGCGCATGTAATGGCACAGCACCTCGCCGGACATGTCGGGTAAATGATAGGCAATGCAGACCAGTTCGAAACTTTCGGTCTTGCAGGCGGCCAGCGCCTGTTTGCCGTTGTCACAGCACACCGTCGCGAAACCCTGGCTGGCCATCAGTTCCGACAGCAGGTTGCGAAACACCCGGGAGCTTTCGACGATCAATACGCTTGGATTGGATGGCATGAGGCGACTGATGAGCAAAGGCTTAACGCGCCTGCAAGCGTTCGCTTACCCGGCGATAGTCGTCTGCGGTATCGACACCGGCTTCGGGGGTTCTGTCGACCACGACGATCCGTATCCTGGCACCGTGCCAAAGAATGCGCAATTGTTCCAGCGACTCGATGCTTTCCAGCGGTGAGGCACCCCAGGCGCAATAGCGCTTGAGGAAATCTACGGTGTAGGCATACATGCCGATGTGTCTGAGGTAGGGCATCTCGTCGGTCAATGCCGTTTTTGTATCAGGGAAGAGCGCCCGGTTCCACGGAATGGGCGCTCGGCTGAAGTACAGGGCATGGCCATCTTTGTCCACAACCACCTTGACCGCATTCGGGTTGAAGACGTCATCGGCATCGACGATGCGGGCAGCCAGGGTGGCGATGCCAGCCTGGTTTTGGCTTGCCAATGCCTCGGCCACCTGACGAATATAGGCGGGCGGAATCAGCGGTTCGTCGCTTTGCAGATTGACCACGATGTCGTCCGCCTGCCAGCCCAATAGGCGGGCCACTTCCTCGATGCGTTCGGTGCCGGACTGATGGTCGGGCGAGGTCATCACCGCCTGCAAGCCCAGGGCGGAAACCGTATCGACGATGCGTTGATCGTCGGTTGCCACCACCACCTGTTCGGCCTTGGCCTCCAGCGCGCGCTGACAAACGTGAGCGATCATCGGTTTGCCGACGATGTCGAGCAAGGGCTTGCCCGGTAGGCGCGTCGAGCCATGACGCGCTGGTATCACCACTTTGAATGCGAGACTCATTGGCGCAAGGCTTCGGCTTCGTCGAAACTCAGTTCACGCGCCTCATCTTCCAGCATGACCGGGATGCCGTCACGAACAGGAAACGCCAGGTTGCAGGGCTTGCAAATCAGCTCCTGCTGGTCTTTGTCATAAATCAGCGTGCTCTTGCAGATCGGGCAGGCCAGGATGTCGAGCAGTTTTTTATCCATGAGTTCGGGTCTTGAGCAGGTTCAGTAAGGAGGGAAAAAAGCCGTCATCGACGCGAGCATCGATCGGCAGAAACCAATGATGAGGCTGGGCGAAGGCGCGGCATTTGACGGCATCTTTTTCGGTCATGATGAGTGGCAGACCGTCATTGAAAGCCATGTCACCGGCAGTAAAACCATGATGATCGGCAAAGGCCTTGGTGTCGCAATCAAGGCCCGCCGCCGCCAGGTGATCGAAGAAGCGCCCAGGGTTGCCGATACCGGCAATCGCGCGGCAACGAGTGCCTTTCATGGCCGCCAGTGGCTTGCGCTCGCCGGAAACCAGGTTGACCAAGGTATCGCCGACGCAGCGCATGGCAATTTCGCCGTCGTTCAGTTCACCGTCGTTGACGACGACGAAATCGACGCTGCGCAAGCGTTCGGGTGGTTCGCGCAGCGGGCCGACCGGCAGGCAATACCCATTGCCGAAGCGGCGTTTGCCATCGATGACGACGATTTCGATGTCGCGGGCCAGGGCAAGATGCTGTAAACCGTCATCGCAGACGATGACGTTGCAGCCATGCTGTTCGATCAACAATCGGCCAGCCGCCGGACGATCCGGGCAAACGGCCACCGGACAAGCGCTGCGCCGCGCCAGCACCACGGCTTCGTCGCCGACCAAGGCAGGATCGGCGTCGGCATCGACCGCTACCGGCGCGGTGTCATCGGACGAGCCGCCGTAACCGCGCGCAATGATGCCGGGCCGGTAGCCCTGGGCCAGCAGATACTCGGCGATGGCTATCGTCAACGGTGTTTTGCCGGTGCCGCCGACAGTCAGGTTGCCGACGATGATGACCGGCGCCGACAGTTTGTGGGTTTTGCGCAGCCCCAGACGATAGGCAAAACGACGAACGCGCAGCGCATCGACATACAACATGGCCAGCGGCGTGAACCAGGGTGTAACGTACATCTCCTGATACCAGGCATCTTCAAACCAGCGACTAACGGTTTTTTTCATGGTTGCTCCGGTGGATTGATGGCAAACGTGGCATGGGTGAAGCCCACCTGACGCGCTGCATCCAGAGCTGTCACCACCGCCTGATGCGGGGTTTTACCGTCGGCGTTGATGATGAACGGCAACTGGCGCTTATCGGCGGCAATGGCCGACAACGCGGCTTTCAAGCCTTCCAGGGTTTGATCCTCGATGCGACGGGCTTTGTCATGATCGCTGGCCAGCGCGTACTCGCCTTTGGCATCGATGAACAGATTGATGACCTGGTTGGCCTGGCTGACATCCTTGCCTTCGGCTTGCGGCAAGTTGATCTTCAGATCGGTGTGATGCCTGAAGGTAGTGGCTATCATAAAAAACAACAGCAGCACCAGTAACACGTCTATCATCGGAATCAGGCCGATTTCGACTGCTGACCGGCGTTTGCGACGAAAGTCCATCAGTCGGCCTCGCGGTTGCCCTGCATGATGTCGATCAGTCTGAGCGCCTCTTCTTCCAGGCGCAGCACGTGCTCATCGACCAAACGCTCGAAGTGACGATGAAAAAACAGACTGGGTATCGCCACCGCCAGACCGGAAGCGGTACAGATCAATGCTTCGGAAATACCGGCGCTCAACAGGGTGGCATCGCCCATGCCGCCAACGGCGATGTCGGAAAACACGCGGATGATGCCGCCCACCGTGCCCAGAAGCCCTAGTAAAGGCGTGATCGCCGCAATACTGCCCAAGGCCGTCAGATAACGCTCCAGTTCGTGCGCAACTTGGCGACCGACTTCCTCGATGCTGGTTTTCATGATCTCGCGGCCATGCCTGCGGTTGCTGAGACCGGCCGCCAGAATTCGACCCAGCGGCGAACTCAATTTGATGCGGCGAACGGCGGTGTCATCGAGCTTGCCGTCGCGGTGCAGTTGCCAGATATAGGCCACGAGTTCGGCCGGAATGATGCGTTTGCGCTGCAACGACCACAAACGCTCACCAATGATGGCCATGGCGACAATGGAGCACAAAATGATGGGGATCATCATCCAGCCGCCGTCTTTGACGATTTCAAACACCTTGCTTTAGTCCTCGTTGTTGATGAGTTGGTTGGGGATTTGGTAACAACTATTCAGCGTCCAGTCGCCTACTTGTGTTTCCACGCTCTGCGTGATGGAAGCGTTCGTTACGCAGAGCGTGAGAACGAGAATAAGTTTGATCGCCCGCTGTTTTTCCTGTTTTTTGCTTTTACCCCTTTCGCCCTCAGGGAGAGGGGCCGGGGATGAGGGGGCGAAGCGGGTTGGAGTGAGAGTTTGAGCCAGCAACTGCCGAATCCAGATTGCGCTGAACCGTTGCGCCGATTCTACCCCAGGGCCGCAGGTTTTTGCCGCGCCACGCCGACAAAAGCCACGATCAAGGCTAGGCCGCAAACCAGCGATGCCGCGACGAATACCAGGTTGCCGCCGAGTGCGTCCCACCAATAGCCGCTGAAATAACTGCCCAATACACCGCCAACGCCGAAACTCAAACTGCTGTAAAGCGCCTGGCCCTTGCCCAGGTGGTGCTCGCCGAAATAACGATGCAGCAATTGCATCGCCACTACGTGAGTAATGCCGAAACTGGCTGCATGCAATAGCTGGGCGAACACCAGTACCGGCAAATGCTCGGTGCCGTGGCCGATCAGCCACCAGCGCACACTGCTCAGCAGCAGGCTCAGCAATAGCAACGGCCTTAAACTCACCCGCTTCAACAAGCCGGACATGGCGATGAATACCCCGATTTCGGCCACCACCCCCAGCGACCACAGCAGGCCGGTCAACGATGCCGGGTAGCCGTAGTACTGTAAATACACCGAATAAAACGTGTAATACGGGCCGTGTGCGACTTGCAACAGCATATAAACCGTGAAAAACGCCAGCAATTCACCCAGAGGAGCCGACAGCTGTTGTGATTCACCGTCGTGATAGGCAATGCCACGGCGGGCATCCGGTGTGACCCAGGCCACCAGGGTATTGGCCAGCAACAAGCCGCCGATCAACCACGGCAAGCGCTCGATGGCGACAGTGTCGAGCAGGTGGCCGATACCCAGCACTGCCGCGATGAATCCTATGGAGCCCCAAAGCCTGACACGGCTGTAGTGCTGAGGCCGCTCACGCAAGTGCAGCAGGGTTGCTGCCTCGAACAACGGCAGCGTCGCGTTCCAGAAAAAACTGAAACCCAGGGTGACTGCCATCACCCAGACATAATCGTGGCGTAGCTCAAAGCCGACGAAAACCAGCGCGGAAAACAGGGTGGTGATGCGGATCAAACCCAAGCTGCGCCCGGTTTTGTCGGCCAGCCAGCCCCACAGGTAGGGCGCGACGATTTTGGTGGCTATCATCGCTGCCGTCAGTTCGCCGATTTGTTCGGCAGCGAAGCCGACGGCCTGCAAATAGAGGCTCCAGAACGGCAGAAACGCGCCCAGCGTAGCGAAGTAGCAGAAATAAAATGTCGCCAGCCGCCCGTAAGGAACCGGCATTCAACGCAGAACCGGCAAGCCGCAATCGACGCCCGCGTTTTGCGCACGATGGCGCAGCAGATGATCCATCAACACCAGTGCCACCATGGCTTCGGCGATTGGTGTGGCGCGGATGCCGACGCAAGGGTCGTGGCGGCCTTCGGTGACCACTTCGACCGGTTCGCCGCGTACATCGATGCTGCGACCGGGCAGGCGCAAACTGGAGGTTGGTTTCAGGGCGATGCGGGCGATGATGTCCTGGCCGGTCGAGATGCCGCCGAGTATGCCGCCGGCATGATTGCTCAGGAAGCCGGTGGGGGTGATTTCATCGCGGAACTGGCTGCCTTTGGTGGCGATGCAAGCGAAACCGTCGCCGATTTCCACACCTTTGACGGCGTTGATGCTCATCAAGGCGTGGGCCAGATCGGCATCGAGACGGTCGAATACCGGCTCGCCCAAACCGGGCAGCACGTTGCTGGCCACTACGTCGATTTGGGCGCCGATGGATTCGCCCTCCTTGCGCAAGGCATCCATGTAGGCGGCCATTTCATCGACTTTGTTGGCATCCGGGCAAAAGAACGGGTTGTTGTCGACGACCGCCCAGTCGAACTGCTCGATGGCTATCGGTCCCAATTGCGACAGAAAACCGCGCACCAGAATGTCGTGGCGCTCGAACAGGTATTTTTTGGCAATGGCCCCTGCGGCTACCCGCATCGCGGTTTCCCGCGCCGATGAACGGCCACCGCCGCGATAATCGCGGATGCCGTATTTGTGGTGGTAGCTGTAATCGGCATGGCCGGGCCGGAAGCGTTCGGCAATCTTGCCGTAATCCTTCGAGCGCTGATCGGTGTTCTCGATCAGCAGACCGATGGGTGTGCCGGTGGTTTTGCCTTCGAACACCCCCGACAGTATCCGTACCTGATCGGCTTCGCGACGCTGCGTGGTATGGCGCGAGGTGCCAGGCTTGCGGCGGTCGAGGTCGATTTGCAAATCGGCTTCCGACAAGGCCAGGCCTGGCGGACAGCCATCGACGATGGCGCCCAGCGCCGGGCCATGGCTTTCGCCGAAGGTGGTGACGGTGAACAGTTTTCCGAAGCTATTGCCAGACATGGTTACAGGGCACTTTTGAACAAGGTGTGATACGCCGCGACTTGTTGCGCGGTCAGCAGGAACACGCCGTCGCCGCCGCGTTCGAATTCCAGCCAGTGAAATGGCACTTGCGGGAAGGTATCCTGCAAGGTTTGCGCACTGCTGCCGACTTCAACCACCAGTATGCCTTGCTCGGACAAATAGCGGCTGGCATCGGCCAGCATGCGCAGTACCAAATCCAGGCCATTGTCACCGCCCTTGAAACCCATGGCGGGTTCGGCATGAAATTCCGCTGGCAAAGCCTGCCATTCTGCGCTGCTGACATACGGCGGATTGCTGACGATGATGTCGTAAGACTTTTCCGGCAGGTCATCGAACAGATCGGAGCGATGCAGTTCGACCTGCTCCGCCAGGTCGTGTTTGTCGATATTGATGGCGGCAACGGCAAGCGCATCGTCGGACAATTCCACTGCATCAATGTGTGCTTCGGGAAAGGCATAAGCGCAGGCAATGGCGATGCAGCCGCTGCCGCTGCACAAATCCAGGATATGGATGACATCGGATTCGTCGATCCATGGTTCGAAACGTTGGTCTATCAGCTCGGCGATCGGCGAGCGCGGCACCAGTACCCGCTCGTCGACATAAAACGCCAAACCGGCGAACAAGGCCTCGTGGGTCAGATAGGCCGACGGCAGGCGTTCGACGATGCGGCGCTCGATCAGCTCGATGACGGCCTCGCGCTCGGCTAGGGTCAGTACGCTGCCGAGGTAGGCATCGGCCAGATCGTAGGGTTGGTGTACGGTATGCAGCACGATGGCAGCCGCCTCATCCAGTGCCGTGGCCGTGCCGTGGCCGAGAAACACGCCCTGCTCGGTGAAGCGGCTGGCGCCCCAGCGTATGTAATCCCGTATCGTCGTCAGGGTTGAGATAAGGTCAGGCGCTGCTATAGTCATGAACGTCATCCGTCAAAATGGCGGGCGATTTTAAACCAAAGCGTGCTAGCTTGCCCGATATAGTGTTGGACGCTATTTCCATGAATGAGGCTTGCGTGTATTGTGCGGCTGATGAGTCCAACAGTTTTCCGCGAAGCAGGTTTCCGATTTTACTTTTTCTCTCGGGAAGAGCCGAGAATGCATGTCCATGTTCAAGGGCAAAACGGTGAAGCCAAGTACTGGCTTGAGCCTAAAATTGAGCTTGCTCAATCTGTGGGTCTTTCCCAGCGTGAAATCAATGAAGCACTTCGTCTTGTACAGGAACATGAATATGACATCCGCAGCGCTTGGCACAAGCATTTCCCCGGTTGAGGTTACCAACATCTCTCAATATGGTTTGTGGCTGTTATTGGGGGATGAGGAGCTTTTCCTGCCATTTTCTGAATTCCCCTGGTTTCGGAATGCCTCGGTTGAAAATATCTTGCATGTCGAGCACCCATCCTCAAATCACCTGTATTGGCCC
>Ga0048259_100936_pt1 | contig 13580 bp, 15 predicted proteins | sample SubbioQV12_Dec13_FD_54352 | JGI IMG/M metagenome (GOLD analysis project Ga0048259, IMG submission 54352) | Serpentinite rock and fluid subsurface biosphere microbial communities from McLaughlin Reserve, California, USA - QV1.2_Dec13... | ecosystem: Environmental > Terrestrial > Deep subsurface >... | reverse complement strand
CCCGGGGGGAAGGCGTCGATCCGGCGAAACCGATAGGCTCGTTTGCCGGCGCCATGGGCCTAGGGCAATTCATGCCGGGCAGCTTTTTGCAATGGGCGGTCGATTTCAATGGTGATGGCCACAAGGATTTATGGAACCCGGAAGACGCCGTGGGCAGCATCGCCAATTATTTCGCCCAACACGGCTGGCAGGCTGGGCAACCCGTGGTTTCGGCGATCAAAGGCAAGCCAGTTTCGTTGGCGACACTGGAACCGGGCTTGAGTCACACCTACTCGTTAAGCCAATTGCAACAACTGGGCATTACATTGGCGCCACCGTCACCATGCCCGTGCGATCATCCACTGCACTTGCTGATGCTAAGACATCACAGCCATGACCAGTATCTGATCGGCCACCCCAATTTCTACGTCATCACCCGTTACAACCAGAGCACCCACTACGCCATGGCCGTGCATGAACTGGCGCAGGCAATCAGATCGGGGGTTGGCGAGATAGCGGACGCAGGCTATCGTAAAAAATAAGGTGCGCACCGGAAATGCCCACCCTGCATACAGCCGCTGACCCGTAATATAGCAATCCCCTAACTGATTCGATACAGTACAGTACAGGCATCCAACCATTTGCAGGAGTGTGCGTGATGAAACCCTATTCTGTTGATTTACGTGAAAAAGTGATTCAGGCGTATGAGAAACGCACCCATTCCTTTCGCCAATTGGCCGCCATGTTTTCGGTCAGCTTGAACTTTGTGTGGTTACTGGTGAGTCAGCACAAAAAGACCGGCTCGGTTGCCCCCAAACCGCATCGACAAGTGCCATCCGACGATAGAAGACAAGAGTCAATTACGATGCGCCTACTTGAACGGCATGATCTGCAAGCCGACCAGAATCATATCGTCTTCCGACTTGACCCAGGCGATTCGGCCCAGCGCGGCCAGGCCCAGTTCGTTGATTTGCAGCTTGACCGGCACATCGACCCTGACACCAGGATGCTGAACCGCCAGACGCACACACAAACCTTTCAGTGAGCGGTTCACACCTTCCACATGCAACCTGTCCTTGTCGATGAACAATTCGACGGCGAAGGGTTCGGTCTTGCGATAGCCCCGACGCTTGAGCCAGAGCTTGTGTGCATTGTGCACCACCGAGAGGAACTCCAGCCCCATCAGGATACGTTTGCGTTCGCCGCGTACCCAGACCACATTCACCTCCCCGGCCAGCATCAATTCCTCGATGAAAATCTCGGCAGTTCTGTCTTCCCGCAACAGATTTTCGAAATCATCAGCGGTGGCCAGCAAAGCGCCGGGAACGACTTCGATCATGGCGCCTTTCACCGAAACGTCGTAACAATTGAAACGCAGCATTTCGCCGCCGACGCTCAATGTGCCGACTGCATTGAAACTTTTTCGATAGTCTTTGCGTTCTCTAAACATGGCGGAATATGCCCTCTTTGCGAAAGTCAAGCCTAAGATAGCCGATTTTCAACGATCCAATGACCGATGATCCAACCGAACCGACTGCAACCGCCGTCACAAACCATTCAACAAGTCGGCCTTGATGTCGGCCAGATGTTCCAGCCCCACCGAAATACGAACCAGGCCATCGCTGATACCGGCATCGCTGCGGGCTTCCGCTGTCAGGCGGCCATGGGTCGTCGTTGCGGGATGGGTGATCGTGGTTTTGACGTCGCCCAGATTGGCGGTGATCGACAGCAAGCGGGTCGAATCGATCAGCCGCCAGGCATGCGCCTGACCGCCGGTCAGTTCGACACTCACCACCGCACCGAAATGGCTTTGCTGGCGTCTGGCAAGTTTGTGCTGGGCATGGGTGGGCAGGCCCGGATAGTGAACCTTGGCAACCCCCGGCTGCTCAACCAGCCATCGAGCCAGCTCAAAGGCATTGTCGCAGTGGGCTTTCATGCGTAATGCCAAGGTTTCCAGGCCCGAGATGAATACCCAGGCATTGAACGGACTCATGCAGGCGCCGCCGGTGCGCAAATAAGGATAAATATCCTTCTCGATCAGCGCCTCGCTGCCCACCACCGCGCCGCCAACGCAACGACCGTGGCCATCGATGAATTTGGTGGCGGAATGAATCACCAGATCGGCGCCAAGCGCCAAGGGTTGTTGCAGCACCGGCGTACAGAAACAGTTATCGACGATCAACAGACAACCATGACGATGGGCCATATCGGCCAAAGCACGGATATCGGCGATTTCGATCAAGGGATTCGACGGCGTCTCCAGAAACAGAAAGCGGGTATTGGGCTTGATGGCCGCCTCCCAGGCGACCAGGTCGGTCAGCGCGACGAAATCGGTTGTTACGCCAAACTTGCCGAAGTAATTCTGAAACGTCAGAACCGTGTTGCCGAACACGCCGCGCGAACACACGACATGGTCGCCCGCCTTCAACAAGGCCATGCCGACTGCCATGATTGCCGCCATACCCGACGAGAACGCCAGACAACGCTCGCCGCGCTCCATCAGCGCCAACCGCTCCTGAAACACCCGCACCGTCGGATTGGTGAAGCGGGAGTAGATGTTGCCAGGTTGTTTACCGGTGAAGCGCAATGCCGCCTGTTCGGCTGATTCGAACACATAGCTCGATGTCATGAAAAGCGGCAGGCTGTGTTCGTCTTCGTGGCTACGCTGTTGACCGGCGCGTATCGCCTGGGTTTCCAGCGCATAGTCCTGCCATCCGGGGTCGGTCATGTCGGGTTTCTCACTGACTGGCTGCGGTGACGCTGCGGTTATTGCGCCGTTCCTGGGCATGATCGTTACGCAGGGCCTCGATACGGGCGAGATAGTCGTCGCCGATGTCACCGGTGACGTACTCGCGGCTGAAGCACGAGGTATCGAATTGCGCGATCGCCCGGTTGCCCTTGCCTACTGCATCGATCAGGTCATCCAGGTCTTGATAAATCAGGCGGTCGGCACCGATGGCCTCACAAACCTCCGCCTCGCTACGACCATGGGCGATCAGCTCATGCGCCGCCGGCATGTCGATGCCGTAGACATTGGGATAGCGCACCGGCGGTGCCGCCGATGCGAAATAGACGTGTTTGGCACCGGCTTCGCGCGCCATCTGGATGATCTGCTCGGAAGTGGTGCCGCGCACCACGGAATCGTCCACCAGCAATACGTTCTTGCCGCTGAATTCCAGGGCAATGGCGTTGAGTTTCTGCTTCACCGATTTTCGGCGCATTTTCTGGCCCGGCATGATGAAGGTGCGGCCTATGTAGCGGTTTTTCATGAAGCCTTCGCGGAACTTGACCCCTAAATCCTGGGCGATTTGCAGCGCCGCCGTGCGGCTGGTGTCGGGAATCGGAATCACCACGTCGATGTCGTGATCGGGCCAGTCACGCAGAATTTTTTCAGCCAGCTTATGACCCATGCGCATGCGGGCCTTGTAGACCGAAATGTCGTCGATGATGGAGTCTGGCCTAGCGAAATAGACGTATTCGAAAATGCACGGACTATGGTTGATTTTTTCCGCACATTGCCGGGTATGAAAGGTGCCGTTGGCCTCGATGAATACGGCCTCGCCGGGAGCGATGTCGCGTAGCAGTTTGAAATCGAGCACATCCAGCGCCACGCTTTCCGAGGCCATCATGTAATCGGTCGAGCCATCCTCATTATTGCGTTCGCCGAACACGATGGGGCGTATGCCGTTGGGGTCGCGAAAGCCCAGAATGCCGTAACCGGCAATCATGATGACCACGGCATAGGCACCCCGACAACGCCGGTGCACACCGGATACGGCCTCAAACACATCGTCCACCGTCAGCGTCAGACGGCCCGCCTGTTGCAACTCGTGGGCGAATACGTTGAGCAGGACTTCGGAATCGGAATCGGTATTGATATGGCGTTGGTCGTCGACGAACACCTGGACTTTCAACTCCTCGGCGTTGGTCAGATTGCCGTTGTGCGCCAGCGCCAGACCGAACGGCGAATTGACATAAAACGGCTGGGCTTCTGCCGAACTGGTGCAACCCGCCGTCGGATAGCGCACATGGGCAATACCCATATTGCCCTTGAGTTTGAGCATCTGCTTGCTGGAAAACACGTCGCGGGCAAGCCCGTTGTCCTTGCGCAGATGCAGCCTGGAGCCTTCGCAGGTTGCGATGCCGGCCGCATCCTGGCCACGATGCTGAAGCACCATTAAGGCTTCATATAGCTCCTGGTTGACATTCTGATTGGAAACGATTGCGGCGATACCACACATAACAAACCCAAAAGTTGAGGTAACTATCGATAATTGATGTAACTGGCAAGATCGGACGGCACATGCTGCTTCAACCAGACGGCTAACGTCTGGAATGGCGGAATCAGTAGCGATTGTTTCCACCAGCCATCCTCGGGTAAGGGGGTCAGCCCTGCCAGCATGACCATCAGCGCTACCAGTACCGCACCACGCACCATGCCAAACACCATGCCCAGCAGCCTGTCGGTTCCGGTCAAGCCGGTTTTTTCGATCAGTTGGCCGAGGATGAAGCCTATCAGGCTACCCAGCATCAGCGTGATGACGAACAACGCCAGAAACGCTGTGGCGATTCTGGCCGAAGGGTAGGTAATGCTGTCCTGCAACAGCACCGAAAAATCCCGGCTGTAGTGCATGCCGACGCCGATGGCCACAGTCCAGATGGTCAGCGCGAACACTTCGCGAATCAGGCCGCGCCAAAGCCCCATCACGCAGGACAGTGCGACGATGGCGGCGATCAGGTAATCCACCCACACCATCTTGTCGATTGGCATTACATCCAGCATGGGATAGCCCGTTGGATATGTTCAGGAGATTATTCGTCGCCGGAGATGAAACTACTGACGTTGATCTGCGCCAGCTTGTTCTTGACGGCTTGCGCCTTGGCCTTGTCCAGCATAGGCCCTACCCTAACCTTGAACACCGGCCCTTTGTCACTCGCCACTTCCTTGATGGATACGGCAAAGCCTTGCTGTTTGAGATTGTCGTGCAATGCCATGGCATTGACCTTCTGGCCGAAGCTGCCGACGTTCAGGTACAAACGGGTCACACCTGCTGCTGCGGGCGCTGGCATTGCTGTTGGGGCTGTTGCCGCCAGTGACTTGCTTGCGGCTTCGGCGGGTGCGGGTGTTTTCGCCGCCTTGGGTATCACGGGTGCCGGTGCTGGTGCGGGCGGCTGCACTGCTGCGGGTTTAGTTTTGGTGACCGGCGCGACGGGCGCTACGTCGTCTTCTGCCTCAGCAATCGCCATAGGCGCTTCTTTGACCGGCGGCTGATTTTTCGCGGTTGCCGGTTCGGTTTGCTTCTCGGTCAAGCGTAATTTAGTTTTAGGCGCGGGAAATTCTTCATCGCCTTCATCGACGAATGCGGGTGGCTGGCTGACCGGTTTCTCGGCGGGGGCATCGGTGGCGACATCCTCGACTTTCTCCGGCAGCGGCATGATCTCGACATCCTGGGCCTTGGCCGGCATTTCGGGAATTTTCAATTCGTTGACGGTTTTACCGGTTTCATCGATGGGGTCGTCGAACAGCATGGGGACAAAAATCGCCGCTAGTGCTGTGATGACGGCAGCGCCAATCAATCGTTGCTTCAATTCTTGATCCATAGGGTTACCTCGGGTCGAAATGGGATAGACAGTCGGACACGAGCAAAAAAGACCCGAACACCAGGATCAAATCATCGGGGCCAGCCTGTAGCGTGGCCGCCGTGTACGTGTCGGCAAAATCGGCATGACCGCCGTGTACCTTGGCGATGCCTTGCTGGACGAAATGCTGCATCAACAAGTCATGATCGGCAGCACGCGGGCTTTTCAACGGTGCCAAGTACCAGGTATCGACACGATCGCGCATCAAGCTCAGCACACTGGCGATGTCCTTGTCTTTCATGATCGCAAAAACCGCATGAATTCTGACAGCGGGGAAAGCGTCCTGCAAATAATCATGTAGTGTCGCCACTGCTTGCGGGTTGTGGCCAACATCGACCAGCACGGCAGGCGTACCGGCAAGCAACTGAAACCGCCCTGGCAGCCGGGTGGCGACCAGACCTTCGCGTATCGCCAGGTCGGCGACGGGCAGAATAGTTGCAATCGAACGCAAAGCCATGATGGCTGCCGCTGCGTTGCGATATTGATGTTCACCTTGCAAAAACGGCTGGGGAAGATCATTGATTTGCCCGCCCTGCCCTATCCAGCGCCATACGCCTTGCTGTTTGACGTAACTGAAATCAGCCCCCAGCGCGAATAACCGGGCGCCTTTATCCTCGGCAACCTCGAATAGCGAACGTGGCGCCTGGTCGTCGCCGATGATGGCGGGGCGATCTGGCCGGAAAATACCGGCTTTCTCCCGACCTATGGCGTCCACCGTACCGCCCAGCCACTCGACGTGATCCAAGCCTATGGTGGTCACGATGGCGGCATCGGCATCAATGATGTTGACGGCATCGAGGCGCCCGCCCATGCCGACTTCCAGTATCTGCACATCGACGTTGCGCCGCCGGAAAATATCCAGCGCCGCCAGGGTGCCAAATTCGAAATAACTCAGGCTGGTTGCGCCGCGAACGCTATCGATGCGTTCGAAGGCAGCACAGATGTCGTCGTCAGCGACCGCTGAGCCGTCGATGCGGATGCGTTCGTTGTAACGGATGATGTGCGGCGAGGTGTAGGCGCCCACCTTGTAACCCGCCGCGCGGCACATCGATTCCAGATAGGCCACGGTGGAACCCTTGCCGTTGGTGCCGCCGACCGTCACCGTCACTGGCAAGACCTGGCCGCCCGCAAGCTGGCGAAATACCGCAGCAACACGCTCCAGCCCCAGATCGATGGGCCTTGGGTGATACTGCTCCTGCCAGCGCAGCCAGTCATCTAACGAATCGAATCGCGCCATTGCAGGCTGAGGGTTCAGGGCAGGTCGGCATTGAGTGTGCTGATTGACGGGCTGACCAGGCTTGCGTCGGCATCGTGTTCAGCAGGGTAGAGAATCGCCAGCATGGCGGCGATTTTTTCCCGCATTTCTCGGCGATCAATAATCATGTCGATGGCACCGTGTTCCTGCAAGAATTCGCTGCGCTGAAAACCCTCGGGCAATTTTTCGCGCACGGTCTGTTCGATGACACGGGGACCAGCGAACCCGATCAAGGCATCGGGTTCGGCAACATTGATGTCGCCCAGCATAGCCAGGCTGGCAGACACGCCGCCCATGGTCGGGTCGGTCATGAACGAAATGTAGGGAATCCCGGCATCGGCCAGTTTGGTCAATGCCGCACTGGTTTTGGTCATTTGAAACAGGGAAAACAGCGATTCCTGCATACGCGCACCACCGCTGGCAGTAAATACGATGAACGGTGCTTGCGCGGCCAGGCTTTCGTTGACACCGCGCACGAAGCGTTCGCCAACGACAGAACCCATCGAGCCGCCCATGAAGGAAAAATCGAAGGCGGCGGCTACGATGTCGCGGCCCTGCAAACGGCCTTTCATGACCACCAGCGCGTCGTTCTCGTTGCTTTGTTTCTGCGCCTGGCTGATGCGATCCTTGTAACGCTTGCTGTCCTTGAATTTCAGCGGATCGCTGGGCTTGAGGCCAGCACCGATTTCCTGGCGACCGTCTTCGTCGAGGAATATATCGAGCCGTTCGCGGGCAGAAATACGCAAATGATGGTCGCACTTGGGGCAAACGCTGAGGTTTTTCACCAGTTCGGCATTGAACAGGATGGCGTCGCAGCGCGGGCATTTATTCCACAGACCTTCGGGAACCGAGGTGCGCTTGGCTGCGCTGTCGGTTCGTATCACGGACGGTACTAATTTTTCAAACCAACTCATGGGTCGTCTACTCCGGCTGACTGATTAACGGTCGATGGCATGGCGGATGGATGCGAGCAAGGTGATGATCTCGCTGCGAGCACGGCCAGGATCATCGAGATGGGCTTCTATCTTGCTTATCAACGCACTGCCTATCACCACGCCGTCGGCAAAGCCTGCAAGGGTTTCCGCCGTTTCAGCATCTTTGACACCGAAACCCACACCCACAGGCAGCGCAGTGTTCTGCCGGATCAACGCCAGTTTCTCCGCTACATCGCGGGTGTCGAGATGCCCGGCGCCAGTCACGCCTTTCAGCGAGACGTAATACAGATAACCGCTGCCGACCTCGTCCATTTTCCGCACCCGCTCGGCGCTGGTGTTGGGCGCCAGCAGGAAAATCTGATCGATGCCGCGAGCACGCAGCAAAGCCACGCATTCTGCGGATTCTTCCGGCGGCAGATCGACCGTCAGCACGCCGTCGATGTCAGCCCGCTGCGCGGCATTGGCAAAGTCTTCATAGCCCATGATTTCAATCGGGTTGAGATAACCCATCAGCACCAGTGGCGTAGTTTGATTGGTTTTGCGAAATTCCGTTGCCATGGCCAGGGTTTTGCGCAAACCCACACGGTGCGCCAGGGCACGCTCACTGGCCCGCTGAATGACGGGGCCGTCGGCCATAGGGTCGGAAAACGGCACACCCAGTTCGATGATGTCGGCACCGGCTTTGACCATGTCGTGCAGCATGGGCACGGTGAAGCCGGGTTCGGGGTCGCCAGCGGTGATGAACGGAATCAGCGCCTTGCGCCCCGAGGTTTTGAGTTGTGCGAATGTATGGTCCAGGCGGCTCATAAGCGGATGCCCTCACGCTGCATGATGGTGTGCATATCTTTGTCGCCACGCCCCGACAGATTGACGACGATGATGCGGTCTTTGCCCAGCGTGGGTGCCAGTTTAGCGGCGTATGCCAGCGCGTGACTGGATTCCAGTGCCGGGATGATGCCTTCCATGCGGGTCAGGGCATGGAAACCCTGCAAGGCTTCGTCGTCGGTGATGCTGACATAATCAGCCCGACCGATGTCTTTCAACCAGGCGTGTTCCGGCCCGACGCCGGGATAATCCAGACCGGCCGAGATGGAATGGGTTTCGATGATTTCACCGTCGTCATCGGCCATTAGATAGGTACGATTGCCGTGCAACACGCCAGGGCGACCCGCCGACAAGGGCGCCGAGTGACGCCCGGTGGCTATGCCGTCGCCTGCGGCTTCGACGCCATAAAATTTGACGGATTCATCGTCGATGAAGGGGTAAAACAAGCCAATGGCATTGGAACCGCCACCGACACAGGCCACCAGCGCATCCGGCAAACGCCCGGTTTGGGCCAGGCATTGCTGCTTGGCTTCACGGCCTATCACGGCCTGGAAGTCGCGCACCATGGCGGGATAGGGATGAGGGCCTGCGACGGTGCCTATGATGTAAAAAGTGTCGTCGATGTGGGTGACCCAGTCGCGCAAGGCTTCGTTAAGGGCATCCTTGAGGGTTTTCGAACCCGACTCGACCGCAACCACCGTCGCACCCAGCAATTTCATGCGGTATACGTTCAGGGCCTGACGGGCAACATCGACCGCGCCCATGTAAACCACGCATTCCAGCCCCAGCCGCGCTGCCACCGTGGCAGTGGCGACACCGTGCTGACCGGCGCCGGTTTCGGCGATGATGCGGGTTTTGCCCATGCGTTTGGCCAGCAAGGCCTGGCCTACCGTGTTGTTGACCTTGTGAGCGCCGGTGTGATTCAGGTCTTCGCGCTTCAGGTAAATCTGAGCACCGCCCAGTGCCTGGCTCCAGCGTTGCGCGTGGTACAGCGGCGATGGCCTGCCGACGTAATCGCGCAGATCGGCATCCAGCTCGGCGATGAATTCGGGGTCTTGCAGATAGCGTTGGTAGGCCTGGTTGAGTTCGGTAATGGCCGGCATCAGCGTTTCCGCCACGAAAATACCACCGTAGGGGCCGAAATGCCCCCGGGCGTCCGGCATGTCGTAATGATCTGTCATCGTCGTGTTATGTCGCCTGGGTTTATGTCGTCTGGGTTTTATAGCGTTTGGTTGGTTTTTCTGATGAATTCCGCCATTTTGGCCGGGCTTTTGATGCCTTTGGCCACTTCCACACCGCTGCTGACATCCAGCGCGTAAGGTCTGACGCTGCGCACTGCGTGTTCGGCATTATCCGCTGTCAGTCCGCCTGCCAAAATCAGCGGCAAGGTCAGATCGTTCGGAATCAAATCCCAATCGAAGCGGCTGCCAGTGCCGCCCTGGACGCCTGGATGCCAGGCATCCAGCAACAGACCGGCGGCATCGCCGTAGCCGGACTGGATTCGGGCCAGGTCGGTGCCAGGTTGCATGCGGATTGCCTTGATGTAGGCGCGATCGTACATGCGACATTGTTCGGGTGCTTCATCGCCATGAAATTGCAGGCAATCGATCCTGACCTTGGCCTGCACCGTGCGGATCCAGTCAGGCTCGGCATCGACGAACAAACCGACCACGCTGACGAAGGCCGGTAACGCCGACACGATGTCTGCCGCAACCTCCACACCGATGTTGCGCGGGCTGGGCGGATAAAACACCAGCCCCATGGCATCCACACCCAGAGCCGCCGCTGCCAGTGCATCGTCTTTGCGTGTAAAGCCGCAAATCTTGACCCGTGTGCGCATGACTCCGCCCGAAAAAAAGTGCGCAAGCATATCACAAGACACCAGGCTTGCAGACGCAGCGTTGCGGCACGATCGTTTTCTCCCGGCCCGTCGCCTGTCACGGATGATGGTCGTGACCGACACCTGGGTGTTGATCGGGGCTGGCATCGCCTTCGTGCAGATGCTGCTGAGCGGCGGCCTCGTTCCCTGCATCGGCCGCTTCGACTGCTACACCAAATTTGTAGACCATATAACCACCCAGATCGGCGGTAAGCAACAACAATGCCACCAGTATCGATGCCAGGCTCAGAAACAACCCATTCCCCCGCCCTGCCCGTTCAACCTGGCCGAACCAGCGCCAGATCGACAGCGCCAATGCCATCGAAAACACCGAGATGCCCAGATGCTCGTGACGCTCCATGATTTCATGCACCTCACCGCCATGCGCCACCGTACCTGCAGCTATCAAACCGGCAATCACCGTGATACCGGCAAACAGCGTGCCCAGGTAGAGCAGGCCCGAGGCAAACCTGCGCCATTCGGTTTTACGCAAAGCCACACCCAGCACATCGGCCAGCAGAAACAGCGACAACAAGGCGATGGGAAAATGCACCCAGAGCGGATGCAGGTTGCGCATGGTGGCAAGCCCCGGCAGCAACCGGGTAACCATGTCAGCGGGCGACAACGTCACCAGGGTTTCGACAAAGGTCAAAATACCGGCAACCATCCCGGCGATACCATCGCCCGAATCGCCGCCGCCATGCACCGCAAACTGTAAATCCTGTACCAGATCAATCATCACATCCCCCCCTGTTTTTTATGTGAAATCGTCGTGCAAACCAGACCGCACGGCATTACTCGATTTTCAAACCCGCTGTCTTCAGCGCATCCGACCAGGTTTCGTGCAAGGCCTGCGCCTGATGCTGAACAAACAACGCCTGCAAGCGATGGCGATTGGCCAGCGCCATGCCCTGCTGCTGGCCAACGCACAACAGCGCGGTCGACCAAGCATCCGCCACCACCGGATTCTCATGTATCACCGTCACCGCAACCAGATCATGCTGCACCGGCCTGCCATCACGCGCATCCAGAATGTGGCTGTAACGCTGGCCGTCGTGGTCGAAATAGTGGCGATAGGTTCCCGACGTCATGACGGCCATGGGTTTATCCAGCGGCAGGGTGATGATTTTCATCATGCGTCGCTCGCCGGGCAACGGCTTCTCGACCGCGATGCGCCAGGCGTTGCCGTTGGGCTTGTGACCATGGGTTTTGAGTTCGCCACCAATCTCGACCAGGTAGTCGTGTATACCGAAGCCTTCCAGCACCTCGGCGATTTTGCCAACGCTGTAACCTTGCGCCACCGACGACACATCGACTCGCAGGGACGGCTTCAGCTTGCGCAGATGGCGTTCATCGACAACCTCCAGCTTGTCCATACCCATCTGTGCACGCTGGGCATCCAGCTCGTTCTGGTCAGGCACATGCAGCTTGTCGGCCTGAAAACCCCAAAGTTCGAACAAGGGTTTGATGGTCAGATCGAAACAGCCCGCACTGGCCAGACTGACCTGTCTTGCCACCGCCACCAGTTCGACGATGGCGGGATCAACCGCCTCGCTGGTGGTGGTCAGTGTGGCATTGAAGCGCTCGATGGCGGAATCGGCGCGGTAATTCGACAGCACCTTGTCGAGATCATCGAACGTCTGGCTCACCGCCGCTTGCACGTCGTCGCGGCTGATAGCAGCCGTCGTCCAGTAGCTGATGTTATAGGTCGTACCCTGTGCACCGCCCGACAAAACCTGGATGGGCGGTTCAGAGCAGGCGGCCAGCACCAGGGCCAGCAGCCCGGTCAGTATCAACGGAAACTGTTTCATGACGTACTCTCGTTTCAGTTGTTGCGCGGCGATACCCGTCATCTGAGCAACGCCGATAAGGTCTTGAATTGGGGATGACGGGCATCTTGCAGCCACTCGAACAACACCGACTCGTAATTGACGATAACGACACCGGCCTGTCGCAATCGGGCCAGCGCATTGTCTTTATGCCGGGCAGAACGCGAGCAAACACCATCCTCGACCACGAACACGGCATAACCCGCCGCCAGCAGTTCAAGCGCCGTCTGCAACACACAGACATGAGCTTCCTGACCTGTCAGCACCACCTGCGAACGGGCCGACACCTGCAAGGCCGCAATCAAGCCTTCGGCGCCGCAGCAGGAAAACGCCGTCTTGGCGAAACAGCGGGCAGCGTCCGGCATGGCGTGCGCTATGTCGGCATGGCTGGCACCCAAACCTTGTGGATATTGTTCGGTCAGCAGCACCGGAATCGCCAGTGTCTCAGCAGCCGCCAGCAGCTTCACTGTGTTCGCCGTCACCTCCTGCGCATCGCTGTCCGCCATGGCCGACAGCAAGCGGGTTTGCACATCGATTACCAGCAACAGGCTTTGTTCGGCGGATAGCAGGCCGGGGTGGCGGGCAGTTCGATCAACCATGCTTCATGATCCTGGCTTTCTCACGCTGCCAATCCTTGTCTTTCGACGCCGCGCGCTTGTCGTGCAGCTTCTTGCCCTTGGCCAGGCCAATTTTGAGTTTGGCGCGTCCGCGTATCCAGTACATGGCCAGCGGAATCAGGGTGTAGCCTTTGCGCTCGACGGAACCTATCAGCCGCGACAGTTCGCGCCGGTGCAGCAGCAGCTTTTTTCGCCGCACCGCATCGGGGTTGACGTGGGTCGATGCCGACAGCAATGGCGATACGTGGGCGCCGCTCAACCAAGCTTCGCCGCGCCTGATTTCCACGTAGCTTTCCTTAAGCTGAACCCTGCCGTCGCGCAGGCTTTTGACTTCCCAGCCTTCCAGCACCATACCGGCTTCGAAGGTTTCTTCGATGGTGTATTCATGGCTGGCCTGGCGGTTGACGGCGATGGTGTTGTCGGTCTGTTTGCTGTCCTTTTTGGATTTCTTGGCGGCCATGGGCTGGGGCTATATTTTGACTGACTGAAAATAATAATTTTGCTATTTTACCCGACCCGCTTGCAAACCACCGGTTCAATCAATCCACCAACTCAATCAGCCCTCACAACCATGGCTAACACATCCCGCTCGATACACGGCCAATGGTCGTCACGTTTCGC